>Ga0182741_1003894_pt1 | contig 15273 bp, 6 predicted proteins | sample eDN5th37CBELigOP_FD_128874 | JGI IMG/M metagenome (GOLD analysis project Ga0182741, IMG submission 128874) | Enriched Organic Plus compost microbial communities from Emeryville, California, USA - eDNA 5th pass 37_C BE-Lig OP (version 2) (version 2) ...
GAATCGGGAGCGATCCCGATGAATGAAGAAGATGAAGCCGAGCTGCTCGCACTTAGGGATGCCGAAGGGAATGTGGTTGCTGCAGGAGCGTCAGCAGTTGCTGCCTTTATTGAGGCCTTCCAACGCCTGACGGTGGACTTCGCCTTCCTGCCAGAAGGATACACTTATGAAGCATTCAAGGCCTTCTGGGAGAGTGCTCCCTTCGTGTTTAATCAGATGCTGCGCGTGGCAGCGGCTGTTGACACAACTGATGTCATGGGAATGAAGCGTCTACGTGAGGCTATTATCTCCGTTTTAAAATGCCCACTCCCATTATTCACACAGGCGGTCCCGGAGTTGCTTGCGTTGTGGAGGCGCACTCGCACAAGTGATTTAGATGAAGCACCTTTCCTTATGCCAGCGCGTCAGGCTTCCAACCCTATGGCATTTACATCGCTTGGTCTATTGGAAGAGGTCTCTACGACGCTCCGAGAGCTTCAAGCCCTCACACCCAATGAGGACGCTAATGAGGTGCCCTTTGCTCAAGAAATTCAAGACGAGGTCTTCGACATTGTGCAGCACTTTGAACAGTTGCATTCCCATCCTGATAGCCAAGTAGACTCATTCGTTCTAGCTGCCCGTAGCCGCCTAGGCATGGTTACTCAGCAGTTGCCGCGCGACATCCGCTCCGAACTCTCTGCACGCATTCTAAGCATCTTCGCGAATTTATTGGCGTATGCAACTCGAATGCAGGGAACAGCATCGGAGGTCGCCATGGTGATTCAAACCCTTCAAGAGCGTGCCACAAATACTGGTAAGGCCTCACCTATTCCGCAGGAGGGCGAAGCCAACTTGGAGATAGAACCAGAAGATCAGGAGCAAAGTGTTCCGTCTCTTCTTCGCAAGTTCAAGAAAATGCAATCGCTCGCGTATGCACCTGATATAACCACTGTTGCACGCATCGCACAAATTGTTTGCCTCCTAGAGATCTTCCGCGACTGTGTGTATCCACTCCTCAATGAGTTTGGGTGCCTCAATCCACACGCAAAGCAGATCTTCCACAGGGAAGTTCTTCTCAATCTTATTCGGGCGGTCGGTCTCTATTTGCTTACGTTCTCTTCCCATGGTGACTTCTTCAAGCCCAACCTGTCGCGTGATCTTTGGTCCTGGTTGAACAAAATTGCATTTGATTTTGAAGGGTTCAAATGGGTCGATCCCAACGCGCACTTTGACGAAATGTTGGGATTGGGTGTGCACTCTCGATTCCATTTGTTATGTGAAAAGCTCAGTCATCGCCGGCTGGAAGCAAGTCGTGCTGCCTTTAATGCCGTCGTTGACTGTGCAATCACGCACGACGTGTTTGACTTTTTCCCAATCCTGTCAGTCGCCTCGGGTCAGTCCTCAGTGCGCACGAAGCCTGAAGAGGATGCGCAGCTCTCACAGCCTGAACTCACCTTCTTGCAAAATCTTCAAGTATTTGACAGCGCGTACCAGCGTGTTGTGCAAGCGCGGTTTGGTCTTGAGCAGAACAATATCGTAACGTTCGTAAAGTTCATCCTGGGAGAGAACGAGATCAGAGAGTACACTGCAGGTACGCAGGAAGACACTGCTCTGAGTGCATATGCTGTGCTAGCGCTGGGTGCAAAGGCGTCTGATCTCACTCCAGGCCAGAGATGGGAGCGATTCCTGCACGCCAGGAGACACACACCACAAAATTCCAAAACTTACCTGGATTTCCATCTTCTCCGAGCGCTTTATCCTTTGATTCATTGTGTCGATGCAAACCAGCTGCTTCCAGTCACAGATGAGTTCCAGAACTTCCGCAAAAACGTCGTGGAGGGCATTGCCAGACTGCTTCTTCATAATTGTGTGCCTGCTTCGATCGCAACACATCTAATCTCAACGCTAATCGTGGCGAGTTGCAAGATCCCATCGCTTACTGTTCTCATTATCGGTTTCCTTAAGGTCTATGTACAGCAACACACTTCTCCAGAGTCAGCCATCCACATTATGAGGATTATGAGTATGCCAGCCCCTGAGGATGCTCTTGCTTTGAAGGCGTGGGTTGACTTCCAATCGAGAGCCGAACAAGCAGATCCCAACGAGTACAGTGAAGGCTGTGTCAAGCCCGCAGAAAAAGTGAGTATGACTTGGGCTGAGCAGTGCTATAGGAATACTTACGCCATGGGATGGCGACAGCTTCCGAGCTGCGCTTCGATCTCACAGTATTTGAACTCAGACCACGCTCACGCATTGATCGCTGGGAATCCGGAGTTCGCGTATGCTGTGCTTCAGTTACCTCGGGATAGAATTGTGAACGATCAAGATGGTGAGTTTAGCCTCTGGACCAACTTCGTTCGTGATATTTGCGCGGGTATAGAACACCGCAAGATTGAATCAAAAGACCGTGCCCAAGACAAACTTGAGGATGAAGACGCTGCTCAACCGAAGCTTTACAATCAGGGCACACTATCGCGTCTCGGCGCGCCTGATCATGTTGGGATCCTGATTGATTCCTTCATTCTTACGGTGCTAGAAGTTGCCAGGCTTGGAGAGCTTCATGACACGAGTCCAGACGTCCTTAAATTGCACGAGATTCATCAGCGGAGCTCGCAGCATGGATTTGAGGGTCCATTCATAGACACTACGGGTGATCACTTCGTATCGGCCTATGCCCGACGCCTGAGGTTGGAGGTCCCAGAGTCGCTCTACGTCAGTGATGGAAAAGAAGAATCGTCACTTGCCAAGTTTGTCGCCTCAGTACTTTCGGGTCTGTGCAGAGTGCAAATCGCCACCAATCCAGCTCAGCCCACGTCAGAGGAGCGGATCGCATCCCACATTCAAACCCTTGTAGCAATCTTTTCCAGATTTTTGGAGGAAATCCTCAGTCCTACATTCCCCTCTGCCCAGCTTGGAAATGCTGTGTCTCCACTGCAAAAATTGGTGTCCGAAATCCTGATGTTCATTATTACACTTCAAAACATCTTGGGCAACTGGGAAGGACGCGCAGAACCTATTCCCTTCCAAGTCGTCATCGACTCGCTGATTTCTGCATTAAGGGCCGTTGATGTCGCACATCTTTCGAGCTCATCTCCTTTTGCTTTCCCCTTACTCAGGCCGGTCGTAGGCGAAGCTAGTGACAAGTTGGAGACGAATTGGATGTGTCTCCAACAAATTCGTCGCAGGCGCCTGGGACCCGTTCTTATTTGGAGACTGTTGAATGTTGTCTGTGACAATGACGCTGGTTTCGAGCGTACAAGTCGCTCGAAATACCGCGCTGAGGATCTGAGAAAAGACTGGGGAGAGGCTTTGTCTGACGCTCTACTTGATGGCCAAGACCAAGGCCAATCAGATGAAGCGATTAGAATGCAGGCGTTGAGAGAAACCACTAGGGTCTTGCCTCTCAGCGTCCTTGCCGGAATCGACCTTGCTTGGATCTCTCGACTCTACAAGCTAAGATGTCAAGAGATCATCAAAACAATCTTCACTCATTTCGAATTAAGTCCGAGCCTTGTACCTCAGGACTTGCAAGATCGACTTGGATCGCTCGCGCTCCCTGAGGATTATCGAGTACGTCGGCTTCCTGAGTCACTGTACATTCATGAGGGTGATGCGGGGGCCACGTCTCCTGCTCACGAGTCCAAAGCTCCTGCAGTTACCGACTCTGCAATGACTAGCTCGCGTGGAGTAAGCCGTGGCAGCAAGCGGCAGCAACATGACTCGTCGTCCGCAGCGCCAACCGAGGCTAAAGAGGCGAGCACAACGATCGAAGCTGATGGCCGCACAACGGCGCCAAAACGACGAACTCGGTTGACCTCCTTGGCGACGAGCACTGTTGTGGCTGATTCTGACGAACCCCAGGAAACTCCCCAACCAGCAAGTGTCCGCACGAGGAAGCGAACCACTCATGCTGCCCAAGTCAAGACTGAAGAAGAATAATCCAGTTTCGTGTATATCATGACTAATGAGTGTGTACTAAAGCCATAAACTGAATTTGAGTCTATTGCAAAGTATCCAGTTCATTTCTTGATGGCAAAGACACCCGTGACGAGTATCCCAGCCCACCGCTAGCAGCCTTGTTCACGAACGGGCCCGGTCGTTGCGCAAGTGCGTAAACAAGCATGTACTATGTGTGACCATAGCAGGTCTAGCTAATTTCAGGTTGGTTAGCTGCTGAGTGACGCCCCACACACCAAATATGTTTGACTGGAATCGGTCCAAAACTACACAGTTGAGAGCTGGAAAGGTCATGTCACAGGCGAGCACCCGCGATATCAACTGGACATGGTACGTATCCATCTCCTTATGATTGCATTACATAACTTGAACGCGTCTGAAACGTGCGGAATCGCTCACAAGCACGCAAAACCCAATCGTCTCCAACTTGGAAATCTCTCTAGGTGGGATAAAGCGGCCCAGGCACGACAAGAGGTTATTGCCTCGGTTTGGCAAGGTGATAGCCAGGCATGCCTAGCTGTCGTCGACCCCCCTATGCAATCCCAGGATGCATACCCAGATCGAACCCTCTCATCCAGCGACATCCTGGATCGGCTCGTCAGACCATTTCGCGTCGGGGTGATGCCCGCACCAGAAGCGAAGCAGGAAGCGGTGCAATATGCTATCCCGCCCACGGCCGGCATTGGTCCCATTGAGCACGACTTGATTCCCGTGTTGTATCACATTGCAGTAGCCGTACATCCTGATGTCGCGCCTTTGAGACCACCCCCTCAGCCCAAAGTCAAAGTCATCCCCAATCCCGAGCGTGAGAGGAGGCGGGCAGAGAGAGCTCGGGAGCGGTTGCAGATGGCCAATACATTACAGTCTGCGATCCAAACCCATGCACAGACCGTTAGCCAACCCCCTCCCCAGAGCAGCTCTGTTCCAGTAGGGCCTGGCTCAGCTGCATGTCAGCAACAGCGGCCAGTCGTCCAAGCATCTAAGTCGAAGTCTGGAGAGAACGGGTTTACGCGCGCAATTAATAGCCTCTTTGCAAGTGTTTCCGCCTTAGGTGAATCGCTCGTGGGCGGAAGGAAATCGAGGACCAGTCCTAACCAGCAGCGAGTGCAGCCTCCTCCCCCACCACCACCACCTCCTTCAGCACCAGCAGCGGCGTCACTTACACCTCTCGGTGGGGATCTTGACAGTTTTGCCAGCACAACTCGCTGTGATCAGTCGCAAGTGACTGTACCTCGGCCTCCAGTAGTCTCTAGAACCAATCCTGTCACATCAACCACAACCCTACCAAGACCTCCCGTGATTAATAATCTGCCTTCCGTTGCGACTCGAGTAGAGTTCCAATCGAGGCCGAATGACCAGGACCTAGAACCCTTGAGTATGGAAAACAAAACTCAACCAATTGTCGATCCTTCCACTGAGTCAAGAGACGAGCAAGCTCCATCACACGAGGTCTTCAGAATGGATCTTGCGTTATGGCTTCGCGTCTTCAGGTACCTGAATTTTACTGAGGTCCGAGGGGCTGCCAGTGTATGCCGGGCATTTGCATGGTGTTCCGCGATTCTAACACTGGATCACACTTACCTGAGTCGGTGCGCATGCAGTCCACCGCCTCCTCTGACGCCGAGCCAGTACCTTTCAGCCCTCCAGAATGGTGATCCTTCGACGAACCAGATTTTCCCTCAGCTCAGCCCAATCGCAGCATCGCCCGCCAGTAGTTCGCAAAGCAGTATTAGAGGTGGGCGGGGTTCGACATTGCCGTCTGTGCGAGCATTCGTTAGTGATTTGGAGGCCGTAGCGGCTCATTCAGCCGCAGGAAGCGACCCTCAGCTACTTGAGGAATTGGAGCGCACGGCGCCATTTGGTTATTCGTTAAGTCGTAGGGGGCGTATTTGGGCGGCTTGCCTCGGCGTGGACGGCTATGTACCGTTCATCGTCGCGTTGTTTTGCCTTGAATCACCTGAGGAGTCATACCTCATTGCTAGCTCTCAGCATCGCCTCAAGCGCTCGTTTGCACCACCGACAATTGCAAAGCTCCGAGACGCACTTCGGTGGCTCGGTTGGAAGTTTTCTGACAAGGATGAAACTCTCTGTCACGCCCCTGTTGGGGGACCCGTTCTACGTAGCATGCTAGTGCGCAAATATCACGAGTTGGTGAGTCGCGGTCCCTCCCTCCCAGATGCGATACTTGAGGCAATCGAAAAGGACATTCCACGCACTCTCGTTCACCGCACTGCCTATTACCGACCTGCATTGCGACGCCGTGCACGCATTTACAAGAGAAAAGTAGGATTGCTCGATGCTGTCGACAAAGCTTATCAAGACAGGGGTATCCGCAGGCAAATGCGGAGACAGCGCTTGGTCGGTTCCTTGGCGGTTCCAAGTCCCCGCGAGGCGCTCCTCACTCCGACATCGACTCCGACAGCTGCCTGGACTCCTTCGATTCAAGATGTTGCGGAGTGCTATGAAGACCACGATGGAGATTTTTGCGACCTGGACACAGTGGATCCCCAGGTGTTAAGCTCCGCTCTGCCGGCTCCATATGGCTCCCCAACCCACAGTGAGGAGGAAAAGGTGCCATCCCTACATCCATCAGCTGATACGCATCTTGTTCAGCAGACACAGAATCCCACAACTCAGGACTCCGGCCCATTGCTCGTAAGCCACGCCGCTCTGAGTCGAGCCGCGGAAGAATCCGACAGAATCTTGGAACACATACTACAGGCGTATTGTATTTTGGATCCAGAAGTGAGCTACTGCCAAGGTATGAACTTCATAGCTGGAACCCTTCTATCTCAAATGGGCGAGGAACTGGGCTTCTGGAGTATGGCTTGCATCTTCCTAGGTATTCGAGCCCCAGAGCACCCTTTGTTGCTTGTTAACTATGTGCCTAATAAGGGGTCATTCGTGAGTTCGCTCGCAGCAAACGTGCACACAACCCATCGGGCGCTCGGACATCGCATCTTCTGCTTGCCCAATCTCGCGGGTATGAGGATATGCAAGTTCCAATTTGAGGTCTTGCTCCGCGCGACATACCCTCTGCTCTCGGAGCACCTCGGATCAATGGGTTTCCGCGTCGACATTGTGACAGAGTGGTTCATGACTCTCTTCTCAATTCCAGCCGTTCAGAATCGCACTATTCTGCGCATTTGGGACTACGTAATGGCAAGTGGAATGGAAGCCGTTTTCCGTGTTGCTCTTGCAGTATTCGCCCGGCAGCAGGCAAGGCTGCTTCAAATGCGCGAATTCGAGGAAGCGTACACGTTGCTAAAGCATTGCGAAGCAGAGGTTATGGGAGATGCTGACGAGCTGCTCGCCTGCGCTGAACGGGTCCAGATCACTGCGTACCAACTAAATCGCCTACGAGGCTTTGCGCTCGATCTAGGTGCGACAGGCTTACCGTAACCTGCCACTGTCTCTCCCCTGCCTCGGCCTTGTCAAGGTGATCAGAATAAAATGGTTTGAGGATGACCTGCATGTTACGCCATCACTCACTTGAGCTCAGAGCGCGTCCGGTGCATGTGTGGCTTGGCTCAGCCCTCCAGGTGCAGTGTTTGTAGCCACTGAAATCCCTCATCATCCGTTGATCTCCAGGGCAGGGGGTGCTGGAATAGTGGGCCTGTAGGGGCAAACCAGGGGATATTAGAGTGCGAAATACAGGGTCTGGGGTGTTTTGTAGATGAACAAATTACATCTCCAAGTTCTCTAGTGTATATCCGAGATGTATATTGTACCGATTTCTTAACCATGTTTCCCGATCGCCCTACCGCAGCAGTGGCCACTCTCATGAGCTTGCGGTTTGGTATGGTTTCGTCACGCCTTTGTGCCGCCCGTGTGAGTGCGGCGCTCGGAAACCCGCGTCGTGGATTGACGCAGCCCACACAGCCTCGGCACTCCCCGCCGACTTACCCAACGTAGTCCAGTGCTCTCACTCCGCAACGATTGGCGGCTCATCACCTTTATCAAGGCCAGGACATCTAGTGCGCGTCACGCTGACGTGCTCGTGGTGATAGACCGGTCCAAAAGGCACGTGTACAGCACGGGTTTCCTTCGTGTCATTTGTTCGAATACGTGCTGGTGGAATCTGCCGTGCATCCCCACCAATCCTCAACCCGTTTCGCGCCTTGGAACACGTTCTCAGCCAGAGCTCTCGCCTCGCCTCGAGAACTACCTCACGCAGACCGACACACAGCACGTTGTGTTGCTCGAGTGGAGATCGTGTTGCACGAGGAATATTCGCCGCGGGCCTCCTGTAGCACAGCTACGCCTCGAAGAAGCCGAGTTAAAAAGTGAGAAGGGACATTCCCACAAGCAAGGACAGCTGCCTGTCTCTCTGTCTGTGACCCCCCTTGTCAGCACCACCATCCCACGCCATCGACGTGCTTCTGCTGCTGCAGTCTTCTATTCTGGCGTCAACCTCGGGGTTATCTAGCTATATATGGCTTCAGAGGTTGAACTGCCGGCACAATGTGCAAGCGGTCTCAATGCTCATCATCCCCTTCCTCATCATTCGTATATCGTGGATGAAGCGAAGGTGCGGTCCATGGTGACATGCCAAGATGCCGATATGAGGTGTAGTCAAAGCGATAGTAGTCGGGGTGGCAGCTCCAGCTCCATGAAGTACAGTCAGCAAGCCAGCGAAGGCACAGTAGAAGCAAGTACCAGTGATGCGTCTAACCTCAGGCCGCTCGCGGAAGCCATTATCCGTCAGCTACTAGTGAAAGACCTTGATGCTCGCTGTCGATCGGTGCATCGAAGGTGCAACACCAACTTGTGGCTCATCGCTGGCGGCGGGAGTTCGATGTATCTGAAAGGTCAGCCCCCACCACTAAGTGTTGTCATCGATATGTATGGTCAGCGAGTAAATCGCAAAACCGCTGAAGAAGATGTCACCTGTGTCAGGTGCTCACGCACATTCCCAGCCAGTCGCTTTGCGCCGCATCTATCGAGGTGTACTGATTCACTCCCTCTCACTGATGCAGTCCATGTAGTTGCCGGATACTCACAACGTCTCTTCCCTGCCACAGCAGCTCTTACGAACGTATCACTACCCGTGCCCTCAGTCGCAGCAGCTGGTATCTCGTACACTGGCGTCTCGCCAGCATTCATGACGTCATCTACTAATGATTCCACGAGTGCTAGCGAAGAGAGCGGAGCGCAGAATGGTGATGAAGCCGAAGGTCGACGCGAGAGCAACAGCAACCCCAAGAGCAGCACCCACGAAGTTTCACGCATCGTGGCCAAGAACGAAACCGGCAATATGCTCTCGATGGCACTCAGTATAATTCAGCAAAATGTTTGTCCGCAAGGTGCAGTCCAAAACTTGTTCTCAGCGCCAGGTTACACTGCGATCGGTCAAGTCTTCGGCTCAGGTGTGGGCTTCAAGCAGTTGGTAAAATCCATGAAACCTCATCCATCCTCACAGTCCCCAGACGAGACTTTAACATCGAGCAACAGCACAAGTACGACGAGTAAACAGCCAAGTAAGCAGGCCGCAAATGTTGCGGCCAATTCAACTGCTGCATCTATAGCAAGAACACTACTGGGTACCTCTACTGGCTCGTCGTCTGCCTTCGCTGCATCAATCGGTGGATCCATTTACTACTCGCACAGACCTTTTGTAACGTTTGCGATGGATGCGACGAAGTCTGCAGATGGCACTTTGGCCTCAGCTAGGCCAAATCCGAACCTAATAGCCCTCGCCAACTCAGTAAACGTTAATGGGCCTGATCCAATCCAAACACTTGGCGACGCAGCAGTTCTCATGCCTGTTCCCGCGTCTGACATTCCACGGGCGCTTGCGCTGTATCAACGTCACTATAGGAAACGGGTCGCATTAAGCGCAATCGGAAGTCTGCATGCCAATGGCTCGGATGTTGATGAGAGTATCATCACCGCATGGGCCCAAACTGGAAATGAAGCTCGAAAACAGCTGTGGCAAAAGGCTGTCGCTGCCGCAAGAGCTAAGTGCACAGAAGGTGCAAGTTCTGAGAACAGCCTCTCAAGTGTGGATGGTCAGCATGGAAAAGACAGAGCCCTCAAGATGGTTCTAGACTCAATCGGACAGGAAGTTCCTCCTTGGTTCGATGCTGCCGCGGACGATATTGATGAAGGGTTATATATTGATCCCCATGCATTGCTGGATCACTTGGCCACTGTAAAAAATGAACAGCAACTTATGGGTGTAAATCTAGCATCTCCTACCTCTGCTGCGCACACTAATCCCGCATCAAGAGTCACCTCCAGATCAGGCTCTCCGACACCTGGCCAGTTGTTTGGCATCAGTAGTGCTGCCGCGGCAACCCGGCCACGGTCACAGCCTCACTCACCAGCACGCAAGACCCAACTTAGTGCCGCTAATACGAGTGGATCAGTTGGTTCTGCGAAATCAGGTGGTAACCCTCCCCATGCTGAGTCCACGCGTGTTGCACACCTGGACCACCAAATTGCTGCGGTTTCCCAGGAACCATCGGCAGGGGGAGGACTTGAATTTGACGGCAACTCACTTGCAGTGTCTGAGCCTACGTTGGGCACAAAGCGCAAACGAACAACCCCCCAGCCCAAGGTGAGTGCCCAAGCTGTCTCTATACCAACCCAGCCCCAATCCGCTTATAAGGCACATCCTGATATGGCACTCGGAGTGACCATGGCGGGTTTTAATGCTCCTGAATATGCGCTTGGAGCGTCAGCAGTCGCAGTTGGTATGACGAGCGAATTCATGGAGCCTCAGGTTCCTGTACCTGTTAAACGTGGACGCGGTCGACCCCCAAAGGCCGCCAAACTCGCCGAGGCAGCGAAGTTAGCTGCTACAGCCTCTGCTACCCTTCAGGCCCAAGCACCCATGTCTGCACAACACCAGACACCGATGGGAGCCGCTCATAGTCATATGCAAATCTCGATTCCACAGATCCCTTCGGCCATGGCATCACATCCCCACTCGTCGTCAACAGCTGTGCTACCACATACCAATGGACCAACCCAAATGCACCAAGCACCTTCAACAGGGCTTCCTCACAATGCAATGCCTCATGCATCAGCGACTTTGGGACCTCAACATGCTTCACAAGAGGCCACTGTTCGGGGTGAGTATGGAATGTATTCGTATACCACTCCTTCGACAGCATCGCAGCAGCTTTACCAGCGGGGTGATCAGTCAAACATAAGCTATCCTCCGTATGAAAACACATCCAACTACTACCAAGGTGGAATGTATGGAATGAGTTACTCGAATCAGGCAGCGGCTTCCTCTGGAATGAGTAGTGCGACATTATCTGCGCCCATAATTGGTAACTCTAGTATGGCCGTGCCTGCAACAGCAGCTGCGAAGCCTAAGCGGACTTACGTTAAGAAGAAAAAGCCTGACGCAGCCGCTGCTCAGGACCAGCTGACAGGGCAGTCAGCCCAAGCTTCATTGCCACCGGTACAGCCAGTCCAGCCAGTGCAACGCATCCAGCCAGTGCCCCAAGTTCGGATCGGCCAGCCGACTGAGACGGCAGCAACACTACAGCCGTCCATTACAGTCTCGTCAAATGTCACACAGACGGATTCAATGGCCTCTCCATTCCCATCCTTCTACCAGCCGCAGTATCAGCCTTTCCATGACACCGCAGATGAGGATGTGCCAGTGCCTGGTCTTGGAAATGCATTCGGCAGTGACCCTTTCAGTATGGATCGATTTCAGGACACATTTGGAGCATGGACTATGAACGGGCATCCATAGTTACAATAAATTATGCAATATAATGTAGGCATGTCTTTATGAGGATTTCGTAGGAAACACGATATATAGGTCATCGAAGGATACTATCTCAAGTAGACTTTGTTTGTCCGAGTTCCAAGCCATCCCCTAAAAAATTCAGAATTTTCACTTTTCGTGATGGAGGCAACTTATGACAGCCACTGTTTGATTTATTCACTACACTAATTTAACGCCAAACTGCTGAGCTAGAGTTGTGATTGACGATCTACTGAAGGTATTCACTTGAGGTTGATGGGTCTCAGTCGCTCTTGCAGCCGTTTTCTTTTTCACACCACCAATTTTGACCGATTTCCTTGTTTCCAGTTCCTCAAGTCGTCGGCTGCTGTGGTCAGCTGTGAGTGCTGCAATAAATTCACTCGTGCTCATGCTTGTCACAGCTCGGGTAGATTCGTGAGATCGATCGGCTAATGCCAGCGTGGTAGTGTCTGTGATGTCTGCGGGAGGAGCAACAACGCTCAACAGTGCATCCAGACTCTCGTCCTCGTAGGTTGTTGTTGCTGTTCCCTTCGGCTTCTTTGGCTGCTTCGTCTTTGTAACGAGGCTTACCGTACCAGCATGCGTCTCAGTCGATCCAAACGAATCTGCGAGCGGAATAACTCGCTTGTAGGCTTGAACCCAGTTCTCATCCTCTGCGAGCTTCAATAAAGTCGACAAAACAGTTTCTGCGCTAACCCGGTCTCCTTCCGTTAAAAAGGCTGATGACATGTCGAAACGCGGCAGCTTAGTCAAGAATCGCAAAAAGGACCACGCATGGTAGGCATCCCAGGGTGAAATTGGATCGGTCAGAGCAGGAGGTGAGGAGACAGGGAAATGGACATTCGACGACTTGGTTTCTGCACTTGCAATAAACTCTTGTGTGGATTGGAGAGATGTGGAGTTGAATCGCGCTGCAAATGCAATTAGCACCCTCGCCAGCATCTCGAAACCCAGGGAGCCTGGCATTACCGTCGATGCTGCTACACCCCCTTTGATCTCCGAAGTGGTTCGAACATCGAGAGCTTCCGTGCTAGGAGCAGGGCTTGGGGTGGCATTTACTACTCTCACTAAGGCGTACATGCGGGACCTCCAGTCCGCATGTTTCTGTGCGACGATGAACATCGTATCGAACTCCTGGGGAGTATTGGGTGTGGCTGGAAGGTACGTTCTGGTCCACAAGTCACGTATAGAATCTCCATACAAACTAGATCCATCACATGGAGTCACGCTGGTACCTGAAGCAGCTGCGCTGGACGACATTACATTGGATGGAGATGATTCCTTTTGCTCCGATGCGCTTGATGTGGAGCCAAAGAGGAAGGTTTCCCAGGATTCCGCGGTGTTTCCTGTTCCTGAACGTGTGCCTTGATACGCAGTCTTCTTGACTCGAGGGTTGCTTGGAAGTGATGCAAGCCCATGTAATACACTGTATACCTTTGTAGAAGAAGAGGCAGAACGGCTCTCCGTGGGAGCACATGCCGCTGTGGTTGTACCTGTTGCCTGGGAGGCAGCTTGAGAACTCTGCTTGTTTGCACCACTTGAAAATGTCTTAGCAATCGTATCGGCGAGAGAGATATCATATCGTTGCGTGGCGGCACGCATGACAGCCTCGAGCTCCTCGGCGTCGTGTGCAATCTCGGTCCCGCGCAACTTACGTCTGTTCCCTGATGATGCGATCGAGTCCACTGGATTGGCACTCAAGTTCACCGGATTGAGGTGAGCACCGCGAACCATGTTCTGAAATTGGTCATAATTCATCATCTGCTCAACAGACTTGAACTTGGCACGCTGTACACGGCGATAGGAGTTATCCTCCTCGATCGCCTCGGATGTACGCGACTGTAGCTCCGAGTCTGAGAGGATTCCAATTTTCCTGGGCGAGGCAATCATGGCTGAGGTCTCGAAATCCAGGCCTGCGGCGGCGTGAACAGAGCCGTCAGCCATGGTGTCAGCGCTGGCCCCAGCAGCAGACGCAGGGGCGGCCTGGAAATCGCCTGGATGGGTCAAAAAGGCCTGAGGTTCGGTGTCCCCGCTTCCTGGGCAAGTGTAGGCAAGAATTTTGTCGATCAAGTCCATACTGTGTGGCTAGCTGAACAAGGTATTCAAGATCGCGAAGGACAATCTAAACCGTATTGTGGCTTTTCTTGCCGCAGCATGCCACAGACCGCGAGATTCAGCACCTCGGGAGTTGTGTGTGGAGTTTGAATTTCGAAGCCATTTCCGGGCCAGGACGGATAGACTCGGCGGATGGTTTCTGCTCCATTCGAGGGTGGATGGGGTCACTCAGGGGCCGCTCAAGATATGATCTCAATTGAGTGTGTTTGACTGAGTTATCAGAGTGTATTGTATTCGATTTTGATTTATTTCGCATTGATGCCATCTGTCTCACATTCTTTATAAATTTTAAACTCGGCTTATCCACGGTTTTAGTCCGAAAATCATGTCAGGAACGCAATTCACCTCACTCAACGTGAATTGGGTAGTCAGTACGTAGTCTTAGCACAAGTTCCGGACTTGACTTTGCCAAGAAAACGCTGTTTTATTGTGGTCTAACGCTCTTGTCAGGCACAATCGCGCAGTAAGTCCGCGTGAATCCTCACATATCGTGCTTTTTCTAATCACCTTGACTCACTAGACGGAAACGGAGCTGAACTCAAGGCCTGGTTCCTTGACAACGCAAGTAAGATGATCGAGTTCCACTCGAAGGAGATCGCTAAACACCAGAGTGAACTTCAGTATTGGACCGCTCTTCGTGAATCCCTCAGCCAGGCTCAGCCTGCCCCTGCCCCTGCACCTGCTCCTGCTTCGGTCGCTCCTGCTGCAGTCGCTACCCCTACCGCTGCGGTGCCTGCGGCGACACCCGCCGTCGTCCCTGCCGCCGTCGGATCCCCCTCATCTACTCCCACTGCTCCTAGCGCTGTCTCCACTCCGGCAGCCGTATCAGCCGTTGCTTCACCCTCAACATCGGCCTCCTCTGTTAGCGCTGGTCCTGTTGTGACACCTGCGCCCACATCTGCACCTGCACCGGCCGTTGTTCCCGCGCCTGCAGCTGCATCGGCTACTGCTCTACCTCCAGTCGCAGCTAAGCCTGCCACTGTTGCTGCAGCACCTGCAGCTCCCGCACGACCTGCTGCCAGTACCGCCACTCCTGCTCTCGCTTCAAACCCTATTCTCGCTGCAGGTGGACCGGGCGCGGACTTGTTCGCACGTCGTCGTGCTGAGATCGAACAGCAGCAAGCAGCTCAGTCGGCTGCATCGGTCCAAGCTGCTACCCCTGCTGCCACTGCCACCCCTGCTGCTACTACGGCCTCCTCGACTACCCCGACCTCGTCCAGCACACAGTCCTCACTGCCCGCGGGCTTCGCGGCCTTTGCTCACCTCAAGAAGGGGGCATCATCTTCTTCGACCCCCTCCGCGGCATCTACTCCAACTGCCGCAGCTAACCCTGCCATCCCTGCACGAACTGTTGCACCCGCTCCTGCTGCTACTGCCACTGCCGCTGCTTCAAGCGTACCAGCACCTGCCCCTGCGCCTGCCCCTGCGCCTGCCTCCGCGCCTGCCCCTGCGCCTGCCCCTGCGCCTGCCTCCGCGCCTGCCCCTGCGCC
>Ga0182741_1003896_pt1 | contig 15264 bp, 16 predicted proteins | sample eDN5th37CBELigOP_FD_128874 | JGI IMG/M metagenome (GOLD analysis project Ga0182741, IMG submission 128874) | Enriched Organic Plus compost microbial communities from Emeryville, California, USA - eDNA 5th pass 37_C BE-Lig OP (version 2) (version 2) ...
AGGCCGGCGAGGCCGTCAGGCCCTTCGAACTGTCCGGTATCGAGATAGCGCGGATAGATCGTGCGCAAGCGCTCCGCCGGCGGCAGTGCCGTCGAGGCGGTGGCGAGCGTGATGAAGAGCCGATCGGGTGGCGGCGTTTCCAGGGCGGCAGGATTCAGGGGCTTGGCTTCGTCATGCGAGGCCGGAGGATTGCCGGCCGGCGCGAGGTCGGGCCAGTGGAAGGCAAGGTCGATCCGCTCCTGAGCGCCAGCGCGGCGCTGGGCCGGCACGCGGATCGCGCCGGAGGGCACGTTGTAGACGGTGCCGGCGATGGTGATGGGCAGTGCCGGCGCATCGATCGGCACGGCCGTCGGCCAGCGCGGCCAAAGCAGGTAGGTGAGAAGGGTGCCCGCCCCGAGCACCACGAACGCGGCCGCGATGACCACCGTCAGCGTCAGCCGAACATTCCTCGGCGGCGTTTTGCCCGGCCGTGCCACCTCCGGCCGGGCCGGCATGGCCGCCGGCTCACGCATTCTCGTTCCTGGTCCGCCGCATTCCCGAATCAACGCTGCGAGTATGGCACGGCGAGTCCGGCGCGGAAGGGCGGGCGGAAGTTGTCCACGCCCGCGTTAACGCTTTCTTAAGGATTGGCTGGCGCGGCCGCGTTCCGGCCGGCAGGATCATCGCCAATTCCCCAGGGATGATCCGATGTCGCCCGAAAGTCTGCAGTCCTTCCTCTGCCTCGCGATCGGCTTTGCCGTCGCCGGCATGACCGCCAGCTTCTACCAGCTGATGACGACGCGGCCGCCGAGCTTCCGGCTGCTGTCGGCCCGGCGCCGCTCGCGCGCGCTGGCGGCGGTTCCGCTGCTGGTCTTCGCCGCGCCCTTCATCATCATGCGCAACACGGTGCGCGGGCGGATCATCGAGCAGAGGCGGGTTGAGTTCGTAATGCTGGCGACGGTGATCGCCGGCTTCTGGAGCCTGATGTCGGGCACCGTGGTGGTGATGGCCTTCAACGCCGTTCTGTGAGTCGGCCCGCGCTCGCCAGCCGGTTTTCGTCATGGCATGGTCCGCCCGCCAAGAACGGAGGAGTGGATGGCCATTTATGAACTCGACGGGCAGCAGCCGGATCTGCCGGAAGACGGGCGCTACTGGATTGCCGATACCGCGGTCCTGATTGGGCGGGTGCGGCTCAAGGCCGATGCCAATGTGTGGTTCGGCTCGGTGCTGCGCGGCGACAATGAGTGGATCGAGATCGGCGAAGGGTCGAACATCCAGGAAAACTGCACCCTGCATACCGACATGGGTTTCCCGCTGATCGTCGGGCCCAATTGCACGATCGGGCACAACGTGATCCTCCACGGCTGCACGATCGGTGAAAATTCGCTGGTCGGCATGGGGGCGACGGTGCTCAACGGCGCGCGGATCGGCCGCAACTGCCTGGTCGGTGCGAACGCGCTGGTGACGGAAGGGAAGGAGTTCCCGGACAATTCACTGATCGTGGGGGCGCCGGCGCGGGTGGTGCGGGGCCTCGATGCTGATGCGGTCAGTCAACTCGGCGGCGCCGCGCGGCACTACGTCGCGAATGCGCAGCGCTTCCGCAAGGACGCGAAAAGAATCGGCTGACGCGCTCTGCTTCAGCTCGCTCCGGAAAAGAGTGCGGCCGGCTCCGGGGAGAGCCGGCCGCGCGCGAACCCGGTCTGGGGACGGGGAGGGGTGGGGACGTGACCGGATCCGCGTAGCTCCCTAATCACATAGGACGGTTTCGGTTCAGCGCGAGGTGGCGGTCGCATTTGCCGCGGGGCGCGAGTCGCCGAGCGAGACCCACTGGTTCGGGTTCTCCTGGGACTGGCGCTTGACGAAGCGGTAGCCTGTCTCCGTCCACGGCAGGATCTCCTCGTTCTGATTGTCGAGGATCAGCTCGCCCTTATCAGTTTTGACCGTCAAAACCGCATGTCCATCGCCCTTCTTGTCGCGGACGACGGTGATCAGCAGCGCCTGACGGGGCCAACCGGCCTCCATCAAGTAACGGCGCTTGAGCAGAACGTAATCTTCACAGTCTCCATAGCCGTCGTCCGGGTAGGACCAACGTTCGATCACACCATGGTGATCGATGTCGGTGATCGGCTTGACGGTCTGGTTGACCAAGCGATTCACCCGCACCAGCTCGCTCCACGCCGCAGCGCTCAGCACGACATCGCGCGCCGGGGTGGACGCATCCATGCACTCGTCCGGTTGCGCGGCGCAGAACTCGACCCAGCCGATGGGCGGACGCGCCTGCTCACCGACGGGAATGTAAGTCACGCTCGCCGCTGCCGCCGGCGAGACAACGCCGGAAAGGGCAGCGAAGATCCACGCGGCCTTCCATATTCTTGCTTTGTGCGGCTGCATCGTAGCCCCCTCCGTCACGATGAGGCCACTATTGCCAGAAAGCCTTTGAATCGCCGCTAAGTTGGCGAAGTCTATTTGAGTAGAACTGTCAGCCCATTTTCGTAAAAAGCAAGACGATCATTTTCCTTATTCAAGTACAATTCGGACTAATACATTTTGTCTATAATTTTAATGACCGGTGGTTATCCCGCTGAACGGGCAGCAGAAATCAGGCTGCGTCAAACGCGACCCATTGGCGTGGCTGGGGATATGCAATCAGAAGCGGCGCCGCGCAGTAACGAACGGGTGTCCGGCGCGGCGGAATCGCCGCGACACGGCGTCCGGATCGTCACTCTCCGGTAACGTTCTCTTCCAAGAAGTCGGGATGCTGCAGCCGCGTGAACTCGACCGCGTAGCCCTCGTCGATGTGCCGGACGACGCGGGCGGGCACCTTGCCGACCGTGACGAGGGCGCCGACCGGCGGTTTGACGTCGGCAGCGATCGCCGCGCCCGAGAGGGACAGGTCGATGATGCGGCTGGTGCGGCTGATGCCGTTGGGCAGAATGACCGTGGTCCGCGGATTGGCCGGCACGATACGGCCGTGGCGGCGGTCCTCGGGCAGGTCGAGGATGTCGCGGTTGGCGAGCCAGGTCAGCTGCGCCGCGAGCTTGTCGCGCTTGCGCGGCGTCGCCGCAATCGTCATCGCGAAGCCGTTCTGGAACACGCGGACGATGACGCCTTCGAGGCGGCCGACATGGTCGATATAGGCGATGACGCGTTCGCCGGCGCGGCCGCTCACGGGCGCGATCACCGCCATGCCGCCGGGTGACATGTCCACGACCTGGCAGGGATATTCGCGCCGGTCGGCGAGCATGTAACGGCCGAGCAGATCGACCCGGACACGCTGGAAGCGCCGTCGTTCGTCAGCCCGCGGCTGGACAGTAGGAGCCTTTTGCAGCACGGACATGCCGACCCGACTTTACGTCACCCACCACCGAGAGATCGGTGTTCTTCGAGACTAGGTGGGTTACCGTTAAGGGGTCGTTAGCAGTCTGGGCAGGCGTCCGGTCGCGGATGCTTGGCGATGGCGCCTACCGGCGGCCGCCCTGGTGCACCGTCAGGCGCGGGCTGGGCGCGGCCACGAAACGCGGCGCCGGCTGGGTCGCGAGCTGACGCCACGAGCCGAGAACCAGATCGCCAAGCGGATAGGAGCCGATCCAGAACGGTACGCTGAGCGGGGCAATCGTGCCGATCAGGCGCAGGCGATGGCTGCCGCGGTGGCGAAGGGGCAGAAGCAGGAATTCGAGTTCGATGTGGGTGCCGTCCTCGGTGCGCCCCGTGACCGCAGCGACGAGGCCGCGCGTGTCCTCCAGCACGCTTTCCGCGGCTGCGCGAACCGGCGCGAGCTGGTGCGGCGCCCACAGCGACCAGAACGGCCTCTCCCGCAATTCGCGGCCGAACAGGGCGCAGACGCGCGTGCCGGCGAGGCGAAAGGCGAGATCGCCTGAGGGCGTGGCGCCGAGAATGAACGTGTCGCCGAGCGCACGCCGGATGGCACCGGGCTCGATCTCGCCGCGGTCGGGCGCGAGCCGGGCCCCGCGCCGTTCGTCCCAATAGGCAAAGAGCTCACGACTGGAAGGGTGTTTCATTGCCGTCTCCCCGGGCCGCGTGTCGGCGGCGCGTCCCGTTCCGGGACATCGAGCCGGCGATCGCCTGCAAACGGAGGGAGTGGAGCAGGGGACATGCCGCGGCTGCGGCGTGGACGTCTCACGTCTCGGCAACCGACCGTTAGGGTTAACGAAACGTTGACGTTGGCGCCGTGCGGAGCGGCGCCTTAGGTTGGCGCCGACTTGGCTGGCGCGGCCAGCTGTCTGAGCCACGGGGAGGCGGGACGAGACCGGAGCAACCGGTGCGGAACCCGCATCGCGAACGGGAGGGCACCGCCCTCCCGTTCTTTTTTGATCAAGGTGCTGGCGCCAAATCTTCATGTGCCGCGCGCGTTGCGCGTTGGTGCGTCGGCGGCAAGAAGGTTGGTGAAGTTTGCTGGCGATCTGCTGGCGGCGCTTGCCGCCCGTTCGAGCGGCGCCTATGTCAAACCAATTGTGCCCGATGGATTCCGCGTGAAACAATCATCCGAGCCGATGTTCAACGTGCCCGGTGTCGTTCTGGCGACGCTGGCGGTCATGGCTCTCGTGCACGGCGTGCGTGCGTGGTGGCTCTCTCCGCGCGAGGACGTGGAACTGCTGTTGCTGTTCTCGTTCATTCCCGCGCGCTACGACGCCACCGTGTTGGGCGGGGAGGTGCTGCCGGGCGGCATCGCCGCGGATCTGTGGACCTTCGTCACCTACGCCTTTATTCACGGCGACCTGACCCACCTCCTGCTGAACGGCGTGTGGCTGCTGGCCTTCGGCAGCGCGGTGGCGCGCCGGTTCGGGACGGTGCGGTTTCTCGCCTTTTTCGCGGTCACGGCAGCGGCCGGGGCGGCCGTGCATCTTGCAGTCCATGCCGGTGAGCTGGTGCCGATGGTGGGCGCCTCGGCAGCGATTTCCGGCTTCATGGCAGCGGCGATCCGGTTCGCGTTCCAGATTGGCGGGCCGCTCGGCCTGTTCGGCCATTCGGGTGATCATGCCTACCGCGTGCCGGCGGCGCCGCTCGCGACAGCGCTGCGCGACCCGCGGATCCTTGCCTTTCTCGGCGTCTGGTTCGGACTGAACCTGCTGTTCGGCGTCGGCTCGATCCCATTGTCCGACGGCGAGGAGAGCATCGCCTGGCAGGCGCATATCGGCGGTTTTCTCGCCGGGCTGCTGCTGTTCCCGCTGTTCGACCCGGTGCCGGGTGCCCGGCCTGCCGGCGGCGGCCGCGGACCGGGGCCAGGCCGCGCCGCGGCCTGACGCCGTCAGCGGCGGATCATCGCCACCTTCTCGGCGAGACGTTCGTCGAAGCGCGAGACGTTGACGACCACGCGCTCGTGCACGCCTTCCCCGACCGTTTCTTTTTCGTCGCGCGCCTCGACGGCGAAGACCACGCGGCGGCCCTCGACCGCGACCACCCGCGCGGTTGCGGTGACGCGCATGCCGACCGGTGTCGCAGCCGTGTGGCTGACATCGAGCTTGATGCCGAGGCTCTGGTGGCCCTCAGGCAGCAGGGCCTCGACGCAGGCCAGCGCCGCGGCCTCCATCAGGTTGATCATCACCGGCGTGGCGAGCACATGGACGCGGCCGGAGCCTACAAAGGGCGCGGTATGGGTTTCCGCTACCACGATCTCGGCTGAGCCGGTCTGGCCGACGGGAATGTGGGTGAGCAATGGATCCTCGCCTGTGGCGTGACGGTACGTCCGTATCCGATCCGGCGCCCGGCGCGGTCAAGCGTTTCGTCGGCTCAGCCGACCACCACGCCGGCGACGGCGGCGTAGTGGCAGATCGCTGCGGCCAGCACGAAAGCGTGCCAAATGGCGTTCTGGAACCGGAGGCTTTCCCAGACATGGAAGACGACGCCGAGCGTATAAAGCGCGCCGCCGGCCGCCAGCAGCCAGATCGTCGCCGGCGCGAGCGTGTCGACCATTCCGTCCCAGACGGCGATTCCGCTCCAGCCGAGGAGGAGATAGAGGCCGATGGCGACGCGATCGAACCGCCCGGGCAGAGCGATCTTCAGCGCGGCGCCGGCGAGCGCCGTCGTCCAGATCCCGGCCAGCATCGCGAGACCCGCCATCCCGGCTTTGATCTGTGCGAGGAATGGCGTGTAGGTGCCGGCAATCAATAGAAAAATCGCTGCGTGGTCATAGCGGCGGAGCCGCCATTTGACCGGGCCGACCGGCCACAGATTGTAGGTCGCAGACAGACCGAGCACGGCCATGAGGGTGACGAGATAGACCGTCACGGCCGCGAATTCGCCGAAGCCGGCGGTGCTCGCGGCAACGGCGATCAGGGACGCGCCGCCGATCACCGCAAAGCCGATGCCGAGCGCATGTACAACGCCGTCGGCGACGATCTCTCGCCGCTCGTAGCGCCACGGGATCCTGCCGTCCCCGGGTCCGGACATCGGGCCACCTCCATTGCCCCCTTCGTGCCCGACGATGACGGCAGCGGCATGACGGGAAACGGCGCCGGGCCAAATCTTCGGCCGCCTTGCCGCGGCCCTCATTCGACCGCATGATTCGCCCAAGTGCCGCTCCGGCGGTGGTCCTGCGGGGCGGCAGGAGCCAGCGGACATTCAGTCCGTGAACGGAGGAACGCGCATGACCGTGAAGACTGTCCTGTCCGGCAAGCCGCCCGGCGTTCTCACCATTGCTCCCGACGAGACGCTCGCCGTCGCCGCCAAGATGCTGGCCGAGCGCCGCATTGGCGCGCTCGTCGTGCTCGGGCCGGATCAGCGCGTGTCTGGAATTCTGTCGGAGCGCGACATCATTCACTGCTTCGCGACGTACGGCACGGCCGCGTTCGAGCGGCGTGTCGAGGATGCAATGACGCGCAAGGTTGTGACCTGCAGTCAATCCGACACGGTCGCGTCCATCATGGAGCAGATGACGTCGGGCAAGTTCCGCCATCTTCCGGTCTTGGAGCAGGGCAGGCTGATCGGCATCATCTCGATCGGCGACGTCGTGAAATACCGCTTGGGCGAGATGGAGCGCGAGCAGAACGCGCTCAAGGAGTACATCCTGACGGCGTGACGGTCATGCCAGGACGGCGATGGCTTCCTCGATGGATTCCATCGCCTTCTCGGTCGCCTCGTAACCGAGGGCGATGGCCTCTTCGGCACGATGGAAGTCGAACAGGCCAACGCGGCCGAGGCGCGGACCGATCATGATGTCGGGCGGATCGCCGGCAAGGCGCGCGCGGGTGATGCGATCCTGGACGATGTTGAACGCGTCGACCATCACGGTGGAGAAGCCGGGCTTGCCGGGGCCGCCGATGAAGTGACGGCGCACCTGCTTGTCGGCGCCGAACATCGAGCGCAATCCTTTGCGCGGCGCGAGCGCCTCGAGCGAGGTGGCATCGCTATCGTCCGAGCCGTGATCGTGGATGACCGTGCCGCGGCCGAACATGTCGACATTGAGATTGACGGCGATGACGACGCGCGCGCCGAGCGCGCGGGCCGCCGAAACCGGAACGGGATTGACCAGCGCGCCGTCCATCAACCAGCGCCCGCCGATCCGCACCGGCGCAAAGATGCCGGGCAGGGCATAGGAGGCGCGCAGCGCGTCGACCAACAGGCCACGCGTCAGCCAAATTTCGTGGCCGGTGCCGATCTCGGTGGCGATGGCCGCGAAACGCAGGGGCAAGCTTTCGATCGTGGTCTGTCCGAGATCCTGGTCGAGCGCTTCGGCGAGACGGGAGCCACCGATCAGGCCCGAGCCCGACAGGTTGAAGTCGAGATAGCCGAGCACGCGCCGACGCGAGAGCGTCTTGGCCCATTGCTCCAGCTGGTCGAGGCGGCCAGCGGCGAAACAGCCGCCGACCACGGCGCCGATCGAGGTGCCGCCGATCACGTCGACCTTCAGGCCATGCGCCTCCAGGGCTCGCAGGACGCCGATATGCGCCCAACCGCGCGCGGCGCCGCCGCCCAGCGCCACGCCGATGCTGGCACGCGTCGGCTCTGCAGGAGCCTCAGGTGGCGCGGTGCCGTCACGATCGTCCTGACCGAGCCACTGGAACACGGGGAAGTCCTTTCGCCGACAGCAGTCTCACTCCACAACGGGCCGGTTCAATTCCGCCTCACAGGCGTGGAGAAATGATGAAAATCGGGCCCCGTCGAAGGCGAAGCCCGATTTTATCCGGACAAGCAGACGAAGGCACTGCGAAAGGCCGTGATGTGCCGGCCGGTCGCACGCTCAGAACAGCGGCGGCTTCGGTGCGTAGACGGCGGCGGGATCGAAAGCGCGGGCTTCCTCGACGAAGGCGAGATCCGGGGCCGCGTCGCCGCCACCGCCGAGCGGCACCGCGCGGTAGAAACAGGAGCGGCGGCCGGTGTGACAGGCGCCGGGGCCGGACTGCTCGACGCGGATCCAGACCGCGTCCTGGTCGCAGTCGACGCGCATCTCGACCACGCGCTGGACGTGGCCGGACGTTTCGCCCTTGCGCCACAGCGCCTGGCGCGAGCGGCTGAAATACCAGGCCTCGCCGCTGGCGATGGTGCGCGCGAGGGCCTCGGCGTTCATGTGCGCCACCATCAGGACCTCGCCGGTGGCGGCGTCGGTGGCGACGCAGGTGACAAGCCCGTCCGCGTCGAATTTCGGCATCAGGGCGCGGCCTTCCTCGACCTCCCGGACCGTGCCGCGCGGGGCGAATTGCATGGAACTGTCGGACACGAAACGTCTCGCAAACTTCAGCGCGCGTTGCGCACCAGGGTGATGAAACGGGCCTGTTCGGCCGGGTCGTCGCGGAACACGCCGGTGAATTGCGCGGTCAGGGTCGAACTGCCGGTCTTTTGCACCCCGCGCAGCGCCATGCACATGTGCTCGGCCTCGATCATCACGGCGACGCCGCGCGGCCGGAGGATCTCGTCGATGGCTGTGACGACCTGCGCCGTCAGGTGCTCCTGCGTCTGCAGGCGCCGGGCGAACACGTCGATCACGCGTGCGATCTTCGACAGGCCCACCACGCGCTCGACCGGCCGATAGCCGACATGGACCTTGCCGTAGAACGGCATCATATGGTGTTCGCAATGGGAGTAGAACGGGATGTCGCGCACCAGCACGATGTCGTCGTAACTGCCAATCTCGCTGAATGTGCGATCGAGATACTGGCTCGGATCCTCGCGGTAGCCGCGAAAGACCTCGTCATAGGCCTTCACGACCCGCCGCGGCGTGTCGAGCAGGCCCTCACGATCGGGATCGTCGCCGCTATAGGCGATCAGGGTGCGGACGGCGGCCTCCGCTTCCTCGCGGGACGGCCGCTGCGGGGCGGTAGCAGGCTGGGATACGGCGGGCACAGACTGTTGCGGCAATTTCTTGATAACGGCGTCCACGACGTCTTCTCCGTTCGACCGGCGCTGCGGGGCCGGGAGTGTCACCGGGTGCGCCTTGGCACGGCGGTCCCTCCGGACCGGCCGCGGACGCTTGCACGGACCGCATGGCCGGTGCCGGCGCGCGGTCGACCCGGCCGTCTCGCATGGCCGGGTTCCACCCTATATATTGCGGTGACCGGCTGCCCGCAAACGCAGGGGAATGCCGGATGGACGGTGCCATGCTGAACGAGGTCTACAATCGCCGGATTCTCGAACTGGCGGCCAATATCCCGCGGATCGGGCGGCTTTCCGACCCGGACGCGACCGCGACCGCCCATTCGAAACTGTGCGGCTCCACGGTTACCGTGGATCTGAAGATGGACGGGGACGTGGTCAGCGATTTCGCCCACGAGGTGAAGGCCTGCGCGCTAGGCCAGACGTCCTCCTCGATCATGGCCCGGCATGTGGTCGGGTCGCGGGCCGACGAGCTGCGCGCGGTGCGCGAGACGATGCGGCGCATGCTCAAGGAAAACGGCCCACCGCCGGACGGCAAATGGGCCGACCTGGCGGTGCTCGAACCGGTGCGCGACTACAAAGCCCGTCATGCGTCGACGATGCTGACATTCGACGCCGTGGTCGACGCGATCGGCCAAATCGAAGCGAAACGGGCGGCGGTGGCCGCCGAATAGGGCCGTTCCCGCGGGCGCGGTTCGCCCGCCCGGCCGCAACGATGCCAGCGATGCACGACTCATACCGGCGGCTCGATCGCCTGTTCGACGCGGCCGCCCAGGCGCCGCGACAGGGTGGGCGCGCGCTGATCACGGCCTATCGCTACACGCTGTCGCCGCTGATCGGCTTTCACTGCCGGCATCTGCCGACCTGTTCGCAATATGCCGACGAGGCGCTGGAACGCTACGGGCTCTGGGCAGGCGGGTGGATGACGCTGGCGCGGCTGTGCCGCTGCCATCCGCTCGGTACGGCGGGGCTCGACTTCGTGCCGCGGCAGGCGCCGCCCGGCGCCCGATGGTATCTGCCGTGGCGCTACGGGCGTTGGCGCGGAACGCTGGAGCAGCCCTGAGCCTCGGCGTTGCCGCTCGGTTCTCCCTGGTATATGCCGTGGCGGCCTCCGGGATGCGCATCCCGGGCGCGCGCCGCCCGTTCCGGACGCGGGCGGAGCGATCAGCAACAGGTCCGGTCACGCTTACCTGCATCGTCGGCAGCGAGTGAGCAGGAGACACGATGATCACAGTCACCTTCCCCGACGGGGCACGTCGGGAATTCCCCCAAGGCACCACCGGTTTCGACATCGCCAAAGGCATCTCGCCGTCGCTCGCGAAGCGGACGGTGGCGATGGCGCTGAACGGCACGCTCACCGACCTCAATGATCCGATCGAGCGCGACGCCAGCATCGAGTTCGTCTCGCGCGACGATCCGCGGGCGTTGGAGCTGATCCGGCATGACTGCGCCCATGTCCTCGCCGAGGCGGTGCAGACGCTGTGGCCGGGAACGCAGGTGACGATCGGCCCCGTGATCGAGAACGGGTTCTACTACGACTTCTTCCGCAACGAGCCATTCACGCCCGACGACTTCGCAGCGATCGAGGCGAAGATGCGCGAGATCATCGCGCGCGACAAACCCTTCACCAAGGAGGTGTGGTCGCGCGATGAGGCGAAGCGCGTGTTCAAGGATAAGGGCGAGATGTTCAAGGTCGAGCTGGTCGACGCCATTCCGCCCGACCAGTCGATCAAGATCTACAAGCAGGGCGACTGGTTCGACCTCTGCCGCGGCCCGCACATGACGTCGACGGGCAAGATCGGCAACGCCTTCAAGCTGATGAAGGTGGCCGGCGCCTATTGGCGCGGCGATGCCAACAATCCGATGCTGACGCGGATCTACGGCACCGCCTGGGCAAGCCAGCAGGATCTCGACGCCTACCTGAAGCAGATCGAAGAGGCGGAGAAGCGCGACCATCGCCGGCTCGGCCGCGAAATGGACCTGTTCCACTTCCAGGAAGAGGGGCCGGGCGTCGTATTCTGGCACCCGAAGGGGTGGACCATGTTCCAGTCGCTGATCGCCTATATGCGGCGGCGGCTGGCGCGCGAGTACAACGAGGTCAACGCGCCGCAGATCCTCGACAAGTCGCTGTGGGAAACCTCGGGCCACTGGGACTGGTACCGCGAGAACATGTTCGCGGCGCAGTCGGCGGGCGACGAGGCCGAGGACAAGCGCTGGTTCGTGCTGAAGCCGATGAACTGCCCCGGCCACGTGCAGATCTTCAAGCACGGGCTGAAGAGCTATCGCGACTTGCCGATGCGGCTCGCCGAATTCGGCATCGTGCACCGCTACGAGCCGTCGGGGGCGATGCACGGCCTGATGCGGGTGCGCGGGTTCACCCAGGACGACGCCCACGTGTTCTGCACCGAGGAGCAGCTCGCGGACGAGTGCCTGAAGATCAACGACCTGATCCTGTCGACCTATGCCGATTTCGGCTTCGAAGACATCGTGGTCAAGCTGTCGACTCGGCCCGAGAAGCGCGTCGGCACCGACGAGATGTGGGATCACGCCGAAGGCGTGATGCAGGAGGTTCTGCGCGAGATCGAAAGCCGTTCGGGCGGGCGCATCAAGACGGCGGTCAATCCGGGCGAGGGCGCATTCTACGGGCCCAAGTTCGAGTACACGCTGCGCGATGCGATCGGCCGCGACTGGCAATGCGGCACGACGCAGGTGGACTTCAACCTGCCGGAGCGGTTCGGCGCGTTCTACATCGACGCGGACGGATCGAAGAAGGCGCCGGTGATGGTGCACCGGGCGATCTGCGGCTCGATCGAGCGCTTCACCGGCATCCTGATCGAGCATTTCGCCGGGCATTTCCCGCTGTGGCTGGCGCCGACGCAGGCGGTGGTCTGCACGATCACCTCGGATGCGGACGACTATGCCCGCGAGATCGTCGCGCAGGCGACGGCGCTCGGGCTGCGCGCCGAGGCGGATCTGCGCAACGAGAAGATCAACTACAAGGTCCGCGAGCACTCGCACGCGAAAGTGCCCGTGCTCCTGGTCGTCGGCAAGCGCGAGGGCGCAGAGCGGACGGTGTCGGTTCGCAAGCTCGGCTCTCAGGACCAGGTGTCGCTGTCGCTCGAAGCGGCGCTGAAGATGCTGGTGGACGACGCGGTGCCGCCGGACGTCAAGCGGCAGCGGGCGCGCGAAGCGGCGTGATCGAGCCGGGCGGCCGCGGCACGTGCTGCGGCCGCCTCAGCGCACCATCAGCGAGCTCATCTGGCTGAGCCAGTTCGAGCTGCGCGCCGGACGCATCAGCGTGTTCAGGAACCGGTCGGCCCAGAACTGGATGTCGTTGGCAGCGAGCGTGCGGAACAGCGCGTCGTGGCGGCGCACGCGCTCTTCTTTCGGCATCGACAGGGCTTGCAGGATGGCCCGCGCGACCGCCTCCGGATCGTAGGGGTTGACCAGCAGCGCCTCCTCGCACTCTTTCGCCGCGCCGGCGAAGCGCGAGAGGATGAGCACGCCCGGATCCTCCGGATCCTGCGCGGCGATGAATTCTTTCGCGACGAGATTCATGCCGTCGCGCAGCGGCGTCACCAAGGCGGCGCGGGCCGTCCGATAGAGTCCGGCCAGAGCGGACCGGCTGTAGGCGCGGTTGACGTAGCGGATCGGCGTCCAGTCGGCCTCGCCATAGGCGCCGTTGATGCGCCCGGCGGCAGCGCCCACGAGCTGCTCCATGTCGACGTATTCGGGAATCTCGCTGCGACTCTTGGGCGTGATCTGCAGATACTGGCACTTGCCGCGCCAATCGGGATTGGCCTGCAGAAAACGCTCGAACGCGTCCATGCGGTGGGTGATGCCCTTGGAATAGTCGAGCCGGTCGACGCCGATGATCATGGCTCGGCCGGCGAAGCTCTCCGTCACCTTCTGCACGAAGGGCGAGCGGATCGAGCGCCGCGCCAGCCGCGCGAAGGTCGCCGTCTCGACACCGACCGGGAAGGCGTCGATGCGCAGCGTGCGATCGCCGACGGCGAAGCTGAAGTCACGGCTGTGCAGCCCGCACTCGCGGGTAAGATAGCGCGCGAAGTTGGATGCGTCGTCACCGGTCTGGAAGCCGACGAGGTCGTACTGGCACAGCGGCGGGAACAGCCGCTCGTGGTTCGGAAGCGCGGTCAGGATTTCCGGGGGCGGGCAGGGGATGTGAAGAAAGAAGCCGATGCGATTGTTGTGACCGCGCTCGCGCAGCGCCTTGGCCAGCGTCAGCAGGTGATAATCGTGCACCCAGATGATGTCGTCCGGGCGCAGGATCTTGTGCAGTTCCGAGGCGAAGTGCTCATTGACGCGCAGATAACCGGTGAGATCGCGGCGCGAGAATTCGGCGAGGTCGATGCGATAGTGCAGGATCGGCCACAGCACGCGGTTGGCGAAGCCGTTGTAATATTCCTGGTAGTCCTCCTCGGTGAGGTCGGTGACGACGAAGCCGACCTCCTCCTGCTTCACCGTGGTGGTCTTGAGCTGCTTGCGCGGCGCGACCTTGCCGCTCCAGCCGAACCAAATGCCATGGTGCCGCTTCAGCGCGGCCCTGATCGCGACCTCCAGACCGCCTGCCCGCGCGCCGCCTTCCGAATCCGGAACAGCAACGCGGTTCGAGATCACGACAAGCCGTGCCAATAGCGGTCCTCCCAAGTTCGCGACAGACGCATCGCCGTCAAAATCAACCCGGCCATGGAATAGGTCTGCGGGAAGTTGCCCCACATGGCTCCGGACGCAGGATGCACGTCCTCGGCCAGCAGACCGTACCGGTTGCGCAGCGTCAGCGCATCGTTCAGCAACTCCCGCGCCTCGTCGCGGCGGCCGATGAGCCAGAGCGCATCGATCAGCCAGAAGCGGCAGACGAGGAACGCGGTCTCCGGCAGACCGAAGTCGTCGGCACCACTGTAGCGCATCATGTGGTGACCGCGACGCAAATCGCGTTCGATCGCCTCGACGGTGGAAACGAAGCGGGGGTCTTTCGCCTCCACGAGGCCCAGTTCAGGCAGCAGCAGCACGCTGGCGTCGAGATCGTCCGAGCCGAACGCCGCGGTGAAGGCCTTCCGGGACGGATTCCAGGCCTTTTCCAGTACGGCCCCGCGGATTTTCGCGGCGGCAGCGCTCCAATGTTCCGCACGGTCACGCAATCCGAGATGCGCCGCGATCGCGGCGAGCCGGTGCAAGCCGGCCCAGCACATCGCTGCCGAATGGGTGTGCACGCGCGTGCGCCCGCGGAATTCCCAAAGGCCCGCGTCCGGCTGCAAAGCGACCTCGAAAGCCTTTGTTCCCAGCGGCTCCAAGGTCTCGAACAGCGTCTGCGAACCGAGTTCGGGAAGGCGGCGGTCGAAGAACATCGGCGCGGCAGCGAGAATGATGCTGCCATAGGTGTCGTGCTGGGCCTGGATCGCCGCCTCGTTGCCGATGCGGACCGGGCCGTCGCCGTAGAAGCCGGCAAGGTTCGGGACGATGCGCTCGTCCATCGGGTCGGTCGAGACGATGCTGTAGACCGGCCGCAGGTCGCCCTTGTGCCCGACCACGAGGGTCAGGATGTAGGAGATGAAGTCTTCCATCGTCTGCGTGGCGCCGATGCGGTTGAGCGCCTGGACGACGAAATAGGCGTCCCGCAGCCAGCAGAAGCGATAATCCCAATTGCGGCCCGATCCGGGCGCCTCCGGAATGGAGGTGGTGTGCGCGGCGATGATCGCGCCGGTTTCCTCGAAGTTGCTGAGTTTCAGCGTGATGGCGGCGCGGATGATCTCGTCCTGCCAATCGTAGGAGATGCCGAGCCTGCGGACCCAGTCGAGCCAATAGTCGCGGGTGCGATCGGCGAATTCACGGGCGGTCGTCGCCAGCTCGCCTTCGAACGGCGTGTCGGTGCCGAACACCATATGCAGCGGCCGGGTGAGAACGAAGGGGGCCTCGCGGTCGACATAGGACAGCGGCGCG
>Ga0182741_1003898_pt1 | contig 15262 bp, 13 predicted proteins | sample eDN5th37CBELigOP_FD_128874 | JGI IMG/M metagenome (GOLD analysis project Ga0182741, IMG submission 128874) | Enriched Organic Plus compost microbial communities from Emeryville, California, USA - eDNA 5th pass 37_C BE-Lig OP (version 2) (version 2) ...
CTGAACCGAGTGCTCCGCTCGAACGTGGCGCCCGCCACGTTCCGGGAGGAGAACTGCGAAGTCGTTCCCGGACCAACGCGCGCGTGACCTGTGCCACATGGGACTGCCGCGCGTGATCCGCGGCCCGGCCGAGAAACTAGAGTCCGAAACGACCCGCTCGATACCCCGGAGCGGGCGTGAACGCAGACGAGACGGTGAGCAGATGGATCTCTTCGAATATCAGGCGAAGGAACTCTTCGCCAAGCATGACGTGCCGACGTCGGCCGGCCGTGTTACCGACACTGTCGCCGGTGCCCGCGAGATCGCGGAGGAAATCGGCAAGCCGGTCATGGTCAAGGCCCAGGTCAAGGTCGGCGGCCGCGGCAAGGCCGGTGGCGTGAAGTACGCCGCCACCGCAGACGACGCGCAGACCCACGCCGAGAACATCCTCGGCCTCGACATCAAGGGTCACATCGTCAAGAAGCTCCTGGTCGCCGAGGCCAGCGACATCGCGGAGGAGTACTACATCTCCTTCCTGCTCGACCGCACCAACCGCACCTACCTGGCCATGTGCTCGGTGGAGGGCGGCATGGAGATCGAAGAGGTCGCCGCCACCAAGCCGGAGCGCCTCGCCAAGGTCCCCGTCGACGCCGTCAAGGGTGTCGACCTCGCGTTCGCGCGCGAGATCGCCGAGAAGGGCCACCTGCCCGCCGAGGTCCTCGACGCCGCAGCCGTGACCATCCAGAAGCTGTGGGAGGTCTTCGTCAAGGAAGACGCTCTCCTCGTGGAGGTCAACCCCCTCGTCCGCACCCCGGACGACCAGATCCTCGCCCTCGACGGCAAGGTCACCCTGGATGCCAACGCCGACTTCCGTCAGCCCGGCCACGCCGAGTTCGAGGACAAGGACGCCACGGATCCCCTCGAGCTCAAGGCCAAGGAGAACGACCTCAACTACGTCAAGCTCGACGGCGAGGTCGGAATCATCGGTAACGGCGCCGGCCTGGTCATGTCGACCCTCGACGTCGTCGCCTACGCAGGCGAGAAGCACGGCGGCGTCAAGCCCGCCAACTTCCTCGACATCGGTGGCGGCGCCTCCGCGGCCGTCATGGCTGCCGGTCTCGACGTCATCCTGAACGACGCTCAGGTCAAGAGCGTGTTCGTCAACGTCTTCGGTGGCATCACCGCGTGCGACGCGGTTGCGAACGGCATCGTCAAGGCCCTCGAGATCCTCGGCGACGAAGCCAACAAGCCGCTGGTCGTCCGCCTCGACGGCAACAACGTCGACGAGGGTCGCCGCATCCTCGCCGAGGCCAACCACCCGCTGGTCACGGTCGTCGCCACCATGGACGAGGCTGCCGACAAGGCGGCCGAACTCGCCTTCGCAGCGAAGTAAAGGGACACACAGAACAATGGCAATCTTCCTTACCAAGGATTCCAAGGTCATCGTCCAGGGCATCACCGGCGGCGAGGGCACCAAGCACACCGCGCTCATGCTCAAGGCCGGCACCCAGGTCGTCGGCGGCGTGAACGCCCGCAAGGCCGGCACGACGGTCTCGCACACCGACAAGGACGGCAACCCGGTCGAGCTCCCCGTCTTCGGCTCCGTCGCCGAGGCCATGAAGGAGACCGGCGCCGACGTCTCGATCGCGTTCGTTCCCCCGGCCTTCTCGAAGGACGCCATCGTCGAGGCCATCGACGCGGAGATCCCGCTGCTCGTGGTCATCACCGAGGGCATCCCCGTGCAGGACTCCGCCTACGCCTGGGCCTACAACGTCCAGAAGGGCAACAAGACCCGCATCATCGGCCCCAACTGCCCCGGCATCATCACCCCGGGTGAGTCGCTCGTCGGCATCACCCCGGCGAACATCGCCGGCAAGGGCCCGGTCGGCCTCGTCTCCAAGTCGGGCACCCTGACCTACCAGATGATGTTCGAGCTGCGCGAGTACGGCTTCTCGACCGCCATCGGCATCGGCGGCGACCCGGTCATCGGCACCACCCATATCGACGCCATCGAGGCCTTCGAGAAGGACCCGGAGACCAAGGTCATCGTCATGATCGGCGAGATCGGCGGCGACGCCGAGGAGCGCGCGGCCGATTACATCAAGGCCAACGTGACCAAGCCGGTCGTCGGCTACGTCGCGGGCTTCACCGCTCCCGAGGGCAAGACCATGGGCCACGCCGGCGCCATCGTCTCGGGCTCCTCGGGCACCGCTCAGGCCAAGAAGGACGCTCTCGAGGCGGCCGGCGTGAAGGTCGGCAAGACGCCGTCCGAGACCGCTGCGCTCGCTCGCGAGATCCTGCAGTCGCTCTGATCCTGCAGTCGCTCCGACAGCAGCGGCACCTTCCGTGCACGCCTTCCGGTGGCTCCGGCCATCGGGAGGCGCGCACGCGCCGTTTCAGGTGTCGATCCAGTCGATTCCCGCAGGTTCGAGCTCTCCCACCCCGGACGTCAACGACGCCACCCAGCCCTCCAGTTCGCTCCGCTCGCGCCCCGCGACGGTGAGGACCACCCGGTCCGCATAGGCCACGTCGAGCACCGCGACGCCGCGCCCGCGCAGTTCCGCCTCCACGCGACCCGCCTCGCCGTGATCGATCGCGAGGGTGAACTTCTCCTGCTGTCTGCGCTCGACGAGGGGCGCCTCGTCCAGTGCCGTCGCGACCGCACCCGAGTACGCGCGCACCAGCCCGCCCGCGCCGAGCTTGATCCCTCCGAACCATCGGGTCACCACCACCGCGACGTTCACGAGATCCCGGTGGTGCAGGACCTGCAGCATCGGAATGCCGGCCGTACCGCCCGGCTCACCGTCGTCGCTCGACCGCTCGGCGCGCGCCGACGGGTCGTCACCCACCACGAACGCCCAGCAATGGTGTCGGGCATCGGGATACAGTCGGCGTTGTTCGTCGACGAAGGCGAGCGCGGCGTCGGCCGTGTCGACACGACGAACCGCCGCGAGGAAACGCGAGTGCTTCACCTCCGTCTCGACCACGACGTCGGGACCCGGGGCGAGAGTGTGCGGCATGGACCCCATTCTCTCGGGTAGTCCCTAGGCTGTTGACTGCAGGACGAGTGACCGACCCACACCGATCGACGGCAGGAGAATCGATGACATTCCCCGCAGGCGCATCCACCCAGAGCAAGGTGGTGCCGTTGCTGCTGCCACTCGCGGTGGCCGTGCTCGGTGCCGTGAACTTCCTGCTCGGCCTCACACCCTTCGTGAACATCACCTTCGGCTCCCAGGTGGCACTCACGTCGTTCGATTTCGGCTTCGCCGTCGTGCCGCTGGCCTTTCTGCTCTTCGGCGGTGTGAGCGCGGCACTGTCGCTGCTCCCCGGCCAGGACCTGCGTGCGGTGGCAGTCGCGGCGTCGGGCGTCGGTTTCGTGACGTCCCTGTTCCAGCTGTTCCACCTGCCCGAGGACACCGGGATCGCGTGGGGCGGCGTGACGATCCTCGTCCTCGGTTTCCTGCAATTCGCGCTGGCGCTCGTCGGGCTGCTGTTCGGCCTCGGCATCCTCGTGTCCGGCCGGTCGGGGGAACGGGGTTCCTTCGGTTCGGCGCAGGGCGCCGGGCAGTACCAGGGATTCGGGACCGGTCCGGGAACCGGGCAGCCCCAGGGCTTCGGTTCGCCGCAGGGGTACGGCCCGCAGGGATACGGCCAGCCCTACGGCGCGCAGCAGGGAGTCACCGGCGGGCAGTCCCAGTTCGGTGCGCCCCACCCCGGCCACCAGGCCTATCCCGGACAGCAGACGTCGGGGGAGTACTCCGGTGCCCAGCAGTACTCCGGTGCGCAGCAGTACTCGGGTGCCCAGCAGTACCCGGGTGCTCAGCAGTACGGCGGACAGCAGTTCGGCGGAGCCCAGCAGTTCCCCGGGGCACAGCAGTACGGCGGGTCGCAGTATCCCGGTGCCCAGCAGTACGGCGGGGGAGCGCAGTATCCCGGTGCCCAGCAGTACTCCGCCGGCCAGCAGTACACGGGTGCGCAGCCGACCCAGCAGTATCCGGTCCAGGAACCGCACGGAACTCAGGACCCGACGGACCACACCGAAGCCCGGGCGGACGACACAGCGTCCGATGCCGACACGACGGGTACGGAACGTCGCGAGGAGACCGGGACCACTGCCACAGGCGACCAGGACGCGACGCAGGCCTTCCGCGCACCGGACGACCAGCGGTGATCGGCGCGCCTGACACCACGATCGCCGTGTCGGTGACACTCTCGAACCGATGACTTCGACGCTCGGCCGGTCCACCCGGCACGTTCCCACCGACGACGACAGCCTGGACCCGGAACGGTTCCGCATCCTGCTCGGCACCGCGGCCCGCGTGCCGACGGTGACGCTCGCTGTCGTGGCCACCATCGTGGTGACGACGATGGTCGTGGCCAACAGCGACCTCACCGGCATCTACGCCGCGATCGCCGGCACATGGCTGGCGCTGCACCAGGTGACACTCACGATCGACGGCACGTCGCTCGGTGTGCTGCCGCTGCTGCCCACCGCCGTCCTGGTGTGGCAGGCGGCGCGCGGATGTGCGTCCGCGGCCGACGCGCTCGTCGAGAACAGCGGATACGCCCTCGATCGTCAGGACATCTCGCGCATCACCGTCGCCGTCCTCGCGGGCCCGCTGCTGGTGACCGCGGCGTCGCTGATCGTGCTGCAGGACGCGGCGAGTGTGCTGCCGGTGACGCCCCCGAACGCGGCTGCCGCCCTGGCGTGGGTCACCGGCATCTACCTCTTCGCGGCCCTCATCGGCATCGGCTCCCGCGTGTGGAAGCCGCTGGTGCGCTACTACGCGGCGCCCGACTGGCTCGTGCTGGCCTTCCGTCCCGCACTGCGGGTGCTGCTGGGGCTGTTCGCGCTCGGCGGGCTGGCGGTCGTCGCCGGATTGCTGTGGTCGTGGAACGTCGTCGGTGAACTGCTCGCGCGCGGGGACCACTGGACCGGCGTGCTGGGTCTGACGGTGATGTCGATCCTGTACCTGCCCAACGTCATCATCGGTGCCGCTGCCGTCCTGGCAGGCAGCACCGTGCATTTCGGCGACATCCATCTGAGCCTGTTCGAGGCGACGGGTGGCGACCTGCCGGCACTCCCGGTGCTCGCGGCGGTCCCCTCGGGCCCGGCCGCGGCGTTCTGGCCGGTGCTGCTGGCCGTTCCGGCGACGATCGGTGCGCTACTCGGCCGTTTCGCCGCGCAGCGGACCCTGCAGGCGAAGGCCGACGGTGCCCCGGTGGGCAGCGCCGACGCGGCATGGACGGTGCTCGCTGCCGCAGCGGGAGCCGGACTCGTCACGGCGCTGGCGACCTGGGGCGCGGGCGGCCCGCTCGGCGTCTTCGGCACGGTCGGCGCCAACTGGTGGCTCGCCGGAATCCTCGTCTTCGCCTGGTCGGGCCTGCTCGGCATCATCACGGCCCAGCTGCTCGTGTGGCGTGAAGGACGACTCGCCGCGGCGGCGCTGCGCGCCGACACCGAGGTGGGCGAGGAGACCCCGGAGGATGCGGCAGACGCGGCCCGGGCCGACGACACCGCCGACGGAGAGACCGACGCAGAACTCGAAGTGGCCGAGAACGAGACCCCGGCACTCGAGGCTCCCGCGTCGGAGGACGCCGAGGTCGAGGAGGAATCCTCGGTCGAGGACACCGATCTCGACGAGAACGAAGCCGCCGCAGGCGACGCGGACGAGGACGCCGAGGACGGTGCGTCCGACGCGGACGACGACGCGGAGAGCCCCGACGAGGACGCGGATGCGGACACCGACGACGTCATCGACGCCGAGGTGGTCGAGGTCCTCGACGAGGATGATGCCGAGGACGACAGCGAGCCCGACGAGGAGGTCGCGAACAAGGCCGAAAAGGGCGCCGACTAGGCTCTCCTACGGCCGGTCGATCGGCCGACCCACCTCGACTTCACAGGAGTGGACCCTGACTGCCTCGCGTGACCAGCTGCCGCCCACCGCGCCGGCGCGGCTCGTCGTCCTCGCCTCGGGCACGGGCAGCCTCTTGCGTTCGCTGCTCGATGCCACCCGCACCGACGGATATCCCGCAACGGTCGTCGCTGTCGGTGTCGACCGCGAATGCCCCGCAGAAGGGCATGCCGCCGATGAGGAGATCCCGTCATTCCGCGTCGCCCTGCGCGACTTCGAGGACCGCACCGCGTGGGATCGCGCGCTGACCGACGCGGTCGCCGTCCACGAACCCGACCTCGTGGTGTCCGCGGGCTTCATGAAGATCCTGGGTCCGGCCTTCCTCGAGCGGTTCGCCGGCCGCATCATCAACACTCATCCCGCGCTGCTGCCGTCGTTTCCCGGCGCGCACGCCGTTGCCGACGCCCTGGCCTACGGCGTCAAGGTCACCGGTTCGACGGTGCATCTCGTCGACGGGGGCGTCGACACCGGGCCGATCCTCGCGCAGGAAGCCGTGCAGGTGCTCGACGACGACGACGAGGACACCCTGCACGAGCGCATCAAGGTTGTGGAGCGACGGCTGCTGGCCGAGGTGGTCGCCGCCGTCGCCACCCGTGGAGTTGTTTCCGATGGACGAAAGGCCGTGATCCCCGGTGACCGAACGTAAGACTGTGCGCCGCGCGCTGGTCAGCGTGTACGACAAGAGCGGGCTGGTGGAGCTGGCGACAGGCCTCCACGCGGCAGGCGTCGAGCTGGTCTCGACCGGCTCCACGGCCAAGACCATCGCCGACGCAGGCGTGCCGGTGACGAAGGTCGAGGAACTGACCGGCTTCCCCGAGTGCCTCGAGGGCCGGGTGAAGACCCTGCACCCGCGCGTGCACGCCGGCATCCTCGCCGACACCCGCAAGCAGGACCATCTCGACCAGATCGCCGATCTCGGCATCGAGGCGTTCGAGCTCGTCGTCGTGAACCTCTACCCGTTCACGCAGACGGTCGCCTCGGGTGCGAGCCCCGACGAGTGCGTCGAGCAGATCGACATCGGCGGTCCGTCGATGGTGCGTGCTGCGGCGAAGAACCACCCGTCCGTCGCGGTCGTCGTCGACCCGGCCGCCTACGGTGATGTGCTCGCCGCCGTCGAGGGTGGCGGTTTCACCCTCGAGCAGCGCAAGCGTCTTGCCGCGCAGGCGTTCCAGCACACTGCCGCCTACGACGTCGCCGTCGCGAGCTGGATGAACAGCGGTTACGCGACGCCCGAGGGCGACGAGTCGCAGTTCCCGGCGTGGACCGGCGCGACCTGGACCCGCTCGAATGTCCTTCGCTACGGCGAGAACCCGCACCAGGCCGCAGCCCTGTACGTGAACGAGGCCGGCGAGCCGGGGCTCGCGCAGGCCGAGCAGTTCCACGGCAAGGAGATGTCCTACAACAACTACCAGGACGCCGACGCCGCCTGGCGCGCCGCGCACGACCACAGTGAGCCGTGTGTCGCGATCATCAAGCACGCCAACCCGTGCGGCATCGCGATCGCCGACGACATCGCCACCGCGCACCGCAACGCGCACGAGTGCGACCCGGTCTCGGCCTTCGGTGGCGTCATCGCCGCCAACCGCGAGGTGAGCGTCGAGATGGCCGAGCAGGTCGCCGAGATCTTCACCGAGGTGATCATCGCCCCGTCGTACGCCGACGGCGCCGTCGACGTACTCTCCCGCAAGAAGAACATTCGCATCCTGCGCGCCGATTCACCGAAGTCGGCTCCGGTCGAGATCCGTCAGATCTCCGGCGGGTTGCTCCTGCAGGAGCGCGACGTGCTCACCGCGGACGGCGACTCCACTGCCAACTGGCAGCTCGCGTGCGGCGAGGCCGCCGACGAGGCCACACTGCGCGATCTCGAATTCGCTTGGCGTGCATGCCGTGCTGTGAAGTCCAACGCGATCCTGCTGGCCTCGGGCGGCGCGACCGTCGGTGTCGGCATGGGCCAGGTCAACCGCGTCGACTCGGCGCGGCTCGCCGTGACCCGTGCGGGCGATCGGGTCGCCGGGTCGGTGGCCGCGTCCGATGCCTTCTTCCCGTTCGCCGACGGTCTGCAGGTGCTGACCGAGGCCGGCGTGAAGGCGATCGTGCAGCCGGGTGGCTCGGTGCGCGACAACGAGGTCATCGAGGCCGCCCGCGAGGCCGGCGTGACGCTGTACCTCACCGGCGCCCGGCACTTCGCGCACTAGGGAACGAACCACAGACGCGCGGCACCCGCGCGCACCGTCGCTCAGGCGGCGTGCGCGTGGGTGCCGTTGTCGTGTGCGGTGTGTTCGACGGTGTGCTTGCCGCGACCCTCGGAGATGACGAGCTTGGCAGCGCCACGGTCGAGCAGCTCGCGGATGAGATCCGCGGAGGCGGCGCCGCTCTCGGTACCGCCGACCCGGCTCAGGTCGATGGTGATGGCGTGACCGGTGAGGTCGTCGGGCAGTTCGGTCGACACGGTGCCGCCGGATTCGATTCGCAGTTTCATGGTGTTTCTCCTGTCGAGGTGATCTTGTATGGGTCGCGGTCGGGGATAGAGAAAGGGCACCCGGGGCGTATGTGCCCCGAGTGCCCGAGAACGAGTCGTCGTGTGACTTCTATTCTCGGGATCGCTCCGCCGCGAAGTGGAAGAAGAAGTGAGAAAACGGTACGGAACAGCCGGCTACGTACATCTGCTTGTATCGCATCGGACCGTACCTTCCTCGTGTGAACCAGTTGGTTAACGGATGACCATACACGAACAACGCGGAATGGACATTTGTTATTTCTGCGTCGTCCGTCGGCGGGGTGTGACGCTCAGCCCCTCAGCTTGTCGAGCCACGCCCCGAAACCGGATGTGAACTCGTCGGAGAAAGGCAGGTCGGCGACGTAGTCGGCGCCGGTCGACTGCTGGTCGCCGATGTCCTTGAGCACGTGGTTGGTGCGCGTCATGTGCAGCGACGTCAGGCGGGTGTGGACGAGTGCCGCGTCGAGCGCGTCGACGTCCTCGACCCGTACCTGGATGTCCTTCGACGAGACCGTGGTGAGCACCGGCAGGTCGCCGGCGACCTGTGCGGCGAGCATCCGCGGATCGAGCGCGTCCTCCTCGGCGAGTGCCTTCGCGTTGGCGGGGACGAGCCCGGCATTGCGCAGCGGCTCGGGGAGTGCGTCGCTGAGAGTGCCGTCGGCGCGGAGCGACTCGACTGCGCCCGTGAGCGCGACCCGCAGTTCGTCGGCGATCTGGACGGGCAGCTGTCCCGCGGCGACGACGGCGTCGAGTTGTGCGTCGATCTGGGCGGTCAGCAGGTCGAGCAGACGCACGGCGAGCGGTTCGAGCAGACCGAGACCGGCGATCGAGTCGTTGTCCTGGGCGAGCGACAGCGCGATCAGCGCGCCCTCGCTGTGCCCGACGACGTAGAGCCGCTTCGGGTCGACCCCGCGCTGCGAACCGAGAAAGGCGAGCGCGTCGGAGGCGTGGTCGATGAACGTCGAGAAGCCGAGATCGGCGACGTCCTCGACGCTGTACGGGCCGAGACCGGTCGTGCCGCTGCCGAACTTGTCGTAGCGCAGGCTCGCGAAGCCCTTGCGTTCGAGCACGTCGGCGAGGTGCCGCAGGGTGCCGATCGATCCGGGGAGCAGTGCGCTGTCACCGTTGCGGTCGGTGGGGCCGCTGCCGGCGAGCAGCAGGACGGCGGGCACCGGACCCCTCATGGAGACGGGTACCCGCAGACTGCCGTGCAGGGTCACGTCGCCGCTGGAAAAGGTGATCTCGGTGTCCGACATGTCATGTGTCTATCAGAAGTCGCCGGGTCGGCCCGTATCGAGGGCGCCCCGGTGTGGCGCCGGTTTCGTCCGTGCCGTGCGGGCGCGGCGCACCCGCCGGTAGCCCCGCACGCCGAGCCATCCGAACAGCGCCAGCAGGGGGATGACGAGCAGGGGAGCGAGCAGCGAGATCACCGACGTGACGAACGAGGTGACGCTCTCGACGATCGAGAGCACGGGATTGCCGAAACCTGCGGTGGTCGCGGTGCTCGCGACCCGCGTGCCCGTCTGCGCCGTGCTCACCGCCAGGGCGGTCGGGGCGCCGATGACGATGCCCGCGAGCGCCGCCATCGCGGGATCGAGACTCGCGAACGCCGCCCACGCGGCGAGCGCACCCGCGACGGGCCGTGTGACCGTGCCGACGGCGGACAGGGCGTTGTCCACGAGCGGCACGAGGTCGGCGACGACCTCCACGACGGTGGCGATCGCCAGGGCGACGAGCGCCGAGGTGGACCCGAGCCACTGCATCGATTCGTTGAGGACCACGCCGAAGAGTTCGAAGTGGACCGCGGCCGACAGGAGCAGCAGCGGCAGGAAGGTGCGCAGCCCGGTGGCGGCCGCGAGCCCCAGCCCGAGCAGGGCCGCCAGGATCCAGGTGTCCATGCCGCGAGTGTAGGCGGACCGGTCGCGTGATCGCGGATGCCGAAACGGCGGTTCGGTCGTACCTTGGGTGGGGTGACGTCACCCACACCGCGCCCCTCCACGGTCGGCGAGCTCCGCGCCTCCGGCCACGTGCAACGGTCCGTCAAGGACGAGATCCGGCACAACCTGCTCGCTGCGCTGCGCGACGGTACCGATCCGTGGCCCGGCATCCTCGGTTTCGAGGACACCGTCGTCCCGCAGCTCGAACGCGCCCTCATCGCCGGCCACGACGTGGTCCTGCTCGGCGAACGCGGCCAGGGCAAGACGCGCCTGCTGCGCACCCTGCCGCTGCTGCTCGACGAATGGACCCCGGTCATCGCCGGCTCCGAACTCGGCGAGCATCCCTACGAGCCCATCACCCCGGCGTCGATCCGCCGGGCCGCCGAACTCGGCGACGACCTGCCCGTCGCGTGGCGGCACCGCAGCGAGCGGTACGCCGAGAAGCTCGCGACGCCCGACACCTCGGTCGCCGACCTCGTCGGCGACGTCGACCCGGTGAAGGTCGCCGAGGGGCGCAGCCTCGGCGACCCGGAGACGATCCACTTCGGTCTCGTGCCCCGCGCGCACCGCGGTATCGTCGCCGTCAACGAACTGCCCGACCTCGCCGAACGCATCCAGGTGTCGCTGCTCAACGTCATGGAGGAACGCGACATCCAGGTCCGCGGTTACACGCTGCGCCTGCCCCTCGACGTGCTGCTCGTCGCGAGCGCGAACCCCGAGGACTACACGAACCGCGGTCGCATCATCACCCCGCTCAAGGACCGTTTCGGCGCCGAGATCCGCACGCACTACCCGACGCGGCTCGAGGACGAGATCGCCGTCATCGAGCAGGAGGCGCACCTGCAGGCCCGCGTACCGGAGTATCTCTTCGAGATCCTCGCCCGGTTCACGCGCTTGCTGCGCGAATCGACCTCCGTCGACCAGCGTTCCGGTGTCTCGGCGCGGTTCGCCGTCGCCGGCGCCGAGACCGTCTCGGCCGCGGCCCTGCACCGCGGTGCGGTCCTCGGCGAGGACGATCCGGTCGCGCGTCCCGTCGACCTCGGCACGGTCGTCGAGGTGCTCCGCGGCAAGGTGGAGTTCGAATCCGGCGAGGAGGGAAGGGAATTCGAGATCCTCGACCATCTCCTGCGGCGTGCCACGGCCGAGACCGCCCGCTCGCGACTCGCGGGCGTCGACCTCGGGCCGCTGGTCGCGGCCGTCGAACAGGGCGATCCGGTGGTCACCGGTGAGCGGATCACCGCGAAGGTGCTGCTCGACGAACTGCCCGAACTGCCCGTCCTCGACGCCGTCGCCGAACGGCTGGGTGCCACCGACACCGGAACCCGAGCCGCGGCAGTGGAACTCGCCCTCGAAGGTCTGTACCTGGCGCGGCGCATCGCCAAGGACACCGGCGACGACGGCTCGGCGGTGTACTCCCGATGAGCAGGTCGGCCCGCTACGGTCCGTATACCGGGGGCGATCCGCTCGCCCCACCGGTGGACCTGCGCGACGCGCTCGCCGCGATCGGCGACGACGTCATGGCCGGCGCGTCACCCAAACGCGCCCTGCGGGAGTTGCTGCGCCGTGGGCACGACGGCATGCGCGGCCTCGACAAGATTGCCGCGCAGGCGAACCGGCGTCGACGTCAGCTGCTCGACCGCACCAACCTCGACGGCACCCTGCGTGAGGTGCGCGAACTCCTCGACCGCGCCGTGCTCGAGGAACGCAAGGAACTGGCCCGAGCCCTCGACGACGACGCGCGGTTCGCGGAGATGCGGATCGAGGAACTGCCGACGTCGACGGCGCAGGCCGTGCAGGAACTCGCCGACTACGACTGGCGCAGCGCGCAGGCCCGGCAGGACTACGAGAAGATCCGCGATCTGCTCGGCCGGGAGATGCTCGACCAGCGCTTCTCCGGGATGAAGCAGGCGCTCGAGGGGGCCACCGACGAGGACCGGCAACGCATCTCGGAGATGCTCGAGGACCTCAACGATCTGCTCGACAAGCACTCCCGCGGTGAGGACACCGAGGAGGACTTCGAGCAGTTCATGGCCCAGCACGGCGAGTTCTTCCCGGAGAACCCGCAGAACGTCGAGGAACTGCTCGACTCCCTCGCCCAGCGGGCTGCGGCGGCGCAGCGGCTGCGCAACTCCCTCACCCCCGAGCAGCGCGACGAACTCGACGCGCTGGCCCAGCAGGCGTTCGGATCCCCGGATCTGATGAGCCAGCTCGACCGTCTCGACGGCCACCTGCGTGCCGCCCGTCCCGGCGAGGACTGGACCGGCTCCGAGCAGGTGCGCGGCGAACAGGGCATGGGTCTCGGCGAGGCCACCTCGGCGCTGCAGGAGTTGTCCGAACTCGACCAGCTCGCCGAGCAGCTGTCGCAGCAGTACGCCGGGGCGTCCCTCGACGACATCGACCTCGACGCGCTCGCCCGTCATCTCGGTCCCGAGGCCGCGGCCGATGCACGTACTCTCGCCGAACTCGAGAAGGAACTGCAGCGGCAGGGCTTCTTCGACCGGGGCGCCGACGGGCAGTGGCGACTGTCGCCCAAGGCCATGCGCCGACTCGGCGAGGCGGCCCTGCGCGATGTCGTCAATCGCATCTCGTCGCGCACCGGGCAACGAGAGTCGCGGCGGGCGGGTGTGCTCGGCGAACCGACCGGCGCGTCGAAGGCATGGGAGTTCGGTGACACCGAACCGTGGGACGTCGTGCGGACCCTCACCAACGCGACCCTGCGCAGTCCCGGTCTGCCGGTGCGGATGTCGGTGCAGGACGTCGAGGTGATCGAGACCGAACAGCGGACGCAGGCGGCGATCGCGCTGCTCGTCGACACGTCGTTCTCGATGGTCATGGACGGTCGTTGGGTGCCGATGAAACGCACGGCCCTCGCACTGAACCATCTCGTGTCCACGCGCTTCCGCGGGGATGCGCTGCAGCTCATCGCGTTCGGCCGGCACGCCCGTGTGGTGTCGGCGTCCGAACTCGCCGGGCTCGACGGCGTCTACGAGCAGGGCACCAATCTGCACCACGCACTGATGCTCGCGGGTCGTCACCTGCGTCGTCATCCCAACGCGCAGCCGGTGGTCTTCGTCGTCACCGACGGTGAACCCACCGCCCATCTCGAACCGGACGGCTTCGCGGCCTTCGACTATCCGCCGAGCGCACGCACTCTCGGGTTGACGGTGCGCGAACTCGACCACATCGCGCGGCTCGGAACCCAGGTGACGATCTTCCGCCTCGGCAGCGATCCGGGGCTCGCGCGGATCGTCGACGTGCTGGCACGTCGTGTCGGGGGACGGGTGGTCGCGCCCGACGTCGACGGTCTGGGAGCGGCGGTCGTCGCAGACTACGTGCGCGCTCGTCGGAGGTCCTGAGCACTCAGCGTCGCACCGACCGCCAGGTGGTCGCGGCGGCGGTGGACAGCAGGACAGCGGTCACCCAGAAGATCGACGCGACACCGGCGACCCCGGCGATCGCACCGGCAACCATGGGCACCGCGACCTGCCCGAGACGGTTGCCGGTCAACCGCACGGCCAGCGCCGACGCGCGGTCGGCCGGTGCGACGAGTTCGACCACCCACGTCATCGTCAGGGGTTGGCCGACACCCCAGAACATTCCACACACGGCGAGCAACGCGCCGATGACCCACGGGTTCGGCACGAGCGGCAGCAGCGCGACCGGCACGATGGTCCCGGCGGTCGCGGAGACGAGCAGCCACCTGCGCGGAATGCGGCGCAGTGCCCACGGCAGCAGGGCACGCGAGACGATCGATGCCACGGTGCGGGCGGTGAGCAGGATCGATACCAGCAGCACACCGAACCCGAACTGTTCGCCGAGCAACGGCAGGTAGGCCACGACGAGGTCGACCGAGGCGAGGACCACGAGGCTCGACAGCATCGCGGGCTTCATGCCCTTCGTCCCGAGCATCGACAGGATCGACTGGGGCGCGCCGTCCTCCGCGGTGCGGCCGGATCCCGGCGGCTCGCGCAGTCCCAGCACGAGCGGCAGGGAGAGCAACGAGACCACTGTCATGACCAGCAGTGCGCCGGTGGTCTCCACGGATCCGTTGCCGTCACCGGTGGTCGCGGCGATCACACCGGAGACGGGCACGCCGACGGCCTGCCCGACCGACACACCCAGCGTGAGCCCGGCGAACCCGCGATCCAGTTGACCCGGCGGCGACAGGATCGACACGAACGCCTGCCCCGACACCGTGACGAGCAACTGCCCGAGACCGAGCACGACGTTGCCTGCGGCCAGCACGAGCAATCCCGAACTGAGCGCGATCAACCCGGCGCCGACCGTCGTGACGACGATGCCCGAACGCAGAATGGCGGTCGCGTGCCCACGGTCCACTGCGCGCCCCATCCGCACCGCCGCGATCAGCGGGACGATGGCGTAGAGCGCGGTGACGGCACCGATGGTGGTCGCGTCGCCGCCCAGCGCGAGGATCCGGTAGGAGACCAGGACGCGGATCGACTGGAATGCCGCGTGCAGCAGGGCCGTGGACAAGCACAGATACAGCAGCCAGTGACGCGGAGGATGCGGCATATGTCAGGCGCCGGCGGTCACGACCCGGTCGCCGAGTGGCGACTGCAAGGAGACCTCGAGGGCGCCGACGACGGCGACCATGATGCACATGCGGTCCTGCATCTCCGGCAGCGTGCCGCCGAGGAGCGTCACCGTCACCGTGTCGTCCGTTTCGGTGACGGTCGCGTCGACGCCGAAGCACTCGGGGGTGCCCGTCTCGAAGTGCAGGGCGATCCGGTCGTCGCTCACCCGCGACCACGACAGGATCGTCAGCGGATGCGCATCGACGATGTCGGGTCGCGCCGAGAACGCCGTCGCCCCTGCCGGAACCGGTTCCTCGGGCAGTGCCGGGACGTCCGGTGTACTCGACCCGCAGGCCGCGATGAGCAGGCACATCGCGAGGACGGTGATTCCCCGGC
>Ga0182741_1003899_pt1 | contig 15259 bp, 15 predicted proteins | sample eDN5th37CBELigOP_FD_128874 | JGI IMG/M metagenome (GOLD analysis project Ga0182741, IMG submission 128874) | Enriched Organic Plus compost microbial communities from Emeryville, California, USA - eDNA 5th pass 37_C BE-Lig OP (version 2) (version 2) ...
CTGTCCATCGCCCGGACACTCATGGGAAATCAGGAAGCCATCCTGCTCGACGAGCCCTCCGAGGGCATAGCCCCGGTCCTGGTTCAGGCCCTGGCCGAGGCGATCCGGGCCATGAAGGCGGAGGGCGTCTCGATCCTCCTTTCCGAGCAGAACTGGGCCTTTGCGGCGTCCGTGTCCGACAGGGCCTGCGTCATCGAGCGCGGCGAGATGCGCTTTCAGGGCCCGATGGCGGACTTCCTCGGCGACGAGAGGCTGAGGGCCGAGACCCTGGGGGTCTGAGGCACATAGGCGGCTCCGGGGCAGAAGAAGCGCCCAGGTTCTGCGCCTAAAGCGTTGACGGACGGGGCGAAAGGCCCGATATCCAGCCCGTCCGGCGCAAACCTGCGCCCGCCCTCACCTTTTGTCCTCTGAGGAACCTCCCCTTCATGGGCGTCATCCACGTGACCGACCGCTCCGGCCAGCGCCACACCCTCGAAGCCGCCGAGGGCTGGCGCGTGATGGAAATCATCCGGGACTGGGGCCTTCCCATCGAAGGCCTCTGCGGCGGCGCGTGCGAATGTGCCACCTGCCATGTCTTCGTGGCTGAGGAGTGGCTTCCGAAACTCTATCCTCCGACCGAGGAGGAGGAGAACCAGCTGGACACGGTGGTGACCCAGCCGAATTCCCGCCTCTCCTGCCAGATCCTCTGGACCCCCGAGCTCGACGGCCTGGAAGTGACCCTGGCCCCCACCGGGAGCTGACTGTCCCTCCGGCCAAGCCTGTCGCATTGCCAAAGACGGGAGACCGTGCTTTTCGAGGGGTCTCTCCAAGGAGCCTGTTCATGACCGACAATATCGAAACGGACGTCGTCATCATCGGTGCTGGGCCTGTCGGGCTCTTCGCCGTTTTCGAACTCGGGCTCCTCGACATCAAATGTCATGTGATCGACATCCTGCCCAAGGTGGGCGGCCAGTGCGCCGAGCTCTATCCCGAGAAGCCGATTTACGACATTCCGGGCTTTCCCATGGTCACCGGGCAGGGGCTCGTCGACAACCTGATGGCCCAGATCGAGCCGTTCCATCCCACCTTCCATCTCAACGAGATGGTGGAGAGCATCGAATCCCTGGGCACGCCCGAGGCTCCGCTCTTCCGCGTGAAGACCTCCGAGAACGAGACCACGTTCACCTGCAAGGCCATCCTGATCGCCGCAGGAGGCGGATCGTTCCAGCCGAAGAAGCCGCCTATCGACAATATCGAGGCTTTCGAGGGCACCGGCGTCTTCTATGCGGTGCGCCATATGGAGATGTTCCGCGACAAGCGGATCCTGATCGTCGGCGGCGGCGACTCGGCCCTGGACTGGACCGTGAACCTGCAGCCGCTCGCCAAGCGCCTTACCCTGCTTCATCGCCGCGATGCCTTCCGGGCGGCGCCTCACACGGTGGAGAAGATGCGCTCCCTGGTCGCCGGCGGCGACATGGATCTGCATCTCGGCCAGGTGACCACGCTCAAGGGCAAGGCTCCGGTGCTCGAAGGCATCACGGTCCGCAAGGACGACGGCTCGACCTTCGATATCGACTGCGACGTGATGCTGCCTTTCTTCGGGCTGACCATGAAGCTTGGGCCCATCGCCGATTGGGGCCTGAACCTTCACGAGAACCTGATCCCGGTCGATACGGAAAAGTTCGAGACCAATGTCCCGGGCATCTTCGCCATCGGCGACATCAACACCTATCCGGGCAAGCTGAAGCTCATCCTTTCCGGGTTCCACGAGGGCGCTCTCGCGGCCCAGAAGGTGCATCGCTACGTCTATCCGGAAAAGAAGCTCCTTTTCCAATACACCACCTCTTCCACGAGCCTGCAGAAGAAGCTCGGCGTCGCGGCCTGAGAGTGCAGGGTCGGCGCAGCTTCCTCTTGCGAAGAGCGCCGGTTCCTGAAACTCTCCGGGCATCATGACGAACTCTCCCGATCCGATCCTCGGCCGCCGCGCCATGGCGATGCTCGACGCTCTTGCCCGCCACAGCGACGAGCCCGGCCGCCTGACGCGCCTTTATCTCTCGAAGGCCCACCGGGCCGCCGCAGAAGAGACCCTTGGCCTCATGCAGCAGGCCGGGCTTCGCAGCCACATCGATACGCTGGGCTCGGTGGTCGGCCGTCTCGAGGGGGCGAACCCGGATGCCCCTTCCCTTCTCATCGGCTCCCATATCGACACGGTGATCGATGCAGGCCGCTATGACGGCACGCTCGGCGTCGTTCTCGGGATCGTCGCCGTCGAGGCGCTTCGTGAGGCCGGTATCGTCCCGTCCTGTCCGATCGAGGTAATCGCGTTCGGCGACGAAGAGAACGCCCGCTTCCCGACTAATCTTTCCAGCTCCTACGCGCTCTCGGGCAACTACAGGTCGGAATGGCTCGATGGCGTCGATCAAGACGGTGTGACCCTCAGGGATGCCCTGACCGGTTTCGGCGGCGATCCTGCGCGCATCGGCGAGATCGCACGCGACCCCAGGCGCTATCGCGGCTATCTCGAAGTGCATATCGAACAGGGACCCCAGCTCGAAGCGGAGGGCCTGCCCGTCGGTCTCGTTTCGGCCATCAACGGCGTCAGCCGGGCGCGCATGTCGGTGATCGGCGAAGCGGGCCATGCCGGCACCGTGCCGATGACGATGCGGCGCGATGCGCTTGCGGCGGCAGCCGAGATAATCGGCGCCGTGGAACGCACAGGCGCGATCCGCGAGGACACAGTCGCGACCGTCGGCGTCGCAAAGGTGCAGCCCGGAGCCATCAACGTGATCCCGGCCCGCGTCGATCTCACCCTCGATGCCCGCTCGCCCGACGATGCGGTGCGTCACGCCATGGTGGCGGACATTCTCGCCGAATGCGAAGCCATCGCGGAGAAGCGCGGCGTGACGCTCACGGTCGAGCCCTTCATGGACTCGCCCGCAACCCCCATGGACCGGGCACTGATCGGCCTGCTGGAAGAATCCGTCCGTGAAATGGGCCTCCCCGCGCGACATCTGGCATCCGGCGCCGGACACGATGCGGTCGCGATGGCGGCCCTCTGTCCGGTCGCGATGCTCTTTGTGCGCTGCACGGGCGGCATCAGTCACAATCCCGCCGAGTCGATCACCGTCGAGGATGCGGACGTGGCAGCGCGCGTTCTGATCGAGACCGTCCGGAAGATCGTTGTGTGAGCTGCGACATCGCGCTGGTCCCGACGCCCGATGAGGCGATCCACGTTTTCCTTCGCGACAGGCTTCGCGAGTTCAACCGGAATGCGATCGATTCCGGCCATCCCTCCGGCGATCTGGCCGTCATCATTCGCGACGGCGAGAAGGAGCATATCATCGGCGGTTTGTGGGGCCGCACGGGGCGCGGATGGCTGTCCGTCGAGCTGATCTTCGTGCCCGAAGAACTGCGCGGACAGGGAATCGCCCGTCGTCTGCTCGCGGTTGCCGAAGCCGAGGGATTGCGGCGCGGCTGCCATTCCGCATGGCTCGACACGCTCAATCCCGAGGCCGCGCTTCTCTACGAACGCCTGGGCTATCGGCGTTTCGGCGAGTTGAAAGATTATCCCGTCGGCAACAGCCGGATCTTTCTGCAGAAGCCGTTGAAAAACAAAATTTAAGCCCGTTCGCGCCATTCCTCGGAGAGGATGGCCCAGCGCTCGTGATCGCGCCATTCTCCGCCGATCCTGAGATAACGCGGAGAGTAGCCCTCCTGCCGGAACCCCAGCCGCTTCGCGAGGGCGCGGGACGACATGTTGCCCGGCTGGATATTCGCCTCGATCCGATGCAGGCCAAGTCCTTCGAACGCATGAGCGACGACGAGCGCGACCGCCTCGCTCATGAGGCCCCGTCCCTGCCAGCCGGCCATGCCGTAGTAACCGAGATAGGCGCTCTGGAAGAGTCCCCGCACGATCTCGTTGAGGTTGACGACCCCGACGATCCGCCTGCTTTCGCGCTCCCGCGCGATGAAGCCGAGCGAGCGCTCACCGTCGCTGCGCGCCAGATAAGCCTGGAAGGACACCGCATCGCGACACGGATAGACCCATGGTTCGTGAACGTGGATGCTGGCGAGATTCGCAGCAATGAGCTCTGGACCGTCCGCATCCGATACGGGCCTGATGGCGACACGCAGCGTCATGACTTCTCCCTGAAATTCGGGAACCTTGGCATCTCGTTACCGTTGTCGTCCGTCACTGTAACATACCGAAGGATCGGATTATGCGAGCCATTCTCCTCCCGGCTTTCGCCGCTGCCCTTGGCATGGGGTTCTTTGTCGCTCCCGAAGCGCAGGCCCGTTTCAACGGAGCTCAGGTGCAGGCTCCTTCTCTCGTGGAGGATGTCGCTTGCGTGACGCGCCGCGTCCGGACCGTGCGGCCGAATGGACGCGTCGTCTACCGCACCGTGCGCCAATGCGGCGTGCGACCGGGCTGGCACCATCGTGCGGGTCCCTGCCGCATGATCCGGGAACGCATCGTGCGCCCGAACGGAAGCGTCGTGTATCGTACGGTGCGCCGCTGCCGTTGATCCAACAGCCCTGAAAGGGCCCGGTTTCCGGGCCCTTTTCATTGTCTATTCCAACGCACCGACAGCGTTCTCAACGGCTTCCACGACGGCGCCGGAGCGTACAAGCTCGAGCGCTTGACGCATCTCGGTCGCATACCAGCGGTCGCCATCGAGCGCTGGCGGAATGACGGCGCGGATCGCCTCGAGAGCGGCCGTTGATCCTTTTCCCAGGGGATAATCCTTGGCGACAGGCTCCACGAGCGTGAGGGCCTGCGCGGCCATCAGCAGCTCTCCGGCAATGATCTGCTCCACATTCTCCACGATGGTGCGCGCCTTGCGCCCGCACCAGGTCGAGTTCGACACATGGTCCTCGGCATTGGACTTGCCCGGGATGGAATCGACGGAGCCCGGCGTGGCAAGGCCGCGATTTTCCATGACGAGGGCCGACATGGAGCACTGCACCGTGGCGAAGCCCGTGTTGAGGCCCCGCTTGCCGGCCAGGAGATTGCGCGGCAAGCCATAGGACATGGTGGGGTCGATGAGGCGGGCGAGCCGCCGCTCGGAAATCGCGCCGAGATCCGCCATCGCGATTGCCAGGAAATCCATGGCCTGCGCCACGTATTGTCCGTGGAAATGACCGCCCGAAATCGAGACGTAGCCGCCCTTGCCGTCGTCGAAGATCAGCGGATTGTCGGTAGCCGAGTTCATCTCCGTGCCGATGATGCGCTCGACATATTCCACAGCCTCGACGGCCGGGCCATGGACCTGCGGCGTGCAGCGCAGGGAATACACGTCCTGCACACGGGGCGAGGCCGGCGTGCCGGGCTGGCGCGCCTCGTCGGGGAAGACCACGTCCCGCGCGGCCTGCGAGCAGCGCCGGGACCCCTCGAGAATGCGCAGCAGGTTGCGGGCGATGCGCGCCTGACCGGGATGCGGACGCGCCTTGTGCACACGCGGATCGAAAGCCGCCAGTTCGCCGCGCATCGCCTCCAGCGAGAGGCACATGGCGATGTCGGCCTGTTTCAGGAGACGGCGCGCATCATGGGTCGCGAGGGCGCCGAGGGCGAGGGATGCGGTCGAGCCGTTGATGAGAGCCGAGGCATCCTTGGCGCCGAGCTCGAAATCAGGGTCGAAGCCGGCCTTCGCGATGGCCTCGCGCGCCGGCATGCGACGCTCCTTATAGACCATCTCGGCCTCGTCGAAGCCGCACACGGCGCCCGCCATATGGGCAAGCGGCGCCAGATCGCCGGAGGCGCCCACAGAGCCCTTCTGCGGGATGATGGGGTGCAGACCGGCATTGAGGAAATCGATGAGCCGCTCCACGAGCTCGACGCGAGGGCCGGAATAGTTGGACGCGAAGGCATTGGCTCGCAGCAGCATCATGGCGCGCGTCACATCCTCCGGAAACGGCTCTCCGACGCCCGTGGCATGAGCATAGACGGACTTTCGCTGATACTCCGCCATGTCGGCGATGAGGACACGCTGGTCCTTGAACAGCCCGACGCCGGTATTAAAGGCGTACATGAGCGGCGCATCGTCATGCATCCAGTGGCTGTCGATATAATCCCGCGTCGCCGCGATCCGCTCCCGGGCCTGCGGGTGCAGGGCCGCCTTCTCGAAGCGCCCTTTGCCGTTGGGGCGCGCTACGCGCACCACATCGCCGATCCTGAGCTTCGCTCCGTCGATCTTGACCGTCATGCTTCGTCCTCGCGTTTCATCGAGGCATAACGGCGCCACCGGCCCGGCGCAACAGGAACCGAATCAAGGCGAGCGCCGGCCGCCCGGCCCGAGACCGGGCACCGTGCGTCGGCACCTACCCTGAAAAGCGACGTTACGTCCTTGTTAGACGCGGCCGAGACGCTTCGTGGTCTGCGGGTCGAAGAGGTGGACGTTGGCAGGGTCGATGGACAGGGTCAGGCGGCCTGCATCGGCCGAAATCTGGCCCGTGGAGGCCTGCACCACGAAATCGGCCCCGGCGACCTTGCCGTGGAACAGCTGGGTCGCGCCGAGCTCCTCGACGAAGTCGATATCCATGGTCAGGCTGCTCGTGCCGGCCGCTCCGGCCTGCACATCCTCGGGCCGCAGGCCGACCTCGATGGCGGAGCCGGGCGTCAACCCGTCGCGCATGTCGGTGACGGCAATCGACTGGCCGCCGACCGAGACCCGGCCGGGACCCTCGACCTTGCCGGGCAGGATGTTCATGGGCGGGGAGCCGATGAAGGTCGCCACGAAGCGGGTCTCGGGACGGCGATAGACCTCCGAGGGCGTGCCGACCTGCTCGATCTGCCCGCCGCTCATCACCACGAGCTTGTCCGAGAGGGTCATGGCCTCGACCTGATCGTGGGTCACGTAGATGGAGGTCACGCCCAGGGCCCGCTGAAGGCGCTTGATCTCCACGCGCATCTGGACGCGCAGCTTGGCATCGAGGTTCGAGAGTGGCTCGTCGAACAGGAAGACCTGCGGCTTGCGCACGATGGCGCGGCCCATGGCGACGCGCTGGCGCTGCCCGCCCGAGAGCTGGCGCGGCTTGCGGTCGAGGAACGGCTCGATGGCGAGGATCCGGGCGGCTTCCTTCACGCGCTTGTCGATCTCGGGCTTCGGGGTGCCCCGGTTTTTCAGGCCATAAGCCATGTTGTCGTAGACGCTCATATGCGGATAGAGCGCGTAGTTCTGGAACACCATGGCGATGTCGCGCTCGGAAGGCTCGATCTCGTTCACGACGCGGTCGCCGATCTTGACGGTGCCGCCGGAAATCGTCTCGAGCCCCGCGATCATGCGCAGGAGCGTGGACTTGCCGCAGCCCGAGGGGCCGACGAGCACGCAGAAGGATCCGTCCTCGATGCCGAGGGAAACGCCCTTCACGGCCTCGACATTGCCCGCATAGATCTTCCGCACCGTATCGAGCGTTACGCCTGCCATCGTCTCAATCCTTCAAATCGGCTCGGGCCCTTTTTGGCGGCCCGGAATGTCTTTTCGATAAAAATCCGCGCCGCCCCCCGGAAAAAGGGGCGGCCTCGGCCTTACTTTTCCGTTTCCACGAGCCCCTTCACGAAGAGGCGCTGCATGAAGACCACCACCAGGACCGGCGGGATCATAGCGAGAACGGCCGTCGTCATGGCGATCTGCCACTCGGTCAGGGCGTCCTGCGTCGTGATCATCTTCTTGATGCCGATCACGATGGTCTGCATCGAGCTCTTCGTGGTGATCAGGAGCGGCCAGAGATACTGGTTCCAGCCATAGATGAACTGAATGACGAAGAGCGCCGCGATCGTCGTGAGCGACAGGGGCAGAAGCGTGTCCTTGAAGAACCGGAAGGGACCGGCGCCATCGATCTTGGAGGCCTCAAGCAGCTCGTCCGGGATCGTCATGAAGAACTGCCGGAACAGCAACGTTCCGGTCGCGGATGCGATGAGCGGGAGGATGAGGCCCGTATAGGTATCGAGCAGGCCGAGATCCGCGACGATCTTGTAGGTCGGGTAGATGCGGACTTCCACGGGCAGCATCAGGGTGATGAAGATCACCCAGAACGCCGTCATGCGCAGGGGGAAGCGGAAATAGACCACCGCGAAGGCGGACAGGACCGAGATGAAAATCTTACCGACCGCGATGCCCATCGCCATGATGAAGGAGTTCATCATCATGAGGCCTACAGGCTCGCGGGAGGTGCGAGAGGCTCCGACGAACATCGTCCGATAGTAATTCTCGGCGGCCTGGTCGCCCGGCACGAGCGGCATGTTGCCGTTGCTGATCGTTGCCGCATCGAAGGTCGAGGCCAGGATCGCCAGGTAGACCGGAAAGGCCACGATGACGACGCCGACGAACAGGACGAAATAGGCGACGAGGTTTCTGTAGCGTCTGTTCTCGACCATCAGTATTGCACCTTACGCTCGACATAACGGAATTGGATGGCCGTGAGTGCGATCACGATGATCATGAGGATCACGGATTGTGCCGCCGAGCCGCCAAGGTCGCCGCCGAGGCGCCCATCCGCATAGACCTTGTAGACCAGGGTAGTCGTCTGGCCGGCCGGTCCGCCGCCCGTCACGGCATCGATGATGCCGAACGTGTCGAAGAAGACATAGACGATGTTCACGACGATCAGGAAGAAGGTCGTGGGCGACAGGAGCGGGAAGATGATCGTCCAGAAGCGCCGGATCGGCCCCGAGCCGTCGATGGCGGCCGCCTCGATCACGCTCTTCGGGATCGCCTGCAGACCGGCAAGGAAGAACAGGAAGTTATAGCTGATCTGCTTCCAGGTCGCCGAAAGGATCAGCAGGAGCATGGCGTGCTTCGCGTTGAGCATCGGGTTCCAGTCGATGCCCATGGCCTTGATCGGCCGCGAAAGGGTGCCGAGGGTGGGGTGGAACATGAAGATCCACAGGACGCCCGCGATGGCCGGAGCGACCGCGTAGGGCCAGATCAGGAGAGTCTTGTAGGCCTCGCCGCCGCGCAGCTGCTTGTCGGCCTGGGTGGCCAGAAGCAGGGCGCAGGCCAGGGACAGGATGGCGACCGAGGAGGAGAACACGACCGTCGTCATCATCGCCCGGTAATATTCGGGCTGCGCGAAGAGGTGGCGGTAGTTCTCGAAACCGACGAACTCGCTCGAGAGGCCGAAGGCGTCCTCGAGCAGGAAGGACTGCCAGACAGCCTGGCTGGCGGGCAGGTAGAAGAAGATGACCGTGATCGCGAGCTGCGGGAGAAGCAGCGCATAGGGCAGGATCTTGCTGGAGAAGAAAGCTCGTTTTTCCATCGCGCTCAGGCATCCGGTGGCGAGCAGGGCCGAAACCCTGGGTCGCGGTCTGTTTATACAATCATCCCGGGCGACGGTGAGTCGCCCGGGATCAGATCAGGTTCAGTCAGATAGGTTTAACGGCTGACGGTCCGCTCGAACTGGCGCAGGATCTGGTTGCCGCGGGACACGGCCGCGTCGAGCGCGTCCTTGGCCGACTTCTGGCCGGCCAGCGCCGCCTCGATTTCCTCCGACCACACGTCGCGCAGCTGGACCATGTTGCCGAGGCGCAGGCCGCGGGAATTCTCGGTCGGCTCCTTGGTGGTCAGCTCGATCAGAGGCGTCTGCAGGACCGGGTTCTTCTCATAGAAGCCGGAAGCCTTGGTCTTCTCGTAAGCCGCCTTGGTGATCGGGAGATAGCCCGATTCCTGGTGCAGGCGGGCCTGACGGTCGGTATCGGACAGGAAGGCGAGGAACTTGGCCACCCCCTTGTACTCCTCAGCCGACTTGCCGCCCATGACCCACAGGGAAGCGCCGCCGATGATCGAGTTCTGCGGGGCGTCCTTCACGTCCGGATAATAGGGCATCGGGACGGAGGTGTAGTCGAACTTCGCGTTCGCCTTCACGTTGCCGTAGAAGCCCGAGGAGGTGAGGAAGATCGCGCATTCACCGGAGGTGAAGCGGCCCTCGGAGCGGCTGTCGCGGCCCGAATAGTCGAAGGTCTTGTCCTTCTGCAGCTCGATCAGCTTCTCGAGGTGCTTGACGTGGAGCGGCGAGTTGAACTTCAGCTCCGTGTCGAAGCCGTCGAGGCCGTTGGCCTTGGTCGACAGCGGGACGTTGTGCCAGGCCGAGAACTGCTCGATCATGGCCCAGGTGATCCAGGCGGAGCTGAAGCCGCAGGTATTGTGCCCGGCGGCCTTGAGCTTCTTGCCGGCCTCGAACACTTCCGGCCAGGTCTTCGGAATCTCGTTGACGCCCGCCTTCTTCAGCTCGTCCTTGTTGATCCACATGACCATGGACGAGGAGTTGAACGGGAAGGACAGCATCTCGCCCTTGGCGGTCGAGTAGTAGCCCGTGATTGTCGGCAGGTAGGCCTGGGGATCGAACTTCTCGCCCGCATCGGCCATGAGCTGGTAGACCGGCTTGATCGCGCCCTTGGCGGCCATCATGGTGGCGGTGCCGACCTCGAAGACCTGCAGGATGTGCGGAGCATTGCCGGCCCGGAAGGCCGCGATGCCGGCATTCATGGTGTCGGCGTACTGGCCCTTATAGCTGACGACGACCTTGTAGTCGCTCTGCGACTTGTTGAACTCGTCGGCCAGACGGTTCACCACGTCGTTGTTGGCACCCGTCATGGCGTGCCACCACTGGATTTCCGTCTGCGCGAAGGCCGAGGTGCTCGTCGCGAGGCCCAGAGCCAACGCGGCGAGGAAGGACTTATGCTTCATAACCGATCTCTCCCTTGTCATCCCGTCAGGGATGTTCTTGTCGTTCATCACCCCGACACGAAGGTGGGATGACGCCTTTGTGACAAAACCATGACAAGCATAGCCGGCTTCAAAATGGAAGCCCTTTCTTCGGTCAGGCTTAATGGCCGCAACGGAACGGTGGGGACCGGTATTCGTTGGACAACCATTGTCCCAACGGAAGACTTCCCATGCCGCATCTGGTGACCGCCCTTTTCGAGAATTCCGGCCAGGCCCAGCGGGCCCTGCAGGCGCTGCTGGAGACGGGAATGACCGCTTCCCGGATCTCCATCGCGGGCATTCCCGAAGGGCGGACCGTCTCGTCGATCTCCGGCTTCCGCACCCTCTCGGCCGGACACGAGGCAGTCCGCGAACTGCGGGAGCTTTCCCTGCCGGAGGAAGATCTGCATGCCTATGCGCGGGCGCTGCAGCGTGGCCGGACCCTCGTGGCCGTCCAGGCGAGCGGGCAGGACCGGGACGAGACGATCAGGATCCTCGAGATGTTCGAGCCCATCGAGCTGGAGGATGGGGGTCGCGCCCCTGAGGCTGGCGGTTCCACGGATAGAGGCGCGGTCGATCCCGGCGCCCCGCTCGCCGCAGGCCTGACGGGCGGCGCGGCCGACGGCCTGACCAATACTGGGGCCCTGCCGGGCATGGGCGCCATGGCCGAAGGGAGCGATCTCGGAACCGCCGACCTGAGAACGGACGATGCAAGACAGGGCGGCAGCACCCTCACGACGGAGAATGCCCGCTACCGGGAGGAGCAGCCCGGCGTCGACGCGCTTCGCAGCGCCGCTGCCGCACCGGGCGGACAAGGCCGCCTTGGTCTCGATACGGCCCGGCGGGGTCCGGTCAGAAGCTACGAGGGCGAGTAATCCCGCCCGCATCCACCTCTTGGTCAGATGACGTTCCGCTCCAGGAGCGGCCGGTTGGCCAGGACGCGCTCATAGCCGAGCTCGGAGAGGTCCAGCGTCCGGTATCCGCCATGGACGATCAGCTCCGCGAGCCCGCGCCCGACGGCGGGCGCCTGCTGCAGGCCGTGGCCCGAGAAGCCGTTGCAGAGATAGAAATTCTCCATGTCGCCGGCCCGGCCAATGATCGCGTTGTGATCAAGGAGCGACATATCGTAGGGGCCCGCCCAGGCGCGGCCGGGCCGGATGGCCTCGAAGGCCGGAACGCGATGGGCCAGGGACGGCCAGATGAATTCCTCGAAGAACGAGAAGTCGATTTCCTGGCTGGCCGGGTCTTCGTCGTGCCAGTCGGGGTCGAGATCCGCTTCCGGCGAGGCGCCGCAGATGAAGCCGTCGCCCTCCGGGCGCACATAGGCGCCGGACGTATCGATCAGGAGCGGGCAGTTCTCCACCTTGTCCCGGCAGGTGAAGGTGAAGACGTAGCGGCGCTTGGCCCGGACCGGAATGTCCATGCCCGCCTTCTCGGCGATCGCCCGGCCGCCCGAGCCGGCGCAGTTGATCAGGGCCCCGCAGGCGATGCGCGTGCCGTCGGCGAGGCGCACGGCGACGACGCGGCGCCCTTCCCGCTCCACCGCGACCACCTCTCCCTTGACGTATTCGGCCCCGAGGGAGCGGGCCTTCTTGCGGAAGGCCTGGAGAAGCCCCCACCCGTCGAACCAACCCTCCCCGGTGCGGCCCCAGGTGCCGAGGGCGAGATCCTCCACATTGAGCCAGGGGAAGCGGGCCTTCAGGGCCGCGGGATCCATGAGCAGGATGTCGGCGCCTTCGGCGGCCTGCAGGGCATGGTTCTCCTCAAGGATCGAGGCACCGGCCGGAGACGCGCAATAGAGATAGCCGCCCTCCCGCAGATCGATCTCGGGCCGCTCTCCATCGACGGCGAGGCGCTCCCCGATGCTGCGCAGGAACTGGATTCCATAAAGGGAGATGCGGATGTTCACCGCGCTCGAATATTGCTGGCGGATGGAAGCGGCCGAGAGTGCCGAGGCCGAGAGCCTGTAGGTCGCATCCTTCTCGACGACGACAACGCGCCCCTTGAAGCCCGGATCGGAGAGCAGATGGAAGGCGGTGGAGGAGCCCATCACGGCGCCTCCGACGATCACGACATCGGCAATGCTTTCGGTGGGTGCGGTCATCGTTCGAATTTCGTTGAGAGGATAATGGAGGATTGCGTGCGTTCCACGCCCTCGATCGCGCCTATCCGGTCGATGGCCGTGTCGAGGGAGGGAACGTCCTCAGCCTCTACCACCGCCAGGAGATCGAAGACACCGGCGACAGAATGCAGCGCGCGCAATTCCTGCATGCGTTGCAAAGCCGCGACGACGCTGGCCGAGGCCTTAGGCGCGACCACGATGGTGACATGGGCCCGCACCATGCGGCGGCTGACCTCCTCGGCCAGGCGGACCGTATAGCCGACGATGATGCCGCGCCGCTCCAGGCTCTCCACCCGCGCCTGGACGGTGGTGCGGGACAGGTCGAGACGCCGGGCCGCCTCGGCGTGGCCGATCCGCGCGTTCTCGCGCAGGAGGGCAATCAAGGCGCGGTCGGTGGCGTCCAGGGGCATTATGTCCAATCATTACGTCGTTATGCCGTAAACTAGTCGGCTTTTGGTCGACCTGTCTATGGCATTCTGCAGAGACATGCCTTCTTCTGCCCTCATCATTCCGGAGGTCATGTCCATGCATTCCATTCTCGTCATCGGTGCCGGCAAAATCGGCTCCACCATCGCCGACATGCTGTACGAGACGGGCGACTACGCCGTCACGGTCGCGGACGCGTCTGCGGCCGCCCTCGCGGCGGTAGCGCGGGACGGCGTCAAGACGATTCAGCTCGATTTCAACGATGCGGTGGCGCTCCAGGCGGCCCTGAAGGGCCATTATGCCGTCCTCAGCGCCGCACCCTACCACCTGACCGGCCACGTGGCCCAGGCGGCGCGCCTGGCGGACGTCAACTACTTCGACCTGACCGAGGACGTGGCCACCACGCGCATGGTGAAGGAGCTGGCGGAAGGCGCCTCCACGGCCTTCATTCCGCAATGCGGCCTGGCGCCGGGCTTCATCTCCATCGTGGCCCACGACATCGCGAGCCGCTTCGACAAGCTCGACACGGTGCGCCTGCGGGTCGGCGCCCTGCCGCAATATCCCTCGAACGCCCTCTCTTACAACCTGACCTGGAGCACGGACGGCGTCATCAACGAGTATATCGAGCGCTGCGAGGCGGTGGTCGACGGCCAGCTCCGGGAAGTCCCGGCCATGGAGGAGCTCGAGGAATTCTCCCTCGACGGGACGCGCTACGAGGCCTTCAACACCTCGGGCGGCCTCGGCACCCTGTGCGAGACCCTCGGCGGCAAGGTCCGGAGCCTCAACTACAAGACCATCCGCTATCCGGGCCATTGCGCCCTGATGCGCGTCCTCCTGAACGACCTCCAGCTGCGCAACCGCCGGGAGGTCCTGAAGGACATCCTCGAACAGGCCGTCCCCTCCACCATGCAGGACATGGTCATCGTGTTCGTCACCGTGACGGGCGAGCGCGGCGGCCGCCACGTGCAGGAGACCTATGCCCGCAGCATCTACGGCCAGACCGTCGCGGGCAAGCAGCGCACGGCCATCCAGGTCACCACCGCGGCCGGCATCTGCACCATGCTGGACCTCCTGGTGGCCGGGAAGATCGCGCCGCAGGGCTTCCGCCGGCAGGAGGAAGTGAGCCTCGACACCTTCCTGGCCAACCGCTTCGGCCGGGTCTATGCGGGCGAGCGCCTGGAGACGGTCGAGGATCATTCCTGCGGCAAAAAGCGTCTCGACGCGGTCGCTTAATGATCGAATGACATCATCATCCCGCCTGCTCACGGGCGGGATGATGCCGGGCTTCGTTCCGAAATGGCATGAACCTATTCGGGAAAAGCGGTTCCCACCCGGCCCGATCCTGTTCTAAGACGGTGGCACAAGGGCCGCCGTCGCTTTTGTTCAACGACAAGCGATGGCGGTGGGCCCGTTTCGGGCCCTGACTCCATCCCTATGGGAGATTGACGATGTCTGCGCGAGACCAAGCCGCCCTCAAGTCCGTTCCCGCCGCTCCGGCCCCCGTCGCCGAGGAGGCCCGTGCCATCCTGAAGCGCCTGGGCGTTCCGGACAGCCTGTTTGCACCCTCTGGCCGCCCGGCCGTCTCGCCCATCACGGGCGAGACCATCGTCCATGTGCGCGAAACCACTCCCGACGAGGCCAAGGCCGCCATCGGCCGGGCCGATGCGGCCTTCAAGGCCTGGCGCCGGATGCCCGCCCCAAAGCGCGGCGAATTCGTGCGCTTGATCGGCGAGGAGCTGCGCGCCGCCAAGGACGACCTCGGCCGCCTCGTGACCCTCGAGGCCGGCAAGGTCACGTCCGAGGGCCTCGGCGAAGTGCAGGAGATGATCGACATCTGCGACTTCGCGGTCGGCCTCTCGCGCCAGCTCTACGGCCTCACCATCGCGACCGAGCGCGCCGACCACCGGATGATGGAAACCTGGCACCCGCTCGGCGTGTGCGGCGTCATCTCGGCCTTCAACTTCCCTGTGGCCGTATGGTCCTGGAACGCGGCGCTGGCCTTCGTGTGCGGCGATTCCGTCGTGTGGAAGCC
>Ga0182741_1003907_pt1 | contig 15242 bp, 17 predicted proteins | sample eDN5th37CBELigOP_FD_128874 | JGI IMG/M metagenome (GOLD analysis project Ga0182741, IMG submission 128874) | Enriched Organic Plus compost microbial communities from Emeryville, California, USA - eDNA 5th pass 37_C BE-Lig OP (version 2) (version 2) ...
CGTCCGGGCGACGTGGTGGTCATGGACGATCTCGGCAGCCACAAGGGCGGCGCGGTGCGAAAGGCCATGCGGGCGGCAGGCGCGCATCTGCTGTTCCTCCCGCCATACAGCCCGGATCTGAGCTCCATCGAACACGATCGGGGGCTCACTCGAACGCATGGCGTTCGCCCCCTCATGTTCGCCGCGCCCAAGCCCCTCATGCGCTCCGCCGCCGAACGCACCGTCGAAGCCGCCTGGAAACGCCTCGGCACATGACCTGACAGCTTCTCCGCAAAGGAATACGCCAACCACCTCAAAAACGCAGGCTATGCTTGGATTTGATATGGGCAGGATCTAGCGCCGGGCCCGGCCCAGTTCCAGATATTCGGGATCGAACCGCGCCAACCGCGCCAGCCTCTGCCAGTCGAGGATCTCGACCTCGGTGCCGATCCAGCGGATCAGCCCGTCGGCGCGCAGGTCGCGCACGGCGCGGTTCACATGGATCGGCGTATAGCCCAGGATGTCGGCCAGTTCCCTTTGCAGCAGCGGCAGGGTGAAGCGGTGGTCCTGCGCCGCGCCCACACTGGCCAGCCGCGTGTAAAGCTCGCATAGAAGATGGGCCAGATGCGCGCTGGAGCGCAGCGAAGCGGCCGCGACCAGCCATTGCCGGTGAATCGCCGCGTCGATCGCGGTGGACATCCACAAGAGCCGGGTCAGATGCGGGAAGTTCTGGGTGATCTGCCGCAGCTCGGCATGATCGACGAACTCGACCTCGGATTCACCGACCGAGATCACGTCATGTTCCAGCCCAGCCAGCACGAAGGCGTGCAGGTCCACGAAATCCCCCGGAACATGCAGGGCGGTGATCACCCGCTCGCCCGGACGCCCGACCAGCTCATGCTGGCGGGCCGACATGCCGCGCAGCATCATGCAGCTGCGCCTGGCCATCCGCCCGCGTGGCACGATCACCTCGCCGGGACGAAAGCAGACATGCTGGGTCGGAATGGCGCGCAGGCAGGCAATATCGGATTCGGAAAGCAGGTCTCGTCTTTGCAAATATCGGACGAAATATTCGGTGATGGCCATGACGCTCCTCGGCTCGACCGCCGAAGATTGTCAACGCGCCGCGGGCGGTGCAATGATCTCGGGACTCCGGTTAACATTCATCAATCATGTCATAACCCCGCCGGATTCATAGGCTTCTTTCGCCTTCAGCCCGGTTTCGGCGCCGGAACGCCCAGAGCCTCGGCCAAGAGCGCAAAGCTTTGCCCCGCATCGGCGCCTTGCCGGGTGAAGAAGGCGTCCAGGGCCGGGTAAAGCCGCACCGCCTCGTCCAGCCGGGGGTCCGAGCCCGGCGCATAAAGCCCGGCGCGGATCATCAGCTCGGATTCGGCATAGGTGCCCAGCGTCGCCCGCGCCCGCGCGATCAGCGCGTTCTCGGCCGCACTGGCCGCCTGCGGCAGGGAACGCGAGACCGAGCGCAGCACGTCCACCGCCGGGAACCGCCCGCGCTCGGCGATGGCGCGGTCCAGCACGACATGGCCGTCCAGCACGCCGCGCAGGATGTCGGCCACCGGTTCCTCCATGTCCGAGCCGGCGACCAGCACGCTGAAGATCGCGGTGATGTCGCCCGACCCCTCGGGGCCCGGCCCGGAACGCTCGGCCAGCGACATGATCAGATGCGAGGTCGAGGGCGGAAAGCCGCGATAGCTGGGGCTTTCCCCCGCCGCCAAGGCGATTTCCCGATGGGCCTCGGCAAAGCGGGTGATCGAATCGGCCAGGAACAGCACATGCCGGCCCTGGTCGCGGAAATGCTCGGCCACCGTCATCGCCGCCCAGGCGCAACGCCGCCGCATCAGCGGCGACTGATCCGAGGTCGCCACCACCACGACGGCGCGGGCCATCCCTGCCTCACCCAGCGTCTCCTCGACGAATTCGCGCAGTTCGCGCCCGCGCTCGCCCACCAGCGCGATCACCACGACATCGGCCGAGACCCCCTGGGCCAGCGCCGAAAGCAGCGTCGACTTGCCGACGCCCGAGCCGGCGAACAGCCCCATCCGCTGGCCGCGCACCAGGGGCAGCAGCGTGTCGAAGACCGCAAGCCCGGTATCCAGCCGCCCGCCCAGCCGGTTGCGCAGGGCGGCCGGCGGCGGGGCGGGCCGAAAGCCGCGTTCCTCGCCGCCGGCGACCAGAGGACGGCCGTCGAGGGGCCTGCCGAAAGGGTCGATGATTCGCCCGATCCAGCCATTCGCCGGCGCCAGCATCGGCGCAAAAACCAGCTCGACCCGCGTGCCGATCGACAACCCGTCCATCGGCCCCTCGGGCAGGATCGCCGCCTGGTCGGCATGCAGCGCAATGATCTCGCCGCCGAGGTTTTCGCCGGAACGCATTAAAAAGACGACGCGATCACCCAGGGACGCATGGCTGTTCAGCCCGCCCGCCAGGATCACCCCGGCCTGGATCGCGCTGACCTGGCCGAAATGCCGGGTCAGGCGGACCCGCCGTATCCGCGTCGCGATAGATTGCATTTTATCCATTTCGTCCTCGCTTTTTTCGGCGGGCGCCCCTGCCTCGAAAGGGTTTCTAAACCAGTCGAGGTTAAGACCGGGTTTATCGGAACCTGAGGAGAAGCCTCGATGTTTGACCGTATCGACACCCTGCGGATGGCCAGTTCGCTGACGGCCCATGCCGCCGAACGGCAAAAACTGATCGCCCGGAACGTCGCCAATGCCGACACCCCCGGCTTCCGGTCACGCGATCTTGCCGGCTTTGCCGAAACCTATCGCAGCCAGAGGACCACGGGCATGCGCGTCTCGCGGCCGGGGCATCTGGCGGGGGCCGGCTGGAGGGCGGGCTCCGCGCGCATCGCCGATGCCGGTGGCGAGCCCGCGCCCAACGGCAACTCCGTCTCGCTCGAAGACGAGATGTTTCGCAGCGCCGCCGCCAAGCGCCAGTTCGACCTGTCGCTGGCGGTGACCAAGTCCTCGCTTGCGCTGGTCCGCACCAGCCTTGGCCGCCGCGGCTGAGGGGGCGATCATGACCCAGCCGCTTTCCGCGACCGAACTGGCCGTGTCGGGGATGAAATCCCAGGCCGTGCGCCTGCGCCATATTTCGGAAAACATCGCCAATGCCGACACACCCGGCTATCGCCGCAAGCTGGTGGCGTTCCAGGAACAGGTCGATTTCGGCCGCCCGACCGGCGCGGTCGCCGCGGGGCCGACCCGGCTGGACCGGCGCGAATTGCCGCGCGTCTACGACCCCGCGCATCCGATGGCCGACGACGGAGGCTATTACGCGGGCTCCAACGTGGACCTGATCGTCGAGATCGCCGACGCGAAAGAGGCAAGCCGCAGCTACGAGGCCAATCTGCGCGTCTTTGAACAATCCCGCCAGATGGGCAGTTCGCTGCTGGATCTGATCCGCCGCTAAGGGGCAATGCCATGATTTCTTCACCGACAATCGCCGCCACCTCCGCCGCAACCGCCTATGACCGCGCCCGCCATGCCGTCGCCCCGGCCGCGGGCCTGCCGCAGGGTGTGACCAACGCCGCGACGGATTTTGCCCGCGTGATGGAACGGGTCGACCTGGCCGCCACCGGCGCCATGACCGGCAAGACCGAGACGCATGACCTGGTCCACAGCATCGCCCAGGCCGAGATCGCGCTCGAGACCGTGGTGGCGATCCGCGACAAGGTGGTCGAGGCCTATCAGGAAATCCTGCGCATGCCGGTCTGAGGGGTAGTCATGGACGAGAACCAGATCTTCGACCTGACCCGGCAGGCGCTGTGGATCGCGGTGCGCATGTCGGCGCCGCTGCTGATCGTGGCGCTGGTGACCGGCGTGGTCATCGGCCTCTTTCAGGCGCTGACCTCGGTGCAGGAGATGACGCTGACCTTCGTGCCCAAGATCGGCCTGATGCTGGTGGTGTTCTGGGTCAGTATGAGCTTCATGACCGCGACGCTGACCAGCTTCTTCACCGACCGGATCCTGCCGCAGATCGCGGGGTCATAGGCCATGGAGAACGCGATCTATGCCGCATTGACCCGGCAATCCGGCCTGATGCGAGAGATGCACACCGTCGCCAACAACATCGCCAACGCCAATACCGCCGGCTTCCGGCGCGAGGGCGTGGTGTTTTCGGAATACATGGTGGCGCTGGACGGGCGTGGCGAAACCCTGGCCATGGCCAATGGCCGCGGCCGATTGGTGGATCTTGCCCCCGGCGGCATGACCCAGACCAACGGCCGCTTCGACATGGCCATCGACGGCGAGGGATTCCTGATGGTCCAGACCCCGCAGGGCAACCGCCTGACCCGCGCCGGTGCCTTCATGACCAATGCCGAGGGCGAGCTGGTCAATCCCGACGGCTATCCGCTGCTCGACGACGGCGAGGCCCCGATCGTGATCCCGGCCGGGGTGGGCAGCGTCGGGATCGGCACCGACGGCACCATCTCGGCCGACGGCAGCCCGATCGGCCGGATCGGCGTCTTCGCCAGCCCCGACCCGGCACGGCTGCGTCATATCGCCGGCACGCTCTTCGATCCCGGCGGCGCGGTCGAGCCGCTGGACCAGGCGGTGCTGCGCCAGGGCTTTCTGGAGGATTCCAACGTCGATCCGGTGCTGGAAATCGCCCGCATGATCGAGGTCCAGCGCGCCTATCAGCTGGGCCAGAGCTTCCTCGACCAGGAAGACCAGCGCATCCGCCAGACCATCACCTCGCTGACCCGGTGAAAGGACAAAGCATGAGAGCACTTCAGATCGCGGCATCGGGCATGAGCGCGCAGCAGATGCGCGTCGATGTCATCTCGAACAACCTCGCGAACATGTCCACGACGGGCTACAACCCGCGGCGGGCGGAGTTCGCCGACCTGCAATACCAGCAGGCCACCCGGCCCGGCACGCTGACCGCCGCCACCGGCGCCATGGTCCCGGCGGGCGTGCAGCTTGGCCTGGGCGTGCGCCCGGCCAGCGTGACGGTCATGCTGGCGCAGGGCACCCCGGTCCAGACCAACGGCGATCTGGACATCGCCATCGACGGCAACGGCTATCTGGAGGTCACGATGCCCTCGGGCATCTCGGCCTATACCCGCGACGGCAGCCTGAAACGCTCGGCCGAAGGGCAGGTCGTCACCTCCGAGGGCTATCCGCTGGTGCCCGACATCACCATCCCCGAGGACGCCCGCAGCATCGCGATCAATGCCGACGGCCAGGTCTTCGCCTATTTCGACGACCGGGTCGAACCCGAGAACCTGGGCCAGATCACCCTGGCCAATTTCGTCAATGCCAAAGGGCTCGAGGCGATCGGCTCGAACCTGTTCCTGGAAACCGCGGCCTCGGGCGCGCCCCAGGTCGCCACGCCGGGACAAGAGGGGCTGGGCACGATCCGCGCCGGCTTCCTCGAGGAAAGCGCGGTCGATCCGGTGCGCGAGATCGCCGAGCTGATCAAGGCGCAGCGCGGCTACGAGCTGAACTCCAAGGTGATCACCGCCGCGGACCAGATGCTTGGCACCACGGTGCAGGTGCGCTGATGCGGGGGCTCGTGCTTTTGCTGATGCTGCTGCCGCAAGGGACGCTTGCCGGGTCGGTGGTGGCCAACCGCACGCTGCCGGCCGGCACGGTGATCGCGGCCGGCGACGTCTCGCTGGTCCCCGACCAACCCGGCGGTATCGAGGAGATCGCCGCGGTCCTGGGCCAGCAGTTGCGCGTCATGGTCTACCAGGGCCGCCGCATCGCCCCCTCGACCCTGACTGCGCCGACCCTGGTCGGGCGCAACCAGATCGTCACCATCGCCTATGAAAAGGCCGCCCTGCGGATCGAGGCCGAGGGCCGCGCGCTTTCGGCCGGCAGCGCCGGGCAGGTCATCCGCGTCATGAACAACGCCTCGCGCGTGACCGTCTCGGGCCGGGTGGCCGCGGACGGGACGGTCATCGTCCGGCAGAACTGAAAGGCAGCCCATGCTCCAGCCCATGTCTCCCCGCCCCGCGCTGCTGCTTGGCGCCCTGTCCCTTGCCCTGTCGCTTTCGGCCTGCGGCCGGGTCTCGCAGATCGGGCAGGTGCCCAACATGACCGCCCCCGAAAGCAGCGTCGAATACCAGGCGATGACCTCGTCGGGCCATGGCGTACAGGAGCTGCCCTATCGGGCGGACAGCACGGCCTCGCTCTGGAGCATGTCGCAGAACTCGCTGGTCGCGGACCGGCGCGCCTCGACGCGCGGCGACATCCTGACCGTGGTGATCGAGATCGACGACAGCGCCGAAATCCAGAACAGTTCGGGGCGCAGCCGCAGTTCGGCCGACAAGGTCGGCATTCCCTCGCTGGCAGGCCTGCCGCAGCGCATCGACCGCATCCTGCCGGAAGGCGCCAGCATGGAGGAACTGGCCGAGGCCAAGGCATCCTCGAGCTACAAGGGCAGCGGCAATATCTCGCGCCGCGACAAGCTGACCCTGCGCGTCGCGGCGACGGTGGTGGACCGGCTGCCCAACGGCGTCCTGCGCATCCAGGGCACGCAGGAGGTGCGGGTGAACTACGAGCTGCGCGAACTGACCGTCAGCGGCTTCGTCCGCCCCTCGGATATCGGGCGGCGCAACGAGATCGCCTATGACCGCATCGCGGGCGCGCGCATTTCCTATGGCGGCCGCGGCCAGATCAGCGATGTCCAGCAGCCGCGCTATGGCCAGCAGCTGGCCGACATCCTCTTGCCTTACTGAAGACGGAGGGGGGCCCGGTGAAAAAGATCCTGCTTATCCTGATCCCCCTGCTGGCCTTTCTGGGCGGCGCGGTCGGCGGCGACATGCTGGGCGGCGCGAAGCCGGCTGCCTCCGTCCAGGGCGACGCCGCCACGGCGGCCGAGCCGGGCCATCAGGTGTCCGAATCCGCCGATCCCGCGCAGGGCCATGGCGGCGACGGCGGCGGCGCTGCCGAGGCCAGCCTCGACTGGTTCGCGTTTCCCAACCAGTTTTTCGTGCCGATCCTGCGCAACGGCACGCCATCGGCGATCATGATCCTGTCGCTGAGCGTCGAGATGCCCGCCTCGGCCCGCGCAGAGATCGAGGCGCAGGAGCATCGGCTGCGGGACGCCTTGCTGAACGCGCTGATGATCGAGGCGAATACCGGCGGCTTCAACGGCAATTTCACCGCCGAACCCGCCCTGCAACGCCTGCGCGCCGCCCTGCTTGCGGCGGGGCAAAAGGCCGCGGGGCCGAATGTCAGGCGCATCCTGATCGAGGATATCGGCCAGCAGATCCAGTAAGGCTCGGCGATCCGGGCCGGCAGCCATGGCCGAACCGCTTCAAGTGGACGCCCGGTCGGCAGCCTGTTTTCGCACCCGCTGGCACGGCCCTGCTCTTGGCCGATGCATTCCACCGTGGCCGGGGCAACGCATTTTCCGGCCTTCCAAGGCAGGCGTGGCGCCCCGCAACCGCACGGGATTCCGCCAAAAAGGGGGCCGGTGAGCGGCTTCGGATCGCCGGGCGGCTCAGCGGTCGTCGCCGGCGGCCGGCGAGCCGCTCGCGGTGCCCTCGGCCCAGGGGGCAGTCGTGCCGACGCCATCGGCCAGGGCCATGATCTGGGCATGGCTGCGGCCCAGTTCGCCGCGAAAGGCGTCCCGCACCGCCAGCCGGATCAGCCGGCGGCAGATGCGCCGCTCGGCTGCGGGCAGCAGCCGGCCCTTGCGCAGCCATTTCAGCAGCATCAGCGCCATCAGCGGCGGAAAGAACAGCCGGCCTGCGACCCGGCGATAGACGAACCAGGCGTTGCGATGCAGGTAATACACCTTCCAGAGCGGCCGGGGCGTCGCCCCCGCGGTCTGGGTCGCGCAATCATGCTCGAACTCCAGGTCCGGGGCGAAAAGCAGCCGGCCGCCGGCCTGGGTCAGTCCCAGGGAATAGAGCACGTCGTCGCCATAGATGAACAGCCGGCCATCGGGATAGCCGGCACGGGCCACCCCGGCGCGCGACACGAAGAAGCCGACGAAGGAGGTGCCGTCCAGGGGCCGCGGCACCGGCGCATCGTAATCGCTGTCGGGAATGTGAAAGGCCGCCCGGCCGCCCCCCGCCAGCACGCGCAGGAAGACCGGCAGGTCGCCGAAGGGGTTGACCCAGGGCCGGTTCATCTCGCAGATCCGGCCGCCGGGAAAGCGCACCGCCGCCGCCAGCGCCTCGGCGCCGGGCCAGCGGCCCTCGGCCAGGCCTTGCCGGAACCGGGCGATGGCGCCGGTCGCGGGCCGGGCATCGTCGTCCATCAGGACCAGCCAGTCGGGGTCGAGCCTGCGGCCGGTCTCGCGCATGCCCACCTCGAACCCCAGCGCGCCGCCGCCGTTTTCCGGCATCTCGATGACGACCAGCCGCGGATCGCCCTGCCCGGCCAGCCATTCCCGCGTGCCATCGGTCGAGCCGTTCTCGACCACCACGACATGGTCGAGCGGCTCGGCCAGCAGGCGGGCCAGCGTCTTTTCCAGATGCGCCAGCCGGTTGAAGGTAACGACGACCGCCGCAATGACCGGAGGGGGAGGATCAGGCTGGTTCAAGGCGGGCTCACGGATTGGCTGGCGGAACGGGCGCGAAGCCGGGGCTTCTTAGCAAGAGACGCGGCGGGGATAAAGCGGCCGTGCCCGCCCGCCTGGACGGCAGGCACCCGATTCGCGGCAAGCCGCGCCAAGATCCGGACGCCGCGGAATGCGGGCCGTCCGGCCAGGCCGGGCCCGGACGGGTCCGCGATGCGTTCGGACGGTTGCCGGGCCAGCTATTCCCCCTCGCCCAGCAGGCGCAGCAGATAGCGGCCATAGGCATTCTTGGCGCATTGCCCCGCCCTGGCCCGCAGTTCGTCAGCGGAAATCCAGCCGGCCTGGAAGGCGATCTCCTCGGGGCAGCCGGTCTGCAGGCCCTGGCGGTTTTCCAGCGTGCGCACGAAATTCCCCGCATCCAGCAGGCTGGCATGGGTGCCGGTATCCAGCCAGGCGAAGCCGCGGCCCATCTTCTCGACGCTCAGCTGGCCCTCGTGCAGATAGCTCTCCAGAAGCGTGGTGATCTCCAGCTCACCCCGGTCCGAGGGGCGGACCTCGGCCGCGCGCCGCGGCGCCGTGCCGTCCAGGAAGTAAAGCCCGGTGACGGCGAAATTCGACGGCGGCTCGGCCGGTTTCTCGACAATGGCCCGCACCCGGCCCGCCTGATCGAAGTCGACGACGCCATAGCGTTCGGGGTCGGACACCTGGTAGCCGAAGACCGTGCCGCCCGTATCGCGCCGGTCTGCGGCCTCCAGCAGCAGGGGCAAGCCGTGGCCGAAGAAGATGTTGTCGCCCAGCACCATGGCCGAGGGCGCGCCCGCCAGGAAATCCTCGGCCAGCAGATAGGCCTGCGCCAGCCCGTCGGGCGAGGGCTGCACCAGGTAGTGAAAGCCGAGCCCCCATTGGCTGCCGTCGCCCAACAGGCGGCGGAACTGGTCCTGGTCCTCGGGGGTGGTGATGATGGCAATCTCGCGGATGCCCGACAGCATCAGCACGGTGATCGGGTAATAGATCATCGGCTTGTCATAGATCGGCAGCAGCTGCTTGGACAGGCCCATGGTGATCGGATAAAGCCGCGTGCCCGAGCCGCCGGCCAGGATGATGCCCTTGCGGCGGCTGGCGGAATTTTCGGATTGGGTCATGGTTTCAGCTCCTGCAAGACCTTGGCGAGACCGGCGCGCCAGTCGGGGCGACTGATGCCGAAATCCCGCAGAATGGCGGCGCAGTTCAGGCGCGAATTGGCCGGGCGCCGGGCGGGGGTGGGATAATCCGCCGTGGAAATCTCGGTGACGCGGCAGGAAAGTCCGGCCTGCGCCATGATCTCGCGCGCAAAGCCGGCCCAGCTGGTGTCGGGGCTGCCCGCGAAGTGATAGATCCCCCCGCGCGAGGCGTCACCGCGCATCGCGCCCAGCATGGCCAGGCAGGCTGCGGCGATATCGGCCGCCGGGGTCGGGCCGCCCTGCTGATCGGCGACGACGCGCAGTTCCTCGCGCTCGGCGCCCAGCCGCAGCATGGTCCTGACGAAATTCGCGCCATGGGCCGAGAACACCCAGGAGGTGCGCATGACCGCCCATTGCCCGCCGGCGGCGGCGATGCCCCGCTCTCCGGCCAGCTTGGTCGCGCCATAGACGCCCAGCGGGCCGGTCGGGTCGGTCTCGGCCCAGGGCCGCTCGCCCGAGCCGTCGAAGACGTAATCGGTCGAAATATGCAGGAAAGGCACGCCGATCTCCGTCGCGGCCCGGGCCATGGCAGCGGGGGCCTCGGCATTGACGGCGCGGGCCAGGTCGGGCTCGGATTCGGCGCGGTCGACGGCCGTATAGGCCGCGGCGTTCAGCACCGCCGCACAGTCGGATGCCCGGATCGCCGCGGCGCAGGCGGCGGGATCGGTCAGATCGGCCTGGTCGCGGCCGAGGAATCGCGCCCAGGGCGCCAGCCGCGCCAGCTCGGTCGCGACCTGTCCGGTGCGGCCGAAGACCAGCAGACCCTTCATGCCGTGCCGAGCCTTTCCCCGACCCCCTGCCGGGTCAGCAGCGGCCGCCACCACTCCTCGTTTTGCAGATACCATTCGACGGTGCGCCTCAGCCCCTCCTCGACCGTGACCGAGGGGCGCCAGCCCAGCTCGGTGCGGATGCGGGTCGGGTCGATGGCATAGCGCCGGTCGTGGCCCGGCCGGTCAGCGACGAAGGTAATGAGCCGGTCATGCGGCGCGGCATCCGGGCGCAGCCGGTCCATATGGCCGCAGATGCTGCGCACCAAGTCGATATTCCTGGCCTCGTTCTCGCCGCCGATATTGTAGCTGCGGCCGATGCGGCCCTTTTCCAGCACCAGCAGCAGCGCAGCGGCGTGGTCTTCGACATAAAGCCAGTCGCGGACATTGCCGCCGTCGCCATAGACCGGGATCGGCCGGCCGTGCAGCGCGTTCAGGATCACCACCGGCACCAGCTTTTCCGGGAAATGGAACGGCCCGTAATTGTTCGAGCAATTGGTCAGCACCACCGGCAGGCCATAGGTCTCGTGCCAGGCGCGGACCAGGTGGTCCGAGGCGGCTTTCGAGGCCGAATAGGGGCTGCGCGGGTCGTAGGGCGTGTCTTCGGTGAACTGGCCGGTCTCGCCCAGCGAGCCGAAAACCTCGTCGGTCGAGATGTGGTGGAAACGAAACCCCTCGGGCCGGCCCTGCGCGGTCCACCAGGCCCGCGCCGCCTCAAGCAGGTTGTAGGTGCCGGTCACGTTGGTCTCGATGAAGGCGCCCGGCCCGTCGATCGAGCGGTCCACATGGCTTTCCGCGGCCAGATGCATGATCGCATCGGGCCGGTGCGCGGCCAGGATGCGGCCCAGCGCGGCGCGGTCGCGGATGTCGGCCCGTTCGAAGGCGTAGAGCGGGCTGCCGGCCGCCGAGGCCACGTTCTCCAGATTGGCGGCATAGGTCAGCGAATCGAGGTTCACCACCGAATGTCCCCGCGCCACCGCCAGCCGCACCACCGCCGAACCGATGAATCCCGCGCCGCCGGTCACCAGAATCTTCATAATCTCGCCTCGTACTCAAAAGGCCCCTCATAGGTGAAAGGGCTGTCGAACTCGTTCAATGTCGGTGCGGCCGCATCCTTGGCCGACAGGATCGGCGGGCCGGCGACGCCCCAGTCGATGCCGATACTGTCCCAGACCACCGATCCGTCGCAATCGGGCGCATAATAATCCGTACATTTATACAGGATTTCCGTGTCAGGCTCGCGCGTGACGAAACCGTGCAGGAAGCCCGGCGGAATCCACAGCTGGCGGCCGTTTTCAAAGGACAGCTCGCAGCCGGTCCATTGGCCATAACTCGGGCTGCCCCTGCGGATATCGACCGCCACGTCGAAAAGCCGGCCGCGCCCGCAGCGCACCAGCTTGCCCTGGGCATGGGGCGGGGCCTGGAAATGCAGCCCCCGCAAGGTGCCCGCCGCCGCCGATAGCGAATGGTTGTCCTGCACGAATTCCGGCAGGTCCAGCCCCGCCCGATGCAGGGTCTTTCGGCTCCAGCTTTCGCAAAAGAACCCGCGATCATCGCCGAACCGCCGCGGAACAAGGACCAGGACGCCCGGAAGCGAGGTCTTTTGGATCTGCATCTGTCTCTACCAGATTTGCCTTGCGCAGAATGCGTATGGAGCAACTCCCAAAGGCGCGCAAGCGGCGCGCCGCCGGCGCAGCCTATGTCTGCGGCAATTAAAATGCACGGGGAATTACGCGTGACTTCGCGTGCCGGTTTGGCACCCTGTCGGGGCACGATCCCGACCGCCACGCCCGACCGCCACGAACGAAGCCCGCAATGCGATACCGCCACGTTGCCACCTATATCGGCCCCCAAGCGCCCTTCGTGACCAATATCACGAATCTGCGGACCTTTTCCGGCCCGGAGGGGCATGCGCTTTACAGCATCACCCATCTCGGCGGCGGCATCGCGGCCTATCGCGTCACCTCGGCCGACCAGCCGATCGAGATGATCGGCGCCCAGCCCCATGCCGCCGCGCTGGGCTATGGCGGCACCCCGGATGCCAGCATCGTCACGCTGAAGGGCGGGCCGGTGCTGTTCGGCACCGGGCTGCGCGATGCGCTGGGTGCCGGCATCCTGCTGGACGGCCAGGGCGGGTTTCGCGACGGCGCGTCGCTGGCCGGGCCGGCAGGGCTGCCCGCCGACGTGATCCGGCTGGGCCAGTTCCAGACGCCGCAGGGGGATTTCCTCTATTCGGCCCGCGACGGGCAGACGGCCTTCGACATCTGGCGGCTGGCCGCGGACGGCGCCATCGCCCATGTCACCCGGGCGGCACTGCCGCTCGGCTCGGGCGTGCAGGGGACCGAGATCGACGATATGCTGGTGGCCACGCTGGCCGACCGCAGCTTCATCATCTCGGCCTCGGCCACCGGCAACTATGTCGCGGTGCAAATGATCCATGCCGACGGCTCGGTCGGCACGGCGCATATGCTGTGGTCCTGGCACGGCCTTGGCATGGACCAGCCCAGCCACCTGGCCACGGTCGCGGTGGGCGGCGTGACCTATCTGGTGGTCGCGGCGGCGCAAAGCTCGTCCCTGACCACCATGCGCCTGACCTACGAGGGCGCGCTTCTGCCGGCCGATCACGTCATCGACGAACGCAACACCCGCTTTGCCGGCGCCACCGCGCTTGCGACCGCGACCCTGGACGGCCGCGCCTTCGTCTTCGTGGGCGGCGGCGACGACGGGCTGAGCGTCTTCACCGTGCTGCCCGAGGGGCGGCTGCTGCACCTGGCCACGCTGGTCGACACCAACGACCGGGCGCTGGCCGATGTCTCGGCGCTTTCGGCGTTGGTGATCGACGGCAAGATCGCGCTTTTCGCCTCGTCGCGCACGGAAAGCGGCATCACGCAATTCGTCTTCGAACCGGGTGGCATCGGCCTGACGCGGGTGGTCGGCGCGGGCTGGCAGTCGGGGACCGAGGGCAACGACATGATGCAGGCCAGCGCCGAGACGAGCAGGCTGGAGGGCGGCGCCGGCGACGACATCCTGATCGCCGGCAGCAGCCCGGTGCAGATGACCGGCGGCGCCGGCGCGGACATCTTCGTGGCGGCCGAGGTCAACGGCAAGATCACCATCACCGATTTCGAGCCGGGGGTGGACCGTCTGGACCTGTCCTTCCTGGGCATGGTCCGCAATGTCGGGCAGTTGGGGTTCAGGCCGGAAAGCTATAGAATCAGGATATTTTACGGAAATTCGGTTATCTGGGTCATGACACGGGACAATACGATGCTGCAGGCCAGCGCCTTTGACAATTCGCTTTTCCCCATCGCGCATTACGCGGCCCCCGACATGCGCACGACGGTGGTGGGCACGGCGGGCAACGACACGCTGAGCGCAGGCCACAACGGCTCGGACGTCTTCGGCCATGCCGGCGACGACCTGCTTCTGGGCGGACCGGGGGACGACAATCTCCAGGGCGGGCCGGGCAACGACACGCTGGAGGGGCGGGACGGCAACGACCTGATCTATGGCGGCAACGGCAATGACAGCCTGGTCGGAGGGGCTGGCGCCGATACGCTGTATGGGGACGCCGGGCATGACACGCTGGCCGGACATGCTGGCGATGACCGGTTGTTCGGCGGCGACGGCAACGACCTGCTGTTCGGTGGCAACGGCAATGACAGCCTCGTCGGCGGATCCGGGGCCGATACCTTGCGCGGTGAACCTGGCAACGACACGCTGGCCGGACATGACGGCGATGACCAACTGTTCGGCGGCGATGGCAACGACCTGCTGTTCGGTGGCAACGGCAATGACAGCCTCGTCGGCGGATCCGGGGCCGATACCTTGCGCGGCGAGCACGGAAACGACACGCTGGCCGGACATGACGGCGATGACCAGTTGTTCGGCGGCGATGGCAATGACCTGCTGTTCGGCGGCAACGGCAACGACAGCCTCGTCGGCGGATCCGGGGCCGATACCTTGCGCGGCGAGCACGGAAACGACACGCTGGCCGGACATGACGGCAATGACCAGCTGTTCGGCGGCGACGGTAACGACCTGTTGCAAGGAGACGCGGGCAACGACCTTCTGGAAGGCGGTCCGGGCAACGACACCCTCCTCGGCGGCGAGGGGTATGACCTGATGCGGGGCGGCGACGGCAACGACGTGCTAAGGGGCGGTCCGGGCCATGACACGCTTCATGGCGATGCCGGCGCAGATGAACTCAATGGCGACGACGGCCACGACCTGCTTTACGGCGGCGAAGGCAATGACACCCTGCGCGGCGGCCCCGGCCATGACAGCCTGTCCGGCGGTCTCGGCGATGACCTGCTGGACGGCGGCCCGGGCAATGACGAAATTTTCGGCGGCGAGGGCAACGACACCCTGATCGGCGGGACCGGTCATGACAGCTTGCTTGGAGGGGCCGGCGACGACCTGCTTCAGGGCGGTGACGGCAGTGACACGCTGGCAGGCGGGGCGGGCTCCGACACGCTGGTCGGCGGGCTTGGCGCCGACGTGTTCGTGTTCTCGGCCACCGAAGACCTGGACGGCAGCATCGATGTCATCCTGGATTTCCAGCCTGGCGAGGACAGGATCGACCTTGCAGGCCTGGGACTGACCTTTATCGGCAGCGAGAATTTTTCCGCTCCGGGTCAGCTTCGCGCCGACTGGTCGCAGGCCGGCGCGCATCGGCTTCTGGTCGACCTGGACGGCGATGGCACGGCCGAGCTGACGATCGAGCTGGGCGGGCTGGAGCAGTTGAACGCCTCGGACCTGCTTCTCTAGCCTTGGC
>Ga0182741_1003913_pt1 | contig 15219 bp, 15 predicted proteins | sample eDN5th37CBELigOP_FD_128874 | JGI IMG/M metagenome (GOLD analysis project Ga0182741, IMG submission 128874) | Enriched Organic Plus compost microbial communities from Emeryville, California, USA - eDNA 5th pass 37_C BE-Lig OP (version 2) (version 2) ...
CCGCGATCGCCAAGGCCCGGATCTCCAGCGGGAAGTTTTCGCTCACCGTCAGATAGGCCGAGCTCGCCGCCGCCGAGGCGAAGAAGAAAATCACCATCCAGGCCAGCGTCTGCGTTCGCGCCGACAGCTGCCCCTCTGCGAACAGGTAGCCCGTCGCCGCGAGCAGCAGCCCCGACATCACGTAGGTGAACACGATCATCGGCCGCCGGCCGATCGTGTCGAACAGCCGCCCCAGCAGCACCGGGCCGAGGAAGTTGCCGGCCGCGAAGGGCAGCAGGTACCAGCCCACATCCTGCGCCGGAATGGCGAAGAAGTCGGTCAGGATCAGCGCGTAGGTGAAGAAGATCGCGTTGTAGAAGAACGCCTGCGCGGCCATCAACGCGAGCCCGACCATCGTCCGCGTGCGGTACCGACGCAGGAGCGTGTGCACCACTTCGGTGAGTGGGGTCGAGCGCCGCGACCGCAACCGCACCGGCGGCGCCGCACCGGTCGGGACGACCTGACCCGCCGTCCGCACCTGCGCCTCGATCCCGGCCACGATGCGCTCCGCCTCGGCGACGCGCCCGTGGGTCATCAGCCAGCGTGGGCTTTCCGGCAGCCACAGCCGCATGAAGAAGATCGCCAGCGCCAGCACGGCCCCGATGAGAAATGCGGCCCGCCAGCCGAGCTCTGGATCGATCACCGCCGGATCGAGCAACACCACCGCGGCCAGCGCGCCGAGCGCCGCGCCGACCCAGAAACTGCCGTTGATGACGAGATCGGTCCAGCCGCGCACCCGCGCCGGCACCAGTTCCTGGATGGTCGAATTGATGGCGGCATATTCACCGCCGATCCCCGCCCCGGTGAAGAAGCGGAACAGGAGGAACGTCCACAAGTTCCATGAGAACGCGGTCGCCGCCGTCGCCACGAGGTAGACCGACAGCGTGATGAAGAACAGCTTCTTGCGCCCGAGCCGGTCGGTCAGCCAGCCGAAGAACAGAGCGCCGATGACCGCCCCGGCGAGATAGGCACTGCCCGCGAGCCCCACGTCGGCATTGCTGAACTGCAGCACGGGGCTTGCCTTCAGCGCGCCCGCCACCGTGCCCGCCAGGGTCACCTCCAGGCCGTCCAGGATCCAGGTGATGCCCAGCGCCGCGACCACGAGCGTATGGAACCGGCTCCACGGCAGCCGATCGAGCCGCGCCGGGATATCGGTGACGACGACCGCCCCGTCCGGTGCGTCGTCGCCCGGCAACATCGTGCTGGCCTGTACCATTTGCCCGCTCGCATGCCCCCCGCCCCCATCATGCACGCTGAGCGCAATGAAAAAACCCGCGCGGCGGTTCCGCGCGGGTTTGCAGCCGGCCGGGATAGCGCCCTCAGCCTTCCGGCAGCACGTAGGCGATCACCCGGCCGCGCGAATACACGCCTTCGCCCACCCGGCGCCCGTGATTGCCTGAGATCAGGATTGGATTGCCGTTGCTGTCGAGCCCCGAAACCACCCCGACATGTCCGCCCCGCTTGCCCCGGGCGAGGACCGCGATGGCGCCGACGCGCGGGCCGGAGATCCGACGGCCGTAGGACGCGAACGAGCGCGCCATGTCCGACCCCGTCCCGCGGTAGCCGGCGCGCTTGAGCACGAAATTCATGAAACGGGCGCACCAGAGGCTCGAGCGGCCGGTCGGATTGGTTCCCATCCACCGGCGAGCCTCGGCCACGAGATCCGAATAGCCACCTCCGACCATGGCCTGGGCATCGAGCGCCGAGACGGTCGCAGCGGCCTGCGCCCCCTGGCGCCGGCCGGCGCGGCGGCCGCCGCGCGTAGGCTCGGGCTGGACCACCGGCCCGGAGAGATGCGCGAAGCGATCGTCGTGCAGGGGCGACACGGAGACCTGAGCCTGTGCGGCAGCCTGAACATTCCGTTTCGCGGGCCTGGCCAGCGCCGGATCGACCGCACCGACCAAAATGATTGAGCCCAGCGCAAGGGCGGCGCGCGTGATGGATCGAGACATGGGAAGGTCCCCCTGGTTAACAAACACGAGCCAAACACGCCCGCCACCTCCCCCCTTGGACGAGCATGTTTGTCACTACAGGGCCTTCCGCTGTGGCATTTCCGTGATGGAGTCCAGCCAGAACAGCCACAATTTACCCGCACTTCGGGTGAATTTCGGGCCTTTTTCGGCGTAAACCAAGGTAAATCACTGATAAACGGGCAATTCTCGACCCGCTATCGGATTAACCAATTTGGAGATGATTTTTAACCAACGATGATCAACTTCCGTAACAGTGGCTTTCAGCCACTCACGGAAGCGTGCCTCACGGGCATGACGATCAGGACTTGCGGCTGAGCAGGAAGACGGCCTGTTCGCCGAACAGGTTCCAGAACCACCACGGCGCAGTCAGCCGCAGCGGCTTGCCCCAGGCATCGAGCGCCACCGCACGCTCCAGGCGGATCCCAGCGACGTCGCACAGGTCGCGGAAGTCCTTGATCGTGCAGAAATGAATGTTGGGCGTGTCGTACCAGGTATGCGGCAGGTTATCGGTCGACGGCATCCGGCCGCCGAACAGGATCTGCAGCCGGATCCGCCAATGACCAAAATTCGGGAACGAGACGATCGCCCGACGGCCGATCCGCAGCATCTGTTCCAGCACCACGCGCGGCTGCCGCGTCGCTTGCAGCGTCTGCGACAGGATTACGTAGTCGAACGCGTCATCGGGGTAATCGGCGAGGTCGGTGTCGGCGTCGCCCTGGATCACCGCCAAGCCTTTCGCCACGCATTCGTTGACCCCTTCGCGCGACAGTTCAATGCCGCGGCCGTCGACGTCGCGTTCGTCCCTCAGCAGCTTCAGCAATTCGCCGTCGCCGCAGCCGACATCGAGCACGCGGGCACCGCGCTCGACCATCGCCGCCACCAGCAGCAGGTCGACACGCGCGCCCGCCGGGTCGCGCACGACCTCCGCCATGGTCAGGTCGCGCTTGGTCTGGGCCAGCATGTTCAACGCTCCAGGCCACGCAGCCGCGCGGCGCCTTCCAGGAAGCCGCGCACGATGGCGAAAAATTCCGGCTCGTCGAGCAAGAACGCGTCGTGGCCCTTGTCGCTCTCGATTTCGGCGAACGAAACCGGCACGCCCGCGGCGTTGAGCGCATGCACGACGGCGCGGGATTCCGAGGTCGGGAACAGCCAGTCCGAGGTGAACGAGATCACGCAGACCCGGGTTTTGCTCCCCTTGAACGCATGCGCCAACACGCCGCCGTAATCCGCCGCGAGGTCGAAATAGTCCATCGCCCGCGTCAGATAGAGATAGGAATTGGCGTCGAACCGCTCGACGAACGAGATCCCCTGGTGCCGCAAATAGCTTTCCACCTGGAAATCCGCGTCGAACGAGAAAGTCGGGTTGTCACGGTCCTGCAGGCGGCGGCCGAACTTGCGGTGCAGCGCGGCGTCGGACAGGTAGGTGATGTGCGCCCCCATCCGCGCCACCGCCAGGCCGCGCCGCGGATTGGTCCCCTCGACCAGATAGTTGCCGCCGCGCCATTCCGGGTCGGCCATTACCGCCTGCCGGCCGACTTCGTGGAAGGCGATGTTCTGCGCCGAATGCCGCGCGCCGGTCGCGATCGGCAGCGCCGCGAATACGCGGTGTGGGTAGCTCGCCGCCCATTGCAGCACCTGCATCCCGCCCATCGAGCCGCCCAGCACCGCGAACAGGCTGTCGATGCCGAGATGATCGAGCAGCATCGCCTGCGCGCGCACCATGTCGCGCACGGTGATGACCGGCAGGCCGAGAGCCCATGGCTGCCCTGTCTGCGGATTGATCGAGGCCGGTCCGGTCGTGCCCATGCAGCCGCCGACCACGTTCGAGCAAATGACGAAATACCGCTCGGTGTCGATCGGCCGGCCAGGCCCGACCATCGTCTCCCACCATCCCGGCTTTCCCGTCACCGGATGGACATTGGCGACGTGCTGGTCGCCGGTCAGCGCGTGGCAGACCAGCACCGCGTTGCTGCGCGCGGCGTTGAGGGTGCCGTAGGTCTGGTAGGCGATCTGGAACGGGGCGAGGTCGACCCCCGCATCGAGCCGGAGCGGACGATCGGGCCCGAACCGTGCCACCGGCGAGCGCGGCTGCTCTGCCTCGCGCGTGGTGCCCGGCTCCCGGGTCGTGCTGTCCGTCACCTGGACCATCTTGCTCCGATCATCGCTGCCTCCGGCCGACCGCGACGTCCGGCCCAGGCCGGCACGGAAAGCCGGCGGCCGGAGCCGGCTTTGATAGGCTACGCCCCGTTTCTGTCAATGTTTTCTTTGCTTTCGCCGCCGTCGCCTCCTATCAAGGGCGGTCCCCGGCCGCACCTGAACCAAGACTGCCATGTCCGATTCTGCCCGCGCTTCGACCCCTTCGCTCGCCGATCTGCGCCGCGAGATCGACCGCATCGACACGGCCATGCACGATCTTTTGATGGAGCGGGGTGAGATCATCGACCGCCTGATCGCGGTCAAGCAGACCCAGGAATCCGGTTCCGCCTTCCGTCCCGCGCGCGAGGCCGACATGATGCGCCGGCTGGTGGAGCGGCATCGCGGCATGCTGCCGCTCGACACGGCCGAGAGCATCTGGCGCGTCATCATCGCCACTTTCACTTATGTCCAGGCGCCGTTCGCGGTCCATGCCGACCTGTCGCCGGGCGATGCCGCCATGCGCGACTGCGCCCGCTTCAATTTCGGCTTCACAGTACCGTTCGTGCCGCATATGGGCGCGGCCGGCGTGGTTGCCGCCGTCGCCGCGTCGAAGGGTGACCTCGGCCTGGTTCCGGCCACGGCGGTCGCCGGCGCCGGCGCCTGGTGGACTGCGCTGGAGCCCGCCGATGGCGTCAAGATCATCGCCCGCCTTCCCTTCGTCGAACGGGCCGACCATCCCGCCGGTCTGCCTGTTTTCGCCATCGCCCGTCCCAATCCCGACGCCATGGTCCGCGACGTCGAGGTGTGGAGCGTGCGCGTATCGGGCTGGGGCCCGGCCGTCGCGCGCGCGGTGGCGCCGCTCGCCGAGGTGATCGCCGTGCCCGACAGCGCCTTTGACGGCGCGGCCCTGCTGGTCTCGGTGCCATCGGGAGATCGTCTGGGCGCGCTGATCGAGGCCCTGGTGGCGGCCGGCGCCTCGGTTCGCTCCCAGGCCCTCGTCGGCAGTCATGCGACCCGTTATACGGTGGCGGCCGATGGCGGTCGCCCGATGCCGGTCGGCCGCTGAAGCAAGTTTCTGATCCGGAGTAGTCGAATGTCCGCGTTGAAGCGCCCCGAACCGCGCCCTGGCGTACTCGCGATCGATGCCTACGTGCCCGGCAAGAGCGCGGCGCCGGGCGTCGCAAAGGTGTTCAAGCTCTCGTCGAACGAGACCCCGCTCGGGCCGAGCCCGCAGGCGGTCGCGGCCTATCGCGAATACGCCGACAAGCTTGCCGACTATCCGGACGGTTCGGCCTCCGCCCTGCGCGAGGCGATCGGACGCGTCTACGGCCTTGATCCGGCCCGGCTCGTCTGCGGCGCCGGCTCCGACGAGCTGCTCAACCTCATCGCCCACGCCTATATCGGCCCCGGCGACGAGGCGATCTTCACCACACACGGCTTTCTCGTCTATCGCATCGCCACCTTGGGCGCCGGGGGCGTGCCCGTCGTCGCGCCCGAGAAGGACTATGCCGCCGATATCGACGCGATTCTCGCTAAGGTGACGGACCGCACCCGCGTCGTCTTCCTGGCCAACCCGAACAACCCGACCGGCACCTACCGGCCGTTCGACGAGATCAAGCGGCTGCAGCAAAACCTGCCGCCGCACGTGCTGCTGGTGCTCGACGCGGCCTATGCCGAGTATGTCCGGCGCAACGACTACGAATCCGGCATCGAGCTCGTCGCAACCTGCGAGAACGTCGTGATGTGCCGGACCTTCTCGAAGATTCACGGGCTCGCCGCGCTGCGTTTGGGCTGGCTCTACGGGCCCGCTCACGTGGTCGACGCGTTGAACCGCATCCGCGGCCCGTTCAACGTCAATGCACCCGCGATCGCCGCTGGCGTCGCCGCGATCGGCGATGCCGATCATGTCCAGCGCGCCGTTGCCCACAACGAGCGCTGGCTCGCGTGGCTGACCGAGGAATTGACCCGCATCGGCCTCTCGGTGACGCCGAGCGTTGCCAACTTCATCCTCATCCACTTCCCGCAGACACCGGGTAAGACCGCGCAGGAAGCCGATGCGTTCCTGACGGCGCGCGGCGTGATCGCCCGTCGGCTCGAGCCCTACAAGCTGCCGCACGCGCTGCGCCTCACCATCGGCTCCGAGGAAGCCAACCGTCTGGTTGTCGCCTCTCTGGCGGAATTCATGGGCCGGTCCGCGCCATGAAACCGGCCCCGCGGCACTCGGCATCGGAGCCGGAGGCGCTTCGTCCATGAGTGCCGCCGCTCCCCTCGTCCGTCGCCTGGCACTGATCGGCATCGGCCTGATCGGTTCCTCGATCGCGCGCGCCGCCCGGGCCCAGGGCATAGCCGGCACGATCGTGGTGGCCGACGCTTCCCCGGAGGTCCGGCGCCGCCTCGCCGAGATCGGCATTGCTGACGTCATCGCCGAGACCAATGCCGAGGCCGTCGCCGGCGCCGACCTTGTCATCGTCTGCGTCCCGGTCGGGCGCTGCGGCGAGGTCGCCGCGGAGATCGCGCCCCATCTTGCCCCTGGGGCGATCGTCTCCGATGTCGGTTCGGTCAAGGGCGCGGTGTTGCGCGCCATGGCGCCGCACCTGCCAGACACCGTTCACTTCGTCCCGGCGCACCCGGTGGCCGGCACCGAGCATTCCGGCCCGGACGCCGGCTTCGCCGAACTGTTCGTCAACCGCTGGTGCATCCTGACGCCACCCGACACGGCCGATCCGGCTGCGATCGAGCGGCTTGCCGCCTTCTGGCGCGGCCTCGGCGCCAATGTCGACACCATGTCGGTCGAGCACCACGACATCGTGCTCGCCATCACCAGCCATCTGCCGCACCTGATCGCCTATACGGTCGTCGGCATGGCGGACGATCTCGAGAAGCTCGTCACCCGCTCGGAGGTGATGAAGTTTTCCGCTGGCGGCTTCCGCGACTTCACGCGCATCGCCGCCTCCGACCCGACGATGTGGCGCGACGTGTTCCTGCACAACAAGGATGCGGTGCTCGAACTGCTCGGCCGCTTCAACGAGGATCTCTCGCGCCTCGCCCGCGCCATCCGCTGGGACGACGGCGATCTGCTGTTCGATTTCTTCAGCCGGACCCGGGCCATCCGCCGCGGCATTCTGCAGATCGGCCAGGATTCCCCCGCGCCCGATTTCGGCCGCGAGCATCCCCGGCTGCCGCACGAGCCGATTCCGCGCCCCTACGCCGCCGACACGGAGTGACGGTCAGAAGAGCGGCGGCGTTTGCCCGACCGGGATCGGTCCGAACGTGATCGCGCCGTCGGCGAACCGCAGCGGCACTTCCACGGCGCGCTTGCCGTCGAGTTCGGCCGGCTTGCCCAGAAACGCCAGTCCCGCCAGCACGCCCGCCTGCAGCGCCCCGCTCTGCCCGCCCAGCGCACTCAGAGCCGGGCCCAGCCGCTCGATACCGGCCATCGTCACGCGCAGCAGGCCATCCAGCCGGCCGTTGGGGCTGAGCTGAAGATCGCCCGCCGCCTGCGCCACCAGCGTGCCCTGGTCGAACCGCGCCTTGTTGATCGTCAGCTTGCCGCCGTTGGCCTGCCACTCCCGCAACCGCGCCGGCACCGACTTCGGCGTCAGGTCGCGCACGCCGCTCAGCACCGTCTCGATCTCGACTGCGAAAGGCTGGGCCAAAAGGCCGCGCCCAGCCGCGACCGTCGCACCGTCGGCGCGCATGGCGAAATCGAACAGCGGCTCCGTTGCGCTGCCGTTCGGGTCGCGGCGTCCGTGCATTTCCACATGCTTCGCGCCGCCGAGCGGTTGCGTTTGGGTGCCGTCGAGGCGGTCGAGCTTGAGCGCATCGACCGCGACGGAGACGCGCTCGGGATCGCCAGGCGTGCCGCGCAGGCTCGCCTGCGCCAGCGTCCAGTTCGCGCTCACCACGGGTGGCCGCCCGAGTTCGGCAAACGTGAGCGGGCCCGTCAGTTCGGCGATCACCAGCGACGGCTGATAGATCTGAGCCACGGCCACCAGCCCGCCCGCCTTCAGCACCAGCGGTGCCGGCTCCGCTGCGATTTCCGCCGACGGATCCGTGCAGCGCACCTCGAAGCGGAACGGATAGCCGCCGACCTCGCGGCTACCGCAGCGATAGACCCGCCCGAGCGCGGCTTCGCGCGCCATCCAGGCCTCGATCGTCTGCTCGGCGGTATGGGCCGCATAGAACCACAGGCCGGTCCATGCGGCGGCGATCAGCGCCAGAAGCAGGGTTGGGAGCACGATCAGCCAGGAGCGCCGGCCAGTGGATTCGATGACGGTCATGGTGACTCCTGCGATGGCGCCCGGACCGCGTCGACCTCCGCCGCGCGGCACCGGTGGCTTGCCTTGCTCTTATGGCCCGAACATGGCCGGGTCCAGCCGCAACGCCTTGCGGTAGCCCGGTTCACCCGGCATATCTGCCGAGCCCTCCGCGTCCCGGCTTGCCTTTCATGGATCCCGCCGCCGAACCCACCGACCACGACCTCTGGGTGTTCGCCTATGGCTCGCTGATGTGGCGGCCCGGCTTCGCTTACGTCGAACGCCAGCCGGCGCGCCTTCAGGGGGCGCATCGAGCGCTCTGCGTCTATTCTCACGTTCACCGCGGCACCCCGGAACGGCCGGGCCTGGTCCTGGGTCTCGACCGCGGCGGCACCTGCCGGGGCATCGCCTATCGTGTCGCCGCCGCCGACCGTGAGGAAACCATCGCCTATCTGCGCGCGCGCGAGCAGGTCACGAACGTCTACCGCGAATGCTTCCGTCCCGTGACGCTGCTAAGCGATCCGGAGCGGCGGGTGCGTGCCCTCTGCTACGTGGTCAATCGCGGCCATCCGCAATATGCCGGACGGCTCGACCTCGCGGCGCAGCTGCATCTCGTCCGCCAGGGACACGGCCAGTCCGGGCCCAATCGCGACTACGTGCTTTCCACGGTCCACGAGCTGGAATTGCAGGGCTGCCGCGATCCGCTGCTGCACCGGCTCGCCGAGCGCCTGCACGGCCACGACACTCATCCCGACGGGGCGTGATCAGGTCGCGGCGAGGTCGGGAATTCCAGGTTCACCCCGCTCCCGGGCGCTTTCCTCCATCAGCCGGTTGGTCGCCGTCTCGATGTCGTGGCGCAGCCGGTCGAAGAATGCCTGCTTGCTCAGCCCCGGCGGGATCGGGTCGAGGATCTCGACGCGTATCGTCCCCGGATAGCGCCGGAACGAACGCCGCCGCCAGAACAATCCGGAATTGAGCGCGATCGGCAGGCATGGCACGCCGGCCGCTGCGTAGAGATGCGCGACCCCGTGCTTGTAGGCCGGCTCGGCGCCCGGCGCACGCCGCGTTCCTTCCGGAAAGATGATGATCTGCCGGCCCTCCGCCAGCGCCGCTTGCGCGCGCACCGTCATCGCCGCCAGCGCCTGCGCCCGCGCGCCGCGGTCGATCGGGATCATCTCGCCCTTCCACAGGAACCAGCCGAACAGCGGAATCCATTCCAGTTCGCGCTTGAGGATGAAAACCGGATCCGCGAACAGCGACAGCAGCGCGAAGGTTTCCCAGGCCGACTGGTGTTTCGCCGCGACCAGCAGCGGCCCCGGCGGGATCTTCTCCAGGCCGCGGAACTCCACCCGCGTGCCGCAGACGACACGCATCAGCCAGACATTGGTCCGCCCCCACCATTTCGCGACCGTGAGGATGCCGTGCCGAGACATGAAGAAGGTCGGCAGTCCCACCATCAGCCACAGGAACGTGTTGAGGTAGAACAGCACGTTGTAGATCAGCGAACGCAGGATCAGCACGGAGGATTCCGCTCGCGGCCGAGATGGCAACCGGCGTCAGCTCCGCGATTCGTCGAGACCGCCGGCGAGGTCCGTGGCGGAGGCGCGAGGCTCGAACCGGATCCGGACCTGCGCGACGATATACTTCAGGTATTCGGAAAAGAGGAGTTTCGCTGTGGCCTTGTCCGACCACCACGGAGTTCGCCGCAACTTGTCGGTGACCACCGGAAACGGGATCAGCTTCAGATCGGGCAGCCGGTGCTCGAGCTCGGCCATGGTCCGCGGCATGTGGTAGCTCGATGTCACCACAATCAACGAGCGGAAGCCGCGGTCGCGGGCCCAGCGCCGCGTCTCCAAGGCATTGCCGACCGTGTTGATCGCCGCCCGTCCGACGTCAACGCAGCATGAGAACAGCCGGTCGTAGTCAGGCACCTGTTTCGCCAGCTCCCCGGTCGTGGTGCTGCGATTGACGCCGCTAATCAGCAGGCGCTGTCCGCGCCCTGCGGCGAGCAGTTCGAAGGCATCCGCAATACGCGATGCCCCGCCCGTCAGCACGACGATGCCGTCGGCACGGGTGTTCACCGGCACTTCCTCGGTGGCGATCCGCAGGGCGAACCAGATGAAGCCGGATACGATCAGCACGGCGACCACGCCGGCGAGCGCCGCAGCGCCCAGAACGAGGCGCTTCATGGTTCGCACCGCGGGCAACCCAGGCAGCGCCGCACGCCCCGCGGGGGCGGTGTAGCCAGCCGGTAGTGTGGTCTGCGATCCGAGCATGATCCGTTCATGCCATCATAGTGCGAAATTTGGCTGTCGAACGGCAAGAGAACGCTCATTCCATGGTCTGCAGCGTATGCTGCACGATCAGCCGCGACGTCGCCGCCGTTACGGCCGCAATCAACACCACCAGCCCGACAATTGCGCCGTAGCCGGCCGGACCGATGGCGAAGGTGCCGAACAGGGCCGCCAGTTGATCCTGCTCCGCGCTGCCCCGGAACCAGCGGCCGATCAGATTGGCCAGCAGGAACAGGGCAATGGCCGCCCCGCCCCCGATGGCGCCGCCCTTGAAGCCGAGCAGCAGAAAATGCTGCTGAAACTCGCCGGCGATGAAGCCGTCCTTGGCGCCGACGAAATGCAGCACCTCGACGATCGGGCGGTTCGTCGCCATCGCGCTGCGGGTGGCGAAGGTCACGCACAGCATCGTCGCCGCCAGCACGAGCCCGAGCAGCGCACCGCCGAGCGCGACCGCAGTGCCGGCCATCGCCCGCATCCGCTCGGTCCAGCCGCGATGGTCGTCGAGGCTCGCGCCCGTCACCTTCTCACCGAGTTGCGCCCGCAGCCGATCGAGATCCGGAGCCGTGTCCTCGCCGAGCCGCAGCACAATCAGACGCGGAACCGGCAGATCGTCCAGTGACAGGCCCGTGCCCAGCCAGGGTTCGAGCAGCTGCGCCGATTCGGCCCTGCTGTAGGGCCGCACCTCGGCGACGCCCGGCGTCGCGCGGGCCACTTCGACGGCACGCTGCACCTCGGCCTCAATGTCGCGGCCGGGCGCCGGGCGCACCTGAATCGTCACTTCTCGCGCGAGGTCCGACTGCCATTCCCGCGCCGTGCCGTGGACCAAGATGACCGCGCCGAGCGTCACCGCCGCCAGGAACGTCATGATCGCGATCACGGCCACCAACGCCCGCCCGGCGATCGAGGTGACCGGAACGATGGGCGCTTCCTTGCGCGTCACCGTCTCGGCCACATCCGCCTGGTCGTAGTCGGGCGTCGTCGTGATCGTCGGTTCGCTCTCAGTCATAGATGTGCAACCGACCGTCATGCAGCACCAGCCGGCGGGCGTCGTACTGGTCCATCAAGGCGATGTCGTGGGTGGCGATGACGACGGAGGTTCCCGTCTTGTGCAACTCGGCGAAGAGGCGCAGCAGCCGCCGTCCGAGCGTGGGATCGACATTGCCGGTCGGCTCGTCCGCCAGCAGCAATTGCGGCCGCGCGATCACCGCCCGTGCGATCGCCGCGCGCTGCTTCTCACCGCCGGAAAGAACCGGCGGCAGAGCCGAGATCCGCTCGCCGAGACCCACCCAATGCAGCAGCTCGATCACCTCGTCGCGGTAGCTCGCCTCCTGGCGGCCCATCACCCGCAATGGCAGGGCCACGTTCTCATAGGTGGTCAGGTGGTCGAGCAGCCGGAAATCCTGAAACACGATGCCGATGCGGCCGCGCAGCATCGCCAGTTCGTCCTTCGATAGCGTGGCGAGATCGTGCCCGAACAGCGTGATCAGGCCGCGCGTCGGGCGCAGCGAGAGAAACAGCAGCCGCAGCAGCGTGGTCTTCCCCGCCCCCGATGGGCCGGTCAGGAATTGGAACGAGTGCGGTTCGATCTGGAACGTGAGGTCACGCAGGACCTCGGGTCCGAGCCCGTACCGCAAGCCGACATTCTCGAAACGGACCACGCCTTTCTCCCGTTCCCGCTGTTGTGGCGTCTGCGCCTTAAAGGTGCATTAACGATATCGGACGCACGGTGACGGGGCACCGCAGCGACGCCGTCGCCAGGGTGACCCGTTTGTTAACGCAAGGCCGCTAGCCTGGTCGAGCGCCAGTCACCGCGACCCGTCATGCAGATCGTTTGTCCCAGCTGCTCAACCGCCTTCCGCATTGATCTTGCGGCCCTCGGACCGGCCGGCCGCTCGGTGCGCTGCACCCGTTGCCGCACCGTCTGGTTCGCCACCGCATCGGCCGCAGTGGCCGCGACGGCCCAGCCCGCCGAGGCCGAAAAGGCGGCTGTGGCCACAGCCGCCGCCGCGAATGCGGCGGACCCGGCTTCCGCCTGGGACGAGGCGCCCGCCGCAGACAAGTCGGACACGGACCCGCTTTCCAGTTTCGATTTCACCGTCGCCACCGAGGACGACGATCTCGACGCCGCGCAAGACGAGGCGGCTGGCGAATCCGCAACCGCGATCGACGATGCCCCCTCGCTAGTGCCCGATTCCGACGCGGCTGCCGCCGCGGAGGCGCGCGAAGTCGGGGACGGAAGTGCGACGCCGGCTGCGACATCGGTCGATGGCGCCGCCGATGCCGGCGCGGCGGGCGAAGCCGACACGATCGATGGCGACGCCGTCCCGGTCGGCACCAAGGGGCGCCGCGGCCGCAGCAAGGCCAAGCAAAAGATCGCCGGCAAGCGGAGTTGGGCCTTCGTTCCGCCGGCGCTGGTCGCCACGCTCGCGGTGGCGGTGCTGGCGATCGTGACCTGGCGCACCGAAGTGGTCCGGCGCGCGCCCCAGACGGCCTCCTTCTTCGCTGCGATCGGCATGCCGGTCAATCTGCGCGGCCTCGTCTTCGAGAATGTGCGCACCGCGCGCGACTTCCAGGACGGCGTCATGATCCTGGTGGTCGAGGGCACCATCGCCAGCGTCGCCAGCCTGAACACGGAAGTGCCGCGGATTCGCCTTGCGATCCGCAACAGCAGCGGCCACGAGATCTACAGCTGGACGCTCCAGCCGATCCGCAATGTGCTTGCCCCCCGTGAGACGGTGACATTCCGCAGTCGACTGGCCGCTCCGCCCGCAGATGGCCGCGAGGTCGTGGTAAGGTTCGTCGGCAAGAACGACTTCGTCACCAGCTTGCGTTGAGGCCTGCCATGACTGCTGCCCACCTGCGGGTGCTCTACGACGCGCCCACCATTGCCGCGCGCAACCACGAGCTCGCCGCCGATATTCGCCGGGCCGATCCGGAACGGCTGCTGGTGGTCGCCGTGCTCAAGGGCAGCTTTGTCTTCGCGGCCGACCTGATCCGTGCGCTGCACGATGTCGGCCTCGCCCCCGAAGTCGAGTTCATTTCACTCTCGAGCTATCGCGAAGCGACGGTCTCGTCCGGCACCGTCAGCATCCTGCGCGACGTTGAAAGCGACGTGCGCGGCCGCGACATCCTCCTGATCGACGACATTCTCGAGTCCGGCCGCACGCTCGCCTATGCCAAGGACCTGTTCATGGCCCGCGGCGCCCGGCGTGTCCTCGTCTGCGTGCTGTTGGAGAAGCCCGGCCATCGCGCCGTTCAAATCGATGCCGACTTCGTCGGCTTCGTGTGTCCGGACGTCTTCGTCGTCGGCTACGGCATGGATGTCGCGCACGCGTTCCGCCAACTGCCCTTCGTCGGCGTGCTGGAGACAGACCCCGACCCGCCCGCGGGAGCTGCCTGATGGCACGCATTCTGATTGCAGAGGACGAAGAGCCGCTGCGCGGCCTGGTGCGCCGCGCCTTGGCCGATGCCGGGCATGAAGTCGAGACGACCGCGGACGGCGCCGAGGCGCTCGACGCCCTGGTCCGGGAAAACGGCGGCTTCGATCTTCTGCTGGCCGACATCCAGATGCCGACCATGGACGGCATCGCCCTGGCGCTGGCGGTCGCGCGAGACTTCCCCGCACTCACCGTGCTGCTGATGACAGGCTATGCCGACCAGCGCGAGCGCGCTCATGGGCTCGATTCGCTGATCCACGACGTGCTGACCAAGCCGTTCACGGTTGCCGAACTGCGCACCGCCGTCGCCGAAGCGCTCGCCGCCCGGCGCTAGCGGATCAACCCGCCGCGCACGCCGCTCAGAAGTCCTTCAACAGCCGCTCGAGATAGTCGAGTTCCAGCTGCGGCCGCTGTGGATCGGAGAAGCGACGCCGCAGCTCCTCGAGAATGCGCCGCGCCCGCTGCACGTCGATCTCGCCCGGTACCTTGACGGTGACGTCGTCGCCATAGTCGCGGCCGCGCAGCGGCCGGCCGAGCGGATCGGTCTCCTGCTGCGCGCGCGAAGCCGGTCCGGTCCGGCCCGGTTGTCCGTCCGGCCCCGGCCCGCCGTCCTGCTGCTGTAGTTGCTGCGCCAAACCTTGCGCGCCGCGCCGCAGGCTTTCCAGCGCACGGCCCTGCGAATCCACCGCGCCATCGGCATTGCCTTCGCCGAGCTGGCCTTCCGCATCGCCCATCGCTTCGCCGGCCTCGCCGAGCGCATCCATCTCGCCCGCGCCCTGCTGTCCCTGCTGGCCTTCCTGCCCCTCGCCCGGCTGCCCGGGCTGATTCTGGCCCAGGCCGCGCTGACGGAGTTCCTCCAGCAGCTTCTCCAGCTGCTGGCGCAATTGCTGCTGGTCCTGCTGCAGCGCGCCCAGCTGGTCGCCTTGCTGACCGCGCTGGCCACGTTGGCCCTGCTGGCCCTGCTGGCCTTCCCGGAACGTGCGGTCGCGCAGCTGCTGCTGCCGCCGGATCATGTTCCCGAGCTCGTCCAGCTTCGACATCATGTCGCCGTCGCCGCCGTCCTGCTGCTGCCCCGGCCGCGCCG
>Ga0182741_1003915_pt1 | contig 15206 bp, 12 predicted proteins | sample eDN5th37CBELigOP_FD_128874 | JGI IMG/M metagenome (GOLD analysis project Ga0182741, IMG submission 128874) | Enriched Organic Plus compost microbial communities from Emeryville, California, USA - eDNA 5th pass 37_C BE-Lig OP (version 2) (version 2) ...
AGGTCGTCGGGCGTACTGCGTGCTTCAGCGCGCGCCGCATGGACTTCGGCACCCGCGAGATCGCCCCCGAGGAGAGCGAGCGCGGCGCGATACATCGCGGTCTGGGCCGGCGCGCGCCGCCACTCGGTGGCGTCGTAGACGATCGGTCGCTTGCCGTCGTTGCCCGACCTGCTGTCCGTGGCCTCCGAGCCATCAAGCCAGGCCTCGATGTCGTCGAGCATGGCCGCCACGCCGGCCGTCTCGGACGTGACCATGCGCGACCCCACACGACCAAGATTGAGCACCGGTCGGTCGGCGAATACCGAGTCGGGAAGGGCATCCATCCACGCCCGCAGCGTGGCGTCTTGTCTCGTCTCGCGCAGCGTCGGCACGGCGCGCTCGATGAGTTCGGCCGCGCGGTCCACATCGTTTGCCGCGAGTGCGTGCCCGATGGCTTCAGCGCGATCGCCATGGTCCTCCCACCAACCGCTTGCCGCGGTGTGGAGTGCGGCGACGTGCGACGACGGGAGCTCGGCGAGACGCGACCGCAGTACGTCGGCGAAGAGGTGGTGGTACCGGTACCACTCGCGCCGGTCATCGAGCGCGACGACAAACAAGTTGGCGCGGTCGAGCTGCTCGAGCACGGCGCGGGCGTCGGCGACGTCGGTGACCGCGGTGCACAACGAAGCCGAAAGTCGGCCGAGAATCGACGTGTCGAGGAGAAACGATCGGATCTCGGCGGGCTGGCGGTCGAGCACCTCGTCGACGAGGTAGTCGACGACGAACCGGTCGTCACCCGCGAAACCTGCGATGAAGCCCGGTGCGTCGTGGTGACCTTGCAGTGAGAGCGCGGCGAGCTGGAGTGCGGCGATCCATCCCTCGGTCCGGGCCCCGAGCGTCTCCACGTCGTCCGCGCTGAGTTCAAGTCCCATCGACGCGCGCAGGTACTGCGCGGTCTCACCCGGGCGAAACCGGAGGTCAGCGGCGCGCACCTCGGCGAGATCGCCCCGAGCTCGCAACCCGCTCAAGGGCCAGGGCGGGTCCGAACGACTGCCAACGAGCAGGTGGACGTTGGTGGGGAGGTGTTCCACGAAGAAGCGCACCGATTCGTGGATCTCGATCGACTCGATCACGTGATAGTCGTCGAGCACGAGTGCCACATCGACTGCCTGCGCCGCGAGATCGTTGAGTAACGACGCGACCACCCGGTCCATCGGTGCGGGGGACGACTGCAAGATCGTCGACGCGTCTGCACCGACATCAGAGACCGCACCGCGCAGCGCGGCGATCACGTAGGACCAGAAGATGAGCGGGTCGTTGTCCCTCGCGTCGAGCGATAGCCAGGTGGTGAGCAGGTTGTCTTGCTCAGCGCTGCGGAACCACTCGGCGAGCACGGTGGTCTTGCCGAAGCCAGCCGGAGCCGATATCAGGACAACCGCCGGCAACTCGGAGGCGCGGAAGCGTGCCTCCAGCCGATCCCGCGCCACCGAACCTCGTCGACGCCTCGGCACGTGCAGCTTCGTCTGCAGGAGTGGCATCGCGCCGATGGACGTGGATCGGTTCGGCGCGGACTCATCCACGACGTCAGACAACTACGGATCGCCGAACACGGCAATTTCGAGCGGCTGAGCAGGTACTCAGGTCGGACGCGGGCCGCTCGTCGGTGTGTACCCAGGCATGCGTTCTCGCCTTGAAAGACGAGCGCGAAGCCCGAACGCGCCGTGCGCGCCCCGGGTGATTTCCGACTCAGGATGCGCGGAGTTGGCCGTCCTCGTACGAGAGCCGAACCGCGGTGCCCGGTGTGATCCCGTTCGGCGCGGCCGCGATGACTGCGAGGTTGTCGTCGATGCGGACCGTGGCCATGGGGAAGTCACCGTCGGCGTGCAGCACCGTCGTGGACTCCTCAACCACGCCGTCGAACACCTCGACCACTGTCCACTGGTTGCCGCCGCATTCGAAGCACCAGACCGGCTCCGGGAACACCGTGTTCCCACACGTGTCGCACCGGTGCACCGGCACGCCCGCGGTGGTCACGATTCCGCCCCGGCGAGCGCGTCAACGCGTGCATCGCATGCGCGAGCGTGTCCCTCGAAGTTCTCGATGCGCGACTGACGGGCCGCGACCAACCCGATGATGCGCCCCGCTTCGGGCGTGCACTCCTGATACGTCACCGTCTTGAGGAACTTTCCGACCCACAAACCACCCGTGTACCGCGCGGCGCGGCCCGTCGGCAGGATGTGGTTGGTGCCGATCGTCTTGTCGCCAAACGCCACCGTGGTGTTCTCACCCAGAAACATCGAACCGAAATTGTGCACGCGATCAAGGAACCAGCGCGGATCCGCCGTGTGGATCTCCACGTGTTCGATCGCGAGTTCGTTCGCGACTTCGGCGGCTTCTTCGTCACTGCCGACCACGATTACCTGCCCCCGGTTGGCCCACGCTTCGGCGGCAACCTTTCCCGTGGGGAGCAACTCGAGTTGGGCTTCCACCTCGGCAATCACCTGCTGGCCCAGGTCGGCCGATGTCGTGACGAGAATCGCCTCTGAGGTCGGACCGTGCTCCGCCTGCGACAAGAGGTCGGTGGCAATGAGTGCCGCGTCACCCGTCTGGTCGGCCACCACCAGGATCTCGCTCGGCCCGGCCGGCTGATCCAACCCCACCGTTCCGAAGAGCTGTCGTTTCGCCTCGGCCACGTACATGTTGCCGGGCCCCACGATCATGTCGACGGGAGCCATGGTCTCGGTGCCCACGCCCATTGCGGCGATCGCCTGCACGCCACCCAAGATCCAGATCTCATCGGCTCCTGCGAGCGCAATCGCGGCGATCGTCTCGCGGGGGAGTTCACCCGCGTTGGGTGGCGTGCATGCCACCACGCGGCGCACGCCGGCCACCTTCGCGGTCAACACACTCATGTGCGCCGACGCCACCATCGGGTAACGACCGCCCGGGATGTACGCACCGACCGCGTCCACTGGGATGTGGCGATGACCGAGGCGAACGCCCGGAAACGTCTCCACTTCCAGCTCGCTCATCGTTCGCAGCTGCGCGAGTGCAAAGTTCCGCACCTGGCGCTGACAGAACTTGATGTCTTCGATCACCACCGGATCCACCGACGCGACGACCTCATCGATCGTCTCCTGCGACAGCCGGAATGAGGCCGGTGACCAGTTGTCGAGGCGGGCGGACGCCTCCCGGACACCCGCGTCCCCTTGCGTACGGACGAGGTCGATCAGCTCCTCGACGGTGCGCGAAACGTCGAGCGGACTCGGTCCGGAAGCGGAGGCCTCCTTGAGCACAACACGCGTCACTGGGTTCTCACTTTCTAAGAACGAGCATTCGTCTAGTGGGAAACCCTACGGCAGCGCCGCCCCGTTGCCAACGCTCGGCCGACGATCCGGCAGCGATGCAAGCCTTTCGTCATACGGAAAAGTCACGCTGTTGACACGTGATGAGTGTTGACGCCGGGTTGCCGCCTTCCTAGAGTCCTCCCCACTCCACCCTCTCATCATGTGGGGGCGAGGTTCTTAGAATCTGAGAATTGGGGGGCGGGTGGCGGCAGTGGCCGAGCAAGAAGCCGAAGCGACGGGAGTTCCTCGCGCGGCTGCTCGAACTTCGCTCACCCATCGCCCCTGGTCGAGTGCGGTGTTCGGCGTGCTCGGGACGCTCACGATCCTCGTCGTCCTCGAGCTCCTCGTTCGCGTCGGAGTGTTCTCAAGTGAGGACGTCCCCCCGGTCTCTGACGTGTTACGAGTGCTCGGGGACGAGGTCCGTGCCGGCGAGCTCTGGCAGCTCGTCTGGGACACGACCCAGCAATGGGCCCTCGGGCTGGGCGTGGCGATGTGCATCGGTATCCCACTCGGACTCGCAATGGGATCCAACGAGTACCTGGCCCGATCGCTGCGCCCCACCATCGAGTTCCTTCGACCCGTCCCCGGTGTGGCGCTCATCCCAGTTGTGATCTTGGTCTTCGGCCTCGGCATGCAGGGCACCACGTTCCTCATTGCCTTCGGGTCGGTGTGGCCGCTGTTGATCCAATCGATGTACGGGGTCCGTGAGATCGATCCCGTCACACGCGACATGGCGCGGTCGTTCGGTTTCAACTGGCTCGAGCGGGTGCGTTTTGTCGTCGTGCCGAGTGCGCTCGCATTCATCGCAACGGGATTGCGGGTCGCATCCTCAGTTGCGCTGATCATCGCGGTGACTGCCGAACTGGTCATCGGCGTACCCGGCCTTGGAAAGTCGATTGGCCTCGCGCAGTCAAGCGGCGCGGTACCGCAGATGTATGCCTTGGTCTTGGCCACCGGTCTACTTGGCGTCGTGATCCACCTCGTGTTCCGGATCCCCGAGCGTCGCCTCCTCAAGTGGCACCCCTCGCAGAGAGTCGACACTGAGCTGTGAGCGACACGATGCGGCGCCGCGTCGGGCTCGCGCTCGAGATCGGTGTCACCCTTCTGATCATCGCGGGCATCTGGGTCTACACCGACCGCAGTAGTTCGCCCTACGTGCCCGCGCTCAGCGAAGTCCTCAAGACCTTCCGCGAAACCTGGCTCTTCGAGCGCTTCGGTAGCGACCTCGTACCGAGCTTGATCCGAGTCGCGCTCGGATACGCGCTCGGCATCACCATCGGCGTGGGCGCCGGCCTGCTACTCGGCCACATCCGATGGTTGCGGTTGGCGGCCGAACCCACCGTGAGCTTCCTGCGATCGATTCCACCGCCCGCACTGCTGCCGTTGTTCATCCTGGTCTTCGGCATCCAAGACAGCATGAAGATCGCGATCATCGCGTTCGTCTGCATCTGGCCGGTGCTGCTCAACACGATCGACGGCGTGGTGAGCCTCGATCCCACCCTCAAGGCCACCGCGGCCATCTACGGGATCAACGGCCCGGCGCGTCTCACTCGCGTCGTGCTCCCGGCGATCAGCCCGCGGATCTTCGCTGGCATGCGTACGAGCTTGTCGGTCGCGTTGCTCATCGTCGTAGTGAGCGAGATGGTCGCGAGCACCAACGGCCTCGGATACCTCGTACTCGAGGCGCAAGCAACGTTCGCAATCCGTCGCATGTGGGCCGGGATCCTGATGCTGGGGATCATCGGATACCTGGCGAACACCTTGTTCATCACTCTCGAGCGCCGCGCGCTGCGATGGCACCTCCGTCCCGACCAGGAGAAGGCGTGACTGTGACGTCCACGATCGAACTCAGCGACCGCGGGCAAGGATCCGACATCGCGCTCCGCGTCGACGGGTTGTCGAAGCGGTACGGGAACGGACCAACGTCGCACCTTGCCATCGAACGACTGGACTTCGCGGTCCGCAGCGGCGAGTTCCTCTCCATTGTCGGTCCGTCCGGCTGCGGGAAGACCACGCTGCTCAAGTGCATGTCGGGGCTGCTGTCGCCCACGTCGGGCGAGACGGTGCTGCGCGGCAGCCGGGTTTCTGGTCCGCCGAAAGACCTGGCGATCGTGTTCCAGGACTACAGCCGTTCGCTGCTCCCGTGGGCCACGGTTCGTAAGAACGTCACCATTCCCATCCGCAAGCTTCCCGCCAAGGAACGCGACGCCCGCGTCGACGAAGCGCTGGAGGCGGTTGGTCTCTCGAAGTTTGCCGATCGATATCCCTGGCAGCTTTCGGGCGGCATGCAACAGCGCGTGGCGATCGCCCGCGCGCTGAGCTACCGGCCCCGAGTGCTGCTCATGGATGAGCCCTTCGCGTCGGTCGACGCGCAGACGCGCTCAGAACTCGAAGATCTTGTGTTGCGGTTGTCGGCCGAGACGGGTGTGACGTCGCTCCTCGTCACCCACGACATCGACGAAGCCGTGTACATGGGGAGCAGGGTGCTGGTTCTCACGCCCCCGCCGTGTCGCGTGAAGGAAGAGCTGGTCATCGACCTTCCGCGCCCCCGCAACCAGATCGACACCAAAGAGTTGCCCGCCTTCGCGCATCTGCGAGCACACGTGTACCGCACGATTCGCTCCGAGGTCGAAGAGGCGGCAGCAGAGGCGTCGATGATCACCCAACCTGACCCACTGAAGGAGTGAACCACATGGCCCTGACCCGTGGACGCCGCGGCGTCCTCACCCTCTTCGCCACCATGCTGGCGTTGATGATGTTCGCCGCCGCGTGCGGCGGGAGCAGCGACGACAAAGACAGCTCGTCGGGCACCGAGACCGATAGCGAAACCAAGGGCCTCACCGAGATGACCTCGGTGACGGTGGCGGTCCCGGGTGCGATCATGAACATCGCTCCGCTCTACCTGGGGATCCAAGAAGGGATCTTCGAGAAGCACAACCTCGATGTGACGGTCGAGATCCTCGCCCAGGGCGGCCCCGCGGTCGTTCCGGCGGTGGTTTCGGGCGACGCCCAGTTCGGGTCGGTCACCAATGCGTCGGTTGTGAGTGCCGTCGCCGAAGGCATTCCGATCAAGAACATCGGAAGCGCCGCGATCGGCCGCGACAAGGGGGCCGACAACACGACGCAGATCCTCGTGAAGAAGGACAGCCCGATCAAGGACGCGTCCGACCTCGACGGCAAGACCATCGGCATCCTTTCGCTGCGCGGCATTCAGGAGATCCAGGCCGACGCGGTGATCGACAACGCCGGCGGCGACTGGAAGAGCGTTGAGTACCTCGCGTTGCCGCCCGCGTCGATGGCGCAAGCGCTCAACGACAACCAGGTCGACGCCGTCGTGGTCGTCGAGCCGACCCTCACCAACATGCTCAAGAGCGGCAACTTCCGCAGTGTCGCCCAGGCTGACTACGAGACGGCGCCCGGACTGCCGCTGGCCGTGTGGATCACGTCCGACTCGTACCTGAAGAGCAACCCGGCAGTCGTGCGGGCGTTCCAGGAAGCGATCATCGAATCGCAGAAGTTCGCTTCTGACAACCCGGACAAGCTGCGAGCGGTGATCCCCACCTACACGCAGATCACACCGGAAGTTGCCAACGAAGTGTTGATTCCGGAGTGGGCGACGGAGCAAGACGTCGAATCGGTTGACGAGTTCATCGCCATCCTCGAGAAGTACGGCTTCGTCTCCAACCCGCCGAAGGCCAAAGACTTCGTTACTGAGTTCCCCATCCCATGAGTGAGTGCAGTGTCGGTGGGCTCTCGGGCTCACCGACACTGCCTTACTTCGAGGAGTCACCTGTTGTCCGACCCCCGTGCCCCCGTGATCATCAGTGCGGCCGAAGTGCCGTACACCCGTCATCCCGACCCCACGCTGACGACCACCTCGGTTCTCGCCGACGCGTGTCGCCGTGCGCTCGATGCCGCCGGTCTCGAACCGCGCGACGTCGACGGTTTCGCGGTGGCGTCGTTCTCACTACGTCCCGACAACGCCATCGACCTCGTGTGGCGTATGGGGCTCACCGTCGAATGGTTGCTCCAAGACACCAACGGCGGCGCCTCGGGCGTGAACATGCTCGGCCACGCCGTGAACGCGATTCGCAACGACGAAGTCTCGACCGTGCTGATCGTCAGTGGCGACGCGATGGATCCCGTCGCGTCGACCGAGCTCTCTCGCTCGTACAACCGCGTGACGCGCGACGTCCTGTGGCCGATCGGATACCGAGGCCCCAACGCACTCTTCGCCATGTTGACGCAGCGCCAGATGGCTGCGACCGGCATGACACGGGCCGATTACGGCGCGCTCGTCACGACGCAACGTCAATGGGCCACGAGAAATCCGAACGCCACGTACCAGTCGCCGATGACCATCGACGAGTACCTCAATGCGCCTGAGGTCGCCAGCCCGCTGCACCGGTTCGACTGTGTGCCACGCGTCTCGGGTGCGAACGCAGTCGTGGTCACGGCGGCGAGCAATGCGCCGGGCGGCTCCACGCCGATCGCCGTGAAGGCGGTCCGCCGCATCGCCAATGCTGATGGCCAGCGCGGCGACGGCCTTTCGACCGGCTTGGAGCGCATCGCACCGAAGCTCTGGAACGACGCGGGCATCGACCCAGGCGACGTTAGCGCGGCGTTCGTGTACGACGACTATCCGGCGATGGTGCTCGCGCAACTCTCGAACCTTGGAATCGTCGACGACGCCCGCCTGCCCGCGTTTGTGCACGACCATCTCGCCACCGAACAGTTCCCCGTGAACACTTCGGGCGGCATGCTGTCGTGCGGTCAGGCCGGCTCCGCGGGCGGACTGCACGGCATGGTGGAAGCGGTGACGCAGCTGCAGGGAAACGCGGGCGATCGCCAGATCGACGCGGGTAGCAACGTCGTCGTGACCGGCTACGGGATGGTGGTCCATCGCTTTGGTGCCGTGGCGGGGGCCGCGGTGTTGGGTGCCGAATGAGTGCGGTGCGCGCGGCGCGCCGCGACATTGGTGTGGCCGAACGGACCGTGCCCGCGATGCTGGGCGCCCAGGCTCAGCGCTACGGCGATCGTCCATTGGTTCAATTCGAAGACAACCCGTCACGCTCATACCGCGAGGTGCGTGAGCACGCGGCACGGTGGGGCGGCATGCTTCAAGCGGCCGGTGTCGGCGCCGGCGATCGTGTGGCGGCGATGTGCGCGAACCGCGAAGAGTTGCTGTTCCTGATCCTCGGCTGCGGCTGGATCGGTGCGATTGCCGTGCCGCTCAACACGGCATTGCGGGGCGCGCAACTCGAGCACGCGCTCAACAATTCCGAACCGTCGTTCCTGATGATCGACGCCGATCGTGTGTCGGCGCTGCACACCGCGCCGGGCATCGCCCATCGCCCCACCCTCTGGCTGGTCGACGACGAGCCCGTTGACATTCCCGACGGCTGGTCGGCAACGGATCTGCCAACCCTCAGAGCGCCGGTGAGCGCCGCCGCGGTTCGGCCCAGCGACACGATGGTGATCCTCTACACCTCGGGCACATCCGGCGCCGCCAAAGGCGTGCTCTGCCCCCATGCCCAGTTCTTCTGGTGGGCGATCCTCACGATCGAAGGACTCGAAATCGTCGAGGGCGACCGCCTCTTCACCGTGTTGCCCCTCTTCCACACCAACGCGTTGCACTGCTTTTTCCAGGGGCTGCTGTCGGGCAGCACGTACGTGTTCGGATCGCGCTTCTCGGCCTCGAAGTACTGGGAACAAGTCAGTCGCTACGACGCCGACGTGCTCTACGTGGTCGGCGCGATGGCCGCCATCTTGTTGGAGCGTGCACCCACACCGCACGACCGCGCGCATCACGCGCGCGTCGCGCTCGGCGGCGGCACCCCGGCGCGTATGCACGCCCCGTTCCACGAGCGGTTCAACGTGAGCCTGGTGAACGGATACGCGTCGACCGAAACGAACAAGGTGCTCGGCCTCGACGTGGGCGACCCGCGCATCGACACAATGGGTACCGCCCGCGACGAGTTCGACGTGATGGTCGTCGACGAGTACGGCGCGCCGTGTCCCGACGGGACTGCTGGCGAACTCGTCGTGCGCGGCCGGGAGCCGAACATCCTGGCCTCGGGTTACTTCAAACAACCCGAGAAGACCGTCGAGGCGTGGCAAGACCTGTGGTTCCACACGGGCGACCGAGTTGTCCGCGATCCCGACGGCTACTTCCAGTTCGTCGACCGCATGAACGACGCCATTCGCCGACGCGGTGAGAATGTGTCCTCCGTCGCCGTAGAAGACGTCCTGAACGCTCATCCGCACGTTGTGCAAGCCGCGGTGGTGCCCGTTCCATCCGAGCTCGGCGACGACGAGATCCTCGCCGTGATCACCACCGACGCGGCCGACTTCGACCCGATCGTCCTGCTCCGATTCTGCGAGACCCGGCTGGCCTACTTCGCGATCCCGCGGTATGTCCGGGTAGTGGACGACTTTCCGCTCACGGCGAATGGCAAGATCCGCAAACAGGTACTGCGCGAAATAGGCGTCGACGACGCAACGTGGGATCGCGAGGCGGCAGGCTTCGTGCTCACTCGGTGAAACGTTCGGCGCTCGTACGCATCCTTGCGGGTGCAGCCCTCGGACCGCTGGGTGGCAGCATCGTTGTCTCGCTCGTGCCCGAGATCGAGCACACCTACCGCACCTCCACCACACTCGCGGGCCTCGCTCTGGCTGCGTACCTGGTGCCGTTCGCCGCGGTGCAGTTGGTGTCGGGCACCGTGGCCGAGCGATTTGGCCGCAACACCGTCGGACGGATTGGATTTCTCGCCTACGCGGCCGGCTGTGCATGTTCGGCGGTGGCACCGTCGATCGCCACGTTCCTCGTCGGACGCGCCGCACAGGGGACCGCGGCCGCGTTCGTGACGCCGTTGTTGCTCGCGTCGCTCGTCGACATCACCCAGGGAAGCGCGCGTGCGGTCGCGTTGTTCGGAGCAGTGCAGAACGCGGCGGCGGCCCTCGGTCCGCTGGCCGGGGCGTTGTTCGCGACGATCAACTGGCACTTGGCGTTCGCGATACCCGCGGTGTTGGCGTTGGTCCTGGCGCTTCCCACCACGACGTCGCCCGCCCGACGGCCTTCAGACCACCGGAGCGCCCAGTCCTTGGTGCGCGCATTACTCACGCCGCGACTCGTGCGTCTGTCGGTGGCGGCGCTCTTTGGGTACGGGGCACTGATGGGAAGCAGCGTGGTCGTCGCGATTCACGTTGCCGATCGCTTCGATCTCCCGGTGGTGGCGCGCGGCATGTTGCTCGCGAGTTACGGGATTGCCGGATTCTCAGTCGTGGCGATCATTCGTCAGCTGGTCAGGCGCTACGCGCTCACCCGTATCGCGGTGGCGTCCTTGATTGTTGGCGGTGTGCTGATCGCGACGATTCCCTTGGTCCCAGGACCGATCGCGGTGACATTGGCGTGGGCCGCCGCCGGTGTGATGGGCGCACTGTTCATGGCCACCTTCAACGCGCTCTCCACCCAAGTCGTCCCCGAGAATCGGGCGGGAGCCGTGTCGGTCGTGGGCGCATTCCGCTTCATGGGACAAGCGGGGGCGTCGGCGCTCACCGTGATGCTGTATCAGTACGAGCCCGCGTGGGCGTTCGGTGTGGTCGGCGTCTTTGCCGCCATAGCCGTCGCGTTCAGCTGGCGGGTGGCACCCGCATTCACGACGCCCGCGTCAACTGCTCGCTGACTTGCTGCGCACCTTCGCGCACCGCCCGAATGATCGCCTCGCGTTGTTCGGTGCCGAGGCGATACAACGGACCGGCGCATCCGAGCGCGGCCACGACCACGCCGTTCTGTTGGATCGCGGCGGCGGTGCCCCAGATGCCCTGGTCGACTTCTTCGAAGCTCTCGGTCCAGCCCTCGTCGTTGACGCGATCGAGTTCGGCCGCTTCGAGGCGACGGGTCAGCGCGATCCCGGACTCACGCAGCCGATCGAGATACGCCGAGCGTTCGGCGAGAGGCATCGCAGCCAGGAGTACCCGCGCGGACGAACCCTCGTGCAGGCGCATGGGCTGACCCGGGTCGAACGACAGGCGCACGGCTTGGTCGGACTCGACCCGGTCGACGCAGTGCACCGAATTGCCCTCACGACGAACCAGGAGGACGGTCTCACCGCACTCGATCTGAATCTTCTGCATCACCGGGCGCACGACCTGAAGCAACGACGCCGACGCATCGCGAGCCGCCTGGGCGATCGGAAGGATGCGGGCGCCGACGCGATACCCGCCCTGCGGATCGGCTTCGAGCAGTCCGACGTCGCGCAGAATCCCGACGTAGCGGTAGGTGCTGCTCAGCGGCAGCCCCACCGATTCGGCGAGTTCGGACACCGCCATGACCGGCTTCTGGGAATCGAACTGGAGCAGGACCTCCAGCAGTTTTCGAGAGCTTTCCATCTCGTGACGCCTTCAGGAAGTGGATCGCGTTGCACGCGATATGGAGAGGGTACCTATTCGCCCGGGCGCGGTTGGGTGAGCGAGTCGAGCACGAAGTCGCACACGACGCCGGCGACCTCGGTCTCATGGCCGAGGTAATGGTGGTCAGCGTTCTTCACTTCGTACGAACGGGTGAAGGTGGCTCCGCTCTCGGCGAGCTCGTGAGCCCACAGCTGGGCTCGGCTCTCTTGATCGCCCCAGAGCATGAGCGTGGGTCGGTCGACCGACCGGAGGGCATCGGTCCAGAGATTGTCGGGTTCATCAACGCGTTGCACCAAGGACGCGGCCGAGATGCCGTAGTACCAGTGCGGCACCGGAATCAGGAGCGCCCCGCGGCCGTCGGCGACCATCGCCCGGGCCTGGGCGATCGTCTCCTCGAGTTCCTCGGGTGAGGAGAACCAAGCAGGGAGCGCGGCCTTGTTGCTGGTGAGAGGGGAGAGGAACACTCGACCGGCGATCTCTGGTCGCTGCGCCGCGACCACCGAAACGTAGAAACCCCCAGATGAGTGACCAGTGAGGAAGATCGGCGCATCGGTGTGTTCGCGCACGACGGCGATGGCGGCATCGACATCGATGTGGCCGCGTTCGGTGTCTTCCCACATTCCACCGTCGACGGAGGCGCCCCGCCCGAAGGCCGCCGTGTCGCGGAACAGGTCACCACTCGGAAGATCCGATCGGGTGGTGCCGAGGTCGTGACAGCGCATGTTGATCGAGAAGTGCAACAGCGGAGCATCCGAGGATTCATCGGGGAGAAAGCGGCTCGGGCCGGTATAGAAGTTTCCGCCCTTCGGGTGGAGGTGGATCAGCGCGGCGCGGGGATCGTCGTGCGGCCTCCACAACGCGCCATCGAGGGCGACACCGTCGCTCGTCGAGAACGAGACCAGCGCAACATCCGAGAGCCTCACCATGCGGTCCAACCTCCATCAACGAGAAGTGAGTGCCCGGTCACCGATCGGGCGGCGGGTGAGACGAGATAGCGCACCGCGTTGGCTACCTCTTCGGGGGTGCAGAGTTCGCCCGTGGGGAGACGACGCATGATGTCGGCGCGGGTGTCCGGATCGGACAGCGTCGACTCGGTGAGCGAAGTCTGAGCGAAGGTCGGTGCTACCGCATTGACGGTCACGCCGTGCGGTGCCCATTCCACCGCCAATGCCTTCGTCAGTCCTTCGAGGCCATGCTTGGACGCGCAGTACGCCGCGCGTCCGGGGTATCCAACGTGGCCCATCTGTGAAGACACGAACACGAGCTTCCCTGCCACGTGATCGGTGAGCCACTGGGTGCCGACCGCGCGCGCCACGAGGAACGCCGACCGGAGATTGACGCTCATGATCGCGTCCCAGTCGGCGATCGAGTAGCCGACCGTTGGACCAGGACGGTTCATACCTGCGGCGTGCACCGCGATCGTTGGCCGATTCACCCGTATGAGTTTCTCGACCGCCGCTTCATCCGTCACGTCGACGGTCTCGACGCGAGTGGCGACACCGAACCGGCCGATGTCGTCCGCCACGGCCAGAAGGTCGGGTTCGGTGCGGGCGACTAGGACGAGATCGGCCCCCGCCGCCGCGCACGCAGTGGCACACGCGCGGCCAATCCCGCGCGACGCGCCGGTGACCAAGACCCGCGTCCCGGCGAGCGAGAACGGATCGTCGGGAGCTGGCGGTGTCTGACTCATCGGAAGCGCCTTCTCGGGATGTGGAAAGCCGGCTGCGCCGTGAATGCAATCCCAGTAGGACCTGGCGTTCAGGATCGGCGGCCACTATTCTAACGCAGTGAAAATGCATTCTCAAGATATGGAACTCCGGAAAGGGCGGGCGTGACGGCTTCGAACGCCAAGGTCGTGATCGCGGGGATGGGTCCGGTCGGCATGACGGCGGCGCTCGCCCTCGGCCGAGCCGGGCTCGACGTCTTGGTGCTGGAGGCGGGTGCCGATCTGGCTGACGAGTCGCGCGCCTCGACGTTTCACCCGCCCACGTTGGAGATCCTCGACGATCTCGGCGTGGGCGAGGCCCTCCACGCCACGGGTATCAAGGCGCCCGTGTTCCAGTACCGCGACCGCGCCCACGGCGTGCTCGCCGAGCTCGACCTCACACTCCTGGCCGACGAGACGCGCTTTCCGTACCGACTCCAAAGCGAGCAGTTCAACCTCACGCGCATCATCCGCGAGGAACTCAGCAAGTATCCCAACGTCGAGTTGCGCTTCGAGGCGCCGGTGGCTCGCGTCGAGCGAGGATCCGACTACGCGAACGTTTACGTGCAGCGCGGCGATGGTGAAGAGCTGATTCGCGCCGAGTGGCTCATTGGCGCTGACGGCGCGAACAGCATTGTGCGCCGATCACTGGGTATCGCCTTCGACGGCATCACGTATCCCGTGCGTTATCTCGTGGTGTCGACCGAGGAGGAGTTCACCGAACTCATCCCGGGACTCGCGCTCGTGAGCTACGTCTCGGACCCCGAGGAGTGGCTGGTACTGCTCCGCACGCCGCGCCATTGGCGAGTGCTGTTCCCCGTCGCCGAGGACATGCCCGACGACGTGGTGCTCGACCCCGACCGCATCGAGGCCGCACTCCAAAAGGTCGTCCAGAAGGACACCCCGTATCGGGTCGCGCACACCACGCTCTACCGAGTGCATCAGCGCGTGGCCGCCGAGTTCGCGCTCGGACGCATCCTGCTCGCCGGTGACGCCGCGCACATCAACAATCCCCTCGGCGGGATGGGCATGAACAGCGGTATCCACGACGCGCTCGCGGCGGCTCGATCCATCATCGCGGCCTACGAGGGCGCCGATCCGGAAGCCTGCGCCGCGAACTACGGAGCCGTGCGGCACCGGATGGCGCAGGAGTTCGTGCAGGCTGACACCCACCGCAACTACAAGGCGTTGCAAGCCCGGGATGAAAGCGAACGGGACGCTCGCCGGCGCGAACTCGAAGAACTCGGCGCCGATGTGGAGGCGGCGCGGACCACGATGCGTCGCAGTTCGATGATCGGTCCCTACGCCGAAGGCGAGCGCGCATTTCTCGCGGGGCTTCGAGCCGCGCAGAAGGGTGGCACCCCGGGCGACGGAGGGCAGGCGGTTCGAGCACTCCTCAACGCCGGACGTCTCGTACTTGCTCCCGGCTGCTTCGACCCGATCTCGGCTCGCCTCGCCGAGTCCGCGGGATTCGACTGTGTCTATCTCTCAGGCGCCACCGCGTCGGCCGTTGTGCTGGGTGAGCAAGACCTGGGCTTCGCGGGCTTGAGTGACGTCCTGGAGATGGCCACGCGCGTGGCGAGCGCCACCACGCTGCCGATCATCAGCGACGCCGATGCCGGGTACGGCGGCCCGTTGCAGGTCGCACACACCGTACGGCGCTTCGAACAACTTGGGATCGGTGCGATCCACCTCGAAGACCAGGTGTTCCCCAAGCGGGCCGCAAGCGATGGAGTGCGGGAGGTCATCGATCCCGACACCAT
>Ga0182741_1003919_pt1 | contig 15199 bp, 14 predicted proteins | sample eDN5th37CBELigOP_FD_128874 | JGI IMG/M metagenome (GOLD analysis project Ga0182741, IMG submission 128874) | Enriched Organic Plus compost microbial communities from Emeryville, California, USA - eDNA 5th pass 37_C BE-Lig OP (version 2) (version 2) ...
CTACTTGAACATGCCCTCGCGCAGATTGATGCCGTGATCGAGGTACGCCTTCATCGCGCAGAGCATCTGCATCCAGCCGCCGCAGTTGTTGTATGAGGCTTTGAGGCCGGTTGGCGTCTCGCGCCATCCCTCCTCGCTGATCGACACGAGCGTGCGGCCGTCATCGAGCGCTTCGAACGTCATCGTCACCGTCGTCTGATATCCCGCGGATTGCCCGGGGACAGGGTCGCCATCGTCCGCCGCCCAGCGCAGGACGATCTTTTCGTTCTTGACGACCTCCGCGACCTCGACCGGAAAGGCGCCGGGAAAGTCGTGGAAATCCCACATCACCGTCGCGCCGGTCTCGAGGCGGCCTTTCGCGCCGCCGGTCGTGAAATAGCGGGACAGCTCGGTTGGGTTGGCCACGGCCTCGAACACCTCGGCGACGGGCTTCGCGATCCGGCCGGAAACCTTGAACTTCAAATCCATGACAACTCTCCTCCTACACGCCTTGTGAGCCAGCCTATTATGTTATATTTCTATAACATGTCTAGCGCGGAGGCAAATGATCGTGTTTTCAAGGCGCTGGCGGCCGAGACCCGGCGCGCGCTACTCGATGCTCTGAAGGACGACCCCCAGACGACGGGCGCGCTCTGCGCCCGCTTTCCGTCGCTCGACCGGTGCACCGTGATGCAGCACCTCAAAGTGCTGGAGGAGGCCGACCTCGTGATCGTCCGCCGCCAGGGACGCCTGCGCTGGAACTACCTCAACCCATTGCCGATCAAGCACATTCATGACCGCTGGATCGGCCCGTACGCGGCCCGCAGCGTCGAGCTGCTCGACAAGCTGAAAGGTGATCTCGAGCGCTGATCGATTGCTTATTCCCGCACGCTTGCGCCACGCCTTGCCATCATTCTGGTGATAAGGATATCGGAGCGATTGGGGGGATCATGGCATCCGGATCGAGGTCGATGATCAGGCTGACGCCGAGCGAGCGCCTGCATCTCGCGCGGATGGCCATGGCGCGGACCCGACGGCGTGCACTCAGCCGCGCCATGCGCACCCGCGCCCTGCGCTGGCTCGCCGGCCCAGCGCTCGCTGACGAGTTGCTGATCGTCCCGCCGGATCTGCGCACGCCCGATCCGAGCCTCTTCGAGGAGCTGGCTGCGGGCCAGCTCGGTCTCGGCGGCGCTATCGTCGACCTCAATGGCCATTCGCCGTTCGCGCTGATGCCGCCGACGCCCGCCTGGGCACGTGAGCTGAACGGCTTCGGCTGGCTGCGCGACCTGCGCGCGGCAAACAGTGATGCGGCATACGTGATGGCACGGCGCCTCGTCGCCGAATGGCTCCAGCGCAATGCGCTCGGCTTCCCGCGGACCGACTCCCACGCGGTCATTGCGCGGCGGATCATCTCCTGGATCAGTCACGCCGGCCTGATCCTCGAAGGCGTCTCCCCCCGCGCCTACGAAGCGACGACGGACAGCCTCGGCCAGCAGATCCAGTTCCTTGCCACATCCTGGCGCGATGCGCCTGCGGGCTACGATCGCCTGCTCGCGCTGACGGCCCTGGTGCTCGCCGACCTCTGCGTCGCGGGCCACGACCGGCAGTTGCGGCGCATGCAGCGCCTCTTCGGCGACGAGCTCCAGCGCCAGATCCTGCGCGACGGCGGCCACATCAGCCGGAATCCCGGACTTCCCGTGGAAATCCTGCTCGATCTCATGCCGCTGCGCCAATGCTACGTCGCACGCGGGCGGCACGCGCCGAAAGCGCTCGTGGAAGCGATCGACCGCATGATCGCCTTCCTCAAGGCCATGCGGCTCGGCGACGGCACGCTCGCCCGTTTCAACGGCATGGGCCGCACGGAGGCCGATGCGCTGGCAACCGTCATTGCCTACGATCCTGCGCCCGAGGCACCGCCGCCGACCATGGCGCAGTCGCGGTATGTCCGCCTCGAGCATGGTGCCCTGGTGCTGATCATGGACGTCGGCCTGCCGCCGCCGCTCGAACTCGCCGGCCACGCCCACGCGGGCTGTCTTTCCTTCGAGCTGAGTGTCGGCACTTCGCTGCTGTTCGCGAATTGCGGCTCACCCGGCCAGGCCCACGACGCCATGCGAGCCGCCTCGCGCGCGACGGCCAGCCACAACACGCTCTGTCTTGCCGACCGGTCCTCATCGCGGCTGGTCAGGGCGCGCCTTCTCGAAAAGTGGGCCGGTGCGCCCCCTATCCGCCAGCGCGGCGAGGTTCCCTACGCCGTAAAGACCGGCCCGGAGGGATCGAGCGTGCGCGCGTCCCACGATGGCTACGTCAAGGATTTCGGCCCTCGCCATACACGCCAGATCATCGTTTCCGGCAACGGCCAGCGCGTCGAAGGCGAGGACAGGCTCGGCGCACCGAGCGGCAGGTTGCGCCTCGCCAATGACCTCCCGTTCGCCATCCATTTTCACCTTCATCCGGACACGCTGTGCCGTATCGGCGACGCACCCGCGACAGCCCATATCGAAACGCTGGACGGCGCTCATTGGCTGTTCAGCGCGGAGGGCGCCACCGTGGTCCTGGAGCAGAGCTTCGACTACGCGCACTATTCGGGTCCCCGGCTCAGCCAGCAGATCGTGCTTCGTGGCGCGACGCCGGGAGAGAGCGTCATTCGCTGGCGCCTCGAGCGCATGGATCCGCACCCGACAGCGCCGCCCCAGTAGGGCCAATCGCCAAGATGCCGAGCGCGAGGCGGCAGCCGCCGCCGGCGCCAGAGGCGTGCCTCCCGCTGTGGTGCTATGCTGGCGGCAGCACTAGCCAGCGCCACCTCCGCGTGAAATATTAGTGGCACGGATTCATTTTGCGAGAGCGGCTGAAGCCGCCCGCCGGGAGAGACGCACATTGGCCGCTGACTGGAAGGGCGCGATCGATTGTGACGTGCACCCGCATGTCCCGAGTATCGATGCGCTCAAAGCGCACATGAACGACTACTGGCGCGAGACCGTGGAGGTACGCGGCATCACGGCGTTCGAGTCCGTGGCTTATCCGCCCAATGCGCCCATCACCCTGCGGCCCGACTGGCGCGGAGACAAGACCGCGGGACGCCAGCGCGCCGACACCGATGCCGGCCGCGCCGCCGCCGCCCTCATGGACCGGCATGGCTTTGCCCATTCGATCCTGAACTGTCTCTATGCCGTCCAGCTCATCCGCGACGAGAATATGGCGGCGGCCTTCTGCCGTGCCGTCAATGACTGGATGCGCGTCGAGTGGCTCGATCGCGATCCGCGCTACCGGGCTTCGATCGTCCTGCCGCTGCAGAATCCGGAGCTGGCCGTCGAGGAGATCGAACGCTGCGCGACGGACCAGCGCTTCGTGCAGGTGCTGGCGCTCGCCATGGGCGAGGTGCCACTCGGCAAGAGCCAGTTCTGGCCTGTCTGGAAAGCGGCCGAGAAGCACGGCCTCGCCATCGGCATTCATGCGGGCTCCAGCTACCACCACGCGACCACAGGCTCGGGCTGGCCGAGCTACTACCTCGAAGACTACGCCGCGCAGTCGCTCGCCTTCCACACGCAGCTCGGCTCGTTCATTGCTGAAGGCGTGTTCGTCAAGTTTCCGAAGTTGAAGCTCGTGCTGATCGAGTCCGGCGTGACCTGGATCGCACCCTATCTCTGGCGGCTCTCGAAATTCTGGCGCGGGGTGCGGCTCGAAGTGCCGTGGATCGACCGCTCCCCGGTCGAGTTCGTGCGCGATCACGTGCGGCTGACGATCCAGCCGTTCGACGCACCGGCCTCCGGCGAAACGGTCGGCCGGCTCATGGATCAGCTTCAATCCGACGAGATGCTGCTGTTCGCGAGCGACTTCCCGCACTGGCAATTCGACAACGACGACATGCTGCCGGTCGGCATCGATGCGTCGCTGCGCAAGAAGATCCTGATCGACAATCCTCTCGCAACCTACTCGCGGTTAGGAGGCAGTCATGCCGCTTGACGACCCGATGGCCCCCAAGATTACGACCGAGAACGGCAAGGCGAGCGCCGCGCCGAACCGCCTTGCCGTCATCGATGGCGATATCCATCCGGCCGTGCGCTCGATGGCCGACCTCAAGCCCTATCTCAGCAAGCGCTGGTGGGACCACTACGAGACGTACGGAATGCGCCGCAAGCACGGGAGCGCCAATGGCGAGCCCTATCCGAAATCGGCGCCGCTCGCCTGCCGGCGCGATGCGTGGCCCGAGGAAGGCGGCCGTCCGGGCTCGTCATTGAGGCTCATGCAGGAGCAGCATCTCGACGCCTATGGCATCGAAGCCGGCATTCTCGGCCCGCTCGGCAATACCGGCCAGGGTGAGATGAACCTCGAGCTGTCGGCGGCCATGTGCTCGGCGACGAACGACTGGCAGCGCGATACGTTCACGCGGCCGGAGAAGCGGCTCAAGGGCGGCTTGGTCGTGCCCTATGAGGATGGCGTGGCTGCTGCGAAGGAAATCGAGCGCTGCGGCGCCGACACAAACTTCGGGCAGGTCTTCCTGCTGACGCGCTCGGCCGAGCCGCTCGGTAACAGGCGCTACTGGCCGATCTACGAAGCCGCCGAACGCTACAGCCTGCCGATTGGCTTCCATGTGTTCGGCACGAGCGGCCATCCCGTCTCCGGCGCCGGCTGGCCCTCGTACTACATCGAGGAAGGCGCGGGTCACTCGACCTCGTGCCAGACGGTCGTCACGAGCCTCGTCATCGAGGGCGTGTTCGAGCGCTTCCCAAAGCTCAAGGTCGTGATGATCGAAGGCGGTTTCGCCTGGGCGCCGGCGCTCGCCTTCCGCCTCGACAAGGTATTCGAGCGGATGCGCAGTGAAGTGCCGCACCTGAAGCGGCGGCCCTCGGAGTATATCCGCGATCACGTGTACTTCACGACGCAGCCCATGGAGGAGCCGGACGATCGCCGCCACGTGCTCGATGTCATGAACTGGATCGGCTGGGACAAGCTGCTCTTCGCCTCCGACTACCCGCACTGGGACTTCGACGATCCCTTCCGCGCCTTCCCGGCGGGCGTCACGACCGAGCAGCACCGCCGCATCTGCGCCGAGAACGGCAAGTCGGTATTCCGGCTGAACTGACCAGTCGCCGAGCTTGGAGCCTTCGATACCGTGACCCGCCATGTCGTCGCGCGTGCCGCCGATCTGCCGCCGGGCACGCGCAAGAAAGTCAACGTCGAGAACCGCGACATCGTGGTGCTCAACATCAAGGGCGAGCTGTTCGCGCTCTCCGACAAGTGCCCGCACAAGGGCGCGAGCCTCTGCAACGGCCTGCTGACCGGCCTCGTGAGATCGAGCGAGCCCGGCGACTACCAGTATGAGCGGAAAGGCGAGATCCTGCGCTGCCCCTGGCATCAGTGGGAGTTCGACGTACGCACGGGGCGCTCATACTGCGATCCGCGCCGCCTGCGCCTCATGCAGTTTCCGGTCGCGATCAAAGCCGGCGCGAGCGTCGTCGAGGGGCCGTACAAAGCCGAGACGTTCAGCGTGAGCGTCGAGGACGACTATATCGTGCTCGACGTGCCCTGAGGCGCGGCAGAACCGAGCACGCGCTCCATAAGAAACTGCTTCAGCCGCTGCTTCTCCGGCGCGCTTTTGGCGAGGATTTCATCCATCCTCGGAAAATCCATTGTGCGATAAAGCCCGACATCGGGACGCAGCAGAATATCCGGCGGGCGGCGCGCTTCCTTCTCGCGCACGACGGCATTGAAGAGCGCGAAGAAGGCGCCGTCCCACAGTTCGTCTTCCGAGTGGGAGGCGACGGGTTTGCGCAGGTCGGGCCTGCCGCCGACATCGACTGCGACCGTAATGTCAGCGTCATTCTGCACGACATCGAAGGGCGTGGGATTGGCGAAGCCGCCATCGAAGAGCGCGCGGCCGCCGATCTCTACCGGCCGCATGAGCGAGGGCAGCGAAGCGCTCGCGGCGATGGCAGGGATGACCGCTCCCTTGTCGAGCACCACCGGTCCCATGGTGGCGTAGTCGACGGCCATGAGACGCAGAGGGATCGCAAGGCGCGCGAAGTCGGTGTTCACCGCCCTGGGCAGGAGGATTTCCAGAAGTGTCGGGCCATCGACGATGCTCGGATAGCGCGGGCTCCAGAGCTTGAAGAGCTTGGCGGGATGACACAGAGCGCGCCACGCGACCGCTCTTTTTCCCTTCACGAGCGGCACAAGATGCGCGCGAATATCCTTCGCCGAAAGCCCTGCGGCATAGCACGCCCCCATGACGGCGCCGATCGAGCAACCGACGATCACCTTCGGTCGGATGCCCAGCTCGTCGAAGGCTTCGAGCATCGCAATGTGCGCAATGCCGCGCGCCGCGCCGCCGCCCAGCGCGAGCGCGACCGTCGGACGACCAGTAGCGGGTGACACCGTCGGAGCGTCCATGTTCAACCCTTGCGCTTGCGGGATTTGAGGCCGAGGGAAAGTCGGCGCCGCTTGCCGGGCGGGCGCTCCATCGTTTCGGATGACTGATCGGTGAGCACCGGCACCGGCTCGGAGGCCGGCACAGTATGGCTTGCCATGAGCAGCGCGAGTTTGCGCTTGAGCAGATCCTTGGCCGGCGCGCCGGCGGCGAGGATCTCGCGAAACCGATTGAACTCCAGCACGTGGAAGGCGTCGACATCGACATCGATGTAGACATCGGGCTGATGGCGTTTCAGCTTCTCGCGCACGAGCGAGCGCTGCAGGATCTGCGAGCAGGCAACGATCGCCTCGACGGCGCCGGGGCCCATATCGCGCGGGTCCGAGCGCGGCGCGCCCGAGACATCCACGGCGACCGTGATGTCGGCCGCTTGCTGCGCGAGATCGAAGGGCAACGGATCGACGAGACCGCCGTCCATGAGCGCACGGTTGTTGACGATCACGGGCTGGAAGATCACCGGCAGGGCAATGCTGGCGGCGATGGCCTGGCGCAGGTCACCTTCCGAGAAGATCACGGAATCCTGGGCGTAGAAGTCCGTCGCGACGACGGCGAGCGGGATCGCGAGGTCGGAAAACTGGCGCGGCACGCGCGAAGGCAGGACGTGCTCGAGCAGGGTCTCGGGCTTGAGCAGCGACGAGCGCAGGGAGAATAGGCGGAACAGCTTCTGCACGGGATCGGAACGCGCGGCGATCAGGTTGCGCGCGAGATCGAGACGCTGGCCCAGCACTTCCTCCGTGTGAGCGCGGATGTATGCCGCGGAGAGGCCGGCCGCATAAGCCGCGCCGTAGATGGCCCCGATCGACGTCCCCGTGATGAACACCGGGCGAATGCCGAGTTCGTCGAAAGCTTCCAGAATGAGAATGTGCGCGAGCCCGCGCGCACCACCGCCGCCGAGCGCCAGCGCGATGCGCGGCGATTGCGGCGTGGGCGCCGGCGGTTGCGCCTTGATCCCGGCGGGTGTGGCGACAGCCTTGCGCATGTTGGACGTGTGCGCCTCCGTTCAGCCCGCGAGCAGGAACGGCATGAGGTGCGAGAGCGTTGCTGCCGGCTGCTCCTCGGGAAGAAAGTGGCCGGATACGACACCAGCGCCTTCAATGTGCGGGCACCAGGGCTTCCAGGTATCGAGCGGCGTGCTAATAGCACCTTGCCCGCGCCTGGCGCCCCAGAGCGCCAGCATGGGACATAAAATCTGCCGGCCGGCAGCCTTGTCGGCGGCATCGAAGGCGACGTCGCTCGTCGCACCGGCGCGATAGTCCTCGCAGCTCGCATGGATCACGCTCGGCTTGGCGAAAGCCGCACGATAGTACGCGAGCGCAATGGGATCGAAAGACGAGAGATCGCCACTCTCGGTCCATTGCGCGAGCAGGTATTCGAGGAAGTAAACGGGATCGCGGGCGATGAGCGTTTCCGGGAAGGGCGCGGGGCGCGCGAGGAAGCTCCAGTGGAAGCGCCCGATCACGGTCTCCCTGCGCGTATCTTCCCAGGCATCGAGCGTGGTGACGATATCGAGCACGGCGAGGCGCGCGATAATGCCGGGATGATCGAGAGCGAGGCGATAGCCGACGCGCGCGCCGCGGTCATGGCTGACGACAGAAAAGCGGTCGTGGCCGAGCGCACGCATGAGCGCGACGAAATCGGACGCCATGGTCCGCTTCGCGTAGGCGAGATGCTGAGGATCGACCTCCTTGTCCGCCTTCGGACCGCGGCTCTCGCCATAGCCGCGCAGATCCGGGATGACGAGCGTGAAGTGACGCGCAAGCTCAGGCGCGATCTTGTGCCAGCATACATGCGTCTGCGGATAGCCGTGCAACAAGAGCAGCGGCGGGCCGTTGCCACCCGAGCGCGCGAAGATCTCGGCGCCGGGCACATCGATGTAGTGCTTCTCGAAGCCCGGAAACAGATCCGGCAGGTCAGCCATGGTCAGGCCTCCTTGGCCAGAAGGAACGGCAGGGCCTTGTCGATGAGCGCCGCCGGATTTTCCTCGGGAATGAAATGCCCGCTCTCGATCTCGGCGCCGACAATGTGCGTGCACCATGGCGTCCAAACGGCAAGCGGGTCCGCAATCTCGACCAGCGAACCTTCGCTCGCCCAGAGCACCTGAACGGGACAGGCAATGCGCGCGCCGGTCTCACGGTCGGTCTGGTCGAGGAAGAGATCCGTCTGATGCTCCGAGCGGTAGTCTTCGCACGTCGCGTGCACGCGATCGGCCTGCGACAGCATGTCGATGTAGTCGGCCATGGCCAGAGGATGGATCACATCCGGCGACTTCGCCAGCGTCGCGCGCCGGAAGCGGCTTTCGACCCAATCGCGCGGGTTCTGGATGATCAGCGTCTCCGGGAGAGGTGCCGGTTGCGAGAGGAAAACGCCGTGAAGCATCCCGAACTTGAGGCCATCGTCCCTGAGCCGCGCAATGTCGCTCGTCGTGATGATGTCGAGCAGGACGAGGCGCTCGACGCGCTCGGCCGCATCGAGCGCCAAGCGAAAGCCGACGCGGGCGCCGCGATCATGGCCCATGACGAGGAAACGCCCGAAGCCGAGCGCCGTCATGAGCGCGGCGAGATCGAGCGCCATCGTGCGCTTCGAATAGGCGCGATGATTGCCGTCCGCCGATGGGCAAGCGCTGCGGCCATAGCCGCGCAGGTCCGGCGCAATCACAGTGAAGTGGCGCGCCAGCGTCGGCGCGATGCGATGCCAGCACGCATGTGTCTCAGGATACCCGTGGAGCAACAGGAGCGGCGGGCCGCTGCCGCCGACGCGCGCGAAGATCTCGACGCCACGGACCGTCCGGCGCTCCTCGGAGAACCCGGGAAACAGTTCCGCAAGCATACTCATCAGCCTCTGTTCTCCGAACGCTCGGCCGCGAGCGCGCGCCAGCCGATATCCCGCCGGCAGAACCCGCCGGGCCAGTCGATGCGATCGATCGCGGCATAGGCACGGGCTTGCGCCTCGGCAACGGTTCGTCCACGCGCCGTGACGTTGAGAACGCGTCCGCCGGTCGCGAGCAGGCGGCCGTCGCGGCGCTCTGTTCCGGCGTGAAAAATCTCGACACCCTCGACGGCGCCGGCTGCATCGAGGCCGCGGATCTCGGTGCCCTTTTCGTACGCGCCCGGATAGCCCTTCGAGGCCATGACGACCGTGAGCGCCACATCATCGGACCAGCGCAGATCGAATGTACCGAGCACGCCGTCGGTCGCCGCAAGCAGCGCTGCCAGCAGGTCGGACTTGAGGCGCATCATCAGCACCTGCGTCTCCGGATCGCCAAAGCGCGTATTGTATTCGATGAGCTTAGGCCCCTCGGCGGTGATCATGAGACCGGCATAGAGGACGCCGCGGAAGGGCATACCGCGTGCGGCCATGCCGCGGACGGTCGGCAGGATGATCTCGTCCATGGTGCGTTGAACGAGGGCCGGCGTCATGACCGGCGCCGGCGAATAGGCGCCCATGCCTCCGGTATTGGGACCGGTATCGCCGTCGCCGACGCGCTTGTGATCCTGCGCGGTCGCGAGCGGCAGAGCGTGCGCGCCATCGACGAGAGCGAAGAAGCTCGCCTCCTCGCCCTCGAGGAATTCCTCGACGACAACTTCGTACCCTGCGCTCCCGAACGCACCAGCGAAACAGGCGTCGATGGCAGCATCCGCCTCAGCCCGCGTCGTCGCGATCGTGACTCCTTTTCCGGCAGCGAGACCGTCGGCCTTGATGACGACGGGCAAAGGCTGGCTCGCCGCATAAGCCTTGGCCGGCGCCGCGCCCGTAAAGCGGCGATAAGCGCCCGTCGGCATGCCAAGCTCGGCGCAGAGATCCTTCGTAAAGCCCTTGGAGCCTTCGAGCTGGGCCGCCGCACGCGTCGGTCCGAACGCCTTGATCCCCGCGGCTGCAAGGTCGTCGATGATGCCCGCGACGAGCGGTTGCTCAGGGCCGACGACCACGAAATCAATGCTCTTGTCCTTCACGAATTGAACGACCGCCGCATGATCTTCGATCGCGAGCGGGACGCATTCGGCGACCTCTGCGATGCCCGCGTTGCCAGGCGCGCAATAGAGCTTGCTCAGCAGCGGGCTCGCCGCCAAAGCCCAGGCGAGTGCGTGCTCCCTGCCGCCGGAACCCATCAATAGGACGTTCATCGCCTGCCCCTCAGTCGCCGAGCCCCCTCGAAAGCTGCCGGTATCGCTGATCTGATCACGCCGGGGCGCCGCAAGGATATCCCGTCGGGTTGCTCTTTCTGCAGCCACCTTCGTGTATCATGAACGTCGTTGTAACAAACGGGTGCGATTCGTGGCAGAGCCAGTCCGCGCCGGCCGTGCCGGCAGCAGTAATAACCCGGAACTCACCGTCTCCGAGCTCTCCAATGCCATCAAGCGGGCTCTGGAGGACAATTTCGGATTCGTCCGTCTACGGGGTGAGATCTCAGGATACCGCGGTCCGCACGCGTCGGGCCATTGCTACTTCTCCCTCAAGGACGACAAGGCGAAAATCGAGGCCGTCATCTGGCGCGGCGTGTTCCAGAAGCTGCGCTTCCGCCCCGAAGAAGGCCTCGAGGTCATCGCGACCGGCAAGGTGACAAGCTATCCCGGATCGTCCAAATACCAGATCGTCATCGAGGCACTCGAGCCGGCCGGTGTCGGTGCCCTCATGGCGCTGCTCGATGAGCGCCGGCGCAAGCTCGCGGCGGAGGGCCTTTTCGCGGAGGAGCGCAAGAGGCCGCTCCCCTTCCTGCCGCGCGTCGTCGGCATCGTGACCTCTCCGACCGGCGCCGTGATCCGCGACATGCTGCACGGCTTCGAAGAGCGCTATCCGACACGCGTCATCGTGTGGCCCGTGCGCGTACAGGGTGAGACGAGCGCCAAGGAAGTGGCTGCCGCGATCCGCGGCTTCAACGGGCTTCCGCCGGACGGTCCACTGCCGCGACCGGATGTGCTGATCGTCGCGCGCGGCGGCGGCAGTCTCGAAGACCTGTGGGGCTTCAACGAGGAGATCGTCGTTCGTGCCGCCGCTGAGAGTGCGATCCCGCTCATCTCCGCGGTCGGACACGAAACGGATTGGACGCTGATTGATCTCGCCGCGGATGCGCGCGCGCCCACGCCGACCAAGGCTGCCGAGTGGGCCGTGCCGAAGCATGGTGACCTTGTCGAGCGCCTCGGCGATCTCGCGCTCCGCCTGACGAAATGCGTCCACCGCGCGATCGAGACGGCGCGTACGCATCTGAAGGCTGCAGCGCGGGGCTTGCCGCGCCTCGAAGACCTGCTCGCGCTGCCGCGCCAGCGCTTCGATTCCATCGAGCGTCGCCTCGCGCGCGCGCTCGACGCCAATACGCAGGCTCATGGGAAACGGCTCGCGCGCATCGAGGCGCGTTTCCAACCGCGGCTCGTGGCCCAACTTCTTCAGCGCGACCGCCAACGCCTCGATCGCGCCCAGCGCGCGGGCCTGACGGCTCTCGCACGGCGCACATCCACGGCGCGCACGCGCTTCGAGCGATTTGCCGCGCGCCATACGCCGCACGCGATCCATCATCGCGTCGGCCGCCTCGGCGAGCGCATGGTCGATGTCTCGCGGCGTCTCAGCCAGGCATTCGCGGGCCGTCTCATGCTCGAACGACGCGCGCTCGATGCGCACGCGCAAGTACTGGCCTCACTCAGCTATCAGAGCGTGCTGAGGCGCGGTTTTGCTGTCGTGCGCGATGCCGACGGGCGGGCGGTGCGTTCGGCGGGCAGTCTCGCCGTTGACGCGCGCATCGGCATCGAGCTGGCAGACGGTCGTGCGGGCGCGCGCGTTACGTCGATCGAGACGTCCGACGACAGATCGCCCGAACCGCCGAAGCCTCGCACACCGAAACGCAGCGGCCCCGACGGCCAGGGCTCACTTTTCTAAAGTCATAAAAGACGGGGGCTCCGGGGGTGTCCCCCGGGCGGGTTACAGGGCGGCAGCCCTGTTCGCGCCCGCGGCGCGATGGGGCTATGTCCCCGCGCCCTTTTGGGGGGCACCCTCCCAAACCCTCCCGTCTTTATTTTGATTTTGCAGCGGGACGGTTCACGAGCCACAGGCCGATGATCACAACCGCCAAGCCGATGCCGAGATGGATGGTCAGCGGCTCGCCGAGCAGAATGACGCCCGCAGCCACGCCGAATACCGGCGTGATCATCAGGAAGGCCATGACGCGCGAGGCCGGATAGCGCGTCATGAGCCAGAGACTCGTCGTGAAGGTGATGAACGCCACGAACACGACCGTGTAGGCGAAGGCGCCGAGCACGAGCGGCGATGGATCGGTGATGCCGCGCTCGCCGAAGGCCAGCGAGATAAGCCAGAGAAGAATGCCGGAGATCAGGAGCTGCATGAAAATGACGCGCTCGGGCCGCTCGGCCGCAAGCCGCGTCGCGCGCACGGTGAGCGTGAGAAGGCCCCAGGAAATACCGCCAGCAAGGCACAACAGGTCGCCGCTGAGCGAGCTTACGCCTTTCACCTCGCGCCCCGAGAGCACAATGATGACGCCAGCGAGCGCGGCGAGCAAACCTGCCGTCTTCGAGAGAGTGAGGCGATCGCCAGGAATGAGGAAGTGCGCGCCGGCTGCCACGACGAACGGCGAGGTATAGAGGAAGATCACGGCGCGCGAGGCGGTCGTGCGATCGAGGCCTGGATAGAGAAAGGCGAACTCGGCCGTGAAGAAGAGCGCCGAGAGAACCATCGGCACCAGCACTGCGGGATTGAGCCGCAGCGAGATGCCGCGCACGGCGCAGAGGAGGCCGACGAGGCTTGCCGCGAGCAAAGAGCGCAGACCTGCCTGAAAGATCGGCGAGATCCCGGCATTCGCGACTTTCATCGCGACCTGCCCGATGCCGAGAAGAATGCACAACAGCGTCAGGATGCTGACCGCGAAGGCATCGAGGCGGTCGTGAGCAACCGCGATGGCCGCACGGCGCGTCGCCTCCGCGTCGCTCGTCTTCTCCTGCATCGCGCTTCCGCCCGCCCGTTATTTGAGAGCTTCTTGGCTTGGGGAGGCGCACAAGACCACGACCGGCGCTGCCAATCCAGCACCAATCGTGATGGGCCGTGCGAGACGTGTGACTATGCCAGAGCGAGGTGACGCTGCGTCGCCGCTTCACGGGCGGCGATCTCGCGGCGGATGTCCTCGGCCTCGCGCTGGGCGGCCGCCATGCCGCGCGAGATGAGCGCATCTGCCGCATGGAAGTCGAAAAGCCCGATGCCGGCGAGGCGCGGATTGATGATCGCGTCCGGCGGGTCGCCGGCGAGACGCGAGCGCGCGATGCGGTCCTGAACGATGTTGAAGGCGTCGACCATGACACTTGAAATGCCTGGTCCGCTGTCTCCGCCACCGAAGAGCTGACGCTTGATCAGGTTGCGGGCGCCAAAGCCATTGGCGAGCGTCCGCGCTGGCGGCGGCTCGGGTGGCGGTGGTGGCGTGGGCTCCAGCAGGCCGCCGTCGAGTTCGGGGAACTGATTGCCGCGTCCGCAGGCGTCCGAGTTGAGATTGACGGCAATGACGTAGCGGGCGCCCAATGCGCGGCAGACCGAAGCCGGGACTGGGTTGCAGAGCGCACCATCCATCAGCCAGCGATTGTTGATCCGTACAGGCTTGAAGATACCCGGGAGCGCGTAGGAGGCGCGCATGGCCTCGACCAGCGGCCCGCGGGTGATCCAGGTCTCCTGGCCGGTGCCGAATTCCGTGGCAACTGCGGCGAAGCGCGACTGCATGTCCTCGATCTGCAGGCTCTTGAGGTGCCCTTCGAGGCGCTCGACGACCCGCTGACCGGTGATCAGACCCGAGCCGGAGAGGTTGAAATCGAGATAGCCGAAGATCTTGCGCTTGGTGAGGTCGCGGGCGAACCCCTCGAGTTCATCGAGGCGGCCGGCAGCAAAACATCCCCCGACCACGGCTCCGATGGAGGTTCCGGCGATGATGTCCGGTACGACCCCGACCTGGGCGAGCGCCCTCAGGACACCGATGTGCGCCCAGCCGCGCGCTGCGCCGCCGCCAAGTGCAATCCCGACTTTACCACGTCCCATACTCGACTCCCCGGGCCGCCGCCGATGGCGGCTGCCCCCGAGCCTCTACTCCAGGCTCCGGCCGTGCAAACCTCGTGCCGGGGAAATTGGGTCCCCCCTCGGCACCGGGCGTTTCCCGATCCAGAGAGTGAGTATAGGCGAGCCGTATTAAGGTTTACCTACATGCCGCCGACCGCCTCCTTCCGCCTTGGGCAGCGGGCCGGCGGGCGGCCGGCACTTATCTCAACAACGCAGCAGAGGGGATTGTTCCGTCTCCGGCCTGCCGCCGCAGCACTCTGACCGCTCGATCTTTGCGGCGTTCCGTGTACATTTCCGGGCAACGAGCGGCGGGCCAGATGCCGACGCCGGACACGGGTGAAGACAGGGAATTGAGATGCCGGTTGGGAAGGACGAGGGGAGTTTCGACTATGTGATCGTGGGAGCGGGCTCCGCGGGTTGCGTGCTTGCCAATCGTCTGAGCGAGCAGGCCGGCACGACAGTGGCCCTGCTCGAAGCCGGCGGCAAGGATAGCAATCCCTGGATCCACATCCCGGGCGGCTATTTCCGCACGATGTACAATCCCGACATCACGTGGCAGTACGCCGCCGGCCCCGAGCCGCATCTCGGCGGGCGCTATGTGCCGTGGCCGCGCGGGCGCGTGCTCGGCGGGTCGAGCGCGATCAACGGCCTTCTCTACGTGCGCGGACAGGCGCGCGACTACGACGTATGGCGGCAGCTCGGCAATGTAGGTTGGGCCCACGAGGACGTGCTCCCATACTTCAAGAAGGCCGAAAACCAGCA
>Ga0182741_1003920_pt1 | contig 15198 bp, 21 predicted proteins | sample eDN5th37CBELigOP_FD_128874 | JGI IMG/M metagenome (GOLD analysis project Ga0182741, IMG submission 128874) | Enriched Organic Plus compost microbial communities from Emeryville, California, USA - eDNA 5th pass 37_C BE-Lig OP (version 2) (version 2) ...
AACGCCGACTACGCCGCCCGCCACCCCGAGCAGTACGTTGCGCCGTTCGCCGTCAACCAGATCGTGCACCGCTCCAACGACCGCCTCGAACAGGACCTCGCGGTCATCGTCGAGCACAAGGTGCCGATCGTGATCACCTCGCTCGGTGCCCGCGAAGAGGTCAACGAGGCCGTGCACTCCTACGGCGGCATCGTCCTGCACGACGTGATCTCCGACGAGTTCGCCCACAAGGCGATCGACAAGGGCGCCGACGGCATCGTCGCCGTCGCCGCGGGCGCCGGCGGGCACGCCGGCACCCAGTCACCGCTGGCGCTCATCCAGGAGATCCGCCGCTGGTTCGACGGCCCGCTGCTGCTGTCGGGTGCCATCGCCCACGGCCGCTCCATCCTCGCCGCGCAGGCCGCCGGCGCCGACCTCGCCTACGTCGGCAGCGCCTTCCTCGCCACCAGGGAGGCCCGCAACGTCGAGGGCTACAAGCAGATGATCGTCGACAGCTCCGCCAAGGACATCGTCTACAGCAACCTGTTCACCGGCGTGCACGGCAACTACCTGCGCGGCAGCATCGCCGCGGCCGGACTCGACCCCGACGCCCTGCCCGAATCCGATCCGTCCGCCATGAACTTCGGCTCGGGCGGCACCGGCGACGCCAAGGCCTGGCGCGACATCTGGGGTGCCGGACAGGGCATCGGCGCGATCTCGGCGATCACCACCGTCCGCGACCTCGTCGAGCGCCTGCGGGACGAATACGAGCAGGCCTGGGTCTCGCTGGAACGGCGCCGCGTCGCCACCGTCGACGCCGGATAGCTCGTCGTAGGCTGGCCGGATGTCCCTCAGGTTCGCCATTCTCACCGCGCTGGTCGAGCGCGACAGCACCGGACTGGAACTGGCGCGGCGCTTCGATCGGTCGATCGGCTACTTCTGGCCGGCGACCCACCAGCAGATCTACCGCGAGCTGGACCGGATGCGGGCCGGGGACCTCGTCCGCGAGGTCCCGGTGGAGGGCAGACCGGGGCGCGGCCAGCCCCGACGATTCACCATCACCGCCGACGGCCGCCGCTTGCTGCGCGGATGGATCAGCGAGATCGAGGACCCGGACGTGGTGCGCTCGGCTCTGTCGGTTCGCCTGCGTGCGGCCGCGGCCTTCGACGACCCCGACGCCGCCCGCCCCGCCCTCGAACACGAACGCGCATACCGGGCGGCGCTGCTGGACAAATATCGCGCCATCGAGAAACGCGATTTCGGCGACGGCCGGGACGACGCACGCAGCACCCTGCAGCACAGCCTGCTGCGCCTGGGTATCCTGCTCGAGGAGACCTGGCTGAGCTGGCTGGACGAAACCCTCGACACCATCGACCGGCAGATTTCCGACCGGTAGAAAGCCGCTCGGCTACGGCAGGCGCCGGCCCAGCACCATCGCGGCGAGACCGGTCGCCACCGCCGCGGTCACGGGGGCGTAGAGATCCTCGGCCGCGAGGACGGTCCAGGCCACGTTGTAGGAGGCATGGCCGAGCACCGCGATCATCGGCGCGAGCCCTGCCGCGATCGTCATCTGCACCAGCAGGATTCGGAACACCACGGTGAACGCGAGCTGTCCGGCGAGCATGACCGGGGTGTATCCGGCCTGCAGGTAGGGGATCAGATGCCACACCGCCCACACGAGTCCGATGATCGTGCCGGTGGCCACGACGCCGTGTCGGCGCAGCAGCGCCGGCAGCAGCACCGCCGTCCAGCCGACTTCCTCGCAGAACGCCGCCACGAGATACACCCCGGCCACCGGAACCAGTGAGGCCGGCACCGCCGGGGCATCCCCTCCGGCGACGAGAAGCGACGAAACGAGCGTCAGCGCGGCGGGCAGCACGGCAGCGAGCAGCACCCACACCGGCCGGGGCCGGGAGCACATCGCTCGCCCCGCGGATCCGCCGCGCGCGGCCAGCGCAGCGAGCGCCGGGCAGACGAACATCAACGCACTCACGGGCAGGTCCGCTCCACCGACGGTCACGGTGCCGTCGGTGAGCGCGCTCCACAGATAGAACGGGATGGTGGTGGCGACGAGGACCATCCAGAATCGGGTCATCGGTGCACGCATCCGGTCATGATGCCGATACCGATCGATGTCGCGCCACCGTCACCGCGACAGTCGCGCTCGTCCACCGAGGCCGTTCTTGGGTGGCGGTCAAGATAGCATCGGGGTGAGAACTAGGTCAGGACTGGAGATGCCTCGCAACAGACGCCCACGCGATCGGGAAGAGAAGCGTGCCGAGATCGTGGATGCTGCCCGGCGGTTGTTCGTCGAGGAGGGGTACGACGCCGCATCGATGACGCGGCTCGCCCGCGAAGCCGGAGTGGTGTCGAACACGCTGTACTGGTACTTCGAGGACAAGGACTCGATCCTGATCGCGGTCCTGGATGCGGTCCTGGCCGACTCGATGACCTCCTACCGCACGATGCTCGGCTCGGATCTGGCGGATCGGCTGATGTGGCTGGTCGACGAGCTCGAGCAACTGGGACGGCTGGTGAGCACGGTGCATACGCGTGCCGAGAAGTCCGCGGCCGTGCGGGAATGGCACGAGCAATTCCACGCACTGGCCGAAGGACTGTTCCGGGCGGAGCTGCTCGCATTCGGTGTGCCCGCCGACGACGTCGATCCACTGGTCGCGATCGGCGTGTTCGTCATCGAGGGCGTGTTGACGCATCCGATGGATCGGATCCAGCGGCGTGCAGTCATCGAGACGTTGCTCGCCAGCGCTCGTAGTCGTGCCGCGTCCGCCCGCTGAGCGCCTGATCCGCGCACGTCCCCGAGAACGCGGAGCGCCCTACTGTGCGGTCCGTGCCGGGGAGTCGAATTGCGTTTTCAGGAAATCGATTTGGTCTCGCACGGCGTGTTCGAAGTGCTCGCCCAGGTAGATGTCGAAGTGATCACACGCGTAGGTCCGAACGTGCACATGTGCCAGACCCTGCGCGTGACGCTTCGTGGCCTTCGCCGGCGCGGCGGCGTCGTGGTCGCAGACACACAGCAGCGTCGGAGTGTCGGAGCGAGCCAGCGCGCGCCCGGGCCGATCGAGCGGAAGACGCAGCACCAGGCGCGCGGCCAGGGCGTTGGCGGCATCGAATTCGCCGTGCGGACCGCGCAGGACACCCCATACGCTGTCGCGGCCGACACCCGTGGGAGATTCGTCCTCGTCGTTGTCGGTCAGCTCGATGTTCTTCGACAGCTGGGCCCGCACCGACGGCAGCTTCTTCAACACCGCGCTGGTGCGCCGCGAGAGCCGGGTTCCCGCAGGCAGGAGTGCCGAGGCGCCGGACAGGGCGTCGGGCGAGGCCACGAATGCGGGCATCCAGGACGTCCCGGCCATCGGCAACAGGATCGGCTTGGCACCGAGCCACGAACCGACCGTGTCGACGATGCCGGCCAGAGTCAGCACCACCGCGCTCGGCAGGCCGGTCCGCAGACGCGAGCGCAACGACGCCGGCCCGTCGGTGAAGGGGCACTGGGCCACGACCGCTGCGATGTCGGTGTCCTCGGAGGCGATCTGCATGACGTGTCCCCCACCGAACGAGCTGCCCCACACGGCAATCCGGTCTACATCGACCTCGGGTAGTGTGCGCGCGAAGGCCAGGGCGGCATGCCAGTCGGCGCGTTGTCGGCCGATGTCGAGGAGCTGGCGCGGCGTTCCGCCGCTGGCGCCGAGGTGGCGGTAGTCGAACACCAGCACCGACCAGCCTTCGGCCGCGAACCGTTGCGCGTAGGCATCGAGACCCATCTCCCGCACCGCTCCGAGCCCGTGCCCCATGATCACGATCGGGCGTGGGCTGTGCAGGTCGGGTGCGGTGTACAGCCATGCCGCGCATTCGTCCTGACCGGAGGGGAACGAGACGTCGTGCCGTTGCACCGCTGCCGGCTCGCGTCGCTCGGCAGACCTGTCGATGTCCATGACTCGCACCCTCCTGCTTCACCACTGTTCTCTTGGACGTCGTCCAAGAGAGGTGTTGCAGTCACGGTAGAGGTTTCTTGAATGCCAGTCAAGAAAGTGCAGAGGCTCTGATCTGCGACGACGGTCGTGGTCATGACGTCGGCACCGGTCGGCGATGCGACAGCGCGGCCGCGAACATGCCGATGCGCACGCGAGTGCGCTGCGCCGGGGCCACCGGTGACGGGGAGTGTCCGATCAGACGGTGAGCGGGGTTGTCCGGCCGTTCGATGCAGATGGCACCGGTTCCGGGGGCGGGGAAGATCGTCGTGTCGCCGGCGCCGGCGCGGTAGCTTGCTGGATATGTCCGACACGCTCGCCACCCTGACCGAGGCCCAGCAGATCCTCGCGGCGCAGCCGTTCAGCGAGTTGCTCGGAGCCCGCCTGACCACTTATGAGCGCGGTCGCGCCGTGCTCGAGGTGCCGCTGCGTCCGGAGTTGCTCCAGCAGTTCGGGTTCGCGCACGGCGGAGTGATCGCCTATGTCGCCGACAATGCCCTGACCTTCGCGGCCGGTACCGTCCTGGGCCCGTCGATCGTGACGACCGGCATGTCGCTGGACTATCTGCGACCCGCGGGCGGAGCGCTGCTGCGGGGAGTCGCTACCGTGGTGAACGGCAGCAGCCGCCAGGCGCTGTGCCGGTGCGAGGTGTACGCCGTCGCCGGGGACGGCACCGAGAAGCTGTGCGCCGCCGCTCAGGGCGGTGCACGGCGGATCGACCTGGACCGTGCCGCCGAGACCGACACTGCGAGACGCGACGAGAGATGAGGAATCCATGACCGCCCACGGCCAGCCCTGCGTTCTGCGACTCGAGGACGTCGGCGTCGTGCGGCAGGGCCGGGACCTCGTCGCGCACATCGATCTCGACGTCCGCGCCGGGGAGCAGTGGGCGTTGCTGGGGCACAACGGTGCCGGCAAGTCGACGCTGCTGGCGTTGTGCGGGGCGCAGCTGCATCCGACCACCGGCGCCGTACACGTGCTCGGACATCGGCTCGGGCGCGTGGACATGCGCCAGTTGCGTACCCGGATCGGGCACGTCGATCCCCGGACCCGGATCGAGCCGTCGAACACGGTGCGCGAGACGGTGCTGACCGGGCTGTATGCGGCGACGGCGTTGCCGCGGCGGGCCGAACCGTCGGTCCTGGAACAGCAGAAGGCCGAGGACCTGATCGCGGTGCTCGGGTTGCGTGCGATCGCCGACAGTCGGTGGTCGGTGCTGTCGCAGGGCGAGCGGGGGCGGGCGTTGATCGCGCGGGCGCTGGTCACCGATCCGCAGCTTTTGCTGCTCGACGAGCCGACCACCGGTCTCGATCTCGCGGCGCGCGAGATCCTGCTGGGGGTGCTCGCCGAGCTGCGGCAGCTGCGTCCGGAATTGGCGTCGGTGCTGGTCACCCATCACCTCGAGGAGCTGCCGGCCTCGACGACCCATGCGCTGGTGCTCGCCCACGGCAGCGTGGTGGCCCGGGGCCCGGTCGAGCAGGCGCTGACGTCGGAGACGATCAGCCGGGCGTTCGAGCATCCGATCGTCGTCGAGCGGCGGGGTGGACGCTGGTCGGCGACCGGCGCGACGCACGTGCTCGGCGAGCAGGTCAGCCCTGCCGGGCCTTGAACCGGGGATTGTCCTTGTTGATCACGTAGATTCGGCCGCGGCGGCGGACCACCTGCGAACCGGGTTGATTCTTCAGCGATTTCAGCGATGCACGGACCTTCATGTCCTGTTCCTTCCGTCGACCGGTCGTGGCGAAGGACCACGACTCCGGGTGCTCACCAACTCGATTTGTGGACGCCGGGCAGTTCGCCGCGGTGGGCGAGTTCGCGCACGCGCACGCGGGAGAGCCCGAATTTGCGCAGATGTCCGCGGGGGCGGCCGTCGACGGCGTCACGGTTGCGCAGCCGCACGGGGCTGGCGTCGCGTGGGAGGCGTTGCAGGGCCGCCTGGGCGGCGCGGCGTTCGTCGTCGGTGCTCGACGGGCGCCGGATGATCTCTTTCAGCTCGGTGCGGCGTGCGGCGTAGCGGGCGACGAGCGTGCGGCGCTGGTCGTTGCGGGTGATCTTGGATTTCTTGGCCACGGGTTATTTCTCCTCGCGGAAGTCGACGTGCCGGCGCACGACGGGGTCGTACTTGCGCAGCACGAGCCGGTCGGGGTCGTTGCGGCGGTTCTTGCGGGTGACGTAGGTGTAGCCGGTGCCGGCGGTCGAGCGCAGTTTCACGATGGGGCGGATGTCGGTGCGGGCCATCTAGAGCTTCACTCCTCGTGCCTGCAGGCGGGCGACGACGGCGTCGATGCCGTCGCGGTCGATGGTCTTGATGCCCTTCGCCGAGACGGTGAGGGTGACCCGGCGCCCAAGCGTGGGCACATACCAGGTCTTGCGCTGGAGGTTGGGGTCCCAGCGTCGGCTGGTGCGAACGTGTGAGTGCGACACGGATTTTCCGAATCCGGGTGCGCGTCCGGTGACTTGGCAGTGTGTCGACACGGTGTCCTCTCCGCCGCCATCCTTAGCGACAATCATTTTCGACAAGAGCCGGAACGGACTGTACGCTCACCAACAGCAAATGACAATCATTGTCGAAAGGAGTTCCGTGACGGCCCGGACACCACTGATCCTCGTCGCCGGGTGGCGCGGCCCGACCGAGCAGACCGCCCACGCCCTGCTGCGCCCCGGCACCATCGTCGTCCGCCACGACCTCACCGACCTCGGCCAGGGCATCGTCCGGCGCATCCTCACCACCGTCGACGACCGGCGCGAGGAGATCCTCGAACTCGCCCACGGCTGCGTCTCGTGCACCCTGCGCGAAGACCTGCTCCCCCTGCTTCGGCGCCTGCACGACCGCAGCAGCGTCGACCGCATCGTGCTGCACCTCGACCCCCTGATCGAACCGGAAGCCCTGTGCTGGGCCATCGAACACCTGGTGGTCACCGGCATCGTCGGCCGCGTCGACGCCCCCGCCGCCCACGACGTGCGCATCGAGGCCACCCTCACCTGTCTCGACGCCGCGACCTGGCTGCCCGATGCCACCGGCGACGAGGAACTCGACGACGACCGCACCCTCGCGCAGGTGGTCGTCGGGCAGGCCGAGTTCGCCGACGCCCTCGTCGTCCGCCCCGGCGCCGACGGCTGGCACCAGGCCCGCCTGCACGCCGTGCTCTGCCGCCTCGCCCCCGGCGCCCCGATGCTGTGGGCCGAGGACGGCGACATCGACGAGCTGCTGCGCCGCATCCCGCCCACCGCCCGGCGCGGGGCGATCTCCGACGCCTACTCCCCGCTGCTGCGCGGCGAACCCCCACTCGAGGCAGACTGCGGCATCCACCTGCTCGAATTCACCGCACGCCGGCCGTTCCACCCGCAGCGCCTGCACGACGCGATCGACGTGCTGCTCGAAGGCGTGGTCCGCGCGCGCGGACGCGCCTGGGTGGCAACGCAACCCGATAACGCCCTGCTGCTCGAATCCGCCGGCGGCGGATTGCGCGTCGCGCACGCCGGACCGTGGCTCGCCGCGATGAGCCCGGACCAGCGGGCCGCTGCCGACCCCGAACGTCAGGTGCTCGCCGCGCTGCGCTGGGACGCGCGGTTCGGCGACCGCGACACCGCCCTGACGATCCTCGTCCACGACGCCGATCCCGCCGAGATCCGCACCGCTCTGGAGCGGGCGCTGCTCACCGACGTCGAATTCGCCGATCCGGACAGCTGGGGCGGCTGGCCGGATCCGTTCGGCGCCTACCACGAAGACCCCTGCGAGCCCACGACCGATCCCGCCACCACCTCGTTGATCGAAGGAGAAGGACGACGATGAAACCGCACATCCACCCCGACTACCACCCCGTGGTGTTCCAGGACGCCAACACCGGCACCGCCTTCCTCACCCGCTCGACGGCCCGCTCGGACCGCACCATCGAATGGTCGGACGGGCGCACCTATCCGCTGATCGTCGCGGACGTCACCAGCGCCTCGCATCCCTTCTGGACCGGCACCGCCCGGGTGCTCGACGCCGCCGGCCGGGTCGAGAAGTTCGAACGCAAGTACGGCCGTCGCCGTCCCTGATCCCTGCCCGAAAGGAGCACCGTCATGGCCGTTCCCAAGCGCCGCACCTCCCGCGCCAACACCCGCGCGCGCCGATCCCGCTGGGTCGCGTCCGCACCCGCCCTCGTTCCCGTGACCGTCGGCGGCATCGTGCACCGCGTGCCCCGCCGGCTGGTGGCCGCGGTGCACGCGGGACTGATCGATCCGGACGACCTGCGCGTGCGATAGCCCGGAGGCCGCCGTCGGGATCCGGACATCCCACCCGACGGCGGCGCCCTCCGGTGCGATACTGGCGACGGCTCGCTGCGGCGAGTGCCCTGCGCACCCACGATCGGCCGACCGACAGGGGCTCCGCCATGAGAGGTCTCGACACCGCTCGCCGTCCGCATCGCCTGCTGATGATCGCCGCGCTCGCCCTCGCCGGGGTCGTCGGCGGTGCGGGTACCGTCGTCGCACAACCGGTCCAGCCGATCCCGGTGCCGTCGGCGGATCCGTTCTACACCTTCGACGGCCCCCTCGACGACGTCGCGCCGGGCACGGTGCTGCGCGCCCGCGAGGTGCCCTACGGGGCGCCGGATCTGCCGACGCCGATCACCGGTAGACAGGTGCTGTACCGCACCACCGACGAGCAGGGTGCGCCCAGTGTCACGGTGGCCACGGTGCTGCGGTCGCTGCTGCCCGGCCCGGCGAAGTTGCTGTCGTACCACACCGCCTACGACGGGCTCGGCAGCGAGTGCGATCCGTCGTACACGCTCACCGGGCAGGGTTCGAGTCGCACCGCGGTGTTCGAACAGGCCGTGATCACCGGTTATCTCGCAGCCGGCTACGACGTCGTGGTACCCGACTACGAAGGGGAGGACCTCGCCTGGACCATCGGGCGCCAGTCGGCCTATGCCGCGCTCGACGGGATCCGCGCCGCCGAAACCGTCCTGGCGCTACCGGCGTCCACGCCGGTGGGGATGGTCGGGTATTCCGGGGGTTCGGTGCCGACGCAGTGGGGTGCGGAACTGGCGCCGCGGTACGCGCCCGAGCTGAATCTCGTCGGCGCGGCCGCCGGGGGTCTGCCGGTCGATCCGGCCCACAATCTCCCCTATGTCAGCGGCAGCGCCGAGTGGGCCGGTGTCATCCCGGCGCTGGTCGTGGCGTATCGACGCGCCTACGGTCTCGATACCGCCGCGTTCCTGTCGGATTACGGCAGCGAGGTGGTGGCGCAGGTGCAGTCGAACTGCATCGGCAGTTTCGCCTCCGCCTATCCCGGCCTGACGGATGCACAGATGGTGCGCGCCCCGTACACGTCGTTGCTCGACGTGCCCGAGGTCGTCGCGGCGATCGACGAGAACGTCATGGGCAGCGCCGGCACCCCGGCGGTGCCGATGCTGCTCGCCGTCGGCGATGTGGACGGTATCGGCGACTCGATCATGATCACCGCCGACGTCGAAGGTCTGGCCCACGAGTACTGCGAACGCGGGGTCGCGGTGACCTACTCGGAATATCCCGGGCTGAGCCACAGCGACGCCTTCTTCCCGTTCGAGGCGCAGGCGGCGCAGTTCCTGGCCGACCGGTTCACCGGGGTCCCGGCGGGTTCGAATTGCGCGGTGGTCGGGTCGGGCAACGCACTGTAGACCCCGGCCCGACCGGGCCTCAGCGGTCGGCGGCGAGGGCGTCGATGGCGGCCTGCAGCCGGGTGGTGGCCTCGTCGGCGACCTCGCCGAGTTCGGGGCGGTCGACGAGCTGCACCATCAGCTGCGGGTTCATCGCGTCGACGATGACGGTCTGCGGATCGTCCGGATCGGTGCGCACCACCACGTTGCAGGGCAGCAGCAGCCCGATCTGCCGTTCCGCGGTCACCGCGCGGTGTGCGAGCGGTGGGTTGCAGGCGCCGAGGATGACGTAGTTCTCCAGCTCCGCACCGATCTTGGCTTCCAGGGTGGCCTGCAGGTCGATCTCGGTGAGCACGCCGAAGCCCTGCTCGGCCAGCGCCGCGCGGGTGCGGTCGACGGCGTCGGCGAAGGAGGTCCGCAGGGTGGTGGACAGGGCGAGGGTCATGGAAGTGCTCCGATCTCCCCGGACGTGGGCCGGGGTGTCAGGCCAGGGCGAGGAAGAGCTTTTCGAGCTCGGCCTCGGTCATGGGGGCCTTGTCGCCGTCGGCGGTCTCGGTGAGGCATTCCCGCAGACCGGTGGCGACGATCTTGAAGCCGGCGCGGTCGAGGGCGCGGGAGACCGCGGCGAGCTGGGTGACGACCTCCTTGCAGTCGCGGCCCTGTTCGATCATCGAGATGACGCCGGCCAGCTGTCCTTGGGCGCGGCGCAGCCGGTTGAGTACCTGTGCGATGCTTTCGTCGTCGCCGACCATGTGATGTCCCCTTCTTCGGTCTGTCCCGAGTGTACCCCCGGGGGTATCTGCGCGGGTCGCTCCGAACCCGTTCACCTCACGGCCGGGGCGAGACGCCGCCACCGCCGCACGGGACAGTGGGCGATACGCGGGCACAGGTGGACGGTGCCCGCGGCGGTCATCGTCAGGACCGCACCGGCGATGCCGACGGCCGGATGGAGTTCCTGGGCGAGGATCACCGAGGACATGAGCAGGACGAACCAGCCGAAACCCTTGCGCAGGGTGTCCGGATCGATGCGCGCGGTCAGGCGTCCGCCGAGGAGGCTGCCCACCACCGCCGCGATGGTGACCATCGCGGCGAGCCGCCAGTCGATCTGCACCGCGGACAGATAACCGCCGAGTCCGGCGAAGGACTTCATCGCGATCACGATGAGCGAGGTGCCGACGGCGACGGGCATGGGCAACCCGCCGAGCAGCGTCAGCGCGGGGACGACGAGGAATCCGCCTCCGGCACCGACCAATCCCGTGACCAGGCCGACGATCACACCGTCGAGCAGAATCGTGCCGACCGGCAGGACACGCTCAGCCTCGTCGGAGGTGGTGGCACTGCGGCGGCCGCGGAGCATGGCGAGCGCGGTGGCGACCATCATCGCAGCGAAGGCGAGCAGCAGCACGGGGGCGGGCACGAAGCGCGACAGCAGACCGCCCCCGTAGGCACCGGCCATGCCGGCGGCGCCGAACAGCAGGCCGGTGCGCCACCGGACGCGGCCGGCACGCGCGTGGGAGACGGCGCCGACCGCGCTGGTGACACCCACAACGAGCAACGAGGTGGCGATCGCTTCCTTGGCGTCGAGGCCGGCGACGTAGGCCAGCAACGGCACGGTCAGGATCGACCCCCCACCCCCGAGCAGCCCGAGGGTGACGCCGACGAGCACAGCCAAGGCCACGGTCGGGGCGATCACGAGGACCTCACCACGCAGCTCCTCGGTTGATCATATTGCGTTCGCATGGAACACCTTTCGACGAAGAAGGGTGGCTCCGAAGACGTCGTTCCGCAGCGGGTGCGAGCTTCGTCCACCGTCCCGGGTATACCCCCGGGGGTACTTGACATACCCTAGGGGGTATATGACAGGCTGTCCACATCGAGGCCGTCACAACCCGAGGGAGGAACCCATGATTCTCGAGCAGTACTACATCGAGTGCCTCTCCCACGCCTCGTACCTCATCGGCGACCCCACCAGCGGACGCGCGATCGTCGTCGACCCGCGCCGCGACATCACCGAATACCTCGACGACGCTCGCAGATTCGGACTGACCATCGAGGGAGTGATCAACACCCATTTCCACGCCGACTTCGTCTCCGGCCACCTCGAACTGACCGACGCCACCGGCGCGTGGATCGGGTTCGGTGAGGCCGCCGACACCGACTATCCGATCCGGCGCCTGCGCGACGGCGAGATCGTCTCCCTCGGCGAGGTCGAACTCGAGATCCTGTCCACCCCCGGCCACACCTGGGAGTCGATCTCGGTGCTGGTGCGCGAGCATCCCGGCGCCGTCCCCACCGCGGTCCTGACCGGCGACTCACTGTTCGTCGGGGACGTCGGCCGTCCCGATCTGGTCAACCTCGGCGACGGTTCGAGCACCGATCTGGCGCGGGCGATGTACCGCACGGTGCACGACACGCTCATGACCCTGCCCGACGAGGTCGTGGTCATGCCCGCCCACGGCGCCGGCTCGTCCTGCGGGAAGAACCTGTCCACCGAACTGACCTCGACGATCGGGGAACAGCGCGCCACCAACCCGGCGGTGCAGCCGATGAGCGAGGACGACTTCGTCGCACTGATCACCGAGGGACAACCCGCCGCCCCGGCTTACTTCGCCGTGGACGCCGCGATGAACAAGCGCCTGCACCCGCTGCTCACCCCGGAACGCACCATCCCGGCCCTGAGCCCCGCGCAGGTCCGCGTCGAACTCGCCGCCGGCACCCGGGTGCTCGACGCCCGCAGCGTCGACGACTTCGCCGCCGGGCATCTGCGCGGTTCGGTCAACGTCGGATTCGACGGGCGTTTCGCCGAGACCGCCGGCATGGTCGCCGAGGTCGGCGAGAAGATCGTGCTCGTCACCTATCCCGGTGAGGAACAGGACGCCGCGGTGCGCCTGTCCCGCATCGGATCCGACGGCGCCGCAGGCTATCTCACCGTCGACCGCGACGGTGTCTTTCCCGCGGAGCTGACCGACCTGGTCGAGACCGCCTCCCGCACCACGGTCGACGACCTCGAGCGGATGCTCGCCGCCGACGCCGTCACCCTGATCGATCTGCGCAACCCGGCCGAACGCGAGAGCGGAACCATCCCGGGTGCGGTCCCGATCCCCTTGGCGCAGTTGCGCACCCGGCTCGACCAGGTGCCGGACGGCAAACCGATCGTGCTGCACTGCGCCGGCGGGTGGCGGTCGAGCGTGGCCGCTTCGCTGCTGCGTGCCCACGGCTTCGCCGCGGTCACCGATCTGCTCGGCGGTTACGCCGCCTGGGCCGAGTTCACCGACCGTCGCGCCGCAGCCCGTTCCTGACCCCGTATCCGATTTCCATCGCCAACCAAGGAGAGTCCCCATGTGTTACCCCGTCACCTGCTCACGCTGCGGCAAGACCGGCTGGGGCGGTTGCGGCCAGCACGTCGACAGCGTGATGGCCTTGGTTCCCGCTTCCCAGCGCTGCACCTGCGACACCACCGGCACCGCCCCGGAGCAGGATGTGCGCGCGGGCCTGCGGTCACTGTTCCGCCGCTGACCTCCCACCCGTCCCCCGCCGGGACGGCTCACAGCGCCAGGGTGGGGCGGGCCGGATCGAAACGCTGAACCTCCTGGAACTTGCGGCGCATCCGGTGCAACAGGTGCCGGGGCGTGCCGGCGATGTCGCAGGCGAGTTCGAAGGCTCGGTCCAGCACCGGCCGGTCCCGGACGATCTCCGTCAGCAACCCCAGCGCCAGGGCCTCCTCCGCGTCGACGGTGCGGCCGGTCAGCACGAGTTCGCGTGCCCGCGTGGACCCCACGCATTCGGCGAGGGGACCGTAGACGACGGGAAACCGGCGGCGCTCGGGATGCGAGAAACTCGCGCGGACGGTGCCGAGCCGAAGGTCGGCGAGCACCGCCAGATCCGCGCCCCCGGCCACCGCCGGGCCGTCGAGCGCGGCGATCACCGGCACCGGATGCGCCGCCACCGCGGCGTTCATCCGATCCGAGGACTCCCACAGGCCGTCCTCGTCGAGCACACCGAACTCGGTGAGATCGAAACCGGCGCAGAAGACGTCGCCGCGGCCGGTCAGGATCACCACGCGAGCCTCGTCGGCCACCGCCTCGAAGGCGTGGGCGAGTTCGAGGCGCATCGCATGCGAGAGCGCGTTCTTCTTCTCCGGACGGTTCAGGGTCACCACGGCCACCCCGTGCGTGTCGAGCGCAGTGGTGTCCACCTCGACGAGAGAACTGGGCATCGGTGTCTCCTCACATGGTCAGGGGCGGGGCACCCCGATGGGATTGGGCAGCGGGATCGCCCCGGAGTCGAACAGGCGCCGGCTGATCGGCGCGGCGACGGCGATGATCTCCTCGACCCCGGTCTGCCCGAGGGCGGTCACCGGATCGGCGGCGAGATAGTCGGTGCGGTCCTCGATGCTGCGGCGCAGCGCTCCCCCGCTGCGGGTCAACCGCCCACCGACGTCGATCAGGCCGCGGGCCCGCAAGCGGCGCTCCGAGCCCTCCCATTCCTCGTCGCTCCACCCGCGATTGGGTTGCATGATCTCGCGGGTGACCGTGCCGGTGGCAGCGTGCGCGACGACCGCGTCGATCCCCCGCAACCCGGCGTGCACGCACGCGATGACGTGCCCGTCGCCGCGGTGTTCGCGCAGGACGGTGGCGGCCAGCCAGATCTGGGCGACCAGATCGTCGGGTCGCGGCACCCGCGACCAGCCGGCCGCCAGCGGACGACCCGCGAAATGGCATCCGTCCGCCGCGATTTCGAGATAGGACGCGAGCCTGTCGAGGTCCCGGCGCGGGACGTCCCGCAGGTACTCGGTCAGGACGAGACGGGCGGTGGCCAGGCGGGCCTGCAGCACCGTCGCCGGGTCCGCGCACGCCCACGCCTCCGGTAGCGCCCGCTCGACCCGCCGGGCGGGGAAGCTGAAGAACATCGACTCCACCGGGGCGGCGGTCATCGCACCGAGCGGGGCGGCGCGGCCGGCGAAATAGCCCATCCAGTAGCCGCTCATCCCGAGGTCCATCGAGATCCGGCGGTGGTGCGGGGAGAAGTAGGGGGCCGCGTGCAGCGGTTCGATCGCCTCCCACAATCGCCGGGCCAGGGTCGCTGCCGGTTCCGCCATTGCCGTTCCTCCACTCGATGCCGTGCTGCGTTCAGCATCGTGGTTGCGGCACCCCCTTCGACAGTGCCATTTTTGTCGAGTGGACCAGGACACTGCGTGGTGGACGACCGTCGTCTTCGGCACCGACGAGGACACCGACCTGCCCCGCTACGCGCAGATCGTCGCGGCGGTCGAACGCGCCGTCGACACCCGCCTGGTCACCTACGGTCAGCGGCTGCCCGCCGAACGCACCCTCGCCGCTGCCCTGTGCGTCAGCCGCGGCACCGTGGTACGCGCCTTCGAGGAACTCGCCGACCGCGGTGTGGTCGAACGCCTCCACGGCTCGGGCACCTTCGTCCGCCCCCGCCCCACCACCACCCGCCCGCTCGCCCGGCACATCGACTCGTCCACCGACGACATCGGCGAGGCCTACGACCTGTCCGGTGCCGCCCCGCTGGATCCGGCGCACCTGCCGGCCGTGGACTGGAGCTTCGATCCGGCGCAACACGGCCCGGGTCTGTCTGCTCAGGGT
>Ga0182741_1003922_pt1 | contig 15183 bp, 5 predicted proteins | sample eDN5th37CBELigOP_FD_128874 | JGI IMG/M metagenome (GOLD analysis project Ga0182741, IMG submission 128874) | Enriched Organic Plus compost microbial communities from Emeryville, California, USA - eDNA 5th pass 37_C BE-Lig OP (version 2) (version 2) ...
CGCTGGGCAGACAGTCTGGTCGACCAGATCATCGGCCTCCTCAGCAGTAGCTCCCCTCGACGTAACATGCTGGAACAGATTGGCATGGCACAGAGTGACCAGGCTAACCTACTCATCCCTTTTCCGTATTGTTTATCCATTCCTAAACTCGCCGAGCACTTTGGCTTGACCCCCATGTACCTTGACGAATTATTAGGCGATCGTCTTCTTGGTCAGCGTGCAAAAGAGCCAAATATTCCGAGACCAATGCGAAGGTGGGATACCAGAGCTAAGTTGAGCCAGGCAAGTGTGAAAGCGGTGAACCGCTTCGAAACCATTCTGTACTCCGAACGATTCGTCGACCTGTGTCGCAACGCGCTTCGTGGAGCTGTTTTGGGCATGTGCCTTCCAACCAGGTTAACCGACCTTCTACAGACTGTGTACGCCATCCACGGAACGAGCACGAAGCCAACGAAGACTATGCTGGGCTTGCTGACGAATGTGTGCTTACGAGAGCTTAAGTCCCTTGCGGAATGTCCTGAAACACGTGTTGCAGCCATCATTCCCGGCTCGCGAGCAAGCACGAGCAGCATCGCGCCCATGACATCTGAAACACAGCTGCAGTCCCAAGCATCGAGCGTTCTTGTAGTTCCTGAGCTGTATTTTCTTTCGCAAGAACGAGAGGTTCTCCGTCTGATTTCTCAGCAAGACTATGTGCTGTTCGATCAAGCTACTTCGCAGCTCAGGATCTTGGGTGATCTTCGGACGTACATCAAGGTCCTTGCTGAGAGAGGTCAGGGAGCACTGGCTCAAGGCGTTGTCCTGGACGGATGTTTTGTAACAGCTCATCTATGTGACTCAGTAACAGATGAGCTTCGAGCGCTGGCCCAGGCGACGGAGGCTGCATGTCAGGCGGCAATTTCGGACCAGCTTAGTTCTACACGTTCCTACCGCAACCTCATCTTTTGGGCAAGGCTAAGCGAAGTTGAGCGCCTGAATCCCGAGCTGGTCGCGCTACCAGTGAAGGATAGCGTTTGGATCTTCAAACACGCAATGCACAGGCTTGACAAGCAGACTGCGGCTCAAAACGAGGAGCCCTACTATACGTTTGTCCCAACGGTGTCAATGGAGGAGGGGTTGGCCGGAGTTGTACACTCATCATCTCCAACAGCAAGTGACTGTGAGTATATCATGAGTCGCTCACTTGTGTCAACTCTTGATTCAATCTCTCGTTTCGTTGGTGAGAGGATAGCACTCAAGCTGGTTGCAGCGGAACAGCTCAGAAAAACACAAATCTCTCTTGCAAAGACGGGCATCTCAGGACATCGGCACGATACTGTGTCATCCAGCCTAGATGGAACGCACGCCTGCGCCCTAGGTTTATATCATCAAGCCTCGGCGCTTTGGAATCTTGCGCGGCAAGAAATAGCAACTGCACTTGATACTGAGGGGGTGGAGAGCAAGAGCAAAAATACGGTTGAAGAGTTTCAGATAAAACTCGAGACAGTCACTGGAAAGGCCTATGGAAACTACGCGGCACAGATGCCCGCCTGGATTTGTGAAAGTCTCATGCACGCAGAAAACAGTCTAGAGAAGGTGATCGACGAGATCCTCAATAAGAGCGATAGCGCAGATCTCGGCAATGCCGAGAGCGTCTTCGAAACATTGCCTCAAGACGTAATCACTTGCTTATTTACGAGCTTGTTTAAGCTACTCTTCCGTGATCCATCGCCGAACAAAAGCCGCACGGCAGAAATGAGCTCTCTCAATGGCATCGAGATTGAAACCATCACGCTCATGGAGGCCCTCTCATTAGATGTTTTCGCACACCCAGTTCTCGCACACCTCTCAGCCACTGAGCTGTTGCAGGCCAAACACATTAACCGCCCGATTCTAGCCGCACAGAGTTCGGATTGTCGGTGGATCGCGCTGGTTGCTCACTCGCTTCGGCGCGATGCATCGTCATCTAGAGGTACGAACGGTACAACCAAGACATTTTATCAGTACCTGGTAGATCATGGAGTTCCAGATCCCCTTGTTCCACGATGTACTCAACAGGTCCGCCGTGGATTCCTAGCCGGCTACGAGAGAGCTAAGCGGTTGGTACACTTTATGGAACGAGTGCGCTCGGAAGTTAGGGTTTCACCGACGAATCAGGAGAATCGACTCAACTTCACTACATTCTCACGCAATATGGCGACCTACATCGCATCGCTCGCTAAACTTCGCGACAGCGATGCGGAACTCGTTAATTCACACCAGTTTTCACAAATGTTCGACATCGTCACACAATGCGTTCTCGACCAAGTGCAGAGCGCTCTGCTGGATGCTCAGCAATTCATCACATCAGGCAATAGGTTGAAGAGTCTCTGGGAGCTTGCAAAACTAAAGGAGGTAGATGACCACGCAGCCTCAGATTTCATCCAGGAGCTCACCTATGTCCTGACAAGGTCCAAGTTCGAGAGTAGCGATGCACCCCTCATTTTCACCTTTTTGCATCTCATTGCACAGATGGCACCTCCACAAACTTCCTCCACGCAAGCGTATGAGCCTCTTGAAGCAGTTGGGAAGCTCTTCAGCCTTTTAACTGACCCTTCAGCGTGTAAAGAAGCGAATGTGGTCGCATATGCTGAATCTAAGGCTGCGATTTCCTTCGACAGTGAGACTTTGGTAAAGCTTCGTGCCAGTTCACTTCAGCTATTCGCTTCGAAGGCTACGAATCAGAAGCATGCTGTGCTCTCACTAGCCTTTGAACTTGTGCTCAGCCGCCTGACTGACACTTACATTCCTCTCAAGGAGGTCGAAGCGAGCGTCTGCCTCGGGTTTACACGGGAAGTCACTAAGAAGCACGCCGCGCATAGAAGCGATGTCTTAGAACTGTGTGACTCCATACATCAGCTCCTTTCGTCAGGAGGTGACCTTGCGGGTGCTGAACTAGTAGCATTTAAGAAGAAAGTGATCGCAATCCTGAGCTCAGCGTAACTTTCGAGTGTTGTGGTTGTAGGTAGCAACAATAAACTCTACATAGATCTTTGTGATTTATTTCATTTAGAGCTCCTCCATGATGTCTTCGTCACCCTTTTCTTCAGGCTTGTCTCCACCTTCCTCTTCGTCGCTGGCAAACGGGTCACGGACAGGGAAGTCACCCACAACAACCGCGTTTGGCTTGACGAAGGCACCGTAGTTCTTGTCACACTTGAAGTAGCGCTTGCCCTTGAAGGTTCCATCGTTCTTGCCCAGAGGCTCATCGAGAACGACACCGATGTACACCTGGGGCAGGTCCTCTTCCTTAATCTCGGTCTTCACCTCGCCATCCTCGGTTGTTGTGGTGGTAACAGGAATGTTGACTTCTCCCAAGTAGCCAATGTACGCAATGGTGCCGCGTCTTGCGCCAGGAGCACATTCGCAACGGTCGCCAACCTTGAAGCGGGACATCACGGACTCAAGCGTCTCGCGAGGGCCTTCAGCCTTGCGCTTGGCGGCCATCTCATCGCGCTTCTTCTTGAGCCACGGGGGAATCCAGTTGGGGTCCTTCTTGAGCATTTCTTGTTTCCAGGCACGGTAAGTGTTCGGTCGTTTTGCGTATTCCTCCTCACTCATGACGTACTTCTTCACCTGACTGACATCATCAAGTCCACCATTTGCAGCGACCGAGTCGGGGTCGTGATCCACGATGTTAATTACATCGTGATCCTTCACATTATAGTCGCGCAGAAGCTTGCCGTCCTCGAGCAGCACTCCATTGATGGAGAGCTCCATGAACTCAGGCTTTGAGCCAGTGTGCGTGTAGATACGGTACTTGACATCCTCAATATCTGTGTCGACGTGGAATTGAATTTCAGCAAAGCGTCGCTAGATGGGAGAGAACGAGCCAATAGGGAGACCAGTGTGAGCCAGGAGGTAATGTTCAGCTGACTTTCAGGGACCAAGACATTAAAACCGCTGGGAGTATGAGGGTGCAGCGGCAGGGCACACGACCTCGGGCCGTAATATATTTCCAATTTCAAGTGAAGGTGTGGGGATTCGTCGAGGAACCGTGCAAACAGGGGCAAACGAAGAGTAGTGGAACAGACGTGTATTGCTAAAAAAACGTACACTTGTGAGGTTGTGCTTCATGTCGAGCAGAACGTATCCGCTACCAACGTTGCGCTGACCAGCGAGAACATAGTCTCGCAGGTCGTTCTTCGTAAGAGCAGCCATATCGCGACAAATGCCGTGATGAAAATGTCTGCTTTCTGTTCTCAAAACAAGCCCTCGCCAGTATCCGTTTGAATTTGAAATGCCATTCCAGCACCCCCGAGGCTGGCTGGAGTGGGCCCGCCAGTTGAATGGGCCCGCCTTGTTGCCTTACTGCCTTACTGCCTGACTGCCTTACTGCATATTAAAGCAACGTGACACGGCAGAGAGTGCACGATGTGTATTATTTTGGCGACAATATACACGGCCAGTACGCATGGATAAATATTCCCGCGCAGTACAGAACATTCAAGCTAGGAAGGTCCCTGGAGTAGAGGTTTCTGGACGAGAGATCAAAGCTGAAGTGCCAATGTTAATGGGTAGGATGCTCAAACATAGGACCAAAGTAACGCGGTGAAAGCTAAGGAGCGAGAACAACTTCATAACCAGATATAATTATGGCGATTGACTGAGGTGGAGGTAGGGGGAGGTCAATGTACACAGCAGGGGAAGACCAGTCGTGAGAAAACGTTCGTTGGACAGAAAATGACACACAGATATACGAATGCAGTTCGTGTTAGGAGATAAACTCCATGCCTTCTAACAGCAAAGCTGGGTTCCGCCATCGACGCGTGCCGGCAACTTGGCGAGAGCGGAGACTCTGCTGAGACAGAGCTGGGGAGCTCAGATGACGGGATCGCGGCGCCGCCGGAGACTGTTTTGCCGGCGTATCTGTTGGTAGTCGATTGACCATTGACTTACCGACCGCCTTCCAGAGTGCCTGATGACCTTGTCGAATGGCTTCGGCTAAGCTGATCGGAGTGGAGCGGGGCTGTGCAGCCCCCCTCCGGCGGGCCAGAGGAGAACATTGAACACGAGCAGATGTAGTCGAGGATCCAGCCCCTTTGTGTTCGGGGGCTGTGGAGGGGCGCAAGGTATATGCATTACTGAGATTCGTGGTCACTGCGTCACTCAGAGCATCTTCTTTGGCTTCAACCGCGTTGCTCTCCGTTGCTTGATCTGAAGTCGAAAGCGTTACTGCAGCAGTTGCATCGCTGAGGAGCGAGGGCTTGATGTGATCAAGTAACATGCGTAGCTTCAGTTTGCGTGAGATCAGCTCAACAGGCGCAATGCCACAGGCCGCGCATCCGCCTGGGTTTCCGGGATTTGCCACTGCTCTGGACAATGACTGTGTACTGTGACCCTTGAGCATCGTTGCTGAAGAGAATACGCATGGGCCCACAGCAATCGAGACGCAATGAGTGAGGAGATGGATAAGAACATGCGCCTCGGCTTCCCCGATGGACTGCTCCTGCCCCTGCGGTGCCAAAGATCGCCGAGAGTCGAATTCACTCAGGACAGCTTGGGCGATTGCAGCGAGTTGCGCACGTGCAGCCAGCACCGAATCAGAGATCGACAGCCTTGAGGTTCCACCGTTTTGCGAGGGGATGATGGTCCCAGTCTCGGAGGAAATCACACCAAGCTGTTGTAATTTGGAGACCGCAACGGCCGCAGTCGTGGGGGTTAGCTCTACTTGCGTGGTGGGCAGAATGTCATTCACAACACGTTCTGCAAGGACCTGACTCAGCTCACGAAGAGATGCCTTTCCAGAAAACACTAAGTCAAAGACCAGTTGGGAAAGCAATGGCCTTTCAGTTGCTTGAACGGCCGCAACAAGAAGCTGGACCTCGGGGAATTGCTTGAAAACTGCCAGTGCATGCTGCTGTGCGGAGCTAACACAGAGAGCTGGCTCAATCTGAGCAGGCATCCACGGTAACTTACTCTGCATCTCTTCCCTCAGCAACTGGTCTTGCTCATGAATGCGATTACTAACGTGGCGTACATCCAAGGCCGCTTTGCACTGAATCAGGTGATCTGGACCCTTCGGAGTTTCAATTTGAGGATGATTCTCTTCTTGCGGTGGGCGTTTCGGAAGGTCTCGTAGACTAGGTCGATCACGATGGAGAGAGGCAAGAGACGAAGTAGCGTATGCACGCGAAGGGCCCTGACTACGACCTCTCTCGAGGATTTCCTTGCTCCATTCATCTTCGAACATATCGTGCGGCTGAGATGGATCGATTAGCGGACGCGCTGCTGCTAAGCTTGCAAAGGCTGCATCCCGTTGATTCTCCAACGTTGGACGAGAGAACGAGTAAATCTCTTCGACGACGAGCTGGAGCATACCCAGAATTGTGACAGAGTGCGCCAAATCTGGATTCTCGGTTGACTGCTTGACCCGAACGGCATTAATAAATGCATGAGCACCGTCAAGTCCGACGAAAGAGGCAGCATGCTTCGACGCCATCGCATTCGACAAATAGGTCAAAAGCGGATCTGAGAAGTTTCGATCGATTGGCTTGCTCGTATCGCCAGCCTGCTGCGACCTCATAAAGCGGCCAGTGCCATGGAGCAGGACGTTACCGAGTAAAGCCAGTCCCGATCTGAGGAGCTGCGACAAATACAATGCGTATACGAAGGTGCCCACGGAAATAAAAGACTCAACGGGATTCTCAGAGGACGGTTCACGACCCGGCTGGTTCTTCAGATCGATTGTAAGCCCAGCGGCATGCGCCTGAACAAAGATCGTGTCAATGACTCGGGAGGCGGCGGCCTGTGAGTCCACAAGAGCGACTTTGTGTAGGGCACGGGTGGCAACACTCTTTGAGACAAGTGACATAAGTAACGCCTTCTTCTCCTCACCAAAGAGTTGCTGTCCGTCATGGCCGCGTCTAATTGGGACATTCAGGTCAAAGATGTTGATATTAAATCGCTCCAGAGGCGTCGCAACGACTGAGTACAGGTTCGCAATCATCTCCTCCGAGTCATTTGGGAGATAAACAACCGCATCGTTATGATGAACAACCTGGAGCTGCTTCGCCGTCAGGCGTGAGGTTGCACCGGCGACCCGGCATATCGATCGGACTGAATCCGCAAGAATCTCCAAAAGCGTTTCGGGATTAACAGGGTGAGATGGTGTATAGAAGAACCCCTGCTCGCCAAATCGGAGGATCATATCCAACACGTATCTAAGGATCAGGTTGCACAAGGCGAATGAGGCGGGGGGTGAAAGTGACTTCGGAACTTGCAAACCCGCCACCAAGTCGTTGGCCTCCATCATTAGCGCCTCATAAGGTGAAGGCTGTGTGAGAGTCTCATGATCGCTTACGTCGTGATCGTTTGAGGCCTGTCTAGCCTTAAATACGTTGGCAATCGACTCCGAGACTTGAGTTGTGTCGATGATCTGCAACATCGGGGCCTCGGTTTGTAGGGTTTCGAACTGGAAAAGGGTTGGAAGGGCCGTAGCGAGTGGATCATTTACACCAATTGAGTCAGCGACAACGTTAGCCACGTGATGTGCATAGACTGGGTCATTGATCCAAAGACTAACAGATGTGGTGAACTTTGAGTCAGCTTCCAGGGACGAGGATGGCAATTCCTTCAGTGCAAGCGCTTTCGCAGTTGCGATGAGTGGATTCACCACCCGGTCTTGGGATAACATCGCACGCACCCACTGATGCTGCTCGCGCTCTTCCATTTGGGATACAAGGGGTAGTTGGCCACTCGCCGACAGGGGATTGAGTTCACACCTCGCCTTGACCTCTGTACTTGTAAACCTCAACGAACCTTCATTAGACGCGCCGCTGACACCACCATTCTCCGCCACCAACGAAGGCGAAGCAGAAGAACTGACGCGTCGTGTGGTGCCACCGGGAGAAGTGACTGCTCCTGCTGCAGCTTTGACAACGCCCATAGCAGCTGAGCGCAAAGGTCCCACAAGAGTATCAATATCGACCTTACCCGCAAGTAGGTTGGAACTCACGACGCGTGAGATGTCTGATGCATTTTTCGCCGTCAGATGGGCTTCGAGAGTTGATGACGTTGCTGTAAGGGCTTGAGATTGCAGGAGCGAATCGTTGCGAAGCAATACAGTCTGCACCATTTTCCGCACAACCGGATCCGTTGGTTTGAATCCTGCTTTAACAAACGCAGAGAGGACAGCCAGCCCGGGGTGGGTTGGATCAGCGCTTGCATTGGGCACGCCGGTGTCCAGCACAGCAGCACAACACCGATTCACCTCGGTCGCCCAGCCTGGGTCCTCTTGAAGTTTCTTGCGATCAGCCTCGGTCTTCGTCAATAAACTCAACATGTAGAGAGCCACGTCGGGCTTCAAGACACCACTGGCTCCACAGCTAATCCACAGTGGAGAGGCTATGCCGGTGAAATAGGGGAACCACATTGACGCGCCGTGCTCGATTAGCATCTTGGCGATCTCAAAGTGGACTGGCAGGCTTCCAAGCACAGACAAGCTCAAAGCAGTGTGCCTGTGGATAGGCGATACCAAATCGACCCGCGCCTTGTGTTCTAGCAACAGCCGTACAAGGCTGCGTTTGCCCGACTGAGCCGCCACCATCATTGGAGTCAGTCCAGTATATGGATGGAATGCATCGACGGGTGCTCCATTATCTTTGATCATGGTGGTTGCAGTGCCTAGCACGCCTTCTTCAGCAGCGTAGAAGAGCCGTTCAAGCTCGGGTTGGGCGCAGTGGGTGGCACAGATGCCGTGTCCGTCGGGCGTTCGCCGCACGGGAAATACTCGCGACTCTCGATAGTCGCTGTAGCCATGCTTGACCATGGCATATGGGGGCAGGGGAGCATAGTTGCTGCGGCTTTTCAACATGTTGCCAATGGAAGCCGCAATGCCTTCCGCGTTACAGCCCTTGCGCGCACCTTAAAGGGAATCAATGTCTGTGCAGGTCGCTCAAACACGACCGAAACCTCCAAAGAGGCGTTACTCCTTCGAGTGAGTAGGGAATCCAGTAGGCGTTTCACAGGCAGGAAGGGACTGCAGTGTGAAGTCAAATAGATCTTGGACGGAGACACACAGTCAGGACGTCAACGCTGAGCTTTTCACGAACCCACACTAGGTACTCGCGCTGATTTCAGTTCCTATCTGTTCTCGTTCCGAACGTGGTTTTTAAACTACACATCCATTGGAAAAGAGAGTAGAGAACGTTGTCAGTCCCTTGAACATTCACCGAAATTGCTGTATATGCGCACGTAGTGTCTTTATTCAATCTATTTCGCAGTCTTGACCACCTACATATCCTTCAGCAACACCTCTACCGAGGAAGATCCGCGAGATCTTTCATAACATTCGCGTCGTGGTCGCGTTGCGGGAGACACTCTACCCAAGAATGAGTCTCAGAAATGTCAAGGGCATCCGGATAGAGCCGCCAGCCAGCCCGGACCCCATCCCCGTGCGGTCGTCGAGTCCAGCCACTCCGAGCTCCACCTCTTCCCCAATGAGTCATACGTCTCGGCTTGTAGGTGAGTCGGGTTCGGGGATTCGGACCCAGCCAAGCACGCCTTCTCGACCGCAGCCCCAATCACAGCCCCAATCCCCGGCGACTGGTCAGAACAGTCCAATGCGGTCCACCTTCAACTCGTTGGGAGGGGGAGGGGGAGGTGCTGTAGCGAAGGTCAACCCTGAAGAGTTTAGTCATAAGGCGCTGGAGAAGTACGAAAGAGTCCTGGACTATGAGTCCAAGTTAAACGCGTCGCTTCCCTCACACGATCTCTCACTACACAAGCTTCTGGATCCCAACCCCGGAGAAGAAGTGTCTGCGTTGATTGCAGATATCTTGGGAGGGGCATCCCCAAGAGGCGAAGTACACGAGACTGATAATGGATATGGAGACGACAACAGGGACCAACGCTTGGTTGATCCTGACGATAACACCCACTTTAGCGTACACCTAGAGCAGGTAAAGGATGACCAAGGGCAAGGGAAGGCTGAGGATGTTATAGCACCCGTTGGCAGCGTGATCGAAGGGGGGCTGCCCTATCTTGTGACAAAGCTGGGGCTGTATCGCCGGGCCCTTATCCTCGAACGCGCTGCACGCGGCCGTAGCGAAAGTGCCCTAGCGGCTCTCACAAACCAGCTCCATGCGACGAGCGCAGCACTGCTTCGCCGTGATCGCATAATCTCGGATCTCTTAGTCGATCTTGTGTCACTTGAGCAGGCATTGCATTTACAACGCAGCGCGACAGGATCGACAGGCGGAGCGCTTCCTCCTGCTGTCCTTGATGTGGTTCGCGGAAACCCTGGTGTGGACGAGAGCGGAACTTATGCTACCGGAGGTGAGTCAGTCATCGAGGATAGGTTGAATAACATCTTCAGCTCTGCTCCAATAGACTCTCGCGAGACAAGCAGCGGCAGTACACAATTGTGGTCGTTGTGGCTCGCTGGCACAAAAGACAAGGTGCGCGAATTGCTCACAGAATTGGAGTCGTTGAAAACTAGTTTCAGGGTGCTTCACAAGGATGCTGCCGAGGAACGTGCAAACTTGAGACAAAAACTGCTATTAGCAGGTCGTGATGCAGCTGCGAATGCAGAGGATCGCCGGCATGAACGTTCCAGATTCCAAACTAAGCTTGGAGAGGCACGTCAAGCTGTGCAGCTCCTCCGAAACGAGGTTAATGAGCTGCGAGAGCAGTGCACTGAGAAAGAGAATGTCATTGCACGGCTAAAGAAGTTGCTCTACGCTTCTCGGAAGGCTCTTCTCAGCATGGCCTCGGGTGACCCTCGGCAGAACCAAAGAAGTGTACCTGGTCGTGGAATCGCCCTTTCGCAGAGTAAACTTGACTTGACGGCTGAAATTAGACGAGTTATTGGGGACGAACTGGACGAGCTGTCTGCTGACGAAGTCCCTTCTGCGACAACCTCAAACCAAGGTGAAGCCTCAACCAAGCGAGACATTGGCTCTTCGTCGCCGCAAAGATCCTCCACACCACCTGAATCGAGCGTCAACAGGCAGATTTCAGCCGGAGCAGCGACGGCCGAGGCCACCGCCGCAACCGATAAGCTCCTTCGTAGCGTGTCCAGCATGGAGATGGTGCCAGAAGCAAGAATCAGCGACTTTAGTAGCTTAGTCCGTTCCACTTCTGATCTAACAGCTGAAATCAGGCGTCAACAAGCGGCTAGTCAGGTGAACCCGTCACCTACGGATCGTACCGCTTCTCCCAGTCAGATTTCTGTTGCGGCCATCGCCTCAGGACAGGCTACAGTGATTGGAGCCGCCACCGCTGGTGGTGCGATTATCAGCGAGGCAGAGCTCCGCAGTTTACGGGAGGAACTCGCAGAGGCGCGAAGAGTAAATGAGGCTCTGGCTCGTCGTGCGTTCGAGTACAAGCAGAGGTTAGACACATTCGAGCTCCGGTTGAAGAAGTTTGCCGTAACAAGAATTCTGCACTTCAGGCCCAGCGAACCGTATGAATTGACCATCAAAAAGATCACGTCTACGGGTGAAGTGTTTATATGTCTAACTCAGCTAGCTTCAGTTTCGTCTTCCTCTACATCCGCACCGCAAGACAATCAACCAGCTACCCAAGGTCAATTGACGAGCGTAGACGAAGAAACGCGAGGGGAATACTCTCAACTGCTGGAAACAGTAACAATCCGTCCATTGCCAAACCCAGTCAGGTTCCTACTGATCTTCACTGCTGACGGAAATAGGCAGATGACTTTTGATTGTGACACTCCCCAATTGCGTGAAAGCATTATCAGCGCGATCGATGAGATGAAAAGCGCCTTGTAGATTAGTTGACAAACTCTATCAATACAGTTGATCATGGTCTGACCCATGTACTCAAGGGGGTGCGGTGGCGTGAAAGCCTCGCATTGGTTTATGGTTATAATGATCTCATCGCAGACATCGATCGAACGAGTTACAGCGCTATGAAGCTAATATACAATCGATCGTATTTGTGTTTGCCATTCTGATGGAATGAGTGAGGTGGTCACCTATCCGGACTCTTTCTCTTCTCTCTTAAGCTTCGTCAAAAGCGTGTCGATATCCTTGCGCTTGAAAGTCGGAATTCCACGCGGCATCCGCGCCAGCAAGCCAATATCCTTGAACTTGTCGAGGAGTCGGATCATCTTGCCCAAGTTGAGATACGGGAATTGTCGCGCGCGAGTTGCTGGGTCAGCATACGCATTAAGATCATTACCGAGCAGAAGCTGAGTGAGCTGGCGCATCTCTGCGAAACTGTCTGGAAGGTTAGGGAGATTGCACCTTGCTGCAAACTCTTCGAGAGCGTTGACATCCAACTCCATGTTGGCGATTGCGATTTGGTTGAACTTTTTCACATGAACATGTAACGTCAGCATATATACCGTAGCAATATGCTTGCACATAGTGAACTGCACAGCTTCTCGAATTGCATCCGGGAGGTGAAGCAAGCACATAAGAGTCGTTTCCAGGTAACCGATAAGATCAACAATGGGGTCTGACGGTCCGGGAGCACCAGCTGAAGGGAGCCAATCGAGATGCGTGAGCATGCCCAGGAAGTCATCAATCTTGGATCGAATCGATTCGTACAATGCATCCTCACACACAGCTCTAAGGTTGACAAGTTTATCGCGAACGGCGTCAACATGTGCATGAATGAGTGCGGCTGAATCCGAGTTCGGTTGTCCTGCAAGGCTGATACCGTCTTTAGACGCAGAGGGCGACGAAGCTGGAGCGCGCGAAGCTCCATCACCTTCACTATCGACGAAACTCAGCAGGTACGAACGTAGGAACTGGGTTGAGTCTGCGAGCGCCGCTGCGTTCAGTGCGAGCTGTGCGACGTGAGCTACGTTGCTGGCTCGCTGGATCAGTCCGGTGAGCTTCTGTGGAACGATCTGACCCATGATTCGGACAAGTGCTAGTTCTAGTACTGCGTCTGGTGGAACGGGGAATGGCAAAAAGCTCGTATAGCGGTGATGGGAAGCGATTAGGCTTCTAAGAGCTTTACATATTCCTGGCACCATCGATGAGAACGGCAACTTCGTGGGATATGACTCAACATGGTCGGACTGGTCTTTCAATCCATTTGCAAGCACTACGCTTTGATACTCTTTGGGATCCTTGATCTCCATTTGCTCAAAGCGATCCGTTGCAAGTACAGTCGCGAAGTCCGAAACGAATCGACCTTCGAGCACTTCTTCAAACCTACGGAACACTTGAGATCGCAAAATCATACCGATGGGCTGGGCAGGCAGATGGCATGCAGAAATTGCGGATGCAAATGCGCTCAAAAGTTGCTTAAACGCGATGAAGTGGCTTGGTAGCCTAAACGTGGCCAGAGCCTGCCTGCACAAAATTTCAGAAAGCCTCGAGCAGGCCCGCTCCCAGACGGCCTCAAGTTCGGTCAGAGTGCTAAGCTCCGTAGCAGAAGCAGCAATACGCGCCTCAAGGACGACAAAACCAAGAATAGCACTAAGACGCGTCTCCAGCACGCGCAAGTATGGTAGAACCTCATCAACGGGTGGCAGATGCAGCAACGCTGCGAGGGTGTGAAGGCGTCTCGCGGCGAATCGGTTTCGGAAGATGGCATCAGCGCCTCGATCACGGAAGGTGTTGCTGCACTGGTAGAGAGTTGCCAAGCCAAAGTCTGCATCGACAGCCGAGCCTTCGCCAGCAGCTGCAACGGATGCTGCCGTGGTAGTGGGTGCCTGGGTTGAGGGTAGCGCATCTGAGGAGAGCCCCTTTCCATCGGCAATTCCATCACTGCCTTCTGACAGGGCCACCAAGAGTTCACTTACCGATGCAGCAACAATTGGCGCCCCTGGTGTCGCTCCTGCGGTCGCCGAAGCGGCACTCGGAACTGAGCCGGTACTGGAGGACGAGGGTGATGCATTGGGACCACTTGCTGATGAGTCAAATTCTGGGAGAACGGCTCCATATGATCCTAGATACAGCCCAACCAGAGAAGTCCTTTCGAGATTGGATTTCCTTGAAGGCGGAGATTTGGATGACTCCTTCTTGTGTTTCGATGATGACGACGATGGTGAGGCTTCATCAGGGGCACTACCCTCCTCATCACCTTGGTCGTCCTCTCCATCATCCAAACCACGCGACGACCCTAGGAAAAACATCATGCGCGCAGCACGAGCGCGCCGAGCCTGCATCGCGCGGGCCTCTTGCGCAAGTAAGGATTGAACATGCATCTTCAGAACACGTTCACCTACTTGAGGTGATGTGAGGCCAGCTTGCGTAAACCACTTCTCAAGCTCCGACTCAGCATGAGCAAATGCTTTCGCAGTCAGTGCATCAGCCCGTTGCCTTACGTGCCTTGCGAGCTGTGGGAGCTCCGACAGAAGCGCGCTGTAATTGGTTTGGAGAAGGCGCAGGGCTCGAAGACCAGCATAGTGCTGCTTCTCGTTAACCAACTTCTCTGCACGTACAAGGGAGTCCAATAGACTTTGAATTCGCAGGAAGAGAAGTCGAGTGACTGCAAGGTTCTCACGAATGCTACGTGCAGCGCTTAGCTCGCGTGCACCTGAAATCAAATTGGAAGTGGAATTTGCGATCTGGTCTGCGAGTGCCGTGACTTGCTTTCGTAGCGATGTGGCGTCGGATCCTAGGGTCAGTAACGAATCGACGGCCTCAATGAATTCACCATAGCAATTTCGGCAGGTTTCTCGAATCTCTTGCTCCTTCGCAGCGATCTGCATGTCGAGATACGTCCTGAAGCTGTGTGTCCAGGATCGTTCGTACACTGCCTTTACAGCGGCTGCAAACTGTCCGTTTTCGCTTAGGCTGATAAGCAAGACGCGTGGGTCGCTGCCTCGCAGCGCGCGGATATCTTCTGCTGGATCATGGTCGGCCGTGACTGGTTCTCCTTTACCCTTGGATCCCGATTTGCTTGCCAAACCTTTTCTTCGGTTTTGCTGGGACACGCTCAACGACTCGGCGTATTTCTTCAACAGTTGGGTGCGATCAGGGAGAATCGCTCCTTCACCAACGGCGCGAGCGGCGCCTCCCAACGCAGCCTTGGAGACCGCAGAGAGCTTGGTTGGAGTTTTGCCATCGTCTAAGGAATGAGGCAGAGTACGCTTACCTCCCTTTCGATTAAGCGCGTTGGCTGTGTTGTCAGACGAGTCCGCGGCGGCCGATTTGGCCCGATCCATGTCGGCACTGTTCATGGAGCCAAGATCTCCTGTAAGCTTCAACTGGCCTCGGTTGAGTTGAGCCTATCCAC
>Ga0182741_1003923_pt1 | contig 15181 bp, 15 predicted proteins | sample eDN5th37CBELigOP_FD_128874 | JGI IMG/M metagenome (GOLD analysis project Ga0182741, IMG submission 128874) | Enriched Organic Plus compost microbial communities from Emeryville, California, USA - eDNA 5th pass 37_C BE-Lig OP (version 2) (version 2) ...
TCCTGATGGCCCTTGAAGGTCAGCGCCGCGCCCGCCGGCCGCGCCTGGAATGCTGCGCGTGCGATCTCGCCGCCCTCCCGAGCTGCCGCGATCGCGACCTCGAGCCGCTGCGAAATACCCCTATCGTCCATTTCAGGCCCGTCCCGTGATGCGGTCGATCTCGTCGAGCTCCTCGGCGGTCAGCCGCCAGTTTGCGGCGCCGACATTCTGCGTGACCTGTTCCGGCCGGGTGGCACCGGCGATCACGCTCGCCACGGCCGGCCGGCTTGCGAGCCAGCTGAACGCAAGTTGCAGCAAGCTGCGGCCGCGCTGCTCCGCGAAGGCACTCAGCGCCTCGACCACGGCGAGATTGGCGTCGGTGAAGAATCGCTGCGCCGTCGTCGTGCCCTCCGCGAGCCGTGTGCCCTTGGGCGCCGGCATGTTGCGCTGGTACTTGCCGCTGAGCAGCCCGCTCGCCAGCGGGAAGTACGGCAGCAAGCCCATGCCGTGCGCGCTGACCGCCGGCAGCAGCTCCTTCTCAATTCCGCGCACCAGCAGGCTGTATTCATCCTGTGCCGAGACGAAGCCGTTGAGATTGTGATGGCGCGCGGTCCAATGCGCCTCGGTCACCTGCCAGGCCGGCAGGTTGGAGCAGCCGACATACCGGACCTTGCCTTGACGAACGAGGTCGTCCAGCGCCCGCAGCGTTTCCTCGATGGGCGTATGCGGGTCCGCCTGGTGCAGCTGATAGAGGTCGATCCAGTCGGTGCGCAGCCGCTTCAGGCTCGCTTCCACCGCCCGCATGATGTAGCGCCGCGATCCGCCGCGCAGCGCACCGCTGTCGTCCATCGCCATGCCGAACTTGGTCGCCAGCACGATGTCCTTGCGCCTGTCGCCGAGAATTTGCCCGAGCTGCTCTTCCGAACCGCCGCGGTTGCCATAGATGTCGGCCGTATCGAACAGCGTGATTCCGGAGTCGAGCGCCCGGTGCACGACGGCGCGCGTTGCGGCGAGATCGAGCCGGCCGCCGAAGTTGTTGCAGCCAAGTCCGATCAGCGACACGCGCAGGCCGGAGCGGCCCAGATTGCGGATTTCCATCGATCGAAGTCCCGTGTGAGGCGAAGCGGCGATCCTACCGGTCGCGCCCGCCCTGGCAACCGCGCCGCGGCACCGCGCGCGAAAAGAGATGCGGCTGCGACCCGAATATTTTAAGCTTCAAGAAAATGGACAGCGAGAGACAGGAGCAAGGGAGATGCGCGAACCGACGCCGCGTCCCTGCTATTACGCCGAATACCTGCGGCTCGATACGCTGCTGGCCAGTCAAGTGCCCGAAAGCACGCGCCTCGGCCGTCCGGCCCATGACGAGATGCTCTTCATCATCGTTCATCAGGCCTACGAGCTGTGGTTCAAGCAGATCCTGCACGAGCTCGACCGAATCCAGACCGACTTTGCCCATGACACGGTCGAGGATGCGGATCTCGGCCGGATCGTGCACGGCCTCGATCGCATCAACGAGATTCTGAAGCTGATCATCCACCAGCTCGACGTGCTGGAGACGATGACGCCGCATGACTTCCTCGATTTTCGCGATCTGCTCATTCCCGCTTCCGGATTCCAGTCGGTCCAGTTCCGCGCCATCGAAATCCGGCTCGGCTTGCGCCGCGAGCAGCGCCTGTTGATCGGAGACAAGCCCTACGAGGTCCGGCTTGATGACGCCGACCAGGCGCGCATCGAAGCCGCGGAGCAGATGCCGAAGCTGATCGCGCAGCTCGACCAGTGGCTGGCCCGCACGCCTTTCGTGGCGATGGGCGGCTACGCCTTCGGCACTGCCTATCGCGATGCTGTGGTGCGCATGCTCGAAGCCGACGCGGCCCGCATCCGCGACAACGATTCCATGAGCGACGTGCAGCGCGCGGTGGAATCCAAGGCGATCGCCGGCGCGCTCGATCGCTTCCGCGCCATCTTCGAGCCGGTGGACGGGCCCTCCCCGTGGCGCATGTCGCTCGCCGCGGTCCAGGCTGCCCTGTTCATCACCGTCTACCGCGACCGCCCGGTCCTGCAGCTTCCCTACCGCCTCCTCGCCGCGCTGATGGACATCGAGGAGAATTTGACGCTGTGGCGCTACCGCCATGCGTTGATGGTCCAGCGCATGATCGGCGTGAAGATCGGCACCGGCGGCTCGTCCGGGCAGGACTATCTGCGGTCCACCGCCGAACAACACAAGATATTCGACGACCTGTTCCAGCTGTCGACCTATCTTATCCCGCGCTCGGCGCTGCCGCCGCTGCCGCCCGATGTCGAACGCAGCATGGGCTTCGTCTACGCCGCGCGGCCGCAAACCTGATGCTGTCGCTGCATCGGCACTTCTCGGTGTTCCGCGACGCCGCGCCGGCTCGTATCCATCTGGCAGCGCACAGCCATCATTATTGGCCGGACGCCGCCTGCGCCGCCCATGCGCAGGCAGTGACACACGCGGCACAGAGCGCCGATACCAAGTGGGATCACGTCTTCGCGGAACTCGTGCCGGCGGTCCGACGCGGCATCGCCGCGCGCCTCAACCTGCCCGACCCGGCGACGATCGCCTTCGCGCCGAACACGCATGATTTCGTGCGCCGTCTGCTGTCATGCCTGCCCCTCGACCGGGTGCCGCAGGTCCTCACCACCGATTCCGAGTTCCATTCCTTCCAGCGGCAATTGGCGCGGCTCGCCGAAGACGGCCTCGTCACCGTCACCAAGGTCGCGACCGAACCCTTCGCGACTTTTCCGGAGCGCTTCGCTGCCGCCGCGAGCAGCGCCCGTGCCGATCTTGTCTTTGTCAGCCAGGTCTTCTTCAACTCGGCGGCGACCGCGGGCGGCCTGAAGGACCTTGTCGCCGCCGTGCCGGCTCGCGACACGCTGATCGTCATCGACGGCTATCACGGCTTCATGGCGCTGCCGACCGACCTTTCGCCGATTGCGGAGCGCATCTTCTATCTCGCCGGCGGCTACAAATACGCCATGGCGGGCGAAGGCGCCTGCTTCCTGCACTGCCCGCCCGGCTATGCCATGCGGCCACGCGATACTGGCTGGTTCGCCGCCTTCGGTGCGCTGGCCGCCGAACGCGACGACCGCGTGCCCTACGCGCCCGGCGGCGCGCGCTTTCTCGGCGCCACGTTCGATCCAACGCCACTGCATCGCATGGCGGCCGTGTTCGCATGGCTGGACGAGATCGGATTGACGGTCGAGGCAATCCACGACCACGTTCTCGCCCTTCAGCGCCTCTTTCTCGACGGTCTGGCGCGCGACGGCATCACCGCCCTGCGCAACGCCCGGCTGGTCACGCCGATCGACACATCGATGCACGGCCACTTCCTGACGTTCGAAACCGCCGAAGCCGCCGCGCTGCATACGCGCTTGGCCGCGGCGGGTATCGTCACCGACGTGCGCGGCGAGCGCATCCGTTTCGGCTTCGGCTGCTACCACACGGCCGAGGAGATCGAAGCCGCCGTCACGGCGATCGCCCGCGCATTGCGGTGAATGCGGCGGGCGACGGTGTTAACACATCATTGACAAAGTTCCCGCGGGCCCGTTCACTGCGGCCCGGTGCAGGTGAACCGGCTGGGGCCGGTCAAAAGGGAATCCGGCAGGTCTGTCATGGGCCTTATCCGGAGCTGCCCCCGCAACTGTCAGCGGCGAGCCCTCCTCCAGACGCCACTGGGCCGAAGGCCTGGGAAGGCGGAGCGAGGGCGATGACCCGTGAGCCAGGAGACCTGCCTGCACTGGTCACCCTTCCGGCGTGCGGGGCGCGCGACCGGGGCGGCTTCCGCAGCGGTGACATGCAAACCGTCGCGGAGGTTCGGTCGGTGACACCGTTCCCCTTCCATCGGCATGCGTGAATGCATGCCCGGCGTGTGCCATCCGGCCCGCCTCCGCGACATGTTCAACCTGGTGTTGGAGGCATGTCGTGCCCGTCTTGTTCCGTTCTGTATCGTTGTCGCTGCTCTTGCTGCCGCCGCTCCTGGCCACGGCGGCGGCCCAGGATGCCCTTCCTGAAATCGTCGTCTCCGCGGACCTGACCCCGGTCCCGGCCGACAAGGTCGGTTCGTCGGTCACCGTGCTTTCGGGCGAGCGCCTGCGCGCCGATGGCTTCCGCACGGTCTCCGACGCGCTACGCACGATTCCCGGCGCGGCCGTGAGCCAGTCCGGATCGCGCGGCAACATCACCCAGCTCCGCATCCGCGGCACCGAGGCCAACCACCTGCTGGTGCTGGTTGATGGCGTGCCGGTGAATGCGCTCGGCGACGGCGAGTTCAATTTCGCCGACATGCCGCTCGACGACGTCGAGCGGATCGAGCTGCTGCGCGGGCCGCAATCGGGACTCTACGGCGCCAATGCCCAGGCCGGCGTGCTGACGATCGTCACGCGCACCGGCCGCGGCATGAAGCGTCCCGAATTCACCGCCCGCGTGGAAGGCGGCACCCAACGTTCCGCCGACGTCGCCGCCTCGGCCCGCGGCGCTGCTGGCCCTTTCTATGGCGCGGTCACGGTGTCCGATGCCGTCACCGAAGGCTTCAACGTCGCCCGGGACGGCATCGAGCGGGATGGCGCCAAGCGCTTCGCCTTCACCGCCAAGGGCGGCATCGACTTCTCGCCGCAATTCAACGTCGAAGGTTTCTTCCGCCAATCCAACCGGTCCCACGACGGCGACCCGCAGGACTTCGTCACCGGCCTCGTCTACGACCGTGTCGGCGACGGGCTGCGCTTCGACGAAACGCTGGGCCGCGTCGAGGCGACGCTGAAGCTGTTCGACGACCGCTGGGTGCAGTCCGCCAAGTGGTCGGTGGCCGAGCAGTATCAGGAGGCTTTCGAGGCCGGCATTCTCAGTTCGCTCACCGCCGGACGCACCGAGACCTTCGCTTACGAGAGCACGGTGTATGGCGACACGGCCGTGCTCGGCGGCGAAAATCACCGCTTCACTCTCCTGGCCGAGAACCGCACCGAGACCTACCGCTTTGCTAACACCTTTCTGATCGGCCCCGACGCGGCGTTCTGGAACGAAGGCCAGAGCCGCGAGACCACGGGGCTGGCGGGCGAATACCTGCTGGACCTCGCCACCGGCACCACGCTGTCCGCCGCCCTTCGGCAAGACTGGAATTCGCCCTTCAGCGACGAGCTCACCTGGCGTTTCACGCTGTCGCAGCGGCTCGGCACGACCGGCGCGCGCCTTCACGCCAGTATCGGCCGCGGCGTGACCAATCCGAGCTTCGTCGAGCAATACGGCTTCACGCCGTCGAGCTTCATCGGCAATCCCAACCTCGTGCCGGAGAGTTCGATCGGCTGGGACGTCGGCGTCGAGCAGACGCTGCTCGATGGCCGCCTGGTCGTCGACACCACCTATTTCCACTCGCGGCTGGAGAACGAGATCGTCACGATCTTCCTGCCGACATTCGAATCCACGGTGATCAACGCCGACGGCATTTCGCTGCGCCAAGGCGTCGAGGTCAGCGCCACTTGGAATCCGCTGGATTGGCTGTCGCTTCGTGCCGCTTACACCTACACGGATTCCCAGGATGCCGAGCAATTACAGGAGCTCCGTCGGCCCTATCACGCCGCCTCGGGCAGCGCGACCGTGCACTTCGCCGAGCGCCGCGGCCGCGCCACCGTCAACGTCGTCTACAACGGCACCATGGCCGACACTTGGCCGAAATTCCCGGCCGAACGCGTCATGCTCGACAGCTACACCCTGGTCAGCGGCATCATCTCCTACGACGTGACGCCTTGGTCGACGGTGTTCGCCCGCGCCGAGAACCTGTTCGACGCGAATTACGAGGAGGTCTTCTCCTATCGCGCCTCCGGCTTCGCCGCCTATGCGGGCCTCCGCGTGAAGCTCGACTAGCGGCCGCGCGCCGCCCTGCGGACCCGGCCGGGTCTGCAATCCCGCTTCCCGGACGCGAGCGAAAGCCACGCGCCCGGGACGCCACGCGGCAGGGCCGAGCGCCGCCGGCACTAGGCGCGGGCGGGATCCGCCTCTGCCGCAATCCAGGCGAGATAATCCGGGTCGCCGCCCTCCACCGGCACGATCATGATCGCCGGCGTCTCGTAAGGGTGCACCGCCCGCACCGCCTCGCGGACCGGCTCCGTCAGCGCGGCCCGGGTCTTCACGATCATCACCGCTTCCTCGGCGCGCTCGATCGCTCCCTGCCACCAATAATGCGAGACCATCCCCGGCAGGATGTTGACGCAGGCGGCCAGCCGCCGCTCCAGGATCTGTCGGCCGGCGGCCTCCGCCTCGACAAGCGAGGGAAAGGTCGTATAGACGAGAACTGCGCGCTCCACGGATTGCCTCCACACGGCCGCCGACGGCGGCGCAACAGCGCCAGAGCCGGCCCATGACCTCAGCTGCCCCGCCCGCCGATCGCATCACCTTCCTGGCGAGCCAAAGCCCGGAAGCGCAGCAGGCGCTTGCGGCTTTCATCAAGCGCTATGGCAACGCGCCCATTGAGGATGCCGACGTGATCGTTGCCCTGGGCGGCGACGGCTTCATGCTGCAGACCCTGCACCGGTTCATGTCGACCGGCAAGCCGATCTACGGCATGAACCGCGGCACGGTCGGCTTCCTGATGAACGAATTCAGGGATGACGACCTCCCGGCCCGCATCGCGGCTGCCGAAACCAGCATCATCCATCCGATCGTTATGCACGCCCGCGACACGACCGGGGCGGAGATCACCCACCGCGCCATCAACGAGGTGTCGGTGTTCCGCCAATCGCATCAGGCGGCGCGGCTGCGGCTGCTGATCGACGGCAAGGAACGGCTGGCCGAGCTCATCGCCGACGGCGTGCTGGTGGCGACGCCGGCGGGCTCCACCGCCTACAATCTCTCCGTCCAGGGGCCGATCATCCCCATCAACGCGCCGCTCCTGGCACTCACCCCGATCAGCCCGTTCCGGCCGCGCCGCTGGCACGGCGCTCTGCTGCCCGACACCGCCCGCGTCTCCATCGAGGTGTTGGAAGCGGACAAGCGTCCGGTCGCCGCCGTTGCCGATCACGACGAGGTGCGGTTCGTGCGCGAGGTCGAAGTGGCGATGGACCACGCCATCGACATGCACTTGCTGTTCGATCCGGGCCACAACCTCGATGAGCGTATCCTGCGCGAGCAGTTCGGCTACTGAGCCGCTGCCGGCAACCCTTCATTAAGGTCGTTTTCTTAGGTTGAACCGGTCGCAGTCTGTCGGCGATGCGCTCGGTGTCACATGGTCCGTGTCGATTTCAACAAGCTGCGCTTCCTCGTCGTCGACGATAACGCGCATATGCGCAGAATCCTGCGGACGCTTCTGCATGGCTTCGGCACGCGCGAGGTTTACGAGTGCGAGGACGGCGCCTCCGGTCTCGAAGCGTTCAACAGCTACTCGCCGGATATCGTCATCACCGATTGGGCCATGCCGATCTTCGACGGGCTCGAACTGACCCAGATGATCCGGCAGCCGGGGTCGAACCACAATCCTTACGTCCCGATCATCATGCTGACGGGTCATTCGGAGAAGAAGCGGGTCATGACCGCGCGGGACGCCGGCGTGACCGAGTTCCTGGCCAAGCCGATCTCCGCCAAGGCGCTCTATCAGCGGCTGCTGAACATCGTCCACAATCCGCGTCCCTTCATCCGCACGAAAACCTTCTTCGGGCCGGACCGCCGCCGGAACGTCAATCCGAACTATGCCGGTCCGGAACGGCGCAAGGGCGGCAAGGCTGACGTGATCCGCCAGCAGTCGCTGCTCGACAAAGCCAAGATGCCGACGTGACACAGGGAAGAGGCAGACCGGACATGGCCCCAAGGAACAAGGACGAAGCTTCGGTCTCGACCTTCGCGGACCACGAGGTGATCCTCCCGCCGCACAAGTTGACCAAGGCCGTGGCCAAGGCGGGTCGCGACGACCCGGACCTGCTCGCGATGGCGGAAAAGGCGCTGGCGGAGCTGTCGAGCGAGTTCGGCACGTGGATGCGCGCCGAATGCGAGCGCCTCGACAATGCGCGCGACGTCGCCAAGACCGCAGGAATGGACGTGAAGACGCGCGACGAGCTGTTCCGCGCCGCTCACGACATCAAGGGCGAAGCCTCCACGTTCGGTTTCCCGCTCATCGGCCCCGTCGCCGACAGCTTGTGCCGGCTCATCGAGCACACGCCGGAAATCAACCGCATTCCGATGCCCCTGGTCGACCAGCACGTCGACGCCATCAAAGCCATCATCCGCGAATACGACTCGGAGAGCTGCGAGGAGATGGCCAGGATCCTGATTGCGCGGCTGCGCGGCGTCACCGACGACTTCCTCGTCAACGCCAACCGGCACCGGCCTGAATATCTCGACGGCGTCGTCGCGCCCTCGCTGGTGCCCGACGGCAGCGCCGGCTGAGAGCGCAAGGCGTCCCGCTTCGACGATGACCCGTCGCGCTGGCCGCCCGCTCACGCGGCCACCAGCTCCGTACAGAATGCCCGCGCCTCTTCCCGCGCGGCCTCGGTGGCGAACCGCCGCAGCAGCATGACCAGCGGAGCGCTGTCCGCGGCCGGCAGATAATCGCAGCGCTCCAGCACGCTCTCCACCATCCGCCGCTTCAGGCGCATCGCCCCGCCCGGCTCGCTGTAGCCCTGCTCGTGCAGGACTTCGACGGCCGCGTGGAACGCGGGATAGGCCGAGGCCGGGAGGCCGGCACGATCGTAGAGCGCGCGGAAACCGGCACCGCGGCGGTCGTGCAGCAGGCCCGCCGCCCGGGCGGGCGACACACCGGCCAGCTCAGCCAGCGCCTCCTCGAACAAGGTCACATTGCCGGACAGGAGCGCGCGCAACATCAGGCCCGGCGTCAGCTGGCCGCTTTCGCACAGATGACGCACCAGCGGCCGCACCTGCGTGTAGGACGACTGCGCCGCCAGCGTCACCGTAGCCTTCTCGCAGGCTTCCCGCGTGACGCGCCGCGCCCGCTCCGGCTCGAGCCACTGTCGGCTGGTCACGAAATCGGCCAGCGTCTGCGCCAACTTCGCGAGCAAAGCCTGCCGCGTCGTGGCCGGCAGGTCGTCGCGCGCCAGCATGGCATTGCGGATCGCCCCGAGATGGCCGTGCCGGTCGACGATACGGTCGAGTGAGAACGGCACCAGCTCCGCGTCGGGATTTTCGATCAAGATCAGGCAGGCCTCGGCCGAGCCGACCTCCGCCAGCGCCGCCGCGACCGCGCGCGGCAGCCCGCGCCGGCTGGCGATCGCCGCCTGCACGGCCGGATCGCCCTCGCCCGCGGCGTCGACTAGGTCCGCGTCGAGCAGCAGCGGCGAACGTGCGAGAATCGGCGCCGCCACCTCGGGCTGATCGGCCGCGAGCGGCAGGACCACCGCCGGCGGTGCGTCGGGATGGGCGGCCAGAGCCTCCGCCAACGCCCGCCGTACCAGCGGCGACGGGTCGTCCAGCAGCATGATCATCGCCCCTTCGGCTGCGAACCGATCGTCCGGGAGCAGCCCGGAATAGAGATAGGCCCGCGCAAGCGCGCTGGTTGCGTCTGCCCGCTCTGCGGCCGACGCCGTCTTTATCCACTGCAGGAAATGCCGAACGATCATTGGACGTCCAACGCCACGCGACCGCCGCGGTCAATCCGCGGCACCGGCTCGTGCCGGTATCCTCACGCTAGCGCCGATCGCTTAACAAAGCGTTCAGCATAAACCTGTACGTTTGTTGACGAATTCTTAATCTGCCGGCGTCGGCTAGACGCTGCGGTTCTGCGTCGCCTGAATCTCGGGGCGCAGGAAGCGGAACAGATCGAGCGGGCCGCGCCCGATCCGGCCGTTGGCCGAAGAGGCCGTCTCTGCGACGGGCGGGTTCGCCGCCGCGACGCTCGCGACCGGCGCGGCGCGCCGCGGTCCCCACAATTGCGTCACCAGCGGCGACAGCGGGCCGCTGCGTTCGTCCTGGAACAGCGCGTAGACCGGCGAACGGTCGCCCGTATAGGCGGTCGTGGACGCGCTCAACGGCTGCGCCTCCTGCGCCGCCAGCGCTTCCGCCGGCAGACCGCTTGGCGCGGTGCGCGCATTGTCGTGCTTGGCGACCAGGACCTGGTAGACCTCGGCGACCGACCGGGGCGCGCCGTTGCCGTCATAGAAGATCGCGCGGTTCGCGCGCGCCGCTTCCGGAAACAGCTTCGCGGCGGAAGCCTGCGGCTGGCGCGCCGCCTGCCCGATCAACTTGATCGCGCCGCCGGAGCCGAGGAAATGCGCGATATAGAGCTCACCGTCGGACGGCGGGCGGCCAATGCCTTCCGCGAGCTCGCTCGCATTGCGCTGGGTGAACGCGCCGGCCATCACCGCATTCGCGGTCGGGTCGAACCGCAGGTTCATGATCGTGTCGCGCATCGCCGGATCGGACACGACGTAGCGCCCGTTCGACTGCCGCGTGATCGCCTGCGCATACTGCCCATAGCCGAGACCTGGCCCCGCCTCCTTGACGGTCGCGAGCCAGGTCTGGTCGACGAACTGGAACAGGCCGGTTGCGGACGAGCTGCTCGCGCGTGCGCTCGGGTCCAGGCTGGATTCGCGCATCGCCGTTTTCAGGAGATAATCGAAGCCTGCGCCGGTGGCGCGCGCCGCCTCGCGAATGGCTCGCGTGACGCCCTGCGCGATATTGGTGGTGGCTTCGAAGAACATGCGCGTCCCTGGGGGCAGGAAGAGCCCCACCGCTGTGCCGAAGCATTAACGACTATGGTAAACGACGTCTTAACGGCGCCGGCCGAACCGGGGAGAGAGCGATGACCGAAACCGCGACGCGGCACCCGCGCGGGGGCCTCTATTTCGAGGATTTCCACATCGGCGAGCTGTTCGAGCACCGCCTCACCCGCACCGTGACGCAGATGGACAACATGTTGTTCTCCAACATGACGCTCAATCCCCAGCCCCTGCATATCGACCGCCACTTCTGTGAACGCGAGACCGAGTGGGGTCAGCCGTTAATGAATTCGCTCTTCACGCTCGGCCTGATGATCGGCATTTCGGTCAACGATCTCACCGTCGGCACCACGATCGCCAATCTCGGCATGACCGACGTGCGCTTCCCGCATCCGCTGTTCGAAGGCGACACGGTTCATTGCACCACCGAGGTGATGGACAAGCGCGAATCGAAGTCGCGCCCCGGCGCCGGTATCGTCGAGTTTCACCACCGCGCCTTCAACCAGAACGACAAGCTCGTCGCCGAATGCCGCCGCCAGGCCTTCATGCGCATGCGGCCGAGCTGACTGGACATCCCATGCGCTCGCTCCTGTTCGTTCCTGCCGACAGCCCGAAGAAGCTCGATCGCGCAGCGGCCGCCGGCGCCGACGCCCTCATTGTCGATCTCGAGGATTCCGTCGCGCCCGCGCGCAAGCCCCTCGCCCGCGAGGCCGCGGCCGAGTTCCTACGCGCCCGCCGCGCGGCAGCCGATGCGCCGGTGCTGATCGTGCGCATCAATGCGCTCGAGACCGGCCTCGCCGACGCCGACCTCGAGGCGGTCGTCCCCACCGCGCCGGACCTGATCATGCTGCCGAAGGCGCGCGGCCGCGCCGCCGTGGCCGAACTCGACGCCAAGCTGACGGCCCAGGAAGCGCTGCATGCGCGTCCCGACGGCGGCATCGGCATCCTGCCGATTGCCACCGAGACGGCGGAATCGCTGTTCCTGTCGGGCACCTATCGTGGCGCGAGCGTCCGCCTTCGCGCCCTGACCTGGGGCGCCGAGGATCTCTCCGCTGATATCGGCGCCGAAACCAATCGCGACGAGGCCGGCCTGTTCACCGACCCCTACCGGATCGCCCGCGCCTTCTGTCTGCTCGGCGCCGCGGCGGCCGAGGTGCCGGCGATCGACACCGTCTTTGTCGATTTCCGCGATCCCGCCGGCCTGCGCGCCGAGGCCGAAGCGGCTCGGCGCGACGGGTTCGACGGCAAAATGGCGATCCATCCCGACCAAGTGGCGATCATCAATGAGGTCTTCACGCCGACGGCCGAGGCGATCGCCCAGTCGGAACGCATTGTCGCCGCCTTTGCCGCGGATCCGGGCGCCGGCGTGGTCGGTATCGACGGCCGCATGGTCGACCGCCCCCATCTGCGCCGGGCCGAGCGCCTGTTGGCCCGCGCCGGCCGCGCCCGGCCCTAGTCGCCGAAGCGGGTGACGATTTCCGCGAGCGGCGGCCGCGGCCGGTCCTCCGGCGGCCGCATCGGCCGTCCGATATGGATGAAGCCGGCGATCTTCTCGTGCTCGGCCAAGCCCAGCGCCGTCAGCGCCCGGCGGTCATAGGCGTACCATTCCGTGACCCAGTTGGTGGCGTAGCCCAGCGCCGTCGCCGCCGTGACCAGGTTCATCGCCGCGGCCCCCGCGGACAGGACCTGCTCCCATTCCGGAATCTTGACGTGCGGCGCCGCCCGGCTGACCACGCCGATCACCAGCGGGGCACGGGAAAAGCGGCCGCGTTCGATGGCGATCCGGTCCTCGTCCGCGGTCGGATTGTCGGCCGCGAAGATGGCCGCGATCGCCGCGCCCGCCCGTTCGCGCCCGGCGCCGGCGAAGACAATGAACCGCCACGGCGCCAGCTTGCCGTGGTCGGGCACGCGCGAGGCGATCGTCAGCATCGTCTCGATCTCGGCGTCCGACGGCGCCGGACCGGTCAGCTCGGGAATCTTCACCGAGCGGCGTTTCTTGAGCAGTTCCAATGCGTCCATGGTGCCTTCCGTGTTCGTGCCCGAGTACCATGGCGGCCCGGGCCAGACAAACCGGGGCTTGAATTCGCCGCGATTCCGACCGAAAAACCGGGGCATGATCCTTCGATTGCGCGTGGGCAGCCGCCGTTCCGGCCGGATTCTGGCGTTTGCGGTCGCGATGCTGGCCGTTTTCGGGCCGGCAACGGCCGAAACCGCCGGAAACGAGACCGAACTGGCGCAGTTGGCCCCGGGCTTCGGTGGCGCCAACTTGGCGCCACCCGGCAGCGGCTTCGGCCGAGCAGGTCCGAGCCTGCCTCCGCCGCCGGGAGGGCAAAGTCAGATCATGCCGATGGTGCCGGCGGGGCAGATCGCGCTCGCCCTCAGCGCGCGATTCGGCCGCGAGCCACCGAACATTCCCGCCGGGCTGCACTGGCGGGTCTATGCCGACCACCCCGACTCGACCGGCGCCTTCCGCCTCGTCCGCGAGGACAAGAGCCCCACCCCCGTCTTCCTCCTGCCGCCAGGCGGCTACATCGTCAGCGTTTCGTTCGGCCTCGCCAACGCCACAAGGCGCGTCCAGCTTCGCTCCGAAACGGTGCGCGAGGTGTTCGAGCTGGCTGCCGGCGGCATACGCCTCGAGGGCAAGGTCGGCGACCACCGCATTCCGAGCGGGCAGATCACCTTCGACCTCTACAGCGGCAGCCAGTTCGACACGAGCGAGAAGCGGGCGATTATCCAGTCGGTCACCACGGGCGACGTCGTGCTGCTGCCCGAGGGCACCTATCACATCGTCTCCAATTACGGCGACGGCAACGCGGTGATGCGCTCCGACATCCGCGTCCAGGCCGGCAAGCTCATCGACGCCACCATCAATCACCGCGCCGCGGTGATCACGCTCAAGCTCGTCAGCGAAGCCGGCGGCGAGGCGCTGGCCAACACCGCTTGGTCGGTGCTCACCCCCGGCGGTGACGTGATCAAGGAATCGATCGGCGCGTTTCCGACCGTCGTGCTCGCCGAAGGCGAGTACATCGTGATCGCTCGCAACGAGAACAAGGTCTACAATCGCGAGTTCAAGGTAGAGCCCGGCGTCGATCGGGAGATCGAGGTGCTGGCACGGTGACCTTCAGTGCCAGTTGCACGGAACCGAACCCGCTCCCCGGGCGTTGTTCGAACCGATCCGGACTCCTGCACGTGCTTCCTGAACACTTCAATCTCACCGCCGGCGCGATCCTGCTCGATGTCGACGGCACCCTGCTGGACATTGCGCCGACGCCGCACGCCGTGCGCGTGCCAGGGCTGCTGAAAAAGGCATTGGTGCGGCTGACGGAGCGTACAGGGGGCGCGCTGGCCTTCGTCAGCGGTCGTTCGCTCGCCGATCTCGACCTCATCTTCGATCCTTTGAAGCTCTCTGCCATTGCAGGCCACGGGGCGGAAATTCGGCTCACGACCAACGGCGAGCACGAGGTGCGGTTGTCCGGCGAACTGGACGAGGAACTGCGTCGCCGCCTCACGGACGTGGCCAATCTCGGTGCGGGAATCGTCGTCGAGGACAAGGGCTATGCCATCGCCCTGCACTACCGGCTGGCCCCGGAGCACGAGGTCACGGTTCATGAAGCGGTTGCCGAGATCTGTGCCGACGTTCCGGCCTCCGCCGTGGAACTGCTGCCTGGAAAAGCCGTGCTGGAGATAAAACCGCGCGCCTTCACCAAAGGAACGGCGGTACGCGAACTGATGCATCTGCCGCCGTTCCGCGGCCGCGTGCCCCTGTTCATCGGCGACGACGTGACCGACGAAACGGTTTTCGAGATCCTGCCGGAATTCTCCGGCATCGGCTTTTCAGTCGGCCGCCGCATACCGGGTCTCGCCGGCATGTTCTGTTCGCCCGGGGAGGTGCGCCGCTGGCTCTACGATCTGGCGCTCCTGGATGGAGATGACTTGTGACGGACTACGGCCTCGACGTCGCCATCATCGGCAACGGACGGACCGCCGCGTTGGTGGAGCCGAGCGGCCGCATCGTCTGGTGGTGTCTGCCGCGCTTCGACGGCGACCCGGTCTTCTGCCGGCTTCTGGCGGGCTCGGAAGAGAAGGGATTCACCGACGTCGTCCTCCACAACCAGGTCGACTGCCAGTCCGAATACATCCGCAACACCGCCGTCGTCAGCACCGTCCTCACCGATAAAGACGGCGGCGCGTTGCGCATCACCGACTTCGCTCCGCGTTTCCGTCATTTCGGCCGCACGTTCCGGCCGCCGCAGCTGTTCCGCATTATCGAGCCGATCGCCGGGCTGCCGCGCATCACCATTCGCTTCCGTCCAACTCGCGACTACGGCCAGCCGATCGGCAAGCACGTGCTGGGCAGCAATCACATCCGCTATGGCGGCGAGGACGTGATCCTGCGGCTCACCACCGACGCGCCGCTGTCCTATGTCGACCGCGAGGCCCCCTTCGTTCTCACCCGGCCGCTGCATATGGTGTTCGGCACCGACACGCCGTTCGAAGGCGAGCTGGCGACGACCGCCCGTGAATTCGCCGA
>Ga0182741_1003924_pt1 | contig 15176 bp, 16 predicted proteins | sample eDN5th37CBELigOP_FD_128874 | JGI IMG/M metagenome (GOLD analysis project Ga0182741, IMG submission 128874) | Enriched Organic Plus compost microbial communities from Emeryville, California, USA - eDNA 5th pass 37_C BE-Lig OP (version 2) (version 2) ...
CATCGGGTAGACCACGGCCAAGTTTTACAGGCATGCCCTGCGCATAGTAACTTGTTGATGCTGCTCATCGAATCGCGGACGAGAACGAGAGGTCGCAACCCGAAATGGATGTCGGGTGCGCCAATCTTCCCAAAAAATCGTCCTTAACCCTTTGATGCGCCAGCGTTCCTGACGATGCGTGATCAATCCTGAGACTTGATCAGCGCCACCTTCGCCATCCAGCGGTGCTTCACGTCGAGCGGGTAGCCTGCGCCATACCCGTGACCAACACCTTGGGTGGTCCAGCCGCCGATGGCATCAACAATATCGGCAGGACACTCAACGGCACGCAGGCGGTCTCGCAAACTATGCCTGAACGAGTGAACGACGCACCCCTTCGGAAGGCGGGCTCTCAGCCATTGGTTGAGTGCGGCACTGGCGGAGTTCGCGTTGTTGCCGTGCCTCGACGCATAGCTCGGAAAGATGAAATCACCTGGAGCACCAGCTAGCGCTCTCCTAGCAGCCCAGAGCGACGCACCGACAAGAGGCACGACTCTTGCACTCGAAGGCGTTTTCAGGGTCCGCCATGGGTGAGTCCTAACGTGGACGTGCGGAACATCGGCGTTGAGCTTCAAGTCACTGCGCACGAGACCAACGGCCTCGGCGAGCCTTAAACCTGTGTCACTGATGAATGCAATAAGCCATCGCCTGTCATCGTCCACCGACATGCAAGCTTGCTGGATGGCTAGGATATGACCGTCTGGCACCGGTGGCCGAACCTTCTTTTCTCCGACCTGTGGAATGAAGGTGCCAGAGAATGGGTTCGTACAATCGAGGCCATGTTCTGAAATCGCTAGATTGACGGCTGCGCGGACCGTCGCAAAGACCCGCTTAATCGACGATGTCGTCAGACCCTTCTTGATGAGGTAGTCGCGGAAACGGCCAGCATCGGCTCGCCCAATAGTGGCAATAGAAACGTTGCCCAGGCAGTCGAGGACGTACCCGAGATTTCGATCCGTGTAGGCACGGAACGCCTTTCCTTTCCCACGGCCTTTTAGCCTCACATAGATATCGTAGGCGTCGGAAAGGCGAACCTCCACTTGCGACTCCTGCTCCCCACGACCGAGCCCAGATATCGGAAGGCCGACCGGCAGAACACGCAGTCCTAGCCTTTCAACATGGGCTTGGTTCCAGACCGACTCCAAGAGCGCTGCGAGTTGATTCGCCGCAGTTCTCGCCTTGGCCGGTGAACGGGTTCGCAAACAGACGACTACACGCGTCTTGTTGAACGAAGGCTGGAGATTCTTTGGAACGCGTCGAGTGAAATAATATACGCCTCGCTTCGTGAAGACGTATTTCGGATTTTGGTCTACCACTTGGTCTACCCATTTGATCACGCATCGTCAGGAACGCTGGCGCATCAAAGGGTTAAGGACGATTATTTGGGAAGATTGGCGCACCCGACACGATTCGAACGTGTGACCTTTGCCTTCGGAGGGCAACGCTCTATCCAGCTGAGCTACGGGTGCTTTGAGGCGTGCGGCCTAGCGACTCCAGTAACCGATTAGGGGCGCGAGGGCAACCTCCCGGATGAGGGCCGGTTTTGGACGCCTCGGCCTCCCAGACGATTCGGTCGAGCAGGTTCTGCCAGTAGATCGTGCGTGGGAAGGCAAAGGGCCGGCCCTCGCCGAGGAAATCTTGCCCCTGCGACAGGGTCCGCACCAGGCCCAACGCATCCCGGCGTTTGAGGTCCGCCTTCCCAACCGGGAGCCATAGGGCCAGCCGGCGGAGGGCGGTAGCGTCCAGGCCGTCCTGCCGTCCGGCTGTCAGAATGGCCTCCCAGGTGCGGTCCTTGTAGAAGAGGTCCCTTGCAAGGGCGATGAGCCTGGAGGCCTCTGGGGGGCCGATCAGGGACCGCGCCTGCGCCCGCGCCAGGGTAGCGCGGATGTTCACCAGCGCCTCTGTCAGGGGGATATGGCCCAGCTCCGCCGGCCCGTGCTGGACGGCCACCTCGTCGTCGCCGTCGAGGAGCCCGTCGCGATAGGCCGCGAAGATTCGCCCGATTCCGCTCATGCCGAAGGCGTGGAGCTCGGCGGCGCGCAGGGCCCCCATGCTCGCCGCCCCGTAGACCGCGATGCCGCGGGACAGGGCCCAGAGGATCTCCTTGTGCCAGGGCGAGGGCGCCGTCTCGAAGAGACCGTCGATGAGGCCGATAGCGACAGGAATTGCACCCTTGGCGCCTTCGCGGACGGCCTTGGCGATGTCGCCGCACGCCGCCGGCGGGCGGAACGTGAGGCCAGGATGGGCTGCCCTGTCCCGGGCCGTGAGGCTCGGCCCAGCGAAGACGATCACGCTCATCGGTGCTCCAGCCTCCTCAGGCGCTTCCCCGGCCGGAAGGCGGGCTTCCGGTCCATGCCCTCGAGATCCGGAATGACGATCCGCATGCACGGGATGCCGATCTCTGGATCCATCAGGTCGACCATCGCGACGCTCGTGATTCCGCACCTTTCCAGATGCCTGAGAACAGCCGCGAGGTCTGCCTCGATATTCTCTCCGTCCAGGGATGCGGTCTGCACGGCGCGTACCGCCTGCGCCCTCTCGCCTCGTTCGCCGAGGAGGAGATGGCCGAGATTCTCGTGCCAGTCGATGAGGGGATATCGCTCGGGCGGCAGGTCCTCCCGTGCCCCATGGATGAATGCCAGACGGCTTTGGGCCGCCTCGCCGAGGGCGCGGCAGAGAGCGATGCCCGCGCTGGGATGGCACCCGCTGCCGCCGAACCGGCCCAGGAAGGGCGGCCTACCGTCACAATCGTCGATCGTACAGGCGAAGCTCGGGATGCCGATGTCGGACGTCGTCTCCCACAGGGCGACCCTCATGCGGGCAGCCCGGAACCGGCCGAGCATCTCGGCGGCTCCCTCATGCTCGACGAAGCGGAGGTCGATCCGGGTCGCGGCGCGCTTTTCCGGCGGCCGATGGCGCCAGAGCGTCAGCGCATCCCGCTCGATCAGCTCGCAGATGGCATGAAGCTGCGCCTCGGCCAGGGAATTGCCGGCCGCGAGACCGTTGCTGCTCGCAAGAAAGCGCCCATGTCCGGGCCGCAGGGGCAGGGCGAAATCCGTGGTGACGAGTTCCTCCGGGACGAGGATGTCCCGCTTCCGAAGGATGTCGCGGCCCTCCATCCAGGGGATCGGCGTGTCGCGGCCCAGGCGCTTCCGCAGAAGGTGCCGCGGGAGCGCCACATCGCCCGCCTCCAGCCTGTTGAGGGAAGCCTGAAGCCGGGACGGAGGCGTCCGCTGGGCGCAGTGGGATTCCACCGATTCCATGATCGCCGAGACCTTCGCGGCCTCGGGCGTCAGGCCCTTGCCCTGCTGGACCGTGAGCCCGCGGGCCAGTGGCCGCACGGACATGGCGACAGGAATGCCCACATAGTCGAGCCCGGTAATATCCGCGACACGGGTGATGCCGAGCGCCCCGAGGCTCGGGCGGAGCCTGGCGAGGGTCTCGTTCGGATGGCAGATCCGGTGGGTTCCCTGGAAGAACCTCTTGAGGTCCGTCCGCTCCCCTTTGGCCAAGGCCTAGCCCTTCGAGCCGCGCGGCCGCCTGCCCATGCCGGTCTTCGTCCCCGTCCTCGCTCGTGACTTGGTGGTTGCCTTGGCGGCTGTTTTGGCGCCTGCCCTGCCGCCGGTCTTCGCGGCGGCCCTGCCCTTGCGTGCACTGCCCGTCTGGCCGTAGGGCGGGATGAAATCCGCATTGGCCACGACCACGAGGTCGATCAGAACCGCCTCGCCTCTCGCCGGAGCCTTATTGAGGATTTCGTCGACCTGGCCGCCCTTCAGGCCCTCGAATTTCGAGCGGCGATAATCCTCCAGCTGCGTCGAGGGGATCACATAGATGCGCCCTCCGATCCGAACGAACAGAGCCTCGTCTGACATTTCGGGAAAAGGAACTTCGGGCATGGATCGCCTCACCGCGGTTGGAGAACGCTTCGGATGGAGCGCCGCTCAGCCAGGAATTCCAGCCTTCCTGAGCAGATCCTCCATCGGATCGAATCGTCTGTCTGCGGTAAATTTGGAGCGGGAACGCCAATCGGAGATGCGGAATTTCGGATAACGCACGAGGAATTCCTCGGTAGTCTTTTTCGCCGCATCGGCCGCGCCCTGCGCCACGAGGGATGCGATCAGGATCCGGAAGGCCATCTCGGGTTTCTGGCGCCCGAGCAGCGCCTGGCGCGCCACGCGCGCGGCCTGTGCGAAGTCTCGCTCGAAGAAATACGCGAAGCCCTTCGCGCAGAGCGGGTGGTAGATCTTCGGATCGAGCGGGCTCAGCGCCATGGCCCTGTCGGCGAATTCGTGGGCCTTTCCCAGATCGTCGAGATAAACCCGCACCATGCTGCTGCGCATCCACCCCTCGGCATAGTTCGGATTGAGCTTGACGGAGCGGTCGATCCAGGCCGCCCCGGCCTCGAAATCGCCCGTGAGGGCCGAGATGGCGTGGCCGCTCAGGCAGAGTGCTACAGGATCGTTGATGTCGGCCTCGATAGCCGCCCAGGCGAGGCGAAGCCCCTCCTCGATCTCCCGTGGCCCGGGCGAGCCCCATCCCTGATCGTTCTGCGCCGCATAGCATGCGGCTGCGTGCGCGAGAGCCGGTGCATAGTTCGGATCGAGCGCAAGCGCGCGCTTGAGGAGTTGCAGTGCCTGCTCGTTGGCGGCTGCCGTCAGGGCGAGCCGAAGCGACAGAGCCTGAAGATAGAAATCGTAGGCGTCCAGGCTCTCGGGCGGCTTCCTGCGGGCGCGTTCCATCTCGCTGAAGACGATCCGCGGCTCGATGGCCGTGACGGTCCGTTCGGTAATTGCGTCCTGCAGCGCGAAGATGTCCGAAAGGTTCTCGTCGAAGCGGTCGGCCCACAGGGTGCCGCCGCTCTCCGTATCCACGAGCTGCGCCGAGACGCGCACCCGCTCGCCCGAGCGCTGGAGGCTTCCGGTCACCAGGAACCTGACGCCGAGATCGGCGGCGACCTGTGGCAATTCGAGATTCCGGCCCCTGTAGGAGAGCGCGGATTCGCGCGCCACGACGAACAGATTGCGGAACAGAGACAGGGCCGCGACGATGCCCTCCACGATCCCGTCGGCGAAATAGTCCTGCTCCGGATCGCGGCTCAGATTGACGAAAGGAAGAACCGCAACCGAGGAATGCCTGACGTTCCGCCCGGGCTTCGGGGGATCATCGAGCAAGACTTTTGCGACAGGCACCGCATCCTGCGGGAGAGCCGCGATCTCGCTCGGCGAAAGCCCGAAGATCCGCACCGGCCGGGCGATGTTCTTCAGGTAATGCTCGCCCATATCGGTGAACGGCGCGGAAATCTTGTCGCGGATCTGCTCGAAAGTCGCCTGTGACAGGCAGATGCCGCCGGGCTCGGCAAGCGCCTCCAGCCTCGCCGTGACGTTGACGCCGTCGCCGAAGATGTCGTCCTGCTCGACGATGACGTCGCTCACGTTGATTGCCGCACGGAAGACGATGGTGTTCGCATCGTCCTCACGGCGGCGTCCGATCATGCCGTGCTGAATGGCCAGCGCACAGGCGACGGCGTCGATCACGCTCGGGAACTCCGCCAGAAGGCCGTCCCCCGTGTTCTTTACGATCCGCGCACGGAAACTGGAGATGAGTGGATCGATCAGCTCCGCCCGGTGACGCTTGAGCGCCCGGTGCGTGCCACCTTCGTCGGCGCGCATGAGCCGGCTGTATCCGGCTACGTCGAGCGCGAGCACGGCTGCAAGACGATGGGTGGCACTGTCCATGTCCATGGCGACCCTCTGCCGTTTCTCGCCGAACCGGGACGCGCTAAGAGAAATTCTCGGCGTTTCCCCGCATTGATGCAAGGCGGAAAGCAAAGAGCAGGCTCTCGACACGCCCGTTCGCCGCGTCGGGTTGCTTTTCGATGACAGAGAGCGCGATGCGCCGGATTGTCAGATCAGCTTGTCGAGGTTCAGGATGAGATTGACCCAGGCCGAGGCAACCGCCGCGGAGGTCGTAACCGTATTGATCCAGAACACGACGGCCTCGGGAATGGCATGACCGAACATTCGGGTATTCCTTTCCGTTTCCTGTCAGGCCTCGTCGACGGCAGCGCGCCGCCGGAGACCATATCCGAGCCCGACCACGACAATGGCCGCCACGACGGCCGCCGGGATCTCGACCCGGTGAGCGAGTTCGCGCCCCAGCTGATCGACGACCCAGGGATCGGATGCCAGCATCTCGCCCGCAACCCATCCCAGGAGCGCCGCCCCGGCCCAGACGAGGATCGGGAGCCGGTCGAGCAGAGCCATGATGATCGCCGCTCCGGCGATGATGAGCGGAATCGAGATGGCAAGCCCCAGCACCAGGAGCAGGGTGGAATCCTGCGCGACGGCCGCGATGGCCAGGACATTGTCGAGGCTCATGACCGCATCCGCCACCGCGATGGTCCAGACGGCGTGCCAGAGCCGGTCGGTCTGCCTGACCGATCCTTCGCCCTCCTCGCCGACAAGAAGCTTCACGGCGATCCACAGAAGCAGCACGCCGCCGATCACTTTGAGAAAGGGCGTGGCCAGAAGAGCGATGACCAGAACGGTGAAGATGATCCGCAGGCCCACGGCCACGCCGGCGCCGAGGACCATGCCCATGCGGCGGCGGTGGGGCGGCAGGCCGCGGCAGGCCATGGCGATCACCACGGCGTTGTCGCCCGAGAGAATGATGTTGATCCAGATGATCCCGAGGATCTTCAGGACCGAAGGGAGAAGAGTTTCCATAATAAGCAGGGCTTCGATAGGCGCATGGGCCGTCGCAACGGCGGGCGCGACAGGACGGGATTGGGAGCGGCGCCCTATCGCGCGCAGGCGACAGGGATCGACAGGAGATCAAGGGCTCCCGCGGCGGCGATGTCAGGTGCGCGGGGGCCCTGTCGCGCGCATCCCGCCTGGCTGCCAGGCAGGCAGTGTCGGCGAAGCGCTGTTCCGGTCACGCGAGGCGGCCAGCATCACATCGCGAAGGGAGGGCGGCGCCGCTGCCATGTATGGGTCGGAACCGGCATTTCCGTCATCCCAGGAATCCGTGGGGTCCGCGTCGAGGCCTTCCCCGGCCTCGACCGCCAGGGCGAACTGGGCTGCGAAATCCTGCCTCAAGGGGTCCTGGCCCCACCCGAAATGCACGGCCGACAGGGCCACGAGCAGGAACAGCGCCTGCAGGCTTCGGACGAGACGGGATGGTTGCGGCTGCGGCAAGGCTCGATCCAGCGGGCTTGAGGCCTCGGATCCTGCTAGCCGATCAGAAGCCGCGGGGCAATTCAACCCTGGAATGCGGCGCCTGCCGGAAAAGCGTCTGAGCCTGCCTTGACCGGGGGCAGAGGAGGATCATCTACCCCCTGGTTGCCGGCCCGTCTGGACACGGCCCTTTGTCGGGCCCCTCCCGCCCCGCCGGCCGCCCTGTCCTCATCGTCTCATTCTCGGAGAATAGCCATGCAGCATCGTCGGCTTCGCGACCTCGACGTATCGGCCCTCGGCCTCGGATGCATGGGCATGTCCGACTTCTACGGCGGCCGCGACGAGGATGAGGCCATCGCGACCATTCACCGGGCGATCGAACTCGGCGTGACCTTCCTCGATACGGCGGACATGTATGGCGTCGGCCGTAACGAGGAGCTTGTTGGCCGTGCTATCCGAGACCGGCGCAGCCAAGTCGTCCTTGCAACGAAATTCGGCAATGTGCGCGCGCCGGACGGGGCTTTTCTGGGGATCAACGGCAAGCCCGACTATGTCCGCCAAGCCTGCGAGGCGAGCCTGAAGCGCCTTGGAATCGAGACGATCGACCTCTATTACCAGCACCGGGTCGATCCGCAGACGCCCATCGAGGATACGGTAGGCGCCATGGTGGAGCTCGTGCGCGAGGGTAAGGTCCGCCATCTCGGGCTCTCGGAAGCCGGGCCGGAGACGATCCGCCGGGCGAACGCAGTCCATCCCATCACGGCGCTCCAGACCGAATATTCCCTCTGGAGCCGCGACCCGGAAACCGACATTCTGCCGATTGTGCGCGAGCTCGGGATCGGCTTCGTGCCTTATTCGCCCCTCGGACGCGGCTTCCTGACCGGGCAGATCAAGAGCATCGACGATCTGGAGCCTGACGATTACCGCCGCAACACGCCGCGTTTCCAGGGCGAGAACTTCCAGAAGAATCTCGACCTCGTCCACGAGATCGACATGATGGCGCAGGAGAAGGGCTGCACTTCGGCCCAGCTCGCCCTAGCCTGGGTGATGGCGCAGGGCGACGACATCGTGCCGATCCCGGGCACCAAGCGCCGCCGCTATCTCGAGGACAATGTGGGCGCGCTTCAGGTGAAACTGTCGAAGGACGATCTGGCGCGGATCGACCGCGTCCTGCCGCCCGGTGCGGCGTCCGGCACCCGCTACGCCGCTCCGCAGATGCAGGCGCTGGGGCGCTGAGCATCCGCTCACAAAAAGACGCCATAGAGTGACGCGGCCGGGCTGAGCTAGCTCTGGGCAAGCGTTCCTCCGATGTGAATGGCCGGGCGGCGCAGCAACATCTCCGCCGCCCCGGGACAACACACCGGATAAGATGCCTCACTGCAGGGGCCGGATGTTCTGGTTCATCCGGAACATGTTGTGGGGATCGTAACGCCCCTTGATTTCGGCCAGACGCCGATAATTCGCTCCATAGATCTTCTCGACCCGGTCGGTCTCGTCCTCGGGCATGAAGTTGACATAGGCGCTTCCCAGAGCGAATGGCTCGGTTGCCTTGAACAAGTCCCTTGCCCACTTGACGCATGCGCTATCGTCTCTGTTCTCGCGCCAGCGGGTATGGACGTTCATGACGAAGTGGGCGGCCCGCTGCGGATAAGCCGTTGCGTCGGGGGCAACCCGGCTCATGGCACCGCCGATCTGGGCGATGAAGAGCTCACATTCGGGCCCCGGCAGGGTATGGACCGCCTGGATGATCGTATCCAGCGCCTCGTCCGGAAGCGTCTCGAAATCGTGGCTTTTCCAGTAGTTGCGAGCCCCGGTCGTCAGGAGAGGATCGAAAGCCGCCTGCCAGTCCACGAGTCGGTGCGGCCCCACCACATCGACGATGGGTTGGCCCAGAGACCGAATTTCCCTGGCCGCCCGCTCGCCCTCGGCGAGATCGCCGACGTAGCACATGGCAAAGATCATCACCTCACGCCCATGCCATTCAGCCGGCAGGAACGGGAGCGGCGGAGCCTTGCGCATCACCACCCAGCATGTGAGCTCCTCGGGCGCGTTGAGCACGGCTTCGCGGTAGGATCTCAGAAGCTCCCTGGCATTGTCGAAAGGATGCACCACAAGTCCGGAAAGGACCTCCGGCCCGGCCCGGTGCAGGTTGAACTCGAAAGCCGTCACGATACCGAAATTGCCGCCCCCGCCGCGGATCGCCCAGAACAGATCCGGGTTCTCGTCTGCGCTGGCTCGCAGAAGGCGGCCGTCCGCCGTCACGATGTCGGCCGAGACGAGACTGTCGATGGTGAGGCCGTATTTCCGCGTGAGCCAGCCGAACCCACCGCCGAGGGTCAGGCCCGCGATTCCAGTGGTCGAGTTGATCCCTGTCGGCAGGGCGAGTCCAAAGACCTGCGTCTCGCGGTCCACGTCGCCCAGCGTTGCGCCGGGTCCTATCCACGCCCTCTGGGTTGCCGGGTCCACGCGAACGAAGTTCATCGCGGACAGATCGATCATCAGCCCACCGTCGCAGACGGCATTCCCGGCGATGTTGTGGCCTCCTCCGCGGACTGCCACGACCAGGTCGTGCTCGCGCGCGAAGTTGACCGCGTGGATGACGTCAGAGGCGCCCTGGCAGCGCACGATCAGCCCTGGCGAGCGGTCGACCATGCCGTTCCAGATGCTGCGCGCCGTGTCATATCCATCCTCATCCCTGGTGAGCGTTCGCCCCCGCAAGCCTCCCTTGAGCGCCAGCAGGACATCAGGCTGGATGGTTGCTGCTTGTCCATTGACCGTAGCAATTGAGACTAAAGTCATCTGAGCTCTCCTCGCCAGGAAGAGGGAAGGATCCCGCCTGGATCGAATGGAAACGGACCTTCGAGGTCCACGGTAACCGATCAGGTGCTCGCCATGCTGATGTCCGGTATGGAGCATTGGCATGCGCCCCGGCGCCGGCAGCAACTCATCCTATTTTGTCGCAGATCCATCCTGTTCCGGAGCGGGCAATCATGACAAAATAGAAGGGTGAGACCGCCAGGGAGAGACACAATGCTCCATGTGGCTGTTCTGTTTCTCAACGGTGGATGCGCCTCGACGGCTCTGCTCCCCATGGAGATATTCCGGAATGCTGGCGTGCTCTGGAACCTGCTCAATGGACGAGCGCCCGTTCCTCGCTTCCGTGTGACCACCGCATCGGCGCATGGCGACCCTGCCGTGACGGACCAGCTGGTCTCGCTCGTTCCATCATGTTCCATAGACGATGTGGAGGATCCCGACATCGTCTTCGTCCCCGCAGGCGGGCTTCCCTATGAAACGCTGATACGCGACGGATACGCGATCGATGCCGTCATCGAACGCAATGCCGCAATCATTCCATGGCTCCGGCGCTGGAGCGCGGAAGGCGTCAAGATTGCGGGCGTCTGTTCCGGTGTGGCTCTCACGGCGGAGGCCGGCCTGCTCGATGGCAAGCGCGCGACCACCCACTGGGGATTGGCCGGCGCCTACCAGCAGCGCTTCCCTCAAGTGGACTGGCAGTCCGATTACCTCATCACGGATGCCGGCAACGTTTTTTGCGGCGGGGGTGTCAACTCGGCCGCCGATTTGAGCCTCTATCTGGTCGAAAGATTCGGCAGCCATGATCTCGCCCGCGAATGCGCGAAAGCCCTCCTGCTCGAAATGCCGCGCACGTGGCAGGTCGCCTTCGCGGATGTGGCCCTTCGCACGGATCACCGCGACGAGAGCATCCGGCGCGCGCAGGACTGGATTCACACCCATTTCCGCCTGGCCACCCGCTTGGATGCCATTGCCGTGCATGTCGGCATGAGCCCCCGCAACTTCGTGCGTCGGTTCAAGGCCGCAACGGGGCACACTCCCCTGAGCTATACGCATGCCATTCGCGTGAACATGGCGAAAAGGCTCCTCGAGGAGGAGCAGCAAACGATCCAAGAGATCAGCCAGGCCGTCGGCTACGAGGACGTCATGTTCTTCCGCGATCTGTTCAGGCGCCACACCGGCATCGGCCCGTCCGAATACCGGGCCCGCTTTGGAGCCCACCTTTACGGTGGGTTGCCGGTCAAACCCCACCTGAGACCATCGACGTGAAGCCGTCCGAAGTGCGGGATTGTATCTTTCCTCCTTTGGCCTCGTCCGGTGCCCCCTGGTAGACCTTCGCTGCATGGCGCTTGCTCGCAAGGGGCTTATGCTAGAGAGAACAATCTTCCCTTCGGCCATCGCGGCCGGTTTCGCGTATCTGTCGGATCATGGATCTTTCAACCACGGCGCTCCTGGCCGCCTCGGGCCTCGGAGCGGGCCTCGTCAACGCCATTGCGGGCGGAGGCACCTTCTTCACCTTCTCGGCCCTGATCGCCGCGGGGCTTCCGCCGATCACGGCCAACGCCACGAGCGCGGTCGCGGTGACGCCCGCCAACCTGGCGAGCGCCTGGGCCTACCGGCGGGAGCTTGCGGCCAATCTCCGGCGCTTCGCGGCACTCGGCATCGTCAGCCTGCTCGGCGGCCTCGTCGGCGCCTATATCCTGACGGCTACTGACAATGCGGCCTTCCGCCTGCTCGTGCCGTGGCTCCTGCTGTTCGCGACCCTGCTGTTCGCCATGAGCCCGCGGATCGTGGCCCTGGCCCGGGCCATCGGCAAGGCCGAGGGAGGGCACCCTTCCCGGCGCGCCTGGATCGGGGGCCTCGCGTTCCAGTGCCTCGTGGCGGTCTATGGCGGGTTCTTCGGTGCCGGCATGGGCATCGTCATGCTGGCGGCGCTCGCCATCACGGAGGGCGACGACTTCCATCTCATCAACTCGGCAAAACATCTCTGCTCCACGCTGATCCAGCTGGTGGCCGTCGTCCTGTTCATCGCGGCCGGGCTGGTGAGCTGGAAGGAGACCTTCATCGTCGGCGCCGCCTCGGTGATCGGCGGTTATGCGGGCGTGGCGTTCGGGCGTAAGCTGCCCGCTCCCGTGATCCGCTGGATCGTCATCGCGGTCGGCGCGCTGCTCACACTCTATTTTTTCATGAGGTAACGTTTCATTTTCGGATGAGGCATTGCCTCACCCTGTGAAAATCGTGCACCAGCCGTGGCAATTCCGGTTCCTGCCCGATTCACGCCACAAGAGTGGCCCTCACTCGGGCGACCTGATTCTGCCAAAAAAACGCAAAGGACAACGCTGTGGCTGAACCCAAGAATCTCGCAGGCCTCGATGGATCTCAATCGGTCAGCGCCCTGGGCCTGCGCTGGGCCGCACTGCGCGGCATGCTCTCCTCGCCGCTGATCACCTCGGAGGAGCAGAGCTCCCTGAGGGACGAGCTCCTTCGCGAGCTGCGGAGCATCGAACAGGATTTCTCCACGCTGCAGGCACGCAACCTGATGGAAGTCTCGGCGAAGATCGACGTGGCCAAGACTGCGCTCCGCGAGAGCATGGGCGCCGGCCATAACTGGGTCGCGACGCTTCTGGAGAGCATTCAGGGCGACCTCCAGGCGGCCGGCAACCGGCAGCCCGCGGCTCCGAGCCGCCCGGTCTCGAACCTCTCCCGCAGCTATCCGCAGCGGTCGGAGGCGGAGGGCGCAGGATCCTCCGCCGAGGGGGAAGCCTCCTCCTCGGCCGCGTGAGCAGCGGCCCCGCCTCACCTCATGAAAAAGGCGCCTTACGGCGCCTTTTTTGTTGGCCTCAGGCCCCCGCCGAGGCGGGAGCAGGAGCGGGAATTTCGACCTCGATCTCCAGGGTCGACATGTCGGAGCCCCGGTTCATCTTGATCTGGACGCCGTCGCGCTCGATCGACACATGGCGGCGGACTACCGCCAGGATCTCTTCGCGCAGCACCGCCACGAGGTCGGACTTGCCGCCGCCGACGCCGCGCTCGTGCGCAAGGAGAATCTGGAGCCGCTCCCGCGCCACGGGCGCGGAGGTCCGGCGCTGGAAGAAACTCATCAGGTTCATGCGGCCCTCCGTCCGAACAGCTTCCCGAACAAACCCTTCCGGTCGGTCGGGACCGTCATCTCCACCGTCTCGCCCTTCAGGCGCCGGACGGCATCAAAATAGGCCTTGCTCGGTGCGCTGCCCGGATTGTTCAGGGTCACGGGCGAGCCCACGTTGGAGGCGCGAAGCACTTCCTCGCTCTCGGGGATGATGCCGATCAGCGGGATGGACAGGATCTCGAGCACATCGTCCACCTTCAGCATCTCGCCGCGCTCGGCCCGGACAGGGTCGTAGCGCGTCAGCAGGAGGTGCTTCTCGACGCGCTCGCCGTTCTCGGCCTTCTCGGTCTTGGAATCGAGCAGGCCGATGATGCGGTCGGAGTCACGCACGGAGGAGACCTCCGGGTTCGTGACGACGACGGCCACGTCCGCGTGGCGCATGGCCAGCGTGGCGCCGCGCTCGATGCCGGCCGGGCTGTCGCAGACGATCCAGTCGAATTTCTCGCGCAATTCGCCGAGGACCCGGGCGACGCCCTCTTCGGTCAGGGCATCCTTGTCGCGGGTCTGCGAGGCGGGGAGAAGCGAGAGGTTCTCGATCCGCTTGTCGCGGATGAGCGCCTGGTTGAGCTTCGCGTCGCCCTGCACGACATTGATGAGGTCGAACACGACGCGCCGTTCCGCGCCCATGACCAGATCGAGATTGCGCAGGCCGACGTCGAAATCGATCACGACGACTTTCTCACCGCCATGGGCCAGGGCCGCGCCGAGCGCCGCCGTGGACGTGGTCTTGCCGACGCCACCTTTTCCAGATGTTACGACCAGGACTTTGGCCATTGTCGTCTCTCTTTTCTGTTTGTCAGTCCAGTGTTTTCAGGATGATGGCATCGCCATCGAGGCCGACCTGGATGGGTTGGCCACGGAATTTCGAGCCCAGATCGTCCGCCGTCTTGTAGAGGCCGTCGATGGCGATGAGCTCGGCTTCGAACTTGCGGCAGAAGATGCGGGCGCGCGCATTGCCGGTGCATCCGGCGATGGCCCGACCACGCAGGGAGCCATAGATGTGGACGGAGCCACCCGCCACCACCTCGGCGCCCGACGCGACGGAGCCGAGGATGGTCACGTCGCCCTCCGTATGGAGGATCGACTGGCCGGAGCGCAGGGAGCCCTCGATCAGCAGGGTCGAGTTCGCGGCCGGCTGGGGTGGCGACGCGACGGCGATCGGCATGGCGTCGAGATCCGGCACCTCAATATCGGCAGCCTCCCGGCCGCCGCCGACGGCGGCGGGCATGTCGGCATCGAGAACCTGCGGAGCTGCGCCCTCCAGCCCGATGATGCGGATGTCGCGCATCTTGAGGGCCGCGAGGAGGAACTTGAGCTCGGACTTGGACGGCTTCAGGGCCGATACGTCGAGAATGATCGCACGGCCGTCGAAGAAGCCGGGCGATCCCTTGGACACTTCGTCGAGATCCTCCAGCCAGTCCCGCAGCGGCACGACCGGCGCGAGGACCAGGGCCAGGAAGGACCTGCCACGGAAGCGAAGGGAGGGACGGGGGCGAACGGCGATGGTCACGAAATCGGTTTCCTTGTATGTCCCGATTTCGTCATTTTATGGTTAACAGCCGGTTAAGAAGTCCGAAGTTCGTCAATAATTTCGCGGGTTTTCACGTCCCGCACTGGAAAGGCCTCAGCGCTGCGCCCGGCTGGTCTGCGGAGGCTTCGCCCGGCGCGGCGGCAGCACCGTGACGGTGATCTTCTTCGAGACCAGGAGCGGCTTGAAGGGCCTGTGATCCGCATCCCCTAAAACCAGCTGCAGGGTGTGCTGGCCGGGCGGCAGGTCGAGGCGGGTCTCGGTCTGGCCGGCCCCGAAATGGAGATGCTGCCGGTCCGTGGGGATGGGTTCCGTGGGATCGATCGCCTCGTCGGTATCCACCAGAAGATGGTGGTGACCCATGTTGGGCGTCCTGTCGCCCGCATGGGTCACGCCCATGTTGCGCAGGCCGAACCGGACCGGGAAGCCCCCACGGATCCTCTGCCCGTCGCGGGGATAGATGATGTAGAGC
>Ga0182741_1003925_pt1 | contig 15173 bp, 19 predicted proteins | sample eDN5th37CBELigOP_FD_128874 | JGI IMG/M metagenome (GOLD analysis project Ga0182741, IMG submission 128874) | Enriched Organic Plus compost microbial communities from Emeryville, California, USA - eDNA 5th pass 37_C BE-Lig OP (version 2) (version 2) ...
GCGAACAAGTATCAATATTGGACCAACGAGAAGACGGCGCCGGACTTCGAATCCTGGCTGGCGGAGGCGAAGGAGCATCCCGGCTCCTGGTGGACTGACTGGGATGCGTGGCTGTCGAAGCTGTCGGGCGAACAAGTCCCTGCGCGCCAGCCGGGCGGCGGCAAGCTCAAGCCGCTCTGCGACGCGCCGGGAACCTATGTGAAGGTGAAGGCGCAGTAACCGCATCCGTGCGCGAATCCCCTCCCCCTTGAGGGAGAGGAAACAGCACAAGCCGTGCTCCTGAATTGGCCTAACGCGCCCGGTTCGTCCGGCCCGGCAGCAGCTTCTCGTTCGCGCCGCCGACCTGGTGATAGAAGCCCGGGCCTTCCGCGCCACTGATCCAATAGTCGCGCCTGGGATTGACCAGATAGGTGCGGCCCTTCGCGTCATGGACATAGCCCAGCTTGAGCGTGGCGAGATAGGATGCCGCCAGGTCGCTGTCCTGGCATTTGCCTTCCAGGCACTGCACCGACACCGAGGTCGCATCCATCGCCTTGTCGCGCGGGTTCGCCGCAGTCCCGCAATTGAGCGCGAAGGCCACCGCGCCCGCGATCGGCAGGGACCATTCGGCTTCCGCCGCGGCGGCGGCCGCCACCCACATCTGCACTCTTCCCTCCTGCACGCGCCAGACGACGAAGCCGGTGCCGCCGCGCTCATTGCCGAAATGCGTCAGGGAAAAGCCGTAAGGCTGCGCTCGCGCGGGCGACAGCTTCGCCTCCGCCCCGAAGCGCGCCAGGAGCGTGGCGCGGATGGTATCCTGCGCGCTGCCTTCCAGCGGCGCGCTGGCGATCAGCGCCTGCTGGAAACGCCCCGGCATGGCGACATGGAACAGGCTGCCATCCGGCGCGAACCCCACGATCCGCCATTTGTCCGGCGCCACGCCGTTGCAGCGGCCATAACCCAGGCCGGTCAGCGGCATCGGCTTGATGTTGGCCCCGCGTGTCAGGCGGTTCGACCAGGCGGCGTTGGCGGCCATGGGCGGCAGCTTGGGCGTGTCCTTGGCCAGGGTCGGCGGCGGACGCACCGAATATTTCTGCGTCACCGCCGGATCGGGCGTCTCCACGAAAGTGAGCGCGATCTCGCGCGCCGCCCCGCCCAGCCCGTCATGCACGGTCAGCGTCGCCGTCTCGCCCACGCGATAGGATTCGATCCGCTCCGCCGCCTGGGCCGCCGAGCGCACCGCGCGGCCGTCGATCGCCGACACGATGGCGCCGGGCTTGATCCCCGCCTGGGCGGCGGGACTGTCCGCGTCCACCGCCGAGACCAGCGCGCCGCGATCCAGATTGGGCGTGCGGCCCGAGGCGGCCTGGGTCAGGCGCGCGAACTGAAGCCCGGTATAGCCCAGGGGCGGCGGCGGCTTGTTCACCGCATGCCAGACCGCGCCCGCGAACAGGAGCAGCGCGGCGGCCATGATGGCGAGGATGCGTCCCATGACGGACGCTTTGTAGCCGCTAATGCAGCAGGCCGGAAGTTTCGGGCAGGCCCAGCATCAGATTCATATTCTGCACCGCCATGCCGCCCGCGCCCTTGCCCAGATTGTCCAGCACGGCAACCAGGCGCGCCTGCTCCAGCGTCTCATGGCCGAAAACGAACAGCTTCATGCGGTCGGTGCCCGCCAGCAATTCGGCGTCCAGCACCGTCAGGCCCGCCGCCTCCTCCGGCGTGGCGACTTCGACCAGCGCCTTGCCGCGATAGGCTTCGGCCAGCACCGCCTGCAGGTCCGACGGCCTGGGACGGCCCGGCAGCGCCCGCAATTGCAGCGGCACCTCCACCAGCATGCCGCGCAGGAAGCGCGCCACGCTGGGCGAGAAGAGCGGCGGCACCGCCAGTCCCGCATGGCGCGTCATCTCCGGGATGTGCTTGTGCCCCAGCTTGAGGGCATAGGCGCGCTGCACGGTGCGGACATAATGCGGCGAGTCCGCCTTCTCGAATTCCTCGATCATGCTCTTGCCGCCGCCCGAATAGCCGGAGACGCCATGCACGGTGAGCGGAAAATCGGGCGGGACGATCCCCGCGCGCACCAGCGGCCGCGCGATGGCCAGAAAGCCCGTGGCCCAGCAGCCGCCATTGCTGACGCGCCGGGCGGCGGCGATGCGCGCGGCGCTGTCCGGCTCCAGCTCGGCGAAGCCATACACCCAGCCCGGCGCCACCCGGTGCGCGGTCGAGGCGTCGATCACCCGCACCGCCGGATTCTCGATCAGCGCCACGGCCTCCTTGGCCGCCTCGTCGGGCAGGCAGAGGATCACCAGGTCGGCGGCATTGAGCATGGCCTTGCGCGCGGCGGGGTCCTTGCGCGCGGTATCGGAGAGCGTCAGCAGCTCCAGCTCGCGGCGCGGGGCCAGGCGCTCGCGGATTTCGAGGCCGGTCGTTCCGGCCGCGCCGTCTATGAAAATCTTCGCCATGACCATTGCTCTGATAGATGGTGCTGGCCGCGCCAATACGCCAAAAGCACCTGTGGGGATAGGATTTTTTCGGCTGTTCCCGCCGCGGAAGGCCCGCTAAGCTCCCGGCAAAACAATCGTATTCATGGGGGGAATTGCCGTCATGCGCTCCATCGTCAAGCTGGCTCTGCTCGCGCCGGTCCTCGGGCTGGCCATGGCTTCCGTTCTGGGGGCCTTCGCCGCCTCCCCCACCGACTGGCCCGACTACGGCAACGATCCGGGCGGCATGCGCTATTCGCCCCTGACCCAGATCACCCCGCAGAACGTCAACCAGCTCAAGGTGGCCTGGACCTATGGCATGAACCCGACGCCAGTGCCGGGCCAGCCGCGCGCCATGATCGCCTCCAGCACCGGCGGGCGCGGGCGCACGCCTTCCTCCACCGCCACGCCGATCATGGTGGACGGCGTGCTCTACCTGCCCACGCCGTATGGCCGCGTGGTGGCACTGAACGCCGACACCGGCAAGCAGATCTGGGCCTATGCCCTGCCCACGGGTGACCAGCCGCCGTTCCGCGGCGTCTCCTACTGGCCGGGCAATGGCCGCCACGGCCCGCGCATCATCTTCGGCACCATTCAGGGCCGCCTGATCGCGCTGGACGCCAGGACCGGCGAACCGGCGCAAGGCTTCGGCGAGAACGGCATCGTCAACCTCAAGACGCCCGAGATCATGAACGGCTTCGACAAGGCCGGTTATGGCGTCACCGCGCCGGGCGCGATCTGGCGCAACCTGATCATCCTGGGCAGCCGCGTGCAGGAGCAGCCGCAGCTCGGGCCGTCGGGCGCCGTGCGCGCCTTCGACGTGATCACCGGCAAGCTGGCCTGGACCTTCCATGGCATCGCCCAGCCCGGCGACAAGCATCACGCCACCTGGGAGGACGAAGGCTGGAAGCAACGCTCCGGCGTCAATGTCTGGAACCTGATGACGGTGGATGCGGCGCGCGGCATCGTCTACCTGCCCTTCGGCGCGCCCACCATCGACCGCTATGGCGGCGACCATAAGGGCATGAATCTCTATTCCTCCAGCCTGGTGGCGGTGAACGCGGCCACCGGCAAGTATCTGTGGCACTTCCAGATGACGCACCATGACATCTGGGACCTGGACGCGCACACCCCGCCCACGCTGCTGACGGTGCGCCGGGGCGGCCGCGACATTCCCGCAGTGGCCGCGATCAACAAGAGCTCCTACCTCTTCATCCTCGACCGCGTCACCGGCGAGCCGCTTTATGAAGTGAAGGAAGTGCCGGTGCCGCCCTCCACCGCGCCGGGCGAAGTGGCCTGGCCCACCCAGCCCGTGCCGGTGAAGCCGGCCCAGTTGTCCAAGGGCGGCTTCCAGATGAGCGACATCGCCGATGTCACGCCCGAGCTGAAGGCCTTCTGCGAGGACTGGATCAAGCGCGACAACATCAAGACCAGCGTGATGTACGAGCCCATCACCTTCGACCGGCCCATGGCCCAGTTCCCCTCGGCCGAGGGCGGCCCCGAATGGGGCGGCGGCGCCTTCGATCCCAAGCTGGGCTATTTCGTCATCAACACCAACAGCCGCGGCGCGGTGGAGCAGATCGTGCGCCTGCCCAACGGCACCTACAGCTTCCGCACCAGCACCTTCCGCGAGCCCAAGAGCAACATGAACTGCAACGCCCCGCCCTGGGGCGAGTTGTCGGCGATCAACGTCAATACCGGCGACATCGTCTGGCGCGTCAATCTGGGCGTCAGCGACAACGCGCCCGCGGGCAAGCAGAATACGGGCCGGGTCAGCAATGGCGGGCCGATCATCACCGCCAGCGGCCTCACCTTCATCGCCGGTACCGACGATGCGCGCTTCCGCGCCTTCGAGACGGCGACCGGCAAGGAGATCTGGACCTACAAGCTGGACTATTCCGGCCATGCCACGCCCATCACCTATCGCGGCCGGAACGGGAAACAGTATGTGGTGCTGATCGCCACCGGCGGCTCCTATCTGGGAAGCCCGGCGGGGGGCGACAGCGTGCTGGCCTTCACCTTGCCGTAGCGGCAAGGTTTCGGTTCCAGCCTGACCAACTCGTAACGCCCCGTCCGGCGCGTGCCGGGCTAGCTTCCATGCGTGGGGGGATTCCACACCACGCATGGAAGGAACGTCTGCATGAAAATCGCACATCTCGTCATCGTCTCCACGCTTGCCATCGGCTCGCTCGGCATCGCCGTCGCCCAGCCCGCGCCCACGCCCGGGCCGGGCGGCCCCAATGGTCCGGGCGGCGGCCGCGGGGCGGCGCTGCGCGCGGCCTGCGGCGCGGACATCGAGGCCAACTGCGCCGGAAAGCAGGGCCCCGAAATCCGCCAGTGCCTGACGGAGAACAGGGCCAAGCTCTCCGCCGGTTGCCAGACGGCGCTTTCGGCCCCGCCGCCGGGCGGCGGCGGCGGCGCGGCGCCGTAAGGTCTTTTCGCCGCAAGCAGCGGCCGGAAGCCTTGGGTTTCCGGCCGCTGTTCTTTTCCGGGTTGCAACCAGAAGGCGAAAGGCCGAAGAAAACCCTTTGGGCGAGCAAAGCGGGAGACGTGAAGCCATGATGCGTCCGGTACTGGCGTTCCTCTGCGTCCTCCTGCTGCCGGCCCTGCCCGCGCGCGCCCAGACCGCCGAGGCCGAGCACTTCGTGGCCCAGGGCATCGAGGAAGCCTTCTTCATCCTGCGCAATACCGATCTCAGCACCGACGGGCGGGCGGCGCAGTTGGAGCGCCATCTCCTCCGCCTTACCGACATGCGGCGCGTGGCGCTCTTCACCCTGGGTCCGGCGGCGCAGACGGCCACCCCCGCGCAGCGCGATGCCTTCGTCGCCGCCTTCCGCGATTATGCGCTGGCGACCTGGCGCGCCCAGTTCATGACCTTCCTGGGCGGCAGCATGACGGTGACCGGCGCGCGCGCGAACGCGGCCGATGACATATTGGTGCATGCCAGCCTGACCGACGGCAGCGGGCGCGCGGTGATGCCGGTGGATTTCCGCGTCCGCACCGGCGGCGCCGGGCCGGTGATTGTGGATATCGGCCTGGCCGGGATATGGCTGGCGGTGGTGCAGCGCGACGATTTCGCCGCCTTCCTGGCGCGCAACCAGGGCGACGTCGCGGCGCTGACCGCCAACCTGGAAGCGCGGGTGAAGGCCCTGCGCTGAGACGGCGATAACAATTCATTTCAGTGCAACGGAATGGCCTGCGGCGCCGTTCTCCTTTGCGTGACTGGAAGAATTCTTCACGGAATTCAGAAAGTTCACATCAGCGGCAGGAACGGCGAAAGCTGAACCTGCCGCTCCTGTTTTGAACCCTCAGAGGCGGAGGAATTCCATGCTGGTCGAAGACCTGATGACCCGCGATGTCACCACCATCCATCCCGATCAAAGCATTGCCGACGCGGCGCGCATGATGCGCAGGCTGGATGTCGGCATTCTGCCGGTGGCGGAGCATGACCGGCTGGTGGGCATGATCACCGACCGCGACATCGCCCTGCGCGGCACCGGCCAGGAGAAACCGCCGGACACGCCGGTGCGCGAAATCATGACCCCGGACGTGAAATACTGCTTCGCCGACCAGGGCGTGGACGAGGTTGCCGAGAACATGGCCGATATCCAGGTGCGGCGCCTGCCGGTGCTGAACCGCGAGAAGCGGCTGGTGGGCATCCTCTCCCTGGCCGACATCGCCACCAGCGACGAGGCCGATGAGGCGGGCGAGGCGCTCAGCGGCATTTCCCGGCCCAATGTGACGACGCAGGCGCCCCAGTTCCCGATATTCTAGGGGGCCCCGCTAGAGGAACAGCGCCAGCAGCACCAGGGCGGCCACGCCCGATATGGCGCTGATGATGATGGCGCGCTTCCAATGGGCGAAGCGGCCGCCGGTGAAAAGGGCCATGGCGTCCTCCTGGCAATGCGGCGCCAGCCTAGCGCAACTTCAGAAAAAAGGCCCGCGCGGGAAGCGCGGGCCTTTCCGTGGCAGAACCGGAGCGCTTAGCGCTTCGAGAACTGGAAGCTGCGGCGCGCCTTGGGACGGCCATACTTCTTGCGCTCGACCGCACGCGGATCGCGGGTAAGGAAGCCGCCCGGCTTCAGCGCGGCGCGCAGCGCCGGCTCATAGGCCACCAGGGCGCGCGAGATGCCATGGCGCACCGCGCCGGCCTGGCCCGACAAGCCGCCGCCGGTGACGGTCACGATCACGTCGAACTGGCCGTCGCGGTTGGCGGCGATCAGCGGCTGGCGCAGGATCATGCGCAGCACGGGGCGCGCGAAATAGACCTTCTCGTCGCGGTCGTTGATGACGATCTTGCCCGAGCCCGGCTTGATCCAGACGCGCGCCACCGATTCCTTGCGGCGGCCGGTGGCATAGGCGCGGCCCTTGGAGTCGCGCTTGCTGTCGGTCTTGGCGGTTTCGGTCTCGGCGGTCCTGGCCTTGATCAGGGTGGACTTGAGCTCGGTGAACTTGTTCTCTTCGGCCATGGCTTAGGCTGCCTCGTTCTTCGCAGAGGTCTTCTGCTGATTGTTCTTGGGGTTCATCTTGGCGACGTCCAGCGTCACGGGCTGCTGCGCCTCATGCGGATGCGAGGGGCCCGGATAGACGCGCAGGTTGGAGAGCTGGCGGCGGCCCAGGGGACCGCGCGGGATCATGCGCTCCACCGCCTTCTCGACGATGCGCTCGGGGAAGCGGCCGCGCATGATGGCCTCGGCCGTGCGCTCCTTGATGCCGCCGATATAGCCGGTGTGGTGGTAGTAGGTCTTGTCCTTGAGCTTGTTGCCCGTCAGCACGACCTTGGCGGCATTGATGACGATGACATTGTCGCCGCAATCCATGTGCGGCGTGTAGGTGGGCTTGTGCTTGCCGCGCAGGCGCATGGCGATGATCGAAGCCAGGCGGCCGACCACCAGCCCTTCGGCATCGATCAGGACCCACTTCTTTTCGATCTCGGAAGGCTTGGCCGAGTAGGTTTTCATAATCACTTCTCCATGGCCGGGCAGACCGAAGGCCGCGACCCGGCCATCCATGGCCGGGCGGCGGCTGGCCGCAATGCGCGGCCTGGCAACCCTTGAAAGACGGGCGCATATACGGGGAGGCGCCCGCCCTGTCAACGGAAATGCCGGATTTCCGGACATTTTCTGCATACGGTATTATGATACCGCTACCGGAAGCGGAACAGGTCCGCGTCCTTGGGACTGCGCCCCGCCACCAGCCCGGGCATCAGGTCCGCCGCCAGCTTGGCGAAGATGGTGCCGTTGCCGCCGAAACCCATCACCGTGAAGCAGCCGGGCAGGCCCGGCACGGCGTCTATCACCGGCAGGCCGTCGGCGCTTTCGCCGAAGGCCCCGGCCCAGACATGGTTCCAGACCGGCCTCACGCCCGGCAGCAGCCGCGCCGTCTTGGCCGCCAGACGCCGCGCCTTCAGGTCCAGGGTGTTGGCGCGATAGCTGGGGCTGTCCAGCGCCGCATCCTCGCCGCCCACCAGAAGCCGCCCATCCGCCGTGGTGCGCAGGTAAAGATAGGGCTTGGCCGCTTCCCAGACCACGGCACGGTCCAACCAGGCGGGATAATCGGCGCGCGGTGCGGTCGCCGCCGCCCAGCTCGAGGTGATCTTCATGCCCCGGCTGGGCAGCTTCGTCACCGTCTCATAGCCGGTGCAGAAGATCGCCCTCTTCGCTTCAACGAAATGCCGCCCCGCATCCAGCACCACGCCATGGCGGGTCGCCATCACATTCCGCACCTCGGCGGGCGCAAAGATGCGCGCGCCCTGCGCTCGTGCCCGCCGCAAAAGCCCGCGCGTCAGCGCCACCGGATCGGCGACGCCTGCGCCCCGCGACAGGATGGCGCCGGGGCGCGTGATGCCGAAGTGCGCCTTCAATTCGCGCGCGGCGAGAAATTCACAGTCCAGCCCCGCGCGCATCCGCGCCCGGGCTTCCTTCGCCATGGCGCGCGAACCCATCTCGTCGCCGCAGAGATAAAGCGCGGCGCGTTCCGAAAGGCCGCAGGAGATGCGTTCCTCCCGCACCAGCCGGATCAGCTCCTGTGTCGCGTGCCAGGAGCGGACCCAGGCCCGCGCCGCCTTCGCATGTCCGATCTTCCGCGCCAGCTTGATCAGCGGCGTGTCGATCTCGAATTGCAGCATGGCGGTGGAGGCATGGGTGCTGCCCATGCCGGGCAGGCGCCGGTCCAGCACCACCACGCGGTCATGGCGGGGCGCGAAGGCATGGGCCATGAAGGCGCCCGATATGCCCGCGCCGACAATGGCGATGTCGGCCTGGATGGACTCCCGCAGGCCATGGAGCTTCAGTGGCGGATGGGGCGTATCGCTCCAGACCGAGCGGCCGGTGCGCAGATTCTTGCCGGGGCCAAGCGTGATAATTTCGGGCATGAAAATCCGATCAGGCTATGGCAACCCAACGTTCCGCCGCGGGCATTGTTCCGCGCCGCGGAGTGGTTACATTGGGGCCATGACCGGCCCCTCCGAACCCCTGCTGCTCTCGTCCCTGGAAAACGGCATCCTGCGCCTGACGCTCAACCGTCCCCGCGCCCGCAACGCGCTGAGTTCCGCCCTGATGGCCGAATTGCAGGCGGCGCTGGACGGCGCCCCCGCCCCGGCGCGCGCGATCGTGATCGCGGCGGCGGGACCTGTCTTCTGCGCGGGCCATGACCTGAAGGAAATGAGCGCCGGCCGGGCCGATCCCGACCGGGGCGAGGCTGCCTTCGCCGCCCTGTTCACCCAATGCTCGAAGCTGATGCAGCGCATCGTGCGCCATCCCCTGCCCGTCATTGCCGAGGTGCAGGGCCTGGCGACGGCGGCGGGCTGCCAGCTCGTCGCAAGCTGCGACTTGGCGGTGGCGTCGGACAACGCGCATTTCGCCACGCCGGGCGTGGATATCGGACTGTTCTGCTCCACGCCCATGGTGGCGCTGTCGCGCAATCTTCCCAGCAAGGCGGCGATGCACATGCTCCTGACCGGCGAGCCGGTCACCGCCGACGAGGCCCGGGCGCTGGGTCTGGTCAACCGCGTGGTGGGCGAGAGATTCCTCACCGAGACGGCGATGGGCCTGGCCGCCAAGATCGCCGCCAAGCCGCGCGCCACGGTGAAGACCGGCAAGGAGGCCTTCTATCGCCAGCGCGAAATGCCGCTGGCCGAAGCGTATGACTATGCCGCGCGGGTGATGACCGAGAACATGCTGGCTGCCGAGGCCGAGGAAGGCATCTGCGCCTTCCTGGAAAAGCGCCAGCCGAATTGGCCGGTATGAGAGGCCCAGATGCCCGCCTATCCCGACAGCCTGATCAAATCCATCCTGCGCTCGGTGAAGACCATCGCCATGGTCGGTGCCAGCGCCAATGAAATCCGCCCGTCCTATTTCGCGATGATGTATCTGCTCAACAAGGGATACAAAGTCATTCCCGTCAACCCCGGCGCGGCGGGCAAGACCATATTGGGCCAGCCGGTCTATGCCAGCCTCAAGGAGGTGCCTGCCCCGGTGGACATGGTGGACATTTTCCGCGAGGCCAGATACGCGCCGGACATCGCCCGTGAAACGGTGGCGGAAAAGGACCGGCTGGGCGTCAAGGTGCTGTGGATGCAGCTTGGCGTGATCAGCGAGGAGGCGGAGAAGATCGCGAAGGAGGCGGGCCTCACCGTCGTCATGGACCGCTGCCCCAAGATCGAGCATGGCCGCTTCTCGGGCGAGATGGGCTGGCTGGGCATCAACCGCAAGCTGATCGACAACAGAAAGCCGCTGCTCTTCGGCAAGGGCGGCTCGCTGAAACGGCTCTAGCCGCGGGACTGTCACAAACCTCCCGCAAAGGGGAACGGCACTTTCAGGGGAACATCGCCATGCGCCGTCTCGCCGCCCTCCTTCTCATCGCCTTGACCGGCACCGCGGCCGCGCAAGGCCCTGCGCCCGTCTATTCGCTCGCCGCCGACGAGGCGCGCCAGGGCGCCGTCTCCGACGGCACCCATGTCTATGCGCTGGACAACAACCGCCTGGGCAAATACGAGCCCAAAACCGGCCGGCGCATCGCCTGGTGGGAAGGCGAGCGCGCCCGCTTTCCGCACATGAATTCCTGCTCCCATATCGAGGGCAGGCTTTATTGCGCCGCCTCCAACTATCCGCGTGTGCCGCACACCAGCCAGATCGAGATCTTCGACCCGGTGAAGATGGCGCATGTCGAGACCATTCCCCTTCCCGCCGGCATCGGCTCGCTCACCTGGGTGGACCGCCATGACGGCGCCTGGTGGGCGGGCTTCGCCCATTATGACGGCAATGGCGGCGAGCCCGGCCGCGATCATCGCCACACCACCGTGGTGCGGTTCGATGCGGCATGGCGGCCGCAGCAGCGCTGGCTGTTGCCGGAAGCCGTTCTGGAGCGGATGAAGCCGATGAGCATGTCGGGCGGCGCCTGGGGCGATGACGGCCTGCTCTATGCGACGGGCCATGACCACACCGAACTGTACGCACTGCGCGTCCCGGCCACGGGCGACCGGCTGGAGCTGGTAACCACCCTGCCCATCCCCTTCGAGGGCCAGGCCATCGCCTGGGACCCGAAGCAGCCGCGCCTGCTCTGGGGCATCAGCCGCAAAGACCGCCGCGCCATCGCCGTCCGGATACCGCCCGTCCATGTCGCTCGATAACGCCGCCCTCACCATCTTCGGCGATTCCATCTCGGGCAACTGCCTGAAGGTGAAGTTCGTCGCCGACCTTCTGGGCTTGCCTTACGACTGGGTCGAAGTCAGCGTGCGCGACAAGGAAACCCGCACGCCGGAATTCCTGGCGATGAATCCGGCGGGCCAGGTGCCGGTGGTGCGGCTGGCGGACAATTCCGTTCTCAGCCAATCCAACGCCATCATGCTCTATCTGGCGGAAGGCTCCGAGCTGATCCCCGCCGATCCTTACGAGCGCGCGCTGATGTATCAATGGCTGTTCTGGGAGCAGTACAGCCACGAGCCCGCCATCGCGGTGCTGCGCTTCCAGCGGCTTTACCTCAAAAAGCCCGACAGCGAGATTTCGCCCGCGCTGGTGCGGAAATGCGAAACGGCGCTGGCCCTGATGGAAGGCCATCTCATGGGCCGCGACTATTTCGTGGGCGGCCGCCCCACCCTGGCCGATATCGGTCTTGTCGCCTATACCCGCTTCGCCCATGAGGCGAAGCTCGACCTGGCGCGCTGGCCGCGCGTGCGGGACTGGGTGCGCCGGATCGAGGCCGATCTGGGCCTGCCGCACCTTCCCTGACCCGGATTGTCATTGCGCGCGCCTTGGCTAAAGTCCGCCCTCCATCCCGGGCCAGAGATCGAAGGAGAAGACCCATGGCGGATTACGGCTTCAGCACCTTGAGCGTCCATGCCGGGGCGCAGCCCGATCCGGCCACCGGGGCGCGCGCCACGCCGATCTACCAGACCACCGCCTTCGTCTTCGAGGATGCCGACCACGCCGCGGCCCTGTTCAACCTGCAGGTCTTCGGCAACATCTATTCGCGCATCATGAACCCCACCAACGCGGTGCTGGAAGAGCGCGTCGCGGCGCTGGAGGGCGGCCGCGCGGGCCTGTCCTGCGGCAGCGGCCATGCGGCCCAGCTTCTGACCTTCCACACGCTGATGAGCCCCGGCATGGAGATCGTGGCGGCGCGCCAGCTCTATGGCGGCTCGATCAACCAGTTCTCCCAGGGCTTCGCCAAGTTCGGCTGGGAGGCGAAATGGGCCGACGGCACCGATGCCGACAGCTTCAAGCCGCTGATCACCGACAAGACCCGCGCGCTCTATATCGAGAGCATCGCCAATCCGGGCGGCATCATCACCGACATCGAAACCATCGCCAGGATCGCCCATGACGCGGGCGTGCCCCTGATCGTGGACAACACGCTGGCGACGCCCTATCTGATCCGGCCCATCGAATGGGGCGCGGACATCGTGTTGCACTCGGCCACCAAGTTCTTAGGGGGCCATGGCAACTCGATGGCGGGCGTCATCGTGGATGCGGGCAGGTTCGACTGGGGCAGCGGCAAATATCCCTCGCTGTCGGAGCCCAATCCCTCCTATCACGGCATGCGCATGTGGGAGACCTTCGGCGACATGGCCTTCGCCGTCACCACCCGCGTGCTGGGGCTGCGCGACCTCGGGCCCGCGCTGTCGCCGATGAACGCCTTCCTGGTGCTGACCGGGATCGAGACCCTGCCCTTGCGCGTACAGCGGCATTGCGACAACGCCCTGGCGGTGGCGAAATGGCTCAAGGCTCATCCCAAGATCGAGTGGGTGAATTATGCGGGCCTGCCCGACAATCCCTTCTATGCGCTGCACCGGAAGTACAGCCCCAAGGGCGCGGGCAGCGTCTTCACCTTCGGCCTCAAGGGCGGCTATGAGGCGGGCGTCAAGCTGGTCAATGGCGTGAAGCTTCTCAGCCACCTCGCCAATATCGGCGACACGCGCAGCCTGATCATTCATCCGGCTTCGACCACCCATCGCCAGCTTTCGGATGCGGACCGGGCCAAGGCGGGCGCGGGCAATGACGTGATCCGGCTGAGTATCGGGATTGAAGATGCAGCAGATATTATTGCGGACCTTGAGCAAGCTCTCTCTTAGGGGTCGCACGGGCGACGGCTTCGCTCCGCTCGCCTGCCCGATGCTCCGTGGCATCGAGGACCCGGCGGACATCATCGCCGATCTGGAGCAGGCGCTGGCGTAAATCGCTCTTCCCGTCACCATGGCCGCCCTTGAGGCGGCCATCCAGCTTTCCCTCAAGCGGCGCGAAGTTGGATGGGCGGGTTGAACCCGCCCATGGCGTATTGGGATTGTCGCAAGACGCTGGTCAACCAACCGGCTTTGCGGGCGCGCCCTCATGCTTCGACAAGCTCGGCATGAGGGTTCATCCTCACCCTGAGCTTGTCGAAGGGTGAGGATGCCTGAGCTCATGCGCGTGCCAGACGGCGGCGCAGAACAGCAGCGCCGCCGCCGTCTGGTGCAGCGCCGCCAGGCCCAGCGGCGCCTGGAACAGAAGCGTGACGATGCCCAGGAACACTTGCAGCGTCACCAGGATGGTCACGGCCTTGCCGGTGTTCTTGGCCATGCCCTTCCCCCGGCGGATGGCGTTCAGATAGACCGCCACCGTCGCGCCCGCGATGATGTAGGCCAGCATGCGGTGGTTGAACTGGGCCAGGCCCGGATTCTCGAAGAAATTGTGCCACCAGGGCGAATAGAAGAAGGCGTCCGGCGGCAGGAAGCGGCCGTTCATGTCGGGCCAGGTGTTGTAGATCAGCCCCGCATCCAGCCCCGCCACCAGCGCGCCCAGCAGGATCTGCAGATAGACCAGCCCGATGAAGCCCAGGCTGAGGCGCGGCGCCCAGCCGCGCCGGGGCGGGCGCAGGTAATCCAGCGCGGTCCAGAAGATCGCGCCCAGAAGGATCACCGCCGCGCCCAGATGGATGGCGAGGCGATAAGGCGCCACGCTGACGCGCGTCTCCAGCCCCGACATCACCATCCACCAGCCGATCAGGCCCTGGAGCCCGCCCAGCGCGAAGAGGATGACGAAGCGCGGCCATTCGCGGCGGCTGATCGCGCCCATAGCCGCGAACCAGAGGAACGGCACCAGGAACAAGAGGCCCAGGAAGCGGCCCAGGAAGCGGTGGCCCCATTCCCACCAGAAGATGGTCTTGAACCCTTCCAGCGTCATGCCCGCATTCTCCTGGGCATATTGCGGGATCTGCTTGTACTTCTCGAAGGCCTCCATCCAGGCCGCGTCGCTCATCGGCGGGATCGCACCCATGATCGGCTTCCATTCGGTGATGGAAAGGCCCGATCCGGTCAGCCGCGTCAGCCCGCCCACGACCACCATGAACAGGATGACCAGCGCCACCGCCAGCAGCCACAGGCCCACGGCTCTTCGCGATTTCCAGAAATCGGCTGTCATCATGGCGGCCTTCTGATACCCTCGGGGGGCAGACAAAGCCAACGCCCCATGACGCCGCACATCAAGAAGCTGATCGCCACGCTCATCATCATCCTGGTGTGGCTGCCGGTCTATGCCGGGTTCATCATCGGGCTGGCCGCCCGGGTCCTGCCCGGCGCGCCCTGGTATGTGGAACTGCTTTTCTACGCCCTGGCGGGAACCCTGTGGATCGTCCCCATCGGGCTGGCCTTGCCCTGGATGTACCGGGATACGAGCAGGAAATCTTGATCTCCGACGACACCATCCGCCAGCGCTTCGAGCAGGAGGAAGACGGCAAACTGGTCTTCGCCAGCTACCGGGTGCGGGACGGCGTTCACGCCCTCACCCATGTCGAGGCCGATCCGGCCCTGCGCGGCACCGGCGCGGCCGACCGCTTCATGGCGGCGCTTGTGGCGCATGGCCGGGAACAGGGGCTGAAATTCGCCCCCTACTGCTCCTATGCCCGCATCTGGTTCCTGCGCCATCCCGAGGCGCGGGACGTGCTGGCGGTTTAAGCCGCCACGACCTTCTGGCGCTGCTCGCCCAGGCCCTCGATGCCCAGCCGCATCTCGTCGCCCGGCTGAAGGAAGATGGGCTCGGGCTTCTGGCCCACGCCCACGCCGGGCGGCGTGCCGGTGGTGACGATGTCGCCCGGATAGAGGGTGAAAAAGCGGCTGAGATAGGCCACCAGGAAGGCCGGCTTGAACACCATCGTGTCGGTGGCGCCGTCCTGATAGCGCCGGCCATTCACCTCCAGCCACATCTTGAGACGGCCGGTGTCGCCGATCTCGTCCCTGGTCAC
>Ga0182741_1003926_pt1 | contig 15172 bp, 12 predicted proteins | sample eDN5th37CBELigOP_FD_128874 | JGI IMG/M metagenome (GOLD analysis project Ga0182741, IMG submission 128874) | Enriched Organic Plus compost microbial communities from Emeryville, California, USA - eDNA 5th pass 37_C BE-Lig OP (version 2) (version 2) ...
GCCATCTTGACCTCCTTGGCCTCGATCTTCTTGCCCAGATATTCGGGCGTGCGGCCCACCATCAGCCCCGCCACGAACACGGCGATGATCGCCATGACGAGGATGCCGTAGAGCCCGGACCCGACGCCGCCCGGCAGGATCTCACCGAGCTGGATCAGGAACATCGGGATCAGGCCCCCGATGGGCGTGAAGCTTGCGTGCATGGCGTTCACCGCCCCGCACGATAGGCCTGTCGTCACGGCGGCCCAGAGGGCCGACAGGGCAAGCCCGAAACGGACCTCCTTGCCTTCCAGGTTGCCGTCGGCCGGGTCGATGCCCGCCGCATGCAGCATCGGCGTTCCGGCGGCTTCCGCCGCGTAGATGATCGCAACGCCCGCCACGAGCAGGACGCCCATGACCCAGACGAGGGCACGAGCCTGCCGGCTGTCACCGACAAGGCGACCGAAGGCGAAGACCACGGCGACGGAGATCACCAGCATCTGCCAGACCTGGACGACGTTCGCCAGCGCCGTCGGGTTCTCGAAGGGATGGGCGGCGTTCGCATTGAAGAAGCCGCCGCCGTTCGTGCCGAGCTGCTTGATGGCAACCTGGCTTGCGACGGGACCAAGGGCGATGGTCTGCTTCGCACCTTCGAGCGTCGTCGCATCCACCGAGGCGAGCATGGTCTGCGGTGTTCCGAGCGCCACGAGCAGGACGGCCGTGACGAGGGATAGCGGAAGCAGGACGTAGAGGGTCGAGCGGGTCATGTCGACCCAGAAATTGCCGACAGTCCCTGCCTTGGAACGGGCAAAGCCGCGGACCAGAGCCATCGCCAGGGCAAGTCCCGTGGCGGCGGAGAGGAAGTTCTGCACCGTCAGCCCGGCCATCTGCGAGAAGTGGCTCATGGTGGTCTCGCCGCCATAGGATTGCCAGTTCGTGTTGGTGACGAACGAGACGGCGGTGTTGAAGGCAAGATCGGGCGACAGGGCGCCGAAGCCCTGCGGGTTGAACGGCAGGAAGCCTTGCAGTCGCAGGATCGCGTAGAGCAGCACGAAGCCGGCCGCATTGAACAGGAGCATCGACACGCCATAGGCTCGCCAGCCCTGTTCGCGGGCTGGGTCGACGCCCGCCAAGGCATAGAAGCCGCGCTCGATAGGCCCCAGTATGGGCGAGAGAAACGTGGACTTGCCGGCATAAACCTTGGCCATGAAGGCGCCGAGCGGCATCGCCGCCAGCAGGACGGTCGCGAGAACGATGGCGATCTGGAGCCACCCGTTGAGGGTCATGGGACCAGCCTCCTAGAACCGTTCGGGCTTGAGCAGCGCCAGGACGAGGTAGGCGGCGAGGCCCAAGGCGACGATGCCGCCGAGAAGAAGATCGAGGGACATGGATCAGCCTCCCTCAGAGCCGCTCGGCCGCGCGGGCATACAGCGCCATGAGCGCGAAGAACCCGAGGCCAGTGAGAAGATAGACGAGGTCGGACATAACAGCCCCCTAAAGTGAGTGCTGAATGCTACGGCTGATAAAGATCAAATCTCGATTGGGAAGTGTGGTCCAAAAAATAAAGGCGGCATAAAGACCGCTGTCGACCGGCGCGAGAACGGCATCCCCTAAGTCCCGCCCGGAGAGCCATCAGCGCCGTCGTAGCGAGCCTTCGGGTCCGCTCCGGATCGTAGCTCGAGATTGTTGAAGGCGCTGTCGACAAGCTTGGCCATCGGCAGAAACGCTAGTCCATACGGGCATCAACGGGTGACAGTTCCTGTTCATGTCGGCGCCGCGGTCGCTGGGATCGCTGATTACGTTAACCGGAGCGGGTCGCGAAATCCCGTGACGCCCGGAAGCACCCGATGATCTCCGCAAAAGCAAAGCCTCAGTCTACATCGGAGGAATGGTGGTTCCTGAGATTTATTCATGATGGCCCCGCCGCGGGAATGCGAGGTAGGCGCCCACGATTTCGATAAATCGCTCCGGGTCGGAAGGCCGATCGAAAACCGAGCCCGTGAAGTCCACGCTCAACACGTATCGACGAGCGGTCGGCGTGATGACGGGCCAGAAGTCGAATTTCGAGTCATCGTTGGGGTAGGTCTCGCCCCGGAAATGCGCCTGGGCCTCCAGGGCGTTTCCCGCCCCCTTGGCCTCCTCCCCGGAGACCGCCGCGCCACCGGCCGTGGCTTCCGCACGAAGGCGCCCCTCCGTTTCCGAAAAGACGATCGCGGGCGCCGCAAAGATACGGCTCAACGCGGTCGCGGCCGCCGCGATTATCTCCGTCTGCGATCGATCCTCAATGATCACGTGGGCGAGGGCCTGAAGCGCCTCCGCCTGGTCTGCCGCGCGCCGCGCTTCGAGCGCGTGCCGCCTCGCCTGGCCCGCCACGCCGCCCACTATGGCGGAGGTCGCCAGCAGAAGCACGGCCGCCCAGATCTCGGACGGCTCCGTCATCCGGAGGGTGAAGTAGGGTTGCGTAAAGAAAAAGTCGTAGGCGAGGACGCTCGCCACGACGGCAGCCACCGATGGTCCCCAGCCAAGGCTGGTCGCTGCGACGACCACCGGAATGACGAAGATCAGCGTCAGGCTGGAGGCATGGACCAGGTGATCCGCGGCAGAGGCGACAAGGGTGGCGGCCACCACCAGCATCAAGGCCGCGCTATACTGTACGAAGGCGGGCAGCCGCTCGGTGCCATCGGCGCGGAGGTCCCGTGCCGCACTCAGCGGCGTTGGCAACCAGATCCGCCCCCCACTAGCTCTCTCTGGCATCGCTAGCTCCATCAGCGCATCGCCAGCTACGACCTGCCGAAGTATACGACGGGTTGCATAAAGAATCGAGGTGACAGCGCCCGAACTCCGCTTGCAAGGCGAATTTGGCCCGTGACCGGCCGCAGGTCGGCGACGCCCTGACCTTGGCGCTGCATCGGCCACTCAATCGTACCCGCATCTGCCAACGGCGGGTGGATGGTGGCCGAGCGGCGAGACCTTGGCGGACCATCACGATCACGCCCGTCGCAAACGCGCAGGTATGGAGTGCCCGGCTGCGTAGCCGAGGCCAAGTTCGGCTTGGATGAACGCGGCCCAGAAGGCGAACGCTTCGAACATGATCCGTTGTGGCATTCGCGGCGCCCGATTTGTAGGACGGCTTTGGGACAAAATTTCACGTTCCGGCAGCTTAATGAACGTCGGCACTTGAGTGCAGTAGCGGACCAAACGCTTAAGTCTTAGGAGTGCCAATTCCAGACTTTCCAGTTACATGAACGCAGATTGCGGAAAGACTGTTTATGGAACGCTCGTTGCTGCGATCCGGATTACACCCCTGGAGCGGAAATATACTTTCACGGGTCTTCCATCGGCGTCGGCTCATCGCCTGACGGTTTCACGAAACCTCGTGCCTGCACCAATCAAGATCGATCCATTCGTCTGCGATAAGATGGCAACTTCAGCCAATGTTCGCGGTCGTCCGGGTGTCCACGGACGGGCTTCGGTCCCACTATGCCGTCACGCACCCCGGATCATGGTGCGGATCCTGGCGGCCAGCGCATCGACCGCGAACGGCTTGGTGATCATCTCCATGCCAGGATCGAGGAAGCCGTTCGCCAGCGTGGCATTCTCAGCGTAGCCCGTGATGAACAGCACCTTCAGGTCAGGACGGGCGACCCGCGCCTGATCTGCAAGCTGACGTCCATTGATCCCGGGGAGACCGACATCCGTGACAAGCAGGTCGACGCGCTCGCGCGATTGCAGGACCTTGAGACCCGATAGCCCGTCAGGAGCTTCGAGGGCACGGTAACCGAGGTCCTGGAGCACCTCGACGATCAGGTCGCGGATCACGGGTTCGTCCTCGACCACCAGCACTGTCTCTCCCGCCTCAGACCGCGGAACCACGGCCGTGGTTCCGCTGGTTTCCTCCTCCTGGGCCATTCCCCGATGGCGGGGAAGGTAGATCTTGACCGTCGTTCCTTGCTCCATCTCCGAGTAGATCCTGAGATGGCCCTCCGACTGCTTGGCGAAGCCATAGACCATCGACAGACCGAGGCCCGTCCCCTGGCCCAGTGGCTTGGTCGTGAAGAACGGCTCGAAGGCGCGCGCGACTACGTCGGGCGGCATCCCCGTTCCGCAATCCGTCACGCAGATGCAGACGTACTGCCCTGGGGTGATGTCCCGCTGGGCCGCCACATAGGCATTGTCCAGGTGCGCGTTGCAGGTCTCAATCGTGAGCTTGCCGCCATCCGGCATGGCATCCCGGGCATTGATCGCGAGGTTGAGGATCGCACTCTCGAGCTGGTTTGGGTCACACATGGTCGTCCACAATCCGCCCGCGGTCACGATCTCCAGGGCGTGCAAGGGACCGATGGTGCGGCGCAGCAGGTCCTCCATGGAGGTGACGAGCTGGTTAGCGTTGACCGCCTTCGGATCAAGCGGCTGGCGGCGCGCGAAGGCCAGCAGGCGATGGGTCAGCGCGGCGGCACGCTGGGCCGAGCTCATCGCCGCCTTGGCATAGCGCTCGACGTGCTCGGCCCGGCCCTGTGCGATGCGGCTTTGCATGAGTTCGAGCGAGCCGACGATCCCGGCGAGCAGGTTGTTGAAGTCGTGGGCGATGCCACCGGTGAGCTGGCCCACCGCCTCCATTTTCTGCGCCTGGCGCAAGGCATCCTCGGCATTGCGCAAGGCATCGGCCTGCTCCTTCTCGCCCGTGACGTCGCGGCCGACCGCGTGGATGAACTGCTCGTCGGGCACGGCAATCCAGGACAGCCACCGGTACGATCCATCCTTGTGGCGATAGCGGTTCTCGAACCGGAGTGTCGTAATGCCCTCGGACAGCCGGCCGGCTTCGGCTCGTGTCGCGGCCTGATCGTCGGGATGAACAAGATCGAGGAACCCCCTGCCGAGGAGTTCATCCTCGCGCCAGCCAAGCAGGGTAGTCCAGGCCGGATTGACAGCCATGATCGTTGCATCGAAACGCGCCACGAGCATGACGTCAGTGGAGAGCCGCCACATCCGGTCCCGGTCTGCCGTACGCTCCGCGACCTGCTCCGCAAGCGTCACGTTCAGCTTGCGGATGGCTTCGCTCGCCGCTTTCTGATCCTCGATGTCCGTATTGGTGCCGATCCAGCGCACAACCGCACCCCCATCGTCATGGATCGGGACCGCTCGCGCAATATGCCAGCGATAGGCACCGTCCATACGCCGCAACCTGAATTCGGTTTCGTAGTCGGCTCCGGACGAGAGCGCGGCAGCCCAGCGCTCCGCAGCGTCAGGCAGGTCGTCGGGATGAACCATACCGGTCCAGCCATCGCCGTCGAGTTCCGCTGCCGAGGCCCCGCTGTACTCGTAGACCCGGTCATTGAACCAATCGAGCTGACCGTTCGAGAGCGATGTCCAGACATGGTTCGGCATCGCCTGGGCGAGGGCACGGAACTGCGCCTCGCTGGCCCGCAGAGCCTCCTCGGCACGCTTTGTCTCGCTGATGTCGCGATAGAAGGCGACCACCCCGCCCGGCACCGGGTAGATGCGCAGGGCATTGTTGCAGTAACTTGAAAAGGGCATAACGAACCCAGTTCAAAGGGCCTTTCAAACTGCAAGTCCGAAGAGCTGATCAATGAGACGGATTTCGCCTGTCGCTCGACGCTCCCGCCCGATGCAATGACCGCGGCGGATCATGCGCATGATTTCAAAGCCCGTCAGGGTCGCAGCGGCGGTTTTCATCGTCTGGAAGCCGCGAGTCGGCCGGATCATGCGCTTGAGCGCGCCATGATCGGCCTCAATGATGTTATTCAGATATTTCGAGGTGCGGTGTTCTACATTTTCCGGCAGTAGCCCTTCGTTCTGCAGGCGCAGGATTGCCTTGGAATACGAAGCCAGTTTGTCGGTCGCGATGGATGAGGGAGGGTAGTCTCTCACTGCCCTCAGAGCTTTACATAAGAAGCGATAAGCCGCTCCAGCATCACGCCGATCGGATAGCATGGAGGCAATCAGCTGACCGTGTTTATCGACCGCTCGAAACAAGTACCGCCACTGTCCGCCAACCCGTACATAGGTCTCATCCACGCGCCATGAGCCTGAACGACGTCCCTTGTATGGTCGCACCCGCTTCTCGATCTCCGGCGCGTAGCACTGAACCCAACGGAAGACCGCGCTTGGATTGACGCTGACACCGCGCTCGGACATCATTTCTGCCAGATCGCGGTAGCTGATCCCGTACTTGCAGTACCAGCGCACGCACAGCAGGATGATCTCGGCCGGAAAACGGCGGCGCTTGAATAAAGACAACGGAGCGGCTCCTTGACGAACCGCCCCTCGCTATACCGCCAAGGTTAACGCAACAGTACCCCTCGAAGCTGGGTTGAAGGAACGAGACGGCGAATTGTTCCTTTGCACGCAGAACATTGACGACTTACATGTGCGTGCCGGATCGCGCGAAGTGGCACCCATGCACGGTGAGCTATTGAAGGCGCGTTGCGTGCAGTGCGATGCGGCTACGCTTTGGCACGAGGATCTCAGCATCGAGACACCCTGCACTTCCTGTGGCTGTGCAGGTGGCCTACGCTCGCATGTCGTCTGGTTCGGTGAGATGCCACTCTTCATGGACGCCATCTACGATGCCCTGCTTGACGCAGACTTCTTCGTGGCGATTGGGACCTCAGGCTCTGTCTATCCGGCTGCGGGATTCGTGTCGGAGGCACGAGGCCATGGCATCCGCACATATGAGATCAACCTTGAACCGCCCGACAACGCTCGCCAGTTCGATGAACTGCGGTACGGACCCGCGAACGAGGCTATTCGCGCGTGGGTCAAGGATGTGCTTACGGTCTGAAATGCTCGGAGATACTCTGCTCACCATCCACGAGCCGCCTCCAGACGGCTCGCTTTTTTTGGCTAACCGTGGCGGTTAGCGTAGCGGCGCTTCTTAGTGAGGCACTTCAACCCTGCGAGCGTCTTGGCTGGGGCAACTACCTCCCTGTAGCGACGGGTGTGCTTCTTAAAAGATGGTCTCATGCGAGCTTTACCTGCCATCGGCACTGTTCCCTTCCGTAAGGCAAGCATGAAACCACACAAAGCCCAATGGGACCACCTCATCCCGAATGGGTACACGGGACTTGGATGGCAGTCACGACCAGCAGTGTTATGATGACCCTGCTCCTGAATGCGACGGGAGAATGAAGATGGACGTCCGCGTCTTCCTTGTAGCCACCTGTCTGAGCCTTCCTGTTTCCGCCATGGCGCAGGACAAGGCGTCCATTCAGAGCCTGAATGATCAATTTGTGACCGCTTTCAACAGTGGGGACATGGCAGCGGTCGCCGCCCTATACACCGAGGATGCCACGGTTTTGCCGCCCGGAGCCGAGATGGTGAAAGGCAGGACTGCAATCCAGGCATTCTGGAAGGCTACCGCCGAACAGTTCGGCGATGTCAAGCTGACTGTCATCGATGTCAAGCCGCTCGGTACTACAGCAGCCCGCGAGATCGGGACCTTCGCCCTCCAGACCAAAGGACATCAACCACAGGAGATTACCGGCAAGTATGTCGTGATCTGGGAGAAGGTCGGAGCCGACTGGAAGCTCGCGACGGATATCTGGAACGCCGATAAGTAGCTACAGCATCTCATCGTCTCAGGCGGTAGAGGTCCGGAAGCAATGGCGTCCTCAAAAGCTGAAGGAGAGGCCAATAGCCATCTCCAGGCCTGTTGATTGGGCCGAGGGCTCCGTTCTCGTCGATCACACGACCGACAGCCCTTCCTTGCTCCACGTCACGTCGAAAACGACCGGTGGCATAGCTCACGGTATCGGCACATCTGAACAGGAGGATGGATCATGGCCATGATGATCGTTCGTCATCGCGTGCGGGATTATGAAGCTTGGCGATCTGTCTACGATGCTCATGAGCCAGCCCGCAACGTCGCTGGCCTGAGCAATGGACGCGTGTTCCGCTCAGCAGACGACCCTGACGATCTTGTTATCCTTTTTGATGTTGCTGATCGGCAAAAGGCCGAGGCGTTTGCGGCCTCGGAAGACCTGAAGACGGCGATGCAGAAGGGTGGCGTCGAGGGCAGGCCCAACATGCAGTTCATCGGGTAACACTGTCGAGCGGACCAATGCTGCCCGTTACGGTGATAGCAAAGGAGCAATAGATGCGGGCGATCACCTGTGCCATTTGGTGACATTTCGGAGTGAAGATGGCCCCGGAGGGCCATCTGTTTAGTGCAAGCGACCACGCCGCCCGCCGTAGAAGCCGCGTCCGCTATAGTGAACCACGCGCGGGCCATAATATCCACGACCCCAGCCGCCACCGTAGTAGCGCGGAGCATAGTAAGCCCGGTGCGGATAGTAATAGCGGGGCGCGTAGTAAGCACGACGCGGATAGTAGCGTGGAGCGTAGTAGGCGGTCGTCGAGTAGCCCGGATAACCGTACCCATAGCCATAGGCAGGGTATCCGTAACCATACGCCGGATAGCCGTAACTGTAGCCATAGTACGGGCTGGGCGCCGCGAGTGCGCCGATTAGCGCCCCGCCGATCAACCCGGCAGCGAGTGCGCCGCCACCACCCCAGCCGTTATGATGTCCCCATCCGCCGTAGTATCCGCCTCGCCAGCCGCCACCCCAGCCAGCGTGGCCCCAGCCGCCGTGACCGAAGCCACCACCCCAGCCGCCGTGACGCCATTGAGCGTCTGCCGAACCGGCAGTCCCGAGCACGATGAGGGCGGCACTGATGCAAGTCGTGAGCTTTTTCATACTCACCTCCCTAACCCGCACGAGCGGGTTCTCCTTTATACCACCGTCGACTGTTGAGAGCTTGTGGAACCCTCGGTTCTTGTTCTCATTTCGTTCGCATGACGAAGTGGGACGGCAATGGTCGAATGGCTCTCAGATTTTCCATGGATGATCGTCCGGATCGACTGTCCACTCTGCCTTCACCGGAAGGGACAGTACCGGCTTGCCCGATTGGCTGAGAAGCACAGGGCCGACAACCAGCTACGCGATTTGATCGACAGGGTCGCCTTCGACTGTTCGAGGAAGTCGCTCCCGTGGGAACGCCCTTCGGACCAGTATGATCCGAGGTGCAAGGCTCGGTTCATCGACCTAGACGCGCCCAGCCGCCCCCCGGACCTGCCGTCGATGATGCGGAAGCTCAGGGTAATCCTCGGCGAGAAACACTGAAGGAACCAAGTGGAGCTGCGGGAGAACAGCCGAACAATCCAGTTCGGAACCAATGCTCCTGAGCGAAGGCCCCAGAATGACGGACGACCCGCTGGGTATGGTCTAAGGGGACTCTTCACCGTGGCCGTCGTGATCGCATCACTCTCCTGTTGGTGGGGCGTCTCTGATCCATTCTTCCTTGACAGAACCTCCCCGTAGGCAGAGCCTTTTTCCGCTGCCCTGGTCCATCCCTGTGAGGTCGGAGGTTCAGCATGGAACCACCTTCGAACTTTGCCGCGATGACCGTTGCGGTATCCGGATAGGCTTCAGCGTAATGGCCTCCACCGGCGGAATATCGAGTTCCACAGCAGTGAGGCCGGGCTCCGCCTTATTCCTCCCCACCTTCTTAGCCTGACTGAACAGCCGAATGGGAGAATACCCATGCCTCTTTTCCTGGACCGCCATGACATGAAGGGAACGAACGCTACAGAAGTGGCTGAGGCACACCTCAAGGACTTGGCGATTCAAGACCGCTATGGGGTCAAATTCCTGACTTACTGGTTTGATGAGGATCGAGGGACCGCTTTCTGCCTTGTCGATGCTCCCGATAAGGAGACGGCGAAGCGGGTGCATCGAGACGCTCACGGCCATGTGGCCGGTGAGATCATCGACGTATCTCTGGCCGCCGTTGAGGCGTTTCTCGGTCGTATTGCTGACCCGCACTCCCGAGCGGCAAGGGTCGTGCCTGAGCCTGCGCATCGGGCGGTCATGTTCACCGACATCGTGGGATCGACCGAAATGACCGCCCGGCTCGGCGATGTGATCGCCACGGAACTTGTGCGAGCACATGACGCTTTGGTGCGGCGGGCACTCGCGCGGCATGACGGACGCGAGGTTAAACACCTGGGCGATGGCATCATGGCATCGTTTGAATCGACCTTGGCCGCAGTGGAATGCGCCAGAGCAATCCAAAGCTCCTTCGAGCGTTATAACCGGGCAAGTGCCGAGCCGCTCCATGTTCGGATCGGTCTGGACTGTGGCGAGCCCGTGGAGGACAGCCGCGATCTGTTTGGCTCGACAGTTCAGTGCGCCTCCCGGATATGCAGTTCAGCCGACACCGATCAAATTTTAGTTTCGGCACGTATCCGAGAGGAATGCTGGGGTGAGGATGGGTTTACGGACAGTGGCTTGAAAAGCCTGAAGGGCTTTAGCCAACCTGTGCGGGTTTTTGAATGCCGGTGGCGAGTGGATAGTCTAAACCAGACCCTCGGCAACGTTAGAGCTTGAGGCCCACTGGACACAAGGTCGAGGGTATCGTCAAGTTAGTGAGTTGAGGTCGGTATGTCGGCTCTGCATTCACGGATCAGAAGGTCGTCGCAATGCCAATCACCTCACTCCATGTTTTAAAGGCTCGCGCCCGGAATGTGCGATGGTCCGCTGCATTGTTGTTTGACGAACGGCGGAAGAGATTCGCAACCTGATCGTGGACTGAGAGAAAGCGCTGGGCCTGCCCGGCTGACTTGAAGCGCTTCATGATGCGCTCGCGTCGTCGCGTCGGTTGATGGCTGTTTTCCGCATGATTGTTCAATCCCTTATGCTGCCGATGCTCGATACTGGGCATGATCTCTCGTTTTGCGGCACCGTAGCTCGCGAGTTTGTCGGTGATCATCACGCGCGGTGCGACGCCTTGCTTCTTGAGCAGCTTGCGCAACAGCCGCTTGGCTGCTTTGGCATTGCGTCGGCTCTGGACCAGGATATCGAGTACGGTCCCATGTTGGTCGACCGCCCGCCAGAGCCAGTGCTTCCGGCCTGCAATGCTGATCGCAACCTCATCGAGGTGCCACCTGTCACCGGCTGCCGGCGGCGGAGCTGGTTGGCAAAATCCTGACCAAACTTCAGCGCCCACTGCCGCACTGTCTCATGACTGACCAGGATGCCGCGGGCGGCCAGCATCTCCTCTACCATACGCAGGCTGAGCGGGAATCGGAAGTACAACCAGACGGCATGGCTGATCACTTCAGCCGGAAAGCGGTGACGGGCACAGCGGGAACGACGGGGCTTCTTCATCCCTCAAATATGCTTAGATCCGGTCACCCTCCGGTTAACCTGACGGTGCCAGAGATGCTGCGCTGCCCATGACAACCCTGATCGAGGCGGGATGGGTCTGGTCGGGGCTAAACCCTCTCGCTCGGGGATCGCAGGATCCACCGTTTCTCATTGCTATGCTTGATCGAGCGGACCAGCAATCCACCTATATAGCCAGGGTGAGGGCTCAAAGGGACAGGCCCAGGACCACCACAGAGAGAAGAGGAAATCGCGATGAAAGCTGGCGACGTGATGACGACGGGAGCGGCAACGGTCAAGCCGAGCGCGTCGCTTGCCGAGGCGGCCCGCCTCATGGTCGAGCACCGCATCAGCGGTCTTCCCGTCGTGGATGAAGGCGGCAAGCTGGTCGGCATCGTGTCGGAAGGCGATTTCCTGCGGCGCAAGGGAGGCGACCGCATGCGCTGGATCGAGGCCTTCCTCGACAGCGGATCCGGTGCCGGCGATCTGAGCCGCCGCCGCGTCGAGGGCATCATGTCGAAGGATCCCGTTTCAGCCGGGGTCGAGACGCCCCTGACCGAGGTTGTCGACATGATGGAGCGACATAACGTGAAGCGAGTTCCAATTGTCGACAACGGCCGCGTCGTCGGCATCGTCAGCCGCGCGAATCTGCTTCTGGCCCTCCTACGCAAGGCGGACAATCCCCAAGGGACCGCAACGTAGAGCGCGGGGGCCCTTGTCGGCAGGCGGGCATCGCCGTCGTGGTTGCGACCTTCGGCTCGAACGGAGCGGCTTTCAGCCGCCTGCCCTCGTTTGACCGCGCCTGATGTCCTTGTAGAGGCGCTCCACATCCGCTCGCCGGCACAGTTCCGTTCCGGCCGTCAGAACCGCGGCGGTTCCTGCTGCCATGCCCAAGGTGAAGGCCTCCTCCACCGGTCTGCCTAGGGCAAGGCCGAGTGTCATCGCGCCGAGGAAGCTATCGCCAGCCCCGACCGCGCTTTTCGGCGTGACCTTCACCCCCTCGATCCGCAAGAGCGTATCGCCGGTTGCCAGCACGGCCCCATCGCGCCCAAGCGTCAGAGCGATGATCTCTGCAGCGCCGGCGGCGATGAGGTCGCGCAGGGCGACGTCTTGGTCCTGGGGCGTTGGAAGCACACGGCCGACCAGATCCTCCAACTCGCCGAGGCTCGGCTTGATCAGAGAGAGCCCCTTGCCGGCAGCCTGCCGGAGCGCCCCGCCCGAGGTGTCGAGCACGAATCTGATACCCTTGCGGGCGGCCAGAGCCGCGACCTGAGCGTAGAAGTCGGCCGGCACCCCGCGCGGGAGGCTACCGCTCGCCAGCAGGTAGTCGCTCTCGATGCTGTCGAGCATCGAAAGACAGGCGTGCCACTCCTCCTGCGTCACGCTCGGTCCTCCGGGAACGAAGCGGAACTCCAGCCCTGACGAGGTTTCGTGCACGGTATGGCTGATGCGGGTATGGCCGGCGATCGGAATGTGCCGGCTCTCAATCCCGGCGGCTTGAACCAGCTCGTTAAGGATCGGGCCCGTGACTCCGCCCGACAGGTAAATCGCGAGCGCCGATCCTCCCAGTTCCTTGATCACCCGTGCGGCATTGATACCGCCGCCGCCGGGATCATAGCGTTCGGCCCAGGTCCTGATCTTGCGAATGGGTCGGACCTGCTCGGCCTCCTCGGCTCCGTCGATGGCAGGGTTGAGGGTCAGCGTCACAATCCGTTTCATCACTCCTCCTGGGCGTTTGCAGAGACCTCCGAAGGCAAAGCGACAACGCTCTCATGCTGGAAGTCATTATCTTGGGCATGCCGAGATCTTGGGCATGCCGAGGCGACTCCCACCAGGATCCGTGGACCGAGGAGAGCCTTATGGCTACGTTAAAGGTCGGCTATTTCATTGAGGAGCCTTGCCAAGGCCTAGATCTACTTGGCCCCGAAATGTTTCACGTTTACCGCGACCTCGATCAAGAACCGATTGCTCAGTCCCCCTGGATTATGCTCCTGATCCGGGCCGCCAGCGCTTCGACCGCAAACGGTTTGGTCACGACCTCCATTCCCGGTTTCAGGAAGCCGCTCGCCAACGCCGCGTTCTCGGCGTATCCGGTGATAAACAGAACTTTCATGTCCGGCCGGGCTTTCTGTGCCTCATCGGCGAGATCGCGCCCGTTGATCCCAGGCAGGCCTAGGTCCGTGACCAGCAGGTCGATGCGTCCCTGGTGGGAACGCAAAACTCTGAGGCCTGCCGGCCCGTCCACGGCCACAAGGGTCCAGTAGCCAAGATCCTGAAGCACCTCGGCGATCAGATCTCGGATCACCGGCTCGTCCTCGACGATCAGCACGGTTTCCCCTGCCCCGGTCCTCTCGGCCTGCTGGGCGACGATCGTGGGCGAAATTTCCTCAACGGCGACGCCATGGTGCCGCGGTAGGTAGAGCCTGATCGTCGTGCCCTTGCCGACCTCCGACTCGATCCTGAGGTGCCCCTCGCTCTGCCTGGCAAAGCCGTACACCATCGCCAGTCCCAGTCCTGTTCCCTGCCCTTCGGGCTTGGTGGTGAAAAACGGCTCGAAGACATGGGCGATCACGTCCGGCGGCATGCCGGTACCGGTGTCAGAGACGGCGATTGCCACGTACTGCCCTGGGGTGATCCCGAGGGAGGCCGCAGAAGCGCCATCGATCTCCGCGTTCGCAGTCTCGATGGTTAGCCGGCCGCCATCCGGCATTGCGTCCCGGGCGTTGATGGCGAGATTGAGGATGGCGGTCTCAAGCTGGTTGGAATCGCACCGGGTCGCCCAGAGCCCATCCATCGCGACGATGTCCAGGGCATGGAGAGGGCCGAGGGTCCGGCGCAGCAACTCCTCCATGGACGCAACGAGCTCATTGGCATCGACCGGCTTCGGGGCCAGCGGCTGGCGGCGCGAGAAGGCGAGCAGGCGGTGGGTCAGCGCCGCGGCGCGCCGGGCGGAGCCCACCGCGGCTTTTGCATAACGCCCGACCGTCTCCATACGGCCCTGACTCATGCGGGTCTGCATCAGGTCGAGCGCGCCAATGATCCCAGTGAGCAGGTTGTTGAAGTCGTGGGCGATCCCGCCGGTGAGTTGGCCCACCGCTTCCATTTTCTGCGCCTGACGCAGGGCGTCCTCGGTCTGGCGCAGGGCCTCGGCTTGGGCTGCCTCGGCCCGCTTGCGGTCGCTGATCTCGCGGTAAAAGGCGGCGACGCCGCCTGGGACTGGATAAATCCGCAGCACTAGCCAGACATCCTTGCCCTCGGCTTCGTCCACGTGGTGATGCTCGAGCTCGACCGGCACGCGCTCGCTCATTGCACGGCGATAGGCAGCCTCGATCGGAGTGCCAATGGAAGCGGGGAACGCCTCCCAGTGGGTGCGCCCAAGGATCTCGCGGGCGGGACGGCCGTCGAGGCGCAATCCTTCGGCGTTGATCTCGGCGATGCGGAAGTCCTGATCGAGGATGACAAAGCCCTCGCTCATGGCCGCCAGCACACTCGTGTAGCGCGCGTTGCTCGCCGCCAGGGCGGCTTGGGCCAGATGCATCTCGGTGACGTCGTGGCCCTCGACGAAGATGCCGGTTACTCGGCCGGCCTCATCAGTCACCGGCTCATAGGTGAAGTCGAGATATCGGGTCTCTGGACCAGAACCCGCTGAGCGGTGCAGACGGACCGGAACATCGTGGGCCACGACCCGCTCGCCGCTGGCATAGACCTGGTCGAGCCATTCGAGAAAGGCTTGGCCGGTAGCCTCCGGAAACGCCTCCAGGGCGGTCCTGCCGACAAGCTCGCGATCGCCGGACAGGCGCATATAAGCCTGGTTGGCGAACTCGAACACATGCTCGGGTCCGCTCAGGATGGCGATGAAGCCGGGGGCCTGCTCGAACAGGCGCCGCTGCCGCTCGGTCTCGGCCGCCAGCCGCCGCTCGGCCATGACTTGGCCGGTGATCTCGGTGCAGAGGCGGAAGAACCCGGCGACGGCTCCGGTTTCCTCGCGCACGGGCGCATAGGAGAAC
>Ga0182741_1003927_pt1 | contig 15172 bp, 15 predicted proteins | sample eDN5th37CBELigOP_FD_128874 | JGI IMG/M metagenome (GOLD analysis project Ga0182741, IMG submission 128874) | Enriched Organic Plus compost microbial communities from Emeryville, California, USA - eDNA 5th pass 37_C BE-Lig OP (version 2) (version 2) ...
ACTTGTCCTTTCTCAGCAGGTTTAACTTCATATAGAACCTCAAACCCACCTTGAAGATCAAGACCAAGCTTAATATTCCCTAAAATATTCTGTGTTGTGAACCCCATTGCACTTCCAATAAGAATAACGACAAGGAAGAATGCAACGATACGGCTGCGTTTTACCATTATGTATAAGTCCTCCTAACAATTTGCCCCCAAAATATAAGTTTTCAACGAATTTTTCTCTATGAAAACCTTGCAAAAAATTACAATTTAATTATGAACTTGCAGACTACTACTGTCAATTTACCAAAGATATAAATTCAAGTTAATATGAACGATTTATTTTAATAGTTCCCTCCGTTCCTCTTCATCTGAAAGAGTGAGGCTGGTTTGCTTAAAGGCTTCAACTGTAGCAAAATTCATATATTCCCCGGGTTTAACCGCTAATATATCTGCAACTATTTCATACAAACGGGTATTTTCTTTCGGCTTTTTCCACCTTTTATTGAGCAAATATTCCCACATTTCATCTTCAGTAACCGCTCCATACCCTAGCATCTTTAGTTCCTCTAGTTTACTTTTTATTGCGGGGCGAACATTCTTCCTAAATTGCTCGTACATATGCTCGTGCTCCATGCACTCCGCCTCCCTGGCTGCTCTATGAATTTTTAAAAATCTTAATACCTGTCATGCTTTGTCCACTCATGTGCATATAGATATTGTATCTGAAATTAGCATTTTTGAGAAGGCGGGAGCAGGATGTCAAAGTTTTTAAAAGGAACAATGATCTTACTAGTTGCGGGATTTGTCACAAGAATCCTTGGGTTTATTAATCGAATTGTACTAGCCCGGTTTATCGGTGAGGAAGGTGTTGGCCTTTATATGATGGCCTTCCCTACTTTTATCCTTGTCGTCACCATCACTCAACTTGGACTACCTGTCGCCATCTCAAAGCATGTCGCAGAGGCGGAAGCACAGGGAGATTTTGCGAAAATCAAAAAAATTCTCGTTGTCTCATTGGCAACAACCATTTCTCTTTCCTTGATTTTTACGCCAGCGCTATTTTTCTTAGCACCACAGCTCTCGCAAATCCTATTTACTGATGAACGGACCCTTCTCCCTTTGCTCGCGATTACTCCGATTATTCCAATCGTCGCCGTGTCATCGGTTTTAAGGGGATATTTCCAAGGGAGACAAAACATGAAGCCAGGGGCTATCTCCCAAGTCATTGAGCAGGTAGTCCGCATTGCCTTAATTGCTGTACTTACAAAGACCTTCCTTCCTTATGGAATTGAATACGCTGCCGCAGCGGCAATGGCATCAGCTGTCATCGGCGAATTAGCTTCATTACTTTATTTAATCACCACTTTTAAAATCAAAAAGAAATTTCGACTACGAAGAAACTTTTTCCAATTCGTTCAATCTGGAAATAACACCTTTAAAGAATTAATGAACATTGCCCTACCGACAACAGGTAGCAGAATGATTGGATCAATTTCCTGGTTTTTTGAACCAATTGTCGTTGCGAACAGTTTAGCCATTGCTGGTGTCGCAGCAACAGTAGCAACAAAGCAATATGGAGCATTAACAGGTTTTGCCCTTCCACTGTTAATGTTACCGTCATTTGTCATGAATTCTCTTTCAACTTCTCTAGTTCCAGCCATCAGCGAAGCACACTCAAAACAGAATTTTAAAATGATTGAACACCGTCTTCAGCAATCCCTGCGATTTTCTTTCCTAACAGGTGGATTGTCCATTATCATCCTTTATGTCTTAGCTGAACCACTCATGCGTGTTATGTACGGAACCGATACTGGTACAGAGTTTATTTTATTAATGGCACCGTTCTTTTTATTCTACTATTTCCAAGCACCTCTACAGGCAACACTCCAGGCATTGGATCTTGCAAGAGCCGCGATGATTAATAGCCTGATTGGAAATATCGCTAAAATTGCGGTGATTTTTATGCTCGCTAGTCAACCGGCATTCGGGATAAAAGGAGCAGCACTTGGGTTAACAATGGGATTTGTGTTAACCACTTCACTTCATTTTGCAACTGTCCTTAAAGCAGTATCGTTCACCTTCCATATTCGTGAGTATATGAAAACCTTTGCTGTTATTGCCTTATCCATCTATCTTGGTTTCCTAATTTGGGACAGCCTTGGAACAACTATGGCTTTATCGTTAAGAGTATTAATTTCATCAACCATCATTACGGTTATCTATAGCTTTGCTGTTCTTTTAACAGGTCTAATTAAAAAAGAAGAACTTATTCGAATACCTGTCATTGGGAGACCTTTATCAAACTTAGCATTCACCGCAAAGAAAAAATAACAACGCACCAGGATTTTTTATGGTCCTGGCGCGTTATTTTTCATCCTTTATATCGACGTAAAACTTATTTTTATTTTGATTATAGTTGCAAAATGATATTTGATCGATATCTGGGTAGCCTTTCTTGGTTAACTGATCATAAAGCCATGATTTACTTTTCCCGATTTCATTTAAATTTTCATTTTGAACAGCTCCATCAATAATGAGGGTCAACGCTAAATTTGCTTTTTCCCCTCTCTTAAAAATAGATAGTTTCCCTGATGTCTCCAAAATGGCATAATCAACATCCTCAATGTCAGAGACACCCCCTTCCCTTAATTGAAGGAGCAAATCATCAAAATTATAGCGCTGCTTTCGCATTTCCTTTTCATCAATCTTTCCCTTATTGATGATGATACTAGGTTTTCCATCTACCAATAATCGAAAACGTTTACTCTTCAAGGATATAAAGGCTAGGAAATACTGCACGCCTACAAGTAACAGCATGGGTACCAAAGATTTAATGAGTGGGTCGTCAGTTTTTTCAATCGCGATCGCTGCCATTTCAGCAATCATCATGAAAACAACCAAATCCAATAAACTTAATTCTCCTATTTCCCTTTTCCCCATTACTCGGAAGATCGTTAAAATGACCGCATATAAAGCTAAGGTCCTGAAAATAATGGATACGTACTCTTCCATTCATAATCCCCTCCGAATCACATGGCATTAGGAAATAGCATTCGGCAACAGGTGCTAAATTATTCCCTCTTTCCTAATAATGATTCTTGAAAAATCCGGTAAATTTTAATTCTATTTTTGCTTCTTCAGAATATGCTTGTACTAAGGTAATCTAGGCGGCATTGGGTAAAACCAGTGTAGGAAGGGGAGAAGAAAGATGGAATCAAGGAGTTTGGGAATTGCTGTACTCTACGGGGTTATTGCAATATTCGTTTTCGCTATTCTAAGTAGTTTAGTCTTTTCACTTTTGTTAGCCTATACTTCAGTACAAGAATCATCCCTGAAGTATGTCGTAACAACCGTTTCATTCCTCTCGTTATTTATCGGTGGATTTATTACCGGAAAGAATGGCAAACAAAAAGGATGGCTGATTGGTGGTGCAACTGGGCTTATCTATTCAATCATCATTTTCCTATTTCAATATCTTGGACATGATAGCTTATTTTCCTCAGAACAAATCATCTATCATACCTGTTATACCCTGACAGCGATGATGGGAGCTATCCTTGGTGTAAATATGAGTTCTTCTAAATCACGAAATTAAAAGATCTAGCAAAAGGGTCAAATAAAAAAGCAGGTGCTTTTTCGCACCTGCTTTTTTGCTCTATTCACTAATGACGTCGCGTATTGCGTTACGGTCATAAGTTAAACGGCTTCCATCTCCACACTTGATAACGACAGTTCCTTCGTCAAGTGCATCAACAAACCCATGAAGTCCACCGATCGTTACGATGCGGTCCCCTTTTTTAAGGTCACTTTGCATCTGTTGTACTGCTTTTTGCTTCTTCTGTTGAGGACGAATCAACAAGAAGTAGAATAGCACGAACATTAAAATCAGTGGGAATACTGTACCTAATAAACCTTCCATTCTTTCTCCTCCTTTCGCAATCTCAAGCCAGCTGCTTATTAAAAGTTTTTCGCATTCGGCTTATTGAAGCCATAGCGCTCAAAAAATTCTTCTCTGAAATCTCCTAATCGGTCTTCCATGATTGCTTGTCTGACTTGCTCCATTAATTTTAACAGAAAATGAAGGTTATGGTAAGTAGTAAGCCTTATTCCAAATGTTTCATCACACTTAATCAAATGGCGAATATAAGCGCGTGAATAATTCCGACAAGTATAGCAATCACATTCAGGGTCAATTGGACCAAAATCGCGCGCATATTTTGCATTTTTAACAACCAAACGTCCTTGACTTGTCATCAACGTCCCATTACGTGCAATCCTTGATGGAAGAACACAGTCAAACATATCAATGCCACGAATACTACCGTCAATAAGTGAATCTGGTGAGCCAACTCCCATTAAGTATCTTGGCTTATTGGTTGGCAATAATGGCGTCGTAAACTCGAGCGCCCGGTTCATCACATCTTTCGGTTCGCCAACAGAAAGCCCGCCGACCGCGTAGCCAGGAAAATCAAGAGATACAAGATCCTTTGCACTTTGTTTCCGTAACTCTTCGAACTCTCCACCCTGGACAATACCAAACAACCCTTGGTCCTCTGGGCGCTTATGGGCTTTTAAGCAGCGCTCAGCCCATCTTGAGGTCCGCTCAACAGAAGATTTCATATATTCATATGTAGCCGGATATGGTGGACATTCATCAAAGGCCATCATGATATCAGAACCAAGGGCATTTTGAATTTCCATTGCTTTTTCAGGAGAAAGAAATAGCTTGTCTCCGTTTAAGTGGTTGCGGAAATGAACTCCTTCTTCCTCAATCTTTCGGAACTCACTTAAACTGAAAACCTGGAAGCCTCCAGAATCAGTAAGGATTGCGCGATCCCAGTTCATAAATTTATGTAGCCCTCCGGCTTCTTTCACAATTTCATGACCAGGACGAAGCCATAGATGATAGGTATTGCTTAAAATAATCCCGGCACCCATCTCCTTCAGGTCCTCTGGAGCCATTGTTTTTACTGTTGCAAGGGTACCAACAGGCATGAAGGCTGGTGTATCAAACGATCCATGAGGGGTATGAACACGACCAAGCCTCGCACCGGTTTGCTTACAGGTTTTAATTAATTCATATGTGATTGCAGACAATTGTGTTGCTCCTTCCATGTTTAAATCCTAGCTGTTTATAAAATAAATTTTCGTATGACTATTAGCGTTTAGAGGATGAGCATCGCATCACCGAAACTGAAGAAACGATACTTTTCCTTTACTGCAGTATTGTAAGCATTTAGTACAGGTTCACGACCAGCTAAGGCGCTTACCAACATAATTAAAGTAGATTTCGGAAGGTGAAAATTCGTGATCATACCGTCGATCCCTTTAAACTCATAACCAGGGAAAATAAAAATATCCGTCCAACCGCTAGAAGAAATAAACTCACCCTGATTTGCCGAGGCAATGGTCTCTAACGTCCTGGTAGATGTCGTGCCAACCGAAATAATCCGTCCTCCTTGATCGCGTACTTCATTAAGAAGACGCGCGGTCCCTTCAGACATGATGTAGAATTCTGAATGCATTTCATGATCCTCAATCGTTTCCGCACTTACAGGTCTGAACGTCCCTAGTCCAACATGTAAGGTAATGAAGGTGATATGAACGCCCTTTGCTTTGATTTCCTCGAGCAAAGCCTCAGTAAAATGAAGTCCTGCCGTTGGTGCAGCCGCCGAGCCGCGCTCTTTAGCATAGACGGTTTGATAACGATCTTGGTCATCTAGTTGTTCTTTGATATAAGGAGGCAATGGCATTTCCCCTAGTTCATCGAGAACTTCGTAAAAAATACCTTCATATGTAAACTCAAGTTCCCGACCACCATGATCCGATTCACCGGTACAAACAGCGGTCAAAAGACCGTCTCCAAAGAGTATCTTCGTCCCCTTCTTGACCCGTTTCCCTGGTTTTACAAGTGTCTCCCACTTGTCTCCTTCTACCTGTTTCAGAAGCAGAACCTCAATCTTTGCACCAGTGTCTTCCTTGATTCCAAACAATCTCGCTGGTAGTACCCGAGTATCGTTGAGCACAAGACAATCCCCTGGACGAAGGTAATCAACTATATTTTTAAAAATACTATGTTGCAAATCTCCAGTCTTCTTATCTAAAACCATCAATCTGCTTTCTGAACGGTTCGCTAGTGGAACTTGAGCAATCAATTCCTCTGGCAAATGAAAATCAAATAAATCTACTTTCATGTTGTAATTCACCTATATTCTTTTTATGTATTAGTTGTGTTAAATGGGACGTTGATTTGCGCTCCAGGCACAAGCAGTTCGCGGGCGTGCCGGGGAGCCTGGCCAGCTACAGCGCCTAGCCCCTCGAGTCGCTTCTTGTCTAGCTCCGGCTCCTAGGGACTCGAGACATAAGCCACTCCCTTTCAGAAGGTAAAGAACACCTTCTTACAGGGCGCGTCTTATGCTTGTCGTCCCTGGGCAGTCGCCTCCGCTTTTCGTGGTCCGTCAGTGGAAGTCAAAGAACGACTTCCTCTGCCAGCCCTCCAGCGCTTGTCGGGGCTGAACAAGGCGCTTCCGCTTTTCTATCTCCTCGGCGCTAAAGCGCCTGTGAAGTCTCCCCTGCCCCATACTCCCGCAGGAGTCTTGGTGCCTTCAGCTCCAATCAACCGTGTTCGATAACACAGCCTATGTACTATCGAAAACGCCCAATGAAATAAAAAATTAATGATAGGAGGATGCTGACGACAATTGAGGTTACTATCGGAAAATAAAACGTCGTCCCACCCTTTTTAATGACGATATCACCTGGTAGCTTTCCAAGATTAAAAAAGTGCACAAGAAAACCAGCGATGAAAATCACCGCCCCAAGAATCATTAGAAGCTTCCCCATTCCCGTCATTCAGATGGCACCTCCATTTGAAAGTGTCGGTAAACCGCGTGGGTAACAACCCTACCACGAGGTGTTCGTTGAAGAAACCCGATTTGCAGCAAATACGGCTCATAAACATCCTCAATCGTATGAGATTCTTCCCCAATGGTTGCGGCAATCGTTTCCAACCCGACCGGCCCTCCACGGAATTTCTCAATAATCCCTTTAAGTAATTTATGGTCAATATGGTCGAGTCCTAAACGGTCCACCTGCATCAACTCAAGTGCCTCGTTAGCCAGTTCGATATCAACCGAACCATCGCTGCGCACCTGAGCAAAGTCACGGACACGACGAAGCAAGCGGTTGGCAATTCTTGGTGTTCCCCGTGAGCGGCGAGCAATCTCAACAGCTGCACTCATATCAATTTCTGTATCAAGCACATCTGCTGTGCGTATAACAATTTCACGTAAATCTTCTTCTTTATAATACTCTAAACGGCTAAGCACACCAAATCGATCCCTTAATGGGGCAGATAAAGAACCTGCTCTCGTTGTTGCCCCAACAAGCGTAAATGGCGGCAAATCTAGCCGGACAGAACGAGCCGATGGGCCTTTTCCAATCACAATATCCAGACAGAAATCCTCCATTGCTGGATACAGAACCTCCTCAATTGCTCGAGGAAGTCGATGAATTTCATCAATGAATAACACATCCCCTGGTTCAAGCGCGGTCAAAATAGCTGCTAAATCACCTGGCCGCTCAATTGCTGGACCAGAGGTGGTGCGCAAATTGACGCCCATCTCATTCGCAATAATTGCTGCGAGCGTTGTTTTTCCGAGTCCTGGAGGTCCATATAAAAGCACATGGTCCAACGTTTCCTGTCTGAACTTTGCTGCCTTTATGAACACCTCAAGATTCTCTTTAACCTTATCTTGCCCAATGTACTGAGTTAAGGTTTGGGGGCGCAAGCTTTGTTCAAAGGAGAGCTCCTGCTCGCCTGCTTCTGTGGAGATGATCCGTTCGTCCATATTTTCATCACCCTTTAAATCTAGTTTCCGTGAAACAAGTGAACATCATTCGTAAATAAGACTCTTTTTAAACTATATTAATGAAAACAGTTTATCTTAATAATTTCTGCAATGCCTTTTTAATATATTGGTCGGTTGTTAGTTTTTCTTTTTTCAGTTCAGGGGTAATTTTCTTCAACTCTTTTTCTGAATAACCAAGAGCTTTCAATGCTAGCACAGCTTCATCAAACTCAGTTGAGACATCCTCAACCACTGCCTCTTCATTGAAAAGATTTGGAAAGAAATCAGGAACAATATCTTGAAGCTTTCCTTTTAAGTCGAGAATCATCTGCCTCGCTGTCTTTTTCCCAACACCAGGGAACTTGACGAGAAATACTTCATCTTCATTTTCAATCGCCTGAACAACCTGTTGTGGTTCACCTGAAGCCAAGATGGCAAGTGCTCCTTTAGGGCCAATCCCTGTTACATTTAATAACCTGATAAAAAGAGCTTTTTCCTCACGTGACTGGAATCCGTATAAAGCCATTACATCTTCACGTACATAATGTAAGGTGAAAATTTGTATTTCTGATCCCATCTGCTTTGTAAAAGCAAAAGGGTTAGGCGTATGGATTTGGTACCCTACACCACCGTTGTCTACTACGATGTACTCTGGACTAATATAGTCAAGCTTTCCTTTTATATATTCAAACAATTATCTTTCGCTCCTCTATTTTGCTGTACCCCATTTTATCACACTATCTGACTAGGAACGAAGTAATTTAATCTTCACTCAAAAAAGGACCGGTATTGACCCGGTCCAGTTAATTTTTTTGCATTTCTTCACTTGTATATGGTTTAAAGGCTTCAATCACTTTTTCATATTGGTCTTTTGTTTTAATAGGAATTCCTTTTATCAATTGCAGGCGCTTTCGACTTTCCAACTTCCCGACATCAATTTGAAAGAAAGATTGAATGATTCTTGATTCATCCGGGCGCCCATTGAAAATGGTTAGCACCCCATCTTCTGTTATACCAAAATAGCCATTTGCTTTTAATAGTGGAGATATATCGTCAACATTTTGTTTAAAAACAACAGTATCTTCGTCCATTGAGATAAATTGCCATCCATCATATCGTAACCAGAGATCCTCTAACGACCTGACCGTTTCCTCTACCTGTTCTTCACTAATTTCACCGTCAAGGTAGACTCTCTCCAAAATGACCGTTATGCCCAATGGGACTGCCTTCTCCTCATCTAGCTGATTAGGCTGAGCTGCGAACACAATCCCACTATTTAGTGAGAAACCAAGGCCAATAAAAGCAAATACTACGCTAAGCGTCTTGACAACAGACTTCCATCCCATTGCCGGTCACCTCACTCTTTTAAATTCATTACTAGTATGACCAATCTATTCATATTTATTATACGAAAAGAGGATCAAAACTATCATTACCAAAACTAAAAGAAGCAGCCTATTGACTGCCCCTAATTAGAAATAATTTCATTTTCAAGACTCTTAATAAAGGTTTTTCTCTCGCTGAATTCAGAAACCGCCATTTCTACCAATGGCGCTACCCTAGCTGGATTATAGTAACTATTTAATTTGATAATCCGATTCCATTCTCGAAAAATATCGGATGGATACATTAATCCATAAAGGAATGCCTTGTCGTGAAAATGCTCAGACATCCCACCCATTTTAGACAACAATTCTAGTGACCAATGCATAAACGGGAGGATTCGATTACAATACTGTAGCAGGTCATAACTTGCAGGACCAATTGAAACAAGATCAAAGTCAATTAAGTAGAGGTCTTTAGACGTTGAACGAATAAAATTATGGTGAGCCACATCTCCATGGAGAATCACTGGAGTACGTGATTCAAAATCTACTTTATGTTTCTCCATTCCCGCCAATGCCACTTCTGCCCATTCTATCAGCTCTGATGTAATTTGTTTTGGCACATAATAGTTTACGATCGCTCGATTGATTTTAAAACGCTCTAGCCGTTCCCTCCACTTTTTAAGAAGATTTTGTTTGGGTATTATCCTTTTATAAGAGGGGACGAGCCTTTTGGTCGTTGAATGAAAGCTTTTGAGCAATTGCAGACCTTCTTCACGCTCTCTTTGTGATTGATACGTAAAACGGTGTTTATTATGAGCAACATAACTGATACAGCCATAATACCGATTTTCGAATAACAGCGGGGTATCTGTAAACTGGTAAAACTGGTAGGTTTCATGAAATCCTGCTCTTTCAAGAGAGGCTGTCAAATCCTGCTGTAGTCTGAGCTTTGATAGGTTTTGATACCCTTTTAAGATAAATATATCTTTGTTTGTTTCTACTAAAAACACATTGTTTCGGATTTGCTTGAGTTGCAGAATCTCCAATGGCAGACTATGGGTTAAAAAGGAGAAGAGACGATCGATAAAATCGTCCCTTCCCGGGTGAAAATTAATATTCATTGCTTTCGTCTTCGTCATCCCGAGGCATTCCATATGGATCGCCAGGCATTTGTTGCGCTGGATCAAATCCTGCCATCGGACCATAACCCATTTGTGGGTCGAAACCTTGTTGTGGTGCAAATCCTGGTTGACCTCCGAAACCTGGTTGTGGACCAAATCCCGGTTGGCCTCCAAAGCCTGATTGTGGACCGAATCCTGGTTGACCTTCAAAGCCTGGCTGTGCACCAAAGCCTGGTTGGCCTTCAAAACCTGGCTGTGCACCAAAGCCTGGTTGACCTTCAAAACCTGGTTGTGGACCGAATCCCGGTTGGCCCCCAAAGCCTGGTTGTGGACCGAATCCTGGCTGGCCTCCAAAGCCTGGTTGTGGACCAAATCCTGGCTGGCCTCCAAAGCCTGGTTGTGGACCGAATCCTGGCTGGCCTCCAAAGCCTGGTTGTGGACCAAATCCTGGCTGGCCTCCAAAGCCCGGTTGTGGACCAAATCCTGGCTGGCCTCCAAAGCCCGGTTGTGGACCGAATCCTGGCTGGCCTCCAAAGCCCGGTTGTGGACCGAATCCTGGCTGAGGACCATACCCCATTCCATGGCCTTTTGAGCCACAACCACAATCATTCATCATTGGTGCTTGTTGCGGCATCAATGGCATATTCATATTCATGTTCATATCAGGAGAATCGTAATCCTCTACTCCCTGAACCTGTGGCATTAATGGCATTTGCTCATTCATAATACCCTGCACTTGTGGCATCATTCCGTGTGGCATTTGCTCATCCATTACACCTTGCACCTGCGGCATCATACCGTGCGGCATTTGCTCATCCATCGCACCCTGTACCTGCGGCATCATTCCGTATGGCATCATACCATGGTGATGATAGCCATTTGGTTCACAAAGACCTGAACCTGGTAGAACGGGTGAAATTGGGACTGGTGGTGGACATGGATAATTCATTGCTGGTGCCACATTGTATGGCATTGGGGCTTGCATATTTTCTACACCCGCAACAGCCTGTTGAGGCATGTTTGGCATGTTTGGCATATGCGGCATGTTTGGCATTTGACCATAAGGTGAAGATTCTGGACTTTCTACACCTGGCATTTGTGCTCCTTGAACTTGTGGGAATGGCATTTGCTGCTGACCAGGGTACCCTTGACCCTGCATGCCTGGTAACATTGGAAATTGATGTGGATATGGAATCATAGAATCCTGGAAACCTCCTTGATTGATTGGAATAATTGAGGAAGACTCATCCCCAAAACCATCTGTGTTGTAATTTGGCATCGCTTCTTGTTTAAAACCTGGGAAAATGTTTTTTGGTTTTAATGGTAGCTGCGGCCCTTCTTGCATTGGCATTTGCTGTGGTGGTGCCATATTGGCCATGTTTTGAGTATAAAATTGACTAAGTTCATTTTCTGGAATCATTGTTTGAGGCATTTTAGGCGCAAATGGTTTTTTCGGTGTTTCTTTTATTGCTTCCTGTTTAGGTAGCTGTTTTGGTTTTGGGACCTCCGAAATCGGCTTAGGCATTGGCTTTGGTGCCGGTTTTGGTGCCTCCATAATCGGTTTCGGTGCTGGTTTCGGTGCTGGTTTTGGCTTCGGTGTCTCCATAATCGGTTTTGGAGCTGGTTTTGGTTTTGGTGCAGGCTTCGGTGCTGGTTTTGGTTCTTCCATTATTGGTGCGACTTCTTCCGGAGATTCTTCTACCGGAAGAGGTTCTTCCTTTGGCTTTTCCTTTATAATGGGATGTTCCTTCTTTGGCATCTCTTTTTTACTACCCCAATTGATTTTTGCCTTTCCGTCCGAGATGGGCGCTTCTTTCTTAATCGTCCCCCCTGTAGTCGGAACTTTTATTTTCATACCGGGCATTATCATATCAGGGTTGCTGAGCTGGGTATTCATCTGCTTCAGCTCTTCAAAGTTCACGCCGTACTTCTTGGCGATCTTCCAAAGAGTATCCCCTTTCTGTACGATATGGATCTTCATGATTTCCCTCCTATGGCATAAGTCCATATAGTCTATGTTTGTGTAGGCAAATTGCCATTAATCTTCAAAAAAACTTATGCTTCTCTCCCCATGTATATGTAACCAACCTAAAATTAAAGCTTTTCCACTGAAAATGGATTAGCCCAAATCGTATTAGGTTTTTTCTATATTCGTAATTTCTGGTTCAACCTTTAGTTCTGTTTGAAACTATTCTGTAGCCTATTTGCAAGTTCCCTTGGTCTATTTGCAATTTTCTATATCCTATTTGCAGATAGCACCTTTCTATTTGCATCTGGAGTTTCTATTTGCGGATTTAGCTGTTCTATTTGCGAATCTCCCCAATCTATTGGTAACTTTCTTTATCCTATTTGCAGAAAACACCTTTCTATTTGCACTGCCTTATTCTATTCACGTATTTAGCTGTTCTATTTGCGAATCTCCCCAATCTATTTGCAACTTTCTTTAACCTATTTGCAGATAGCACCTTTCTATTTGCACGGCCGTTTTCTATTCACGTATTTAGCTGTTCTATTTGCGAATTTCCTCAATCTATTTGCAACTTTCTATATCCTATTTGCAGTTATCACCTTTCTATTTGCATTCAACTATTTCTATTCACTCGTTTACCGATTCAATTCACGAAAAATCACCGTCTATTCGCGAGGTTCCAACCTCTATTCACACATATCATCTTTCTATTCGCTCCCCCCCTCCTTTTTACTCAACGAAAATAAAAAAGTGCCCCAGCAAACCCTAGGACACTTTTACTATTAAGATTGTTCAAGCATTCGATTTAGAGCTTTTCTTGCATTTTCTGCTACGACCTCGTCTACTTCAATCACATTATGTCCTTCTCCTTGGTCAATCGAATCTAGACACCAAACTAAATGCGGCAGATCGATACGATTCATCGTCAAACAAGGACACATATGCGGATTTAATGAAACGATGTGTTTATCTGGATGCTGTTGAATGATGCGCTTGACCAGATTCATCTCAGTTCCGATTGCCCAGGCTGAGCCAGGAGATGAGGCATTAATGGCTTCTATAATATAATTTGTAGACCCAGCTAAATCCGATAAAGCGACAACCTCGCGACGGCACTCAGGATGAACAATAATCTTCATCTCAGGATATGTCTCACGAACTTGGCGAATATTTTCAACAGTAAAGTTTTCATGAACAGAACAATGCCCTTTCCATAGAATCACTTTCACGTTCTCAATTGGACCCTCGTATTCCAACTCATCTTTAAGCGGATTCCAAATCGCCATTTCATCCAGTCCGATTCCGATATTAAAAGCGGTGTTGCGGCCCAAATGTTGATCAGGTAAAAACAATAGACGTTCTTTCTGTTCGAATGCCCAGCGAACCATTTTTTCAGCATTGGAAGATGTCACTGTTGCTCCGCCATGTTCGCCAACAAAAGATTTAATCGCAGCCGTCGAATTGACATACGTAAGTGGCAGGATGGTTTCACCAAACATCTGTACTAGCTTGCTCCATGCGCGTTCCGTCTGATATATATCGGCCATATCGGCCATCGAACAGCCTGCACGCATATCGGGTAAGTAAACTTTTTGATTTTTTTTAGTTAGGATATCAGCCGTTTCCGCCATAAAATGCACACCGCAAAACACGATATGCTCCGCATCCTGATTTTCTGCCGACAGCTGCGCTAATTTCAAGGAGTCCCCGGTCGCATCAGCAAACTGAATGACTTCATCCTTTTGATAATGATGTCCCGGAATATATAATTTGTTTCCGAGTTTTTCTTTAACCTCACGTACCCTCGCTTCTAATTGGTCAGTGGTCATATTCCGATACTTCTCGGGCAGTTCTAGCGGACGGGAACCTATTACATTTAGTAGATCCATTCTTTCTCCCCCTTTGTTTACATATTCACTTTTACGCTAATATCTAAAGCCTTTATCGTATGCGTAAGAAATCCTAAGGATATATAGTCAACACCAGTATCTCTGTAGCTCGGTAAGGTTTCCATCGAGATTCCGCCTGAGGCTTCCGTTGCAATTCCTGAAGGAACAAGTTTAATCAGTTCTTTGATTTCTTCAGGGGAGCGATTGTCAAACATAATACAGTCCACATTTGCTTCCACCGCTTCAAGAACTTGCTCTTTCGTCTCCGCTTCGACTTCAATTTTAACCATATGGCCAATTTTAGTCCGGACTTCATTTACCGCATTCGTTATTCCACCAGCAAAACTGATATGGTTGTCTTTGATCATGACCGCATCATACAGTCCATACCGGTGATTGAATCCTCCGCCACAACGAACAGCATATTTTTCAAGCATCCTTAACCCTGGTGTTGTTTTTCTTGTATCGCAAATTCGTGTATGCGAACTTGCCAACGACTCAACCGCTTCCTTTGTTTTAGATGAAATTCCTGACATACGCTGGACAAGGTTCAAAACAACTCTTTCGCCTTTTAAAAGGTCAGAAATATTGCCCTTAACCATTGCAAGTTTTTGGCCAGTTTCGACTAGTTCGCCATCAGATGTCATCATTTCAATCATTGCATGTGGATCAAGCAATTGGAACCCTGTGCGAATTACTTCTTCTCCGCAGAACACACCAGCTGCCTTTGCGATAAACACAATCTCACCGATTCCAGCTTTTCCAAAGATTAAATCACTTGAGACATCTCTGTCGCCGATATCTTCAAGAAAAAACTGTTCAAGTTGTAAGCGCAGTTTTAATTTGTTCACTAGGACCATCCTTTTTTATTTTTCTTTTATAAACGATTTGGTTCTTTAACCAATTTGCATGATCTTCCATAGGGAAATCGGCTCTGTAATGCCCGCCCCTACTCTCAGTTCTGGCCAAGGCAGCATTTGTTATCAACCAAGATGTTATCAGCATAAACACACTGTTCATTTCTTCAG
>Ga0182741_1003928_pt1 | contig 15167 bp, 9 predicted proteins | sample eDN5th37CBELigOP_FD_128874 | JGI IMG/M metagenome (GOLD analysis project Ga0182741, IMG submission 128874) | Enriched Organic Plus compost microbial communities from Emeryville, California, USA - eDNA 5th pass 37_C BE-Lig OP (version 2) (version 2) ...
ACTTCGTCGATCCGGCGGTTCTACCTGACGGTCCGGTGCAGATCGCCGCCCTGGTCGGTGACGCACTCGATCCGGTGGCGGGCGTCGAAACCGGCGGCCACCGCACCTACACCCTGTGGGGCGAGATGGCCGCACAAATCGGCGACGGTGCCTTCGACGTGATGAAGGCCAGCGACGTCGAACGCACCGCACCCGGCACCGCCACGATCAAATCCGCGCTGGGCGGCCGACCGACGATCGTGATCATCGACGAGATCGCCAAGTACATCCGCCAGGTCACCTCCTCCGGCAGCGAAGACGTGCGCCGGATGGCCAAAGCGATTCCGGTGTTCTTGGGCAACCTGTTCGAGGTCGCCTCTGACCCCACCAATCAGGTGTCGGTCATCATCACCCTCGCCGCGGCCACCAACGCGTTCGGGGAGGAAACCACCGAGATCACCGAACTGCTCGACGACGGCTCGTCCGCGGCGAGCGACGCCGTGGCGGAGACCGCCGATGTGCTCACCCGCGCCGTCCAACCGGCCGCGGTCATCAAACCCGCCGCCGACAACGAGATCGGCGAGATCCTCAAGACCCGGTTGTTCCAGAGCGTCGACCCGGCCGCAGCCCGCGCCGCAGCAGACGCCTACCGCAACTTCTACGAAACCCTCGGCAAGACCGAAACACTGGCCGGCGGCCCGGAACAACCAGTCACCTACGGCGACCAGGTCGCCGCAACGTATCCGTTCCACCCGGAGCTGGTGCGAGTACTCGACAAACGCCTCGGCGACATCCCCCAGTTTCAGCGCGCCCGCGGCGCGCTGAAACTGCTCGCCGAGGTCGTCGCCGGTATCTACCGCGACGGCAAGGACATCGCGATCATCAACGTCGGTGACATCGACTACTCCGACGCCCCGGTCCTCAACCACCTCACCGACGGCCTTGGCCGCGGCGAATTCGCCTCAGTGGCGATCGGTGACTTCGCAGGACCACAGTCCCACGCCGCCGCGGTCGACGCCGACATCTTCCCCGGCAAGCCGCACTACGCGACCCGCGTCGCCCGCACGGTGTTCACGCACTCGCTGGAGATGAAAACGAACACCGGCGCCGGCCGCAACGACTGGCTCATCGGCACCCTCCGGCCGGGCGAGGACGCCACCGTCTTCGAGAAGGCACTGACCGAGTCGGAGAAGGTGTTCTGGCATCTGTCCTTCGACGGGGCCCGGTGGCGGTTCAACGTCGAACCCAACGTCAACGCCATCATCGAAGCCGAAAAACGCAACGTCGCCAACACTCGCGTCGCCGCGGTGGTCGACGAACTCGTCACCCGCGCCTTCACCAACGACGGCGGAGTCAACGCCGTGCACTTCCCGTCCGGACCGGTCGACATCGCCGACGAAGCGAAACTGCGCGTCGCCGTCCTCGACTATCGCGTGCTGTCGGTGGACTCACGCAGCGCTGAATCCGCCCCGACGCTCGTGGCCGACATGTTCGACAAGTCCGGGTCGGTGGGCTCCCCTCGCAAGTTCCGCAACGGTGTGGTCTTCGCGATCGCCGATACCGACCAGATCGACACCCTCAAAGACCGAGCCCGCGCGCTCATCGCCGCGGACAGCCTCGCCGCCGACACCGCCAGGTTGAGCCAGTTCAGCGCCGAGATCCGCAAGAAGATCGAGGCGTACCAGAAGCAGGCCTCACTCGAAGCCCGCATCGCCGTCAACCGCTGCTACAAGCATATCTACTATCCGGTCAACGACAAAGCCAACCACCATCTGCGGCACAAGGAACTTCCCCCGCAGGCACAAGGCGACACCAAGAACGCCACCACCGCGGTGATCACCCTGCTCAAGGATGAGCTCAAGATCCGCTCCGACTCGTTCACCGCCTCCTACCTGCGGTCGAAGACCTGGGCGAAGGTCGAATCCGTCACCACCGCCGACCTGGTCGACTACTTCTGGATCGACCACAGCGTGCCCATCGTCCAGAACGCATCCCTGCTGCGGGAAGCTTTGACCAACGGCATCAAGAACGAAGGCTGGGTCTACTACGACGGCAGCACCGGCAAAGCCTTCACCGCCCACACCATGGCCGGCATGAACATCGCCTTCCGCAGCGACGCCGAGATCATGACCGCCGCCGAAGCCCAAAAACGGGGCCTGCTGGTCCGCAAACCCACTCAAACGGACCTGCGGGCCGTGTTCACCAATGACCCGATCACCGGAGCGGAACTGCGGACACGCCTGGAAGCAGAGTGCGGCGGCGAACCGTCGAAGAGCGACGTCCTCGAGGTGCTCGCAACAGCGGTTCAGGCCGGCGACTACAAGACGATCATCGTCGTCGACACCGAACCGGCTTCCGGTGTCCGGGCACTGTCACCGAGCGCCATCAAAGACAAAGGCCTCGACTCCCTGCACATCCTCACCCGCGAGGACGCTGACAATCTCGGCATCGAGATCCCCACCCGCACCGTGAACACCAAGACGTTCACTGCCACCGGGGCCGGAGGCGCTGCGATCGACACCCTCATCGATCAGGTCTCGGACTTCACCATCCGCACCATCCGCCGACTGACTGTCAAGGTCACTGCCGACAGCGACAAAGGCACCAGCGACCTCGATCTCGCTGTCGCAGCGCTCGGGATGCTCCCCAAGTACGCGGTGACGGTCAAGAGCACCATCCGAGCCGAGTACAAGAACGTCCAGGGCGGCGTGCAGTTCAGCGGTACTGCCGAGCGTGCCGACTTCCAAAGTGCCTACGGCAACGTGAAGAAGGCGCTGACCGGCGCCGCGAAGATCGCCGGAGACCTGACCCTCGACATCGCCTTCGAACCCGCAATCGTGGTGGACAGTCCCGAGATCGAGCAGATCCGTACGGTGATCAAGAACCTGCAGCTTCAGCACACCCAGATGAGCGCGGAGGCCGCCCGATGACCGCACAACCGAAACACACCCGCCACTTGGCCGCGGTCGCCGCGACACGGGCCTTCCGGATCACCGTTGTTCCCGGCCGCGCAGATACTTTCGGGGTGGTCCTCGACGAAACATACGGCGAGGACGACAACGCCTTGTCCTCCCGTGTCACCAGCGTCAGCCCTGCGCAGGTCGGGCGGATAACCGACGCGGTGTTCGCTGCGGTCCGCGGTTCCGGGCATGCACCGAGCGTCCTGGCGTTCACGCGGAAAAAGCCGATCCGAATCCACGAGGTCGAAGGCGTTCGCCTCGCTCTGATCCTGCTCACCACCGCACCGATCACCAAACACGCACGCGTCCGGGAAATCGTCGCCGGCATCAACGCGATGAGCATCGAAGAAACCTACTACTGGTACTCCAAATGCATCGGAGCCGAGTCTTCCCGAGCTCGTAAGGCACTCCGCATCCTTCTCTCCGGCGACCGCGACTGAAAGACGAGCATGACCAACACCAAGCCCCGTGTCCTCATCGAAGACTGGCTCCCCGTCGCCGAACTCGGTATCGAATCCCGTCGTGAACGCGCCGCAGCCTCTGCCCTTCCACCGTTGTCCTTCCTACATGTCTGGTGGGCACGACGCCCGCTCGTAGCGTCCGCAGCAGTGGTCCTCGGCGGCCTCATGCCTGCCTGGTCCCAGGATCTTGCCGACGCGTTTCCTTCTGCTGTCGAACTTCGAGACGAAGCCGCTTATCGCCGATGGCTTCTGCACCTCGTCGGGATCTGGGGAGATCCGGTCTTGGGGCGCAAGAAAATCGATGCAGCCAAGGCTGCAGGGATCAAACTGAAAGACAACGGTTACGGGTACAAGCAGGCGTTTCGCAACGCGATCCCCCGCAATGACATCGACTTACTTCACCAGGTTCTCATCTGGACATGGGGTGAACTGCCCACCGTCGCAGATCCCACTGCAGGAGGCGGCAGCATCCCTTGGTCAGCAGTAAGACTCGGCATCCCCTCGCAAGCGAACGATCTTAATGGTATTGCCGCCAGCACACTGAGAGCTGGGATCAAAATTCCGGCAGAACGAGGACCCGAACTCGTTCGAGACTTGAGTAAATGGGGGAATACTCTAGTTGACCGTGTCAAGGCTTCGTTGAATCCTTACTTTCCTCTTAAGGCTGGAGAAAGTGTCATTGCTTATATTTGGGCAAATGCCGTAACCTGTCCTCGGACTGGTCGACTCGTTCCGCTGCTGCCCGACAAGTGGCTGCGTAAGACCAAAGGGAAAGAAGTCGCCGTCCGCATGATCACAGATGTGGATGGCGTAGAGCTGGACGAGCCCAAGTTTGAAGTCATATTTGGGCGTGACGTCGACGCTGTTCAAGCAGCGGCTGGAACCGTTAAGGGCGGCAAGGGAATTTCACCGTATGACGATCTCGTCATTGACGGAGATTACATCAAGTCCGAGGCGAAATCCGGACGCATGTCGTCGATCGTCTACGCAGTAGCGATTCGCACAGCATCCGGGGAACGCACATTCCGTGCTCCTTCTGAAACTGATCTCAATGCGATTCGCGAGTCCGAAGTGCGTCTAAGTGAATTAAAGGACATCTGGCAGGCTACGGGAATCCTTCCAGTCGAGGAGATCCCCGACGTGTCCAATTATGAGCGTGGTCATCGAATGTATGGCCGGAGTACGTGGTTGGATATGTTTACTCCTCGTCAGGCCCTCGTTCATGGAACATTCTCGGCTGAGTTTGCCAAGTTGATCCCCGAAGTCAGAGAGGCTATCGGCGAACGAGCAGATGATGTTCTGTTCGAACTGGCCCTGATGCAGGGAAAGGCGGTGAACTGGAATTCTAAGTCATCCACATGGAATATCAATGCTCAGGGAATGCGAAGCACGTTCGATAAACACAACTTTGCATTCAAATGGACGTTCGCAGAGTTCGAAGGCGCGACCGCGCTATACGGGTGGTGCCTCGACCAGTTGATCGACTCGTATGGCGGGATTGCGAAGTTACTCGACGAGACTGGTGCTCCCGGTATGTCGGGTGAACTGCCGCTGGTACGTCAGGTTGTGGTGACTCAGGGGAGCGGCGCTGATCTACGTGGGCTAGGCGATGGTGTGGTAGCGCATATCTGCATGGATCCGCCGTACTATGACAACGTCATGTACGCCGAGTTGGCCGACTATTTCTACGTGTGGGAAAAGCGAACCCTCGGTCGTCTAGTTCCAGATTACTTCAGTGAGGATCTAACAGACAAGGAAAATGAAGCGGTCGCCAATTCAGCGCGGTTTGCCGCTATGGGGAAAAGGAAGAATGAACTCGCTGACCTTGACTATGAAGCAAAGATGACAGCGATATTTGCCGAGGCGCGCCGCGTACTGAGAAATGATGGCGTGTTGTCGGTCATGTTCACCCATAAGCGCGCTGAGGCATGGGATACCCTCGGAATGGGCCTATTGCAGTCCGGATTTACCATCGAAACCTCATGGCCAGTCAATACCGAATCCGAAAACTCGCTGCATCAGGCGAACATGAACTCGGCTGCTTCGACGATCATGCTGGTGTGCCGCAAGCGTGATGACAATGGTGACCGGGGGCGTGTGTATCTCGACGATATTGAAGGCGAGATCCGCGACGCCGCCCGAGCAGCTGCACGAAAGTTTCAGCATGACGGTATCGACGGTGTCGATCTGTTGCTGTCGACCTACGGTCCGACGTTATCGGTGATCTCGCGGAACTGGCCGGTGTACTCGTCGGTCCCGGATGAAGAGGGACGTGATCAGCTGCTTCGTCCTGAGGATGCTCTCGATCTGGCACGCGAGGAAGTCGTGCAGCTGCGCCGTGCGAGACTGGTCGGCAAAGCGGCTCACGTCGACGATGTGACCGACTTCGTGCTCATGGCATGGGACATCTTCGGGGCGCGTGAATTCCCGTACGACACTGCGCGGCTGCTTGCTCTGGCGGTCGGTGGTCTGGATGTGGAGTCCCTCGAACGAGCGAAGATCGTGAAGAAGAAGTCCGGTTCGGTGCAGTTGCTCGCACCGGCCGATCGGCTGCGACGTGACGCTGATAGTGAACTGCCGGGTGTGCGGCCGGAAGCAGCAAAGTTCGAGTACGTGATCGATGCGGTCGACACCGCGCTGTACATCGCGGATGTGGACGGCATGCCGGCGGCGAAGCGGTTCCTCGACCGCCACGGATACACCTCCGATGGCGGGTTCCTCGCCACTGTGCAGGGTTTGGTCAACGCAATTCCACGGACGAAGGCGAAAGGCACCTGGGTCATTCCGGAGGCCGGGCTGCTCGATACCTTGTGCACCCTGTACTTCCCCACGGTCACACTCCCGGAAGTCGAAGACCTAGTGGTGGCCGCGGAGCAGGGATCGTTGTTCGAGGCCTGAACTGATGCCGCCTGCTGCACACGAAGCCTCGCTGTGGGGGCCGTCCGATACGGGGCGGCCCCACCAGCAGGCGCTGGACATTCCCGACGGGAACGACGGCGACTCGTTCCCCAGTCTGCCGATCCAAGCCCGGTACACACCGGACGATCGGCCATTGACGACCTTCTACATCCCGATGCTCTCGTGTGCGATCGCCTACGACCGGGCGGTGGGGTACTGGTCGGCGGCGGAACTACAGTTTGCTGCTCAGGGGACGGCCCACTTCTTGGCCAATGGGGGCAGGATGCGGCTCATCGTCGGCGCGCAGCTGACCCGCTCCGACGTCGACGCGGTTTTGTCCGGCACGCCGCTGGATGAGGCGTTGGCTGCCCGGATGCTGGCCGATCCGGATCTGGAAGGCGCGAAGATCGTCGAAGACGCGCATCTGAGTGTCTTGGCGTGGATGGTGGCGCACGATCATCTGGAGATCCGAGTCGGCGTGCCTTGTGACGGGGATCGTCTGCTGACCTACGCCGAGTCCGGACGCTACTTCCACACCAAATACGGGGTGTTCACCGACCGCTACGGCCACAAGGTGGCCTTCACTGGATCCAACAACGCCTCCGGCCGGGCCTGGGTGGCCAATCACGAGACCTTCGATGTCTACCCGTCCTGGATGACCGCGGTGTGGGAGTGGAACGGTAAGACGGCCACCGATGACTTCGAGCAGCACTGGAACTCCAAACCCGACCAGGGATGGGCCGTGGTGCCGCTGCCGCAGGCCGTTCGCCAACGACTCATCGAGCACGCTCCGGACGCACCGCCCCTGCCCCCCTCCAGGGAGCAGGCCGACACCGACGCCGAGGTCGTCGTCGATGAGCCGCAGACGGTCAACGACGAACAGGCATGGGCACAGCTGGTCGAGCTCACTGCACGTCCGACCCGCTCTGCCTATGTGGGGGTCGGTACCGCACAGGTGGAACCGTTGCCGCATCAGGCGGTGCTGATCGACCGCGTGGTGCGCACCTATCCGCGTGGCTACCTGTTCGCCGACGAGGTCGGCCTCGGCAAGACGGTCGAAGCAGGCCTGGTCTTGCGGGAGTTGTTCCTGTCCGGCAAGGCCCGCACCGCGTTGCTTCTGGTTCCTGCCTCGGTGATGCGGCAGTGGCAGGAAGAGCTCCACGAGAAGATGAACCTCGATGTGCCGCGCTACGACAAAGGCGAGTTCGTCGACCGGCACGACCAACCGATACCCGTTGCCCCCGGCACCAATCCGTGGTCGGCGTTTCCGATCGTGCTGGCGTCGAGCCACCTGGCACGTCGGCGGGACCGCCGCCGCGACATCCTCGCCGCCGGCCCATGGGATGTCGTGCTCGTCGACGAGGCACACCATGCCCGGCGTCGCGGCGCAAAACCGACCGACACCCCGAACTCGCTGCTCGCGTTGCTGCTGGAGATGCGCGAGAAGCAGATGTGGAAGGCGCTCTACCTCGCGTCGGCGACACCGATGCAGATGAACCCGCATGAGGCGTGGGACCTGATCTCCCTGCTCGGCCTGACGGGCCGGTGGGCGGAATCGGCCCACAACTTTCTCGAATACTTCGAGCGGCTCCGCGTCAGTGCGCAGGTGCGCAACTGGAAATTGCTGTGCACGATGCTCAACGACTATTTCGCCGACCCGGCCGCCGAGCGCGACACCCGGCTCGAAGCACAGGTCGACGAGGCACTCGGATTCGTCGACGCATACGCGGTCACCGCGCTGGCCGACAACCCGCCTTCGTCGGAGGCACGAGCACAGATGCCGAATGAGACGTCCGAATGGATGGATCGGTGGCTGCGCCGTCATACCCCGATGCGGGACCGGGTCTTCCGCAACACCCGATCGACACTGCGCGAATATCAGAACGCCGGGATCATCGCCGAGGACGTGATCATCCCGTATCGGCACGTCGACGATGTGTTCATCGAGCTCGCGCCGGCCGAGCGCCGGCTCTACGACCGGATCGAGCAATACATCCGCCGGCACTACAACGCGTACAAGAGCGATCAGTCCAGCCAGGCTCTCGGCTTCATCATGACCGTCTACCGCCGACGCTTGACGTCGTCGTTCGAAGCGATCAAGAAATCACTGACCCGCCGTCTCGACGTCCTCGAGAACGGTCTGAGCCTGGCCGAGTTGCTCGCCGACGACGACAACGCCGACGTCGAGGACGCGCTGTTCGACCCGGAAACCTTCGATGCATCCTCCGCGCTCCTGCACGGCGAGTTGCACGAGCTGCGCCTGTTCCTGGCGGAGCTGAACAAGATCACCGGTGAGGACACCAAAGCAACACGACTGGTCACCGACGTGAACGAATCTCTGCTCACCTACGACAGCGTCGTGGTGTTCACGCAGTACACCGACACCATGGACTACATCCGCGAACGCCTCATCGCCGCCGGCATCACCAGGATCGGCTGCTACTCCGGGCGCGGCGGTCAGATCTACGACCCCGCCACCATCAGCTGGCAGGAGGTCAGCAAAGCCGAGATCAAGGAACGGTTCCGCAACCGGGACCTGACCGTGCTCATCGGCACCGATTCGATGAGCGAGGGCCTGAACCTGCAAACCTGCGGTCGGTTGATCAACTACGACATGCCGTGGAACCTCATGCGCGTCGAACAGCGCATCGGTCGCGTCGACCGGATCGGAGCCAGCTACGAGCACATCCAGGTCACCAACTATTTCTACGCCGACACCGTCGAGCAACGCGTCTACGAAGGCATCGCCGAAGACTACGGCGACTTCACCGACATCGTCGGTGACGCCGCCCCGGTCCTGGGCAACATCGAAAAGGCCATCGAACAACTCGCGTTGGGCGACGGCAGCGACGAAGCCGTCGCCGACCAGGTCGACGCACTCAAGGGCGAAGTGGAACAGCTCCACACTCGCGCGGTGCAGGTGACCGATCTCGGCACCGCCCCGGACTCGGCCGACGAGGTAGAACCTCCCCCCATGCTGCAGGGGGATCTCGGACTGTCCGATCTGGAACAGATCCTGACCACGAATCCGTTGACCGCACCATTGTTGGAGCCGGTCGAGGAGAAGCCCGGCGTGTACCGGCTCACCACGCCCACACCGGTACCCACCCATTCGTTCTCGAGCCAAGCCGGGACAACCTCTGCCGGCGCCTACCGCACCTCAGAGCGCCCTGAAGACACGCGCGCTGTGACCTTCGACCGCGACGTGAGTGACCACAGCACGGAAGACATTGCACTGCTCACCTATGGAACTCCAGAGCTGGAAGCGCTTCTTCCGAGAAGGATCGACACCCGGGCTGGCTCATTCGGTTAGACGGTATGAGGGGTTGGGGACCTCACCCACCTGCGGATGTGGGTCGGTGCGATGTGGGCACTTGCCGCGGGCGTACTAACGGTAGGTTCGGCCGGTCCACTCCGACGTTTCGCCTTCGTGTAGGACACCGACGATCGTCCTGGCCAGCTCGACCCAAGCCTGCGGTTCATACAGTGCATCCTCTGGATGTTCGCCTTCTTCCCCTGGCGCACCGCCGGGGACGTGCGCCCATCCGTCGATGGAGACTTCGGGCCAGGTGTAGGCCAGGAGCAGATCGGATCCATTGCTCCACGAGGCCCAACCATGCACCGGGGAACTCGAGCCGGCGGACAGTCCGCCTTCGTGTTCGGAGATGTCCTGGGACCAAGTGAGCCACGCGACACCCTCCCAGTCGAACGTGATGTCTTGTGCAGAGAATCCGTCTCCGGTGTCGAACATGAAGGTGAACGCGACCTGTCCTAGCTCGACCTTGTCGGGAAGACCGAGGGTGGCGGATCCTTCGTCGCCCGCGGCGGCGATAGCTTCCTCGAGTGCGATAGTGCGCCCGCTGGCGGCTCGCTTCGGCATTCTGTCCTCCGGAGTCGGGCTTTGCTCCACGGTATCGAGGACCGGCGTCCCAGTGCCAACGATCCGCCATCACGATCCGGGTTTGATGGTGATGGCGGAATCTCGAACTGGTGTGCGGCAACACCGGCCGAGCCAGATCGTCGATTGCGGCGGTCCGAATCTGGAGATGCTGTCGGACTTTCTGCGCCTGCTGGAGCGGGTCATCCAGGAGTCATCGTGGAGCGGGGAGGTCGATCTGTCGGATGTGGTGTGCTGGCCGGGGTGTGAGCCGTATTCGTGTCATCGCGGCCCCTCCCCTCACTGGCGGCAGCGTCCCATCTGTTAGCCGGAGAATGATTGGCCCGACGATATGACACGCCTCAGAACCCGGCTTTGGCGGTCGGCGTCCATTCGCGACACCTGCGGTCTCGAGCAACGCAGGGAGGCCAGCTTCTGATCCGAGAGAGCCTGCGGGTAGATCAGATATGGCCGCCATATCCGCCTCAGCCACGACTGTCACTCCAGTCGATGCAAAATCGTTATATTTCACTGTCGCAACGAGCATCCCCGCCCCTCTTTGCGGTCGGGCGGATGCTGCCGAGACGAGGCGCATCGGAGAGCATTGCCGCTGGTCGTCGAATTTTCTTTATATTTCCAGCTTTTTGGCGGCAAAGCCTACAAATAATCACCGTCCCCGCCTCGCTTCTATGCCTTCTATGAAGAAAATGGACCGCAAACAATCGTTTCATTGAAGTATTGCGGCGCAGTCGATTTCGCGCGTGCGGCCTGCCCCTCGGGTGCGCTAACGTCGTGTCTGCCGGCACCGAAACCACCAAATTCCGCAACACCATTCGGATCGAGGATCACCATGAGCATTTCCCCGTTGTCCCATTCTGTCCGCACCATCCGCCCCCAGCTGCGCCTGGTGCCCACCCCGGACCCGCAGGATCGGTCGATCGGATCCACCTCCGGTGTCCGGGACCGTGTCGATGTGTTCCTCGACATGGGGTACGTGATCCGTTCGGCACGTACAGCCTTCGGTTGGCGTGTGGGCTCTCGCACCCCCGATCCTCTCGCCACCGCTCGCGAGATCCTGGCGTTGCGATACCGGTCCAGCGAACTCGGTACCGTGCACGTCTTCGACGGTCTCCACGACCCGGACCGCCGACCGCTCGACCACCACCGAATGCTTGACTGGAAACACCAGGTCGAAGCTTCCGGCGAGGTGATCGTTCACCTGCGACCGCTGCAGTACCTGCCCGACGGCGGTTTCCGGCAGAAGGAAGTCGATACCAGTCTGGCGTTCGCCATGGACGATGCGGCCCGCTCCGGACGCACCGAGGCGATCGTGGCGTTCACCGGTGACCGGGACCTGCTGCCCGCAGCACGACGAGTGATCGCCGCCGATGTCCGCTTCGAGTCCGCATGCTGGGGGCAGCGCGGCGGGATCTTTTTGCCGGAGGAACGCACCTGGACTCATAGGCTCGGCCGAGCCGCCTACCAGCGCTGCACCGCCACGGGAGAATTCGGAGACGCCGCGTGAACATCTCGCACCGGCCGGTGGGGGAGCTGCTCGACGCGTTCGTCGCGCAGCTCCCCCGCGCGCGCACCGCCGACCGCCGCATCGACCGCACCGCCCGCATCGTCGCCGCCACCGTCGCCACCGTGCAGGCATCCTTCGACGTCCCGCTCGAGGCGCTGCGCAGCGAAGCACGTACCCGACTGGCCGGCCACACCGCGCCGCTGCTGCCCGAACCCGACCTGGAGGTCACCTGCAGCACCGCCCTGTTCGGCCGGATCTGCACCACCGTGTCCGACGCCGCCGCCTTGATGACCCACTGCCACCACAGATCGACGTCGGCGGTCCTGACCGCCGCCGCGGCGGACCTGCGCACCTTGACCCGGCTGGCGACCTCCCCGCTCGTCGACGCCGGCAGCATGCTGGCCCTCGACTCGCTACGCGCCGAGAACATGCGCAGCGCTCACATCGCGCAGATCCTCGGCGTGGACACCGCACCCCCGACCCCACCGATCGAGTACCCGATGGTGGACTCCCGGCCCGGCAGCGGATGTTTCATCGTCGACGAGCTGATCCGGTCCGTACACGCAGCAGCTGATATCGAGGCCGGCCGACTGCCTGCCTCAGCGGTCGATGTGCACGCCGTTCCGGACCGGAGCGACTACCCCGACGATGAGCCCACCATCGTTGCCCAAGCATGCCTGGCCTTCGACCTGCTCACGCACGCCACCACCGTGCTGTGCGCGCAGCTGGCCGAGCTCTACTGCGACGACTGGTGGACCACCAGGGCAGAGGAGATCGCCGAGACCATCGACGCCATGAAAAAACAGGTGTGCCCCCGGGCTGTCCCTCCACTTCGAAACTGACCGCCCCGCTCCACCCCCTCGAGCGGTGACAGTAAATGTGCGATTCTCGTCGGTTGGATATGGCACGCTTTGTCCACTCCGGCGCACTGGTAGGAAAGGGAGTCGCCATGAGAAACGGGATTCACCACACCACTGCCGTGCGGCACCGAGAAGTCAACATCGTGATGAAGAAGGCCCAGGCAATCGCAGACCGATGTCGGACACTCGGGATCAAAGACAAGCGGCTACCGCAGATCGAGACAGCTATCGCTACGGCGAACGAGATGCAGTGCTCGCGTAATCGGGAGATTCTGCGCCCACGCGCATTCCGCCATGCTGTGGTCGCGCTCAACCTCGCCGAGGAACTCGAGGATCACCTCGGGATCTCCGCGTCTTCGAGTTACGCTGCCAGCGAAGTGATCGGGCTGATCAGCCGCACACTGCGCATCGAGATGCCACCGGACCAGCTGTCTGTTCAGGCGCGTGTACGCCTCGATGAACGGAATGCTGCACTGCTGCAGGCGCAACGAGGCACGCTAGGCAACTCGGACCCACGCCAGCGCCGGCGGGCGATTCGGGCGGCGCGCTACGCGCTGGCTATCACCCATGAGCTGCGAGCAGACGGGATACGCCCCGCATCGGCCAGCACGCCGAACACGTCGGCCTCTGTGAACGCATCACGAGCTTCTTCGGGTGAACCGCAACGCGGGAAACCTCAGAAGCAAAACCCGCAGAGAAAATCGAAGAACGTTCACCGCGGCTCGCGTGGCACGATCCATGCTGGTCGGAGCGTGGATGCTGCAGGGCGCCGTAAAGGGGCGCGCACCGACGACATGCAGCGCGACACATTCGGGCTTCGAGCCGGGGAAGTAGAACGTCTGCGGAAGAATGCACGCGAGCAGTTGCCTTCCGCGGCACCGGCCTCGGGTGCTGTTCACCGTAATCCGCGGGCGGTGCAGGCTGCGAACGGTGTCGGCCGTGTGGTCTCCGGAGGGCTCCCTGGGACCGCGAAAGGGCACTAACCTTCAACCGCCCGAATGCTGCAACGATGGCGAGAACCCGCCGACACTACATAGCCGAACATGAGCTGCACGTCGAAGGTGTATCGATCTCGGGTGGCTTGTCCTCAGCTAGAGGTCACACCTTCGCCCGTCTATCAACCCACTGTTCGACGGAGGAGTCAAGGCACCCCTTCCTGCGGTTTTGCAGTGTGCCTACCTAGTGGTCGGCAGCGTCGTGCACGTCTACAATTTGGGTCAATTATCTGTTGGTCTGAGCGATGTAGGCGAGGCCATGTATGGGCTCGAACAAAGGATCGAACTACAGGCTGCCGTGGGTAATCTGCGGTTATCGGTCGTGTTACCCGGAAATTGATTCGTCGTCTTCAAGGGGCAACTGTCATGTCCGCCGCCCTCGATGCTGCCGTCCGTGAGTTCGCTCGCAAGGGTTGGCGAGTCACCACCGTCAGCCGTACTTGCAAGATTGTCAGGCACTGTGAGACCCATAAAGCTCCGCTGATCAGTCGGAAGTACGACCCGGCCAGTGTCATGCTTACCGAGGTGTCGCCGGGCCGGATCGAGATCGAGATGCTCGACAAGTTGAGCTTTCCTCCGGAGTGGTATGGCAAGTACCTACGTCTGTCGAGGAGAGCACGAAAGGCGGCCGAGCGGACGGCCGGTGTTGTCGACTCGACCACGCGTCACAACCTGACCCCGCCGTACAATCCTCGCCCGAAGTGGTCGAACGGGTATGGCCTGCTGAGGTGATGGGCCGGCCTCCAGGAGACGGCGGCACGGGTGCCGCGCTACCGGTGCGAGCACTTTGTGTGAGCAGAATATGTTGCAGCATAGAACCGGTCGGCTCGCGCGTCCCGGTGGGTCGGCCATCGGACGATGCGCCCCGGAGCATTCTGCGCCGTTGATAGTCTCCCGCGTTAGCGGACTCGACCGCTTCGGCGCCACCGCCGTGCTTCTGGGTTCAACTGGTGCCACTGCGATCAGTGGGCGGTTTGCATTTCCTCCGCCTCGTACTTGGCGACATAGCGTCGGACTTGAGCCGAGATGTGGTTGCGTAACTGTTCTGCCAGGCGATCGCCAGGCTCGGATCGTGGAGCGTCACGTAGGGCTATAGCGGCCATGCGAGCGGTGAGGGTTCCGTGATCGTCCAGGAGTCGTTCCAGTAGTGCTGAAAGCCGTAGGTCGTCGTGCTGGGAGGCGGCGAAGGTGAGCTGATTGACCACGATCGCGCGTATCCAGGGGTCTTTGTCGCGGGAGAGTGCCCATAATGTGTCGACGGCTCTGTCGAGTCCGCGGGCGGCGATGACTCTGATGGCAGCTTCCTTGTGTTCGCGGGTGGGGCCGCACATCAACTCCCACAGTTCAGTGTCGGTGATGGAGTCGGGATCGATCGCGGCGAGGGCACCGCCGGCAAGGCCACGCACGTCCTCCTTGACCAGATGGTCTGAGACGCCGGTGAGCATCAGGGTTCGAAGTGGGCCGACCAGAGTTACGCGTATGTCATTGATGGCGCTCATTGATCTTGCTCAGTCGCGCTCACCGAAAGTGCTCACCCGTGTGGCTCCGCCGATGAGGGCGGGTCTCCTTCGATGCTGGTGGTCTCTGACCACGCACCAGCACCCCGAAGGAG
>Ga0182741_1003929_pt1 | contig 15166 bp, 16 predicted proteins | sample eDN5th37CBELigOP_FD_128874 | JGI IMG/M metagenome (GOLD analysis project Ga0182741, IMG submission 128874) | Enriched Organic Plus compost microbial communities from Emeryville, California, USA - eDNA 5th pass 37_C BE-Lig OP (version 2) (version 2) ...
GTTGCCGCTGTAGCGGACCGGGCTCTCGGGTGTGGAGTGCACGGCTGCGTGGACGAGTGCGAGTTCGCGGCGGTAGGCGTCGCGGTCGTCCTCGCTGCCCATCACGGCCAGGGCCAGGTACTGGCCGGTGGTGCGAGCGCGTTTGACCGGGCGGCGCCGCGGGCTGCCCGAGACGACGCGACTCTCGTTGACGCCGTGGCCGACACCGGGCAACGCCAGCTGCATGATGATGTTTGCCACCTGGTTGGTCAGGCCCACCACGGTCAGCAGATCCGCGAGTTCCTCCGGCGTTCGCTTGCCGACCATGACCTGCCCCCTTTGGCGTCGAGTCGTGCCTACGTCTTGATCGTGACACAAATCCGCCAAAACTGCACACACTTGTTCTCACTTTTCCGGAAATTGCCGACTGTGCGCTGGTGGCGGCTTCACCGCCGACTTTCCGCCCTGGTGGCACGGTCGAGATGCGCGGTCGGTCACGCACCACCACTCAGCGGCCGTGGTCGATGGCGTTTCCGTCGTCGGCAGTGAAGCATTCAAAAAGATCGGCAACTCTTGCGATGCGTCACCCGCCACAGGCCTGAGGAGGCAACGACCGTGACATCCGACGTGACACTCGTGCACGACAGTGCGTACTTCGACGATCTGAAGATGCACTACGTGCGGGCCGGGGCGGGCGAACCGGTGGTGCTGCTGCACGGGTGGCCGCAGACCTGGTACGCCTGGCGCAAGGTGATCCCGCTGCTGGCAGGGGAGTTCGAGGTCATCGTCCCAGACCTGCGGGGGTGCGGTGACACGTCCAAGCCCAGTGGAGGCTACGACAAGAAGACCGTGGCCCACGATGTCCGCAGGCTGGTCGAGACCCTGGGACACTCGGCGGTGCACGTGGTCGGTCATGACATCGGTGCGGCCGTGGCGTATGCGTACGCCGCACAGTGGCCTTCCGAGGTGCAGACCATGACCTTCATCGAGAGCAGCCTGTCGGGGTTCGGACAGGAAGAGCTGATGGACGTCGCCAACGGCGGCAGTTGGCATTTCGGCTTCAACATGGCCGGCGACATCTCCGAGGACCTGGTGCGTGGACGCGAACGTCTCCTGATCGAGTACTGGATGCGCCGCACCACGGTGGGTGTCGTCGACCCGACGTCCGTCGAACCCGACGCACTCGACGAGTACGCGCGAGCCATGGCGCAGCCGGGTGGGCTGCGCGGCTCGTTCGCGCTCTATCGGGCGATTCCTCAGGACAGGGCGGACAACCGCGAACTGGGGCGCACAAAACTGGCGATGCCCGTGCTCGCGGTCGAAGGCGAACACGGGCAGGCCGGCCACAGCACCGAGACCATGAAGAAGGTTGCTGATCACGTGACAAGTGCGGTGATCGCGCGGGCGGGGCACTACCCGGCCGAAGAGAACCCCGCAGAGCTGGCTGCGGCGCTGCGGGGGTTCCTCCTCGGCGGGTGATCAGCGTTGCAGGAACGCCTCGAGTTCGGCCAGCACCACGTCGGGGCGTTCCTCGACCACCCAGTGTCCGCAGTCGGGAATCGAACCGCCCCGCACATCGGTGGCGAATTCACGCAGCACGTCGACCATCTTCGGGCCCCAACGGTGTTCCCCGCCCAACGCGAGGACCGGGACGGTCAGCGGCTCGCGGGCCAGTTTGCGGTTGTCGTCGGCATCCTGGGCGAAAGCCCGGTACCACTCGAGCGTGCTGCGCACCGCGCCGGGCTGTGCCAATGCGTGCGCGTAGTGGTCGACCGCCGCGTCGGTGAACGCATCCTGATTGGCGGTGCGGCCCCGCAGGAAGTACTCGACGTAGCCGCGTTCACGTCTGGCGATGAGGAACTCCGGCACGTCGCGGCACTGGTGGAATGCGAAGTGCCAGGCCAGCGGATCGGTCAGGATCCCGTCCCACAGTGACGCGCCCGGGATCGGCACGTCGAACACCGCGAGCCGGGTGACGGTGTCGCGATGCGTCGCCGCCCAGGCGTAGGCGAGCATGCCACCGATGTCGTGGCCCACCACCTGCACCGTGTCGAAACCCAACTTCTCGCGAAGGATGTCGAGCTCCTCGGCCATGGTGATCTTGTCGTATCCGAGCAGGGGTTTGGACGAACCGCCCGCACCCTTCAGATCCACCGCGACCACGGTGTGATGCCGTGCCAGGTCCTCGAGGATCGGCAGCCATTCCTGCCAGGTTTGCGGCCAGCCGTGGAGCAGGAACACAGCTGGGCCCGAACCCGCGATCACCGCGTGTAGCGACACGTCGGGTCGCACCTGCTGTCGAACGTGGCGTAACGCCACCGAACCGGATGTGGTCATTTTCGGGCTCCATTCATGGTGTTGTCGGGCGCCGGGGTGATCCCGGCGCGCTGAGAGGTCACTGCTTTGATCGCCATACAGAGCGCGCCGATCGTGATCGGGATGAGCAGTAGAAGAAAGACTTGCTGCAAACTCACTCCAAGGCTTGCCAGGGAGGTCCCGATACCCGCGCCGAGCACGGCGCCGACACGGGACATCCCGGCAGCCCAACTGGTGCCGGTCGACCTGATATCGGTCGGGTAGAACGTCGTCGAGACGGCGGTATAACCCGTCGAGATCGCGTTGGTACACATGCCGAGCACGAAGATCAGCGTGCCCAGCACGACAGTTGTGTTCGGGGAGACTGCGATCGCGGCGGCTGTTCCGCCACCGAGCACGCTGGTCCAGACCAGGGTGATGTGGGGCCCGAAGCGATCCTGGATGAATCCGATTGCGGCGCAACCGACCGCGCCGCCGATCTGAAGCGCGGTGCTGAGTATCGAAATGGAACCCCGTGGCGAACCCGGCGACCTTGAACAGATACGGCAACCACGTGTTGGTGAGGTAGATCGAGAACATGACGGCCATGAATCCCACCCACAGTGTCAGGGTTCCGATGCGCAACTCCGGGGTGAGCAACGCGCCGATCGGGTAGGCCCGCGGGCGCACCTTCTCATCGCGCACGAAGACACTGCCTGCGTCTGCGGAGCCGGGTTCGATGGCGTTGCAGTACCGCCTGAGACGGGCAGGGTCGTGTCCCGAGTTCGCGAGGTAGACCGGCGATTCGGACAGGAACGTCCCGACGCAGACGAAGACCGCGGCTGCTGCGGCCCCACACCCGAGGATTGCGACCCGCCACCCGAACGTCTCGACGACGAACGGCACCATGACCGCGCCGACCGCAGCGCCGCTGGGGAAGCCTGACCAGACCACAGCGACGATCGAACGTCGCCGAGGGGTCGGGACGGTCTCCGAGACGAGCGCGGCGACGTTGGGCATGGACGCGCCCAACCCGATTCCGGTGAGAAGCCGCAGGACGCTGAAGGTGAGAACTCCGCCCGCTGCCGCGGTCAACAACGTGGTCGCCGCGAATGATCCTATGGCCCAAACTATTACACTTCTACGGCCGAACCTGTCGCCGAGCGGTCCGCCGAGCAGTGCGCCTACGCCGAGCCCGATCAGTCCCGCGGTCACCGCGGGCGCCAGTTGTGCTGTGCCGATTGCCCAGTCGTCCTTCAACGCGGTGGACAAGAACCCGACGACCGTGACCTCCAAACCGTCGACCACGATGCAGAAGAAGCACAGCACGAGTGTTCGTCGCTGATAGCGACCAACGGGATTACGATCGATCAGGTCGCGGATGGCGATGTGGACTGCAGTGGCCACGACGGTTCCTTTCTGAGTGAGGCCGCGAGCCAGGATGCTCACAGATAGCTCACAGTGCGCCTCGCGCAACCATTTCGGCAGCAGAGGCTGTCACTCAGTGGTTCCGTCGCTGACTTCGGGATTAACTGGGACATCAAGCCTGTGACCGGATTTCGCAGCACGCTGCGCGACTTCGATCACGGCCAGGCTGGCGGCGGCATCCTGGACGGTCACCAACGGCGCGGCGTCACCGCGTGCGACGGCGATGAAGTGTTGCAGCTGCCGAGTGTAGGAGTCGCCGGCCCCGATGCTCTCGTACCGTCGCGACAACGGCTGGTACCAGTCGGATTCGCCCTGATGGTGAAAGCGCGCGAGTTGCGGGAAGGTGAGGGAACCGGTGGTACCGGCAATCGACCATGCGGGAATGTCCGGGTTGCAGGGGAACTGGGGATCATCCTGTGTCGCCTGATCCCAACCCCAGGGTGCGACGGCAGAGTCGGACAGGATGAACGTACCGATCGCGCCGTTGTCGAACCCGACGATGACGGCTGCGGTGTCCTCGACCTCGAATCCGCGTAATGCGTTGCTGCTGACCGCTTGAACGGTGGTGATCTCGCCGCACAGATATCGCGCCAGGTCGAGGTCGTGGACGAGGTTGATCAGCATGACGCCTGCGCCGGTTTCGCGGCGCCACCGCTGCTCGAAGTAGTCGTCGGACTTCTTGGTCAGCCACATGCCGTTGACGGCGACGAGTCTGCCGATCGCACCGCTCGCGATGAGGTCCCTGGCCTTTGACACAGCCGGATGGTGTCTGCGGTGATGACCGACCAGAACCACTGCGTCTGAGTCGCGCACGGCCGCCACCAGGTCTGCGGCCTCCGCCGCGGTCACCGCGACGGGTTTCTCGAGCAATGCGGGTATGCCGGCCTCGATGGCCGCCAACGTGGTTTCGACATGCGCGCTGTTCGGGTTGGCGATGATCACGGCCTCGACACCCGATGCCGCAAGAAGATCGTGATGACTGTCGAAGTGCGGCACGCCGAGCTTGCCGGCCAGGGTTCTGCTGAACGGGTCGGCGATGCCGACGACGGTCGCATCCTGTTCGCGTGCAACGTATTCTGCGTGCTTGGTGCCCATGACACCGGCACCGATGATCCCTATACGGAGAGCCTGTCTGGCCACGGTTGACACTCGATTCTCTAGTTGCCGGTGGGCGGGGTGCGCGTGAAGACGCCGTCGTCGGCGACCCATCCCGCGGCAGCGACTGTGGCGAGTGTGCTGAACATGATCTCCTCGGCCACCACGGGAAGCGGAAGTAGTTCCAGCGCATCGGAAATCGGCTCGACAGACAGCGGCGGCAACACCGCCGACACGTCGGAGATCGCGCGGAGAAGTCCGACGATGTCCAGTTCCCCGCGGCCAGGGTAGGTGCGCAGGTGCCGGGCCTCGCGCGGCAGTGACACACCGTGGCGGGCCGCGACATCCGAAAGCTGCAGTCCGGCAACCCAGCCGAGATCCCCTGCCGTCAGGTCGGCCGCGACGTCACCCGAACGGAAGAAGTGCACGACGTCGAGCACCACCTTGGCGTTGGCCGCGCCGGTGCGCTGTGCCAGTCCGATCGCCTGCCCGAGGTTCTTGACCTGGCTGTAGGGCATGAACTCGAAGGCCACCGGTAGAGGTTTCAGCCGCTCGCAGATCTCCGCGAACTGCTCGGCGATACGTGCCGGTTCGCCCGTGAAGGCCGCGACGTGCACCCGGTCGGGTGTGAGTGCGTGGGCGAGATCCTCCACCAGGGAGTTCGCGTGCCGAACCGGGCCGTCGTCACCGAGCCGGATCAGTTCGAGTTCGGCGACGCGCAACCCCGCGTCGGTCACGCGGGCGCTGATCTCGTCGAGGCCGATGCCTCTCTCCAACGCGGACACACACTGCCCGACGGTGAGACCGATGCCGGTGAACCCGCTGGCCGACGCGGCTTCGATGATCGTGGGGAAGGGCCGGTCCCGGAAGCAGATGGCGCCCATCGATAGGTGCGCCGGGCGCGCCAGGTGCGTCGGCCCGGTGCTGCTCACGACCGAGACCGTGCGGTTTGCGCGGCGAGGAGCCCGCGAGTGGCCTCGCCCAGGATGCGGGCCGCGGCATCGAGTGGCTGCCCGGCGAGCTCCTCGGTGGGGGCCTCGACCGACAGCGGGATGCCCGCGGGCAACGCCGCGATGAGGCGCTTGAGGTCGAGTTCACCCGTACCGGGGATCATCCGGGCTCTTCGCGCCTCACGGCGCAGTGCCTCGACGGTGGTCGGTGCCGCTGCAGGGCCGTCACTGATCTGCGCATACGGCAGCAGCGACGCCGGGATGGCCGCCAGCACATCCCACTCTGCCCCGGCCCGGAAGAACTGCAGGAAGTCGACGAGGACGGCGAGATTCTTGCGACCGACGGCGCCGATCACGTCGACGGCATCGGCGAGGTTGGTGATCGCCGAGTACGTGATGAACTCGATCGGCAGGGTCAACCCGTACTCGCCGGCGAGGTCGGCGAACCGCCCCAGTCGGTCGATGAGCCTTGCACGTTCGTGGTCGTAACCGACGGTCAGCAGGTATTGCACACCCAGTTCGGCCGTGGCCTCGAGCGCCGGGATCAGACTGTCGACGTCGGTTTCCGGCCGGATCCACACCGCTTCGACGTCGAGCAGGCGCACATCGCGTTCCCGGAGGTGGCGCGCGAAGCGCCGACGCATCTGCGGGTCGCCGACGAGATCGAAGACCGGCTCCCCGGGTTCGACGGGCACCATGCGCACACCGCACATGTCGAATCCGCCCGCGGCCGCGGCGTCCGCGAGTTCGAACGGTGTGGCATCGAGCCGTGTGAGGTGATGCAACGAAAGATGTTGTGTTGCAGTCGGTTCCGGCATGGGCTTGGAAATCCCTCTCTGCTGGGCCAACAGGATCCGATCGGTCGTATCCCGTTTCTGTGACTGTAGGCGCGGCGGCAGAATCTGCCCTCCCTCCGCTGCCGCTCAGTGGCAGCCGACTGTGTCCTGTGTTTCGGCGCGGGTCGCACCATGCAGTGCAGCACATCGAGTCTTCACACCCACCCACACATTTGGAGGTCAAATGCCGAATCCAGAATCGGACCGGATCGCGATCCGCGCGCTGATCGAGAACTGGGCCCTCTGGCGCGATGCCGGCGACTGGGAGCGGTTCGCGACGGTGTGGCACCCCGTGGACGGCTGGATGAGCGCCACATGGTTCCAGGGACCGGCAGCGGAATTCATCGAGCAGAGCCGCCGTGGTTTCGACGCCGGCGTATCGATCCTGCATTTCCTCGGCGGGCACACCGCCGACGTCGTCGGCGATCGCGCGGTGGCCCAGACCAAGATGACGATCAGCCAACGGGCATCGGTGGATGGTGTGGAGGTCGACGTCACCTGCACCGGACGCTTCTACGACTTTCTCGGCAGGCACGGGGACAGCTGGACCATCGTGCGTCGTCAGCCCATCTACGAGAAGGACCGGCTGGACGTGGTCGACCCGTCGACGACGCTGGAGCTCGACGCCGATCTGCTGAGGCGGTTCCCGACCGGTTACCGCCATCTGGGCTACCTGCAGACCAAGGCGGGCTTCACGGTGAAACCGGGCCTGCCCGGTCTGAAGGGTGAGGCCGTCGAGCGCCTCTACCAAGAGGGCGAGAAATGGCTGGCCGGATCGCAGACCGCGGGTGATCCGCGATGAGCGTCGCCGGACTGCACGAGGAGAACTCGGCCGAGGTGGTCGTGGACAGTTTCCGCGACACCCCCGACGAGCGGCTCAAGACCGTGCTGAACAGCCTCGTCGAGCATCTTCACGCGTTCATCAAGGACGTCGAGCCCACCCACGCCGAATGGGAACGTGGCGTCGAGTTCCTGACCGCGGTGGGGCACATGTGCGACGAGACCCGCCAGGAATTCGTGCTGCTCTCCGACGTGCTCGGGGTGTCGATGCTCGTCGACGCGATCAACAACCGCAGATCCGAGTCCGCCACCGACACCACGGTTCTCGGGCCCTTCCATATGGTCTCCTCTCCGGCACGTGATCTCGGCGCCAACATCTCCCTCGACTCCGTGGGGGAGCCGTGTGTGTTCGCCGGTCAGGTCCGGTCGGTGGACGGAGCCCCGTTGGCGGGCGCCCGCGTCGACGTGTGGCAGGCCAACGGTGCGGGCTTCTACGACGTGCAGCAACCCGATCTGCAGCCCGAACGCAACCTCCGCGGCGTGTTCGTCGCGGACGACGAGGGCCGGTTCTGGCTGCGGACGGTGGTACCGCGGTACTACCCGATTCCCGACGACGGTCCGGTGGGCCGGCTGCTGGCGGCGACGAAGCGCCATCCCTACCGGCCGGCCCACATCCACGTGATCGCCGACGCCGACGGTCACGCGCAGGTGACCACCCATGTGTTCGTCGAGGACAGCCCCTACCTGGACTCCGACACCGTGTTCGGCGTCAAGCAGTCGTTGATCCGGCCGGTCGTCGTGGTGGACGACCCGGTGCGCGCAGAGCGTTATCGGGTGCCGAATCCGTTCCGGTTCATCGAGTTCGACGTCGTCTTGGACCCGGTGACCGCATGATCCGCGACTTCACGTACGAAAGCCGGCCGTCGCGCGTGGTTTTCGCGGCGGGCGCGGTTGGCCTGCTGCAGCGCGAGGTGACGCGACTGGCTATACGCAGGCTGATCGTGGTGTGCACGCCCCCGCAGGCCGGCCTGGCGCAAGCGGTCACCGCACCGCTCGGCGAGACGGTCGCCGCGATCCACCCGCATGCGGTGATGCATGTCCCGCGTGCGGTCGCCGACGCGGCCGTCGCCAAGACCCGGAGCGTGGACGCCGACGGGTGCCTGGCCATCGGAGGTGGATCGGCGATCGGCCTCGCGAAAGCCGTTGCCCGCGAAACCGGTATCCCGATCGTCGCAGTGCCCACGACTTACGCCGGTTCGGAGATGACGACGGTGTGGGGTGTGACCGATGCCGAACGCAAGAGCACCGGCCGTGACGAGCGTGTGCTGCCCGCCACGGTGGTGTACGACCCGGAACTGACCCTGCCGCTGCCGCCTGCGACCGCGGTCGTGAGCGGGTTCAACGCGATCGCGCACTCAGCGGAGGCCCTGTACGCACCGGACTGCTCGCCGGTGACCGCGTTGGTGGCGACCGAATCGGTGCGGGCACTCATCGAGGCGTTGCCCCGCCTGGTCGCGGAGCCCGACGATCTCGACGCGAGGTCGGAGGCGCTGTACGGGGCGTGGCTGGCGGGCATGACGCTCGGTGCGACCACGATGTCGCTGCACCACCAGCTGTGCCACATCCTCGGCGGCACCTTCGATCTCCCACACGCAGAAACCCATACCGCGGTCCTGCCCCACGCGCTGGCGCTCAACCTCACGGCCGCACCGCACGCCCGCGCCGCCTTGCAGCGCGCGGTCGGCGCCGACGACCCGGCTTCGCGACTGTTCGAACTGGCCCGGGACCTGGGGCCCGAGATGGCGCTGAAGAATCTCGGCATGCCTGAGGACGGTATGGAAACCGTTGTGCGGCAGGTACTCAGCGCGCCGTACCACAACCCGGTCCGCGTCACGGAAGCCGACCTGCGCGGACTTCTCAGCAACGCCTTCGCCGGCGTGATTCCCCGCCCCGCCACCAACCCGACCCTACGATAAGGATCTACGATGCCACCCACCTTGGAGCTGCAGAGCGTCATCGACCGTCACCCCGTCGGACGCCTCCAACGACGAGTGCTGATGTTGTGTTTCGGCGTACTGGTCCTCGACGGAATCGACGTCGCCGTCGTGAGTTTCATCGCCCCGTCACTGATCGCGGACTGGGGTATCTCCAAGGCCCAGCTCGGGCCCGTGGTGACCAGCGGGCTGCTGGGGCTGGCGGTCGGTTCGCTGGTCGCAGGTCCGCTGGCGGACCGGTTCGGCCGTCGCAAGATCATCATCGGGTCGCTGGTGTTCTTCGGTGTCATGTGCACCGCGACGGCACTGACGAGCGGAGTGGTCGCGTTCTCGATCCTGCGGGTGCTCACCGGATTCGGTCTGGGCGCAGCCATGCCGAACGCGACGACCCTGGTCTCCGAGTACGCACCAGCGCGGCGCCGCAGCGCGATGATGGCGATCACCTACTGCGGTATGACGCTGGGCTCGGCGATCGCGGGTTATCTCACGAGCGTCATCGTGGAGATCGCGAGCTGGCACTGGGTGCTGATCGTCGGCGGTGTGCTGCCGGTGGTGTATGCCGTGGTGGTGGCCGTCGCGTTGCCGGAGTCACCGAAATACCTGGCCCGTGTTCCGCAGCGCCGCGCGGAACTCAGCACACTCATGAGCAGGATTGTCCCGGACCATATTCCGCCCGACGCACAGTTCACGCTCGACGAGCCACCGGCAGGCAACCGCGCACCGTTCGTGGCTCTGCTGGTGCCGCGCTTCCGGTTGGGCACCCTGACCATCTGGGTCGGCTTCATCGCCGCGTTCTTCATCGTCTACCTGATGAACAGCTGGCTGCCCATCCTCATGACCGACGTCGGATTCGCCCTGAGCACGGCTGCCACGATCGGCCTGCTGCTGCAGGTCGGCGGCACGATCGGCAACATCGGGATCGGCTGGCTGATGGACCGGTTCGGCCTGCACCGCATCGTCGCGATCGGGATGGGCTGCGCGGGTGTGCTGTTGGCGCTCATCGCGGTCGCTCCCCAGGAGGTCGTGGTCATCGGTGTCCTGATATTCGTGCTCGGTATGTTCACCAACTCCGTCGCGACCGGGTTCCCGATCCTGTCGGCGGCGTTCTATCCGACCGCGATTCGCGCCACCGGCACCAGTTGGGCCACCGGCGTCGCTCGGTTCGGCGCCATCGCAGGGGCCGCGGCGGGGACGGTGCTCGTCGCCTTCGGCATGCATTACCAGCAGGTGTTCCTCACTCTGTTGATCCCCGTGGCGGTCTGCATCGCGGCCGTCGTCACCAAGGGCAGGAAGGCGCGTACCGCCGGTCGCGCCCAAACGGCATCCCCGCGGTCGACGGAGGCGCAACTGCCCGCATGAGGGCAAACGAGAGCCGCCCCGGTTGGACAACCGGGGCGGCTTTCTCGTGAGCGGTCAGATGCCGGCCAGCAGGTCGGCGAGTTCGCCGGGGCGGTGCACCATCGGGGAGTGGTCGCTCGGCAGCGACCGAACGCCGAACGGATTGTCGGGCGTGAGTCGGTCTGCCTCGGCGATCATCAGGTTCTGGGTGGTGGGCGCCAGCGCCCGGTCACCGTCGAGTCGGATGTAGGTGCGGGGGATCCGTCCCCACCGTCGCGGGGTGACCGGCACCGGGGCGCTGAGGCTCGCATACGGTTCGTCGGGATGCAGCAGATGGCGCCATCCCTCGGGCGCGTCCGGTGGCATATCGGTGAGGAATGCACGCCGGATCGCGTCCACCTCGATCGCATCGGAGGACAGCGGGTTCAGACGATGAGCGCCGAGGTTTGCCGGATCGGAGAAGATGGGCAGCGCCACGACATCGGCGTTCTCAGGTGCGTTGATGTAGTCGGTGAAGCGTGGGCGTGCGGCAGGCACGAACGCCGCGAGATACACCAGGTGGTCGACGAGTTCGGGGGCCTTCTCGGCCGCCAGCGAGGCCGGGCCGCCGCCGGCGCTGTGGGCCACGAGCAGCACACGCGCGAAGCGGCTTCGGACTTCCGCCAGGGCATCGACGACCGCGTCGGCGAGGTCATCCATCGTGATGTCCGCGAGCGCGGACTTCTCGGTTTCCAGCCCTGGCTGGCCCGCGGTCAGGTAGCCCGACGGTACCGGTGCGTCGAGTCCGTGACCGGGAAGATCGACGGCAATGCTCGCGACGCCTCGCCGAGCCAGGCCGCGCTGCGCGGCGGCCCAGTGGAGCGACGAGTGCCAGGCGCCGTGAACCAACACCGCCAGCGTGCCGGAATTCCGGGAATCGTTCACTTGTAGGTCCTTTCGTTGTTCAGACAGCGGTCAGTCCGCCGTCGACCATCAGTTCGGTACCGGTGATGTACGAGGATTCGTCGCTTGCCAGGAACAGCACCGCGTCGGCGACCTCCTGCACGTGGCCTTCACGCTTCAACGGCACCCCGTCGATCTGCTTGGCGCGCCACGCCGGATCGGCGGAACCGCGCGAGGTCTGCATCGGCGGCAACATCCCGGGTGCGACGGCGTTCACGCGGATGCCGTCGGCGGCGTAATGCACTGCCGCAGTGGTGGTCATGGCTTTCACCGCGGCCTTGGACGCGCCGTATCCGAGGTGGACACCGAGTTGGCCGATGTGCGCCGATATCGAGGACAGGTTGACGATCGACCCGCCTCCGGTGTGCTTCATCGCGGCCGCGCCGTGTTTGATACCGAGGAACACACCGCGGGCGTTCACCGCGATCAGCCGGTCGAAGAACGCGGTGCTGGTGAGGTCGGGGTCGAAGGTGCCACTGATACCCGCGTTGTTCACCAGGATGTCGAGGCGCTCGTATCGGCCGAGCACGTCCTCGACCGCGCAGGCCCACGCCGTTTCGTCGGTGACGTCGAGGTGGACGAAATGAGCCGTGCCGCCGGAGGTGCCGATCTGTTTGGCCACCTGGAGGCCGTCTTCGTCGTCCACATCGGCGATCACCACGGTGGCGCCCTGCCGGCTGAAGGTTTCCGCCGTGGCACAACCCATTCCGTTCGCCGCGCCGGTGATGAGGGCGATCTTGCCTGCTAGCCGCATGGGTTCGGCTCCTTTCCGGGTGACATATCGGGGGACATCTCGAGGAAGTGGTGCAGGGCGTCGAGCACCGCCTGCGGCGCCTCTTCGGGTACGTAGTGCCCACCGGGAACGGGTGTTCCGGTGACCGCTGCCGGATCCGCGTGGTGCTCACGCCAGATGCCCAGCACGTCGGCGCTGGCGAGCGCGCCCTCGGCGCCCCACAACAGCAGCAGCGGACACTGCAACCGCACACCGCGTGCATGGTCGGCGTCGTCCAGCGCGAGATCGGTGGTGAAACCGGCGCGGTAGTCCTCGAACGTGGCCGTCAGGTGTGCCGGATCGGAGTAGGCGTCGACGTAGTGCCGGAAGGTCGGCTCGTCGACGGCACCCGATTCGAGCACCCCGCGCAGGAAGTACCGCAGGTAGGCCTCGGTGTTGCCGGCCACGAGCAGTTCGGGGAGGTCCGGTTGCAGGTGGAAGAACCAGTGCCACATCGCGGTTGCGGACTGCCGGTCGAACGAGCGCATCACGACCCGTGTCGGCAGCACATCGAGCAGAGCGAGCGCGCTGATCTCCGACGGACGGTCCAGTGCCCACCGGTGCGCGACCCGCGCCCCTCGGTCGTGTCCGACGACGACGGCACTGTCGAGACCCAGGTGCCGCAGTAGCGCACTGAGATCGGCCGCGGTGGTCTGCTTGTCGTATCCGGACGAGGCAAGTCCCGACGCGCCGTAGCCGCGCAGATCCGGCACGATCACGGTGTACCGCTCGGCAAGCGGGCGCGCGACTTTCCGCCAGCACTGCCCGGTCTGCGGCCAACCGTGAAGCAGGACGATCGGTTCGGGTCCGTCCCCGATGATTCGGTACGCGAGGTCGACGTCGTTGACGGTCGCGGTGCGGATCTCCTCGTGCAGCATGTTCTCCCTTTCAGGTCAGGTCGACGCTACGGCGGATCCACGGCGACCAAGAACGACTCGGTGCCACTGAGCGGCAGCGACCGCTGTGCGGGATGAGCCGCGCAGGGACAGCATGGTGCGGTGACCGATCCGACCGGCAGAACCCGACTGTTGGGCGTCGTGGGCGACCCCGTCGCACAGGTGCGCGCACCCGAGCTGTGGGGCACGGTGTTCCGTGAACTCGGTGTCGACGCGGTGTGTGTGCCCTTCCACGTCCGGCCCACCGACCTGGAAGCCTTCCTCGACGGGGCACGGCGATGGCGGAACCTGGACGGGTTGCTCATCACCGTGCCGCACAAGGCGGCCGCGATGCGGTTCGCCACGGAACTGTCCGACCGCGCACGGCAGGTGGGGGCGGTCAACTGCCTCAAGGTCGGTGAGAGCGGTGGTTGGGTGGCCGACATGTTGGACGGCGTCGGCTTCGTGACCGCGTTCGAGGGCGGCATCGGCCCGGTCGGCGGGAGGCGTGCCCTCGTGGTCGGTTGCGGGGGAGCGGGTTCTGCCATCGCGCTCGCCCTTGCCGACGCAGGTGCGAGTGCGGTGGATGTCTCCGACGTCGACGGCGCACGTGCGAATGAGCTGGCGGATCGGGTGTCCGCAACGGGGGGTGTTGTCACGACCGGTGGCTGCGCTCGGGAGGGGCTACGACCTCATCGTCAACGCCAGTCCTGCGGGTATGCGCAGCACCGATCCGCTCCCCGTCGATCTGGACGGTGTCGGCGGCGATGCCGCGGTGGCCGACGTGATCACCGAGCCGGCCGTGACACCTTTGATCAAAGAAGCGACGCAGCGCGGATGCGCGGTGCAGGTCGGGTCACAGATGACCGACGCGCAGGTGGGCGGGATGGCCGACTTCTTCGGTTACACGGCTGCTTTCGCGGACCCGTTGCGTTAGAGCAGGCTGCGCGAGATGCCCAGCGCCGCCGTGCGCACCGCGGGGGCCAGTCTGTCCAGATGCGTGCCCGAGTGTGTCACGATGCTCACAGCCCCGGACAACCTGCCGGCGTGGATGATTGGGCTGGCGACCGAGATCGCGCCGAGCGTCATCTCCTCGTATGAGTAGGCGAGCCCGGTCTGCCGGACGCGTTCCAACGCCGATGCGAGACGCCCCGGTTCCGTGATGGAGTGGATGGTGCTGCGTTCGAGCCCCTGTGCCACAACGGTTTCCAGCAGTGTGCGGGGTGAGAAGGCGAGGAGGACCTTGCCGACGCCCGTGGTGTGCAGGGGCAGTCGTCCGCCGACATGGGTGACCGTGGGCACGGACTTGGTTCCGGTGATCTTCTCGAGGCACAGCGCCTCGAGCCCGTCGAGGACGGCGAGTTGCACGTTCTCGCGGGTTGCCTCGAACAGGTCGTGCATGTGGGGCAGAGCCGCCTCACGAAGGTTACGGGCCTGGGGTGCAAGCGATCCCACCTGCCACAGGCGGACCCCGATCCGGTAACCCCCGCTCGAGAGCCGTTCCAGGCCACCCCACTCGGTGAGCTCGGTGATGAGCCTGCGTGCGGTGGACAGCGGAAGATCGGCGCGTTGCGCGATCTCGGTGAGGGTGAGTTCACGGTGATCGACGTCGAAGCAGTCGAGGACCGCCAGCAGTCGGCTTCCCACGGTCGCCCCGGGGACGCTGGTGTTGCCTGCCATGCAGGCCTCCTTCAACTCTGGCGTACGTCGACGGTCACCCCATAGGATCGCGCGTCTGCCGCCGGTGCGGAATACCTGTGGCGAACCTTCAGATGGATCGGACCGTGTCCGCGACGGTGTCCAACGCCCGCAGGACGTCGTCCTCGGGTCCGGGTTCGAGGTGGAACAGGACACGGCCTGCGCCCGCGTCGAGATACGCCGA
>Ga0182741_1003930_pt1 | contig 15160 bp, 15 predicted proteins | sample eDN5th37CBELigOP_FD_128874 | JGI IMG/M metagenome (GOLD analysis project Ga0182741, IMG submission 128874) | Enriched Organic Plus compost microbial communities from Emeryville, California, USA - eDNA 5th pass 37_C BE-Lig OP (version 2) (version 2) ...
CAGTCCAAGAATATCGCCCCGCATCCCCACACCCGCATAAGACACGTCATTAACGACGTCACTATGCACGTGCCTTAATCCATCAGCCCAAACTCAGGCAGGCGGTAACAATCGGGCCGTTACTTTCTTGTGGGCGATGACGCCGCTGATGATCGCGACGAACATCGCCATGGTCGCGATGCCGAGGATCCAGCGCGCCAGGTTGCGCGGCAGGCCGCAAAGCTCGAAATGAAAGCGATAGAGGAGCTCGCCCCCCGCCGTCTGGCGCGGCGAAAGCGGGGCGCCCGTGGCGGCGTCAGTCGCCATGGCCTTGCCACCGCGCCGCCACGCCTGCGCGCTGGGTTTCGCCCAGGACAGGACGGGCGCCGGGCTGCGCTGGTCGGGAACCGGCTTGCCGCCGGCGGGCGCGACCTCGGCCAGCCGGTCCAGGGCACGCCCGACCGGATCCGCGCCCACGGCCGGGCCAAGCCGTTCTGGGCACATCCAACAGCGCATCTCGACGCGGAAACAGGCGATGGTCCCGGTCAGGAAGATCGCAAGAGCAGCCAGCCCAGCAGCAGCCCGGTCCAGGCATGGCGTGTCGAACAGCACCGCGCCGCTTTCGCCCTCCGGCGCGATCACGATGTCGCTGCCCTGCGAAGCCATGACAACCCGCCCGGTCGCCGGATCGAAATCAACGCCCGAGGACGCTTTGGCGCCCGGCAGCGCCAGGATCTTCGCCGCGCCCGAGCCCAGATGGATGCGCCCCAGTTCCGGCCTGCGCAGCGGAAGGGTGTAAAGCCGGTCGGCCTTTTCATCCGGCGCCAGGCTCATGGTGCCGGGCTGGCCGCCGCGCGCCACGGATTGCAACTCGAACCCGTCCAGCTTTTCCGGGGCCTTGATGCCGCAAGCCTCGATCCGGCCGCGATGGGCGCTGACATGGGCGCGACCGCGCGCGGCGTCGATCACCACGTCGCGCGGCTTCTCGACCGAGCCGACCTCGAATGGCCGCACCAGCGGCAGGGCGTCCCGGGCAAAGACCGCGACCGCGTTCTGGCGGGTATTCGCGGCCCAGACGGTACCCTTCGCATCGCCCGCGGCAATGCCGAAATCACCGGGGCTGACCTCGGCCAGATCCTCCAGCCTCTCGGCGTCCAGTTGGTGATGCCGGACCCGCCCCCGAACGGCCGGCCCAGGGCCGAGGCGACGAAAACCTTGCCGTTCCGCGCGCTCTGGGCGACCTAGCAGACCGGGCGCCACCTTGGTCGAGCGGCTCGCCCCCGCCGGCGGCACCCGGGGCGAGACCTTCAGCTCGGCCACGCCGGCCACCGCATCCGGGGGCGGGTCGAAGGCAAGGCCGAAGCCGCCCTCGGCATCGGCCTGCATGCCCTGCGGCGACACCAGCACCTGGCCGCGCTGCAGGCTGACCTGCCGCTGCGGGGCAAAGCCCGAGACGCTGACCTCGGCCTGCCCCATGCGGAGAGGCGCTGCCCCAAGACCCCCCGCCGCAATGCCGGCGCTGGCGATGATGCCGAACACCGGGGGCGGAGACGAAAACGGTTGCCCGTGGCTTGCTCGGCGCCTCATGTCCCGCGCCGTGCCCTGCAGCGTGCTCGCAAACCCAGCGCGGCAGCGAAAGCCCCTGGGCGGGAGACCCGATCCTGCGGCGCTTGTGCCGGGAAAAGCCCGGGCCGGGCGTCTGGGACATCGCGCGGCCCTGCGGCTGTCAGCCTGACGTTCCGGGAAGACCACAGGCAAGGGATACCGGCACGACCAGGGGCGAAAACCGGGAAAGCCGGCATCCCGGGCGCGGCGGCCGGCCCGGGGCCGCGCCCGAGGGCCAGGGGTAGCGCCTCTGCCCAGCCGAGAGGCGGGCGGCGCTGCTGCCAAGCATCCTTTGCGCCGCCGGCATCGGCATCGGGAACAAGCGCCGCCCGCTCGGGGTTCGGCAGGGAAGGCGGCATTCGACGAAAGGGGCTGGACATGGCCGACGAGCCCGAATTCTCGCTGGGCGTCGAAGAAGAATACCTGCTGGTCGATCCCGAGACCGGCGACGTGCGCGAGGCGCCCGATGCGCTGATGGCCGCCTGCAAGGCCGAGCTGGCCGACCAGGTCGGCCCCGAGTTCCTGCGCTGCCAGATCGAGATCGGCACCCCCGTCGCCGCCAATGTGCGCGCGGCGCGCGATGATCTGGCCCGGCTGCGCGGCAGCATCGCACGCCATGCCGCCGAGTTCGGCTTGGCGCCGATTTCCGTCGCCTGCCATCCGGTCGCGGACTGGCGCAGCCAGGACCATACCGACAAGGACCGCTACAACCAGATCTCGCAGGAAATGGGCGGGGTATCCCGGCGCATGCTGATCTGCGGCATGCATGTCCATGTCGGCATCCCCGACCAGGACATGCGCATCGACCTGATGAACCAGTTCTCGTGGTTCCTGCCGCATCTGCTGGCACTTTCGGCCTCAAGCCCGTTCTGGCTGGGCGAGGAGACCCTGCTCGCCTCGTATCGCACCACGGTCTTTGCCGGCTATCCCCGCACCGGCCTGCCGCCGCGGCTGGGCAGCTGGGCGGAATACGAACGCTCGGTCGCGGCGCTGACCGAGACCGGGATCATCGGCGATGCCAGCAAGATCTGGTGGGATCTGCGCCCCTCGGCGCGCTTTCCCACGCTGGAGACGCGGATCTGCGACGCCTGCCCGCGGCTTGGCGACACCATCACCCTGGTCGCGCTGGTGCAGGCGACGCTGCGGATGCTGTGGCGGCTGTCGCGGCAGAACCTGCGCTGGCGGCAATACGACAACTTCCTGCTGGGCGAGAACCGCTGGCGGGCGACGCGCTACGGGCTGACCGAGGGGCTGATCGATTTCGGCACCCGCCGCATCATCCCCTTCGACGAGATCGCCGAAGCCTGGCTGGCCGCCATCGCCGAGGATGCCGATGCGCTGGACAGCCAGCCCGCGGTGGCCGGGCTGCGCGACATGATCGCCCGCGGCAGCGCGGCCGAACAGCAGCGCGCGCTCTACGCCGCGGCCATCGCTGCCGGGGCCACGCCGCAGGAAGCCTTTCGCGGCATCGTCGCCTGGCTGGTCGAAGAGTTCCGCCGTGGCCTGTGAGTCGCTTGGCGGCGGATTTCCCCGGCGCGCGGGAACAAAGCCCGCCAGCCGGGGGTTCCCCCGCCGAGTTGCAGCATCGGAAGGAAACAGCAATGCCCAAACATCTTCTGGCCCTCGGCCTCGCCCTGCTGCCGCTTTCGGCCCATGCCCAAGATGCCAAGGCGGTGTTCCTCGACACCCGGGGGCAAGAGGCGGGAACCGCGGCCCTGACCGCGACGCCCACAGGCGTACTGATCGAAGTCGAGGCGACCGGGCTGCCGGCCGGCCAATGGGTCGCCTTCCACATCCACGAAACCGGCAGCTGCGACCATGCCACCGGGCACGAATCGGCGGGCGGCCATTTCAACCCCACGCAGGCCCCGCATGGCGTGCTGGCCGAGGGCGGCCCCCATGCCGGCGACATGCCCAATATCTGGGTCGATGCCGAAGGGACGGCGCGGGCGCAGGTCTTCAACCCGCTGGTGACGCTGGCCGAGGGCGAGAATGCGATCAAGGGCCGGGCGCTGATGATCCATGCCGGCCCCGACGACTACCAGACCCAGCCCACCGGCGGCGCCGGCGACCGGCTGGCCTGCGCGGTGATCGAATAGGCCAGCGGGCCGGGATCAGGCCTGCGCGCCCTGACCCGCGCCCAGATGGCTCATGCGGCTGTGCAATTCGCAGCGCAGGCCCTCGGGATCAAGGCGGATCACGCTTTCGCCCATGAAGTCCTGGGCCAGCGCCTCCTCGATGATAAGCGAGCCGAAGCCCTTGCCGGCATGGGAGGCGACGGGCGGGCCGCCCGATTCCGCCCAGAGCAGCCGGAACGGGTCGTCGCTGCCCGGCCGCCCGCCGGTCCAGCCCAGGTCCACCGCGCCCTGGGGGACCGACAGCGCGCCGTATTTCAGCGCATTGGTCGCCAGTTCGTTGATGGCCAGCGCCAGCGTCAGCGCCTGCCTGGCCGACAGCCGCACCGGCGGGCCGGCGATGCGGAACCGCCGCCGCCCGGTGCGGAACGGCGCCAACGCCTGCTGGACGACCTGCCCGATCTCGGCATCCAGCGCGCTGGAATCGGTCAGCAGCGTCTGCGCCTGGGCCAGGGCGCCGATGCGCTGGCGCAGGATCTCGCGCGCCTCGGGGCCGTCATGGCTCAGCAGCGTCTGGTTGACGATGGCCGAGACCACGGTCAGCGTGTTCTTGATCCGGTGGCCCAGCTCGCCGTTCACCAACCGCAACTGGCGGGCGGCCTCGACCTTGCCGGTGGTCTCGATCACCGTGTCGATCATGCCGCGCACCACGCCGTTCTCGTCGCGGATCGGGCTGTAGCAGAAGGTGAAATGGCATTGCTCGGGGTAGCCGTAGCGGTCGATGACCAGCGGGAAATCCTCGATGAAGGTGGCCTCGCCGGCATAGGCGCGTTCGGCGATGGGGCCGATCTCGGCCCAGGCCTCGCGCCAGACCTCGGCGAAGGAGCGGCCCAGCACATTGCCCTTGTCGCCCAGGATCGGACGAAAGGCGTCGTTGTGCAGGGTGATCAGCCCCGGCCCCCAGACGATGCATTTCGGGAATTTCGAGTTCAGCGCCATCCCCAGCGCGATCTTCAGCGCCGAGGGCCAGCCGTCGGGCGGACCCAGCGGATTGGCGGACCAGTCATGGTCGCGGATGGCCCTGCCCATCTCGCCGCCGCCATCCAGAAAATGCACCGATCCGCCCATCTCCGCCGTCCCCCTGCCGCCCGCTCCCGCCCGACGCAAAACAGCGCAACGCGGGATGTTGCCCGGCGGTTTCCCAACGCGGCGCGCGGCGGCGGGGAAAATGACCGGCGCCGGATCGTACCGTCTGGCTGCGGGAATACCGCCGGAAAAACCTGCGCCGCGCCGGCCTTGCCGCGGAACGATTCCGCCGCTGCCCGGTTCGGGATGACAAGCCCATCATTCGCGACCAGGTGCCATGACGGAAACCCTTCGCTTCGGCCGCCTTCCGGCGGCGACGGCCCATCTTTGCATCGACATGCAACGGCTGTTCGGGCCGGGCTCGCCCTGGGCGGTGCCCTGGATCGAGCGGATCCGGCCCGCAGTGGCGACGCTGGTCGCGGCGCGGCCGCAGCGCACGGTCTTCACCCGCTTCATCCCGCCCGCCCGGCTCGGGGCGGCATCCGGCGCCTGGGCGCGCTATTACGCCCAATGGCCCGAAATGCTGCGCGAACGGCTGGACGACCGCTGGCTTGAACTGTTGCCGGAGCTGGCGCGGCACGCGCCCCCCGCCAAGGTGATCGACAAGCCGGTCTATTCCCCCTGGCATGACGGGCGGCTGCACGGCTGGTTGCGGGGGGCGGGGGTCACGACGCTGGTGGTGACGGGCGGCGAGACCGATGTCTGCGTGTTGGGCACGGTGATGGGGGCGGTCGACCTGGGCTATCGGGTGGTTCTGGTCGCTGATGCGGTCTGTTCCTCGACCGACCGGGGCCATGACGCGGCGATGACGCTTTACCGCGAACGGTTCTCGCAGCAGATCGAGACGGCGCCGCTCCAGGAGATCCTGGAAGCCTGGGGGAACGATTAGGCGGGAACAAGGGCGGTCCGGGGGGTGTTTTCCTGATGCCTGGGGGGCGAGGGGCCCATCCGATAGCTGCACAGGAGCCTTGCAATGTCTGCACCACGCACCGATCTGGAAAAACAGAGGCGCCGCCACCTTGTCCCGATCCTCGGCATCCTCGCGGCCGTGCTGATCGTGCTGGCGGGATTCGTCTGGTGGTTCAACGACGAAACCAGCGATCCCGAAATCCCCGGCCAGGTGCCGGGGCCGGTAGACGAGATCGCCGAGCCCCCCGCGGCCGGCATGGAAACCGGCGTGGAAACCGCACCCGCCACCCTGCCCGGCCCCGAAACCGCGCCCGCAGCCGGAACCGGCCAGCCGACGCAGCCCATGCCATGACCGGGGGCGCGATCCAGAACCGCATCGCCGGGCCGGCGTACGAGTTCGATATCGGGGTGAATGCCATGGCCCCCGGCCCGGTCGGGACGCCCTTGATCCCGGCCGGCACGTCGGCCGAGGCAATGGCTGCGTTCGGCGCCGCCTGCGCCATGAAGCGGCCCGCCCCACCGGCCGAAGCGGCCGAAGCAGCCGAGGCCGATGTCATGCCGGCCAAGCCGAGGCCGAGCCATGTCTCGGCCGCCACCATCGCCGTCACCGACTGCAAACCGACGATCTGAGAAGGAAGCCGACCATGAACAACCGCCATCTTGCGTTCCTTTGCGGCCTTGCCGCCGGTTTCGCGCTCAAGGGCGCCTGCGATGCGCTGGCCCGCCCCGCCGCCGCAGGGCCCGGCCGCAGCCACCGCCCGCGCCGGGAGGAGATCCGCCCCGCCGGCCGGCGGCTGATGAAAAACCCGCCGCGCAGCTGGGACATCGTGGACGAGCAAGGCGACGAATCCTTCCCGGCCAGCGATCCGCCGGGAAACTATTGAACGAGCGTGGGCCGAGACCCGCGACGCGCGCCGGACTCCCCGGTCGCCAGAACCGCCGCGGGCCGGGAACGTGGGGCCGTCATCGTCTTTGACCAGGAAGGCAGGCCAAGGCACCGCGGGCGATCTGGAAGGGATGCCGAAGATCGCCGAGCTCAGCTGCCCGGTCGCACTTCACGCCGCGGCCTCGACCGTGGAGCGAATCGCCGGTCACATGCCGCACCGGGCGGCCGGGAACAGGGTGCGCCGGAAGTTCATCGGCAGCGACACCGGCAAGCCGGTGGAGAAGGACGACCAGGTCAAGGGCTATAAGCTCGGCGAGGGCGATTCCCTCGCCCTTGTTCCCGACGAGATCGCCGTGGCCGTGCAGGAAAGCGATCAGACCCTGGCCGTCGCGGGTTTCGGCGCCTGCAAGGACATCGACGACGCCTGTTCCGACCACCGCTATTGCCTGACGCCGGCGGACCGCACGGCCGAAAAGGCCTTTGCCCTGATCCGCGAGGGCATGCGCCGCAAGCGGGCGGCGGCGCTGTTCCGGCGGGTGCGCACGGCGCCCAGGCGCGAGAAAGCCCTGGACCTGATGGCGGCGCGGCGCGAAGGCGCGGGACGGGCGGCGAAAAAGCCCGCGTCCCGCAGGAAGGCGGCGCAAGCCCGGCCAAGCCCCGCGCCCCCTATCCCTTCAGGACCAGCGCCGCGCCGCTGACGATGGAAAAGACCAGAACCGCCAGCCGCAGCGCCGGCCCGTTGACATGGGCGTGGACGTGCCGCGACAGCAGGCTGCCGATCAGCACCGCCGGGACCAGCGCCAGCGCCGCCAGGATCTGCTGCCCGCCGATCCGCCCCGCGGCCAGCAGGATCACCAGAGAGATCGCCTCTCCGACCAGAAAGCAGGTCGCCACGGTCGAGCGCAGCACCGGGCCGGGAGCATGCTGGTAAAGCAGCGCCAGCGGCGGGCCGCCGATGCCGGTCGCGGTTTCCGTCACGCCGGTGAACAGCCCCACCCCCAGCGAGGCCGAACGGCTGGGGGCGAAGGGCGGCGCCAGCAGGGCCGCCACGGCAGCCAGGACGGTCAGCAGGCCGACGGCGATTTCGAGCTGGCGCACCGACAGCGCGACCAGCACCGCCATGCCAAGGAATGTCCCGAAGAAGCGGCCAAAGGTGATCCACCCCGTCCCCTGCCGGTCGATCATCCGCCGCTCGCGCCATGCGACCAGGAAGTTCAGCGGCAGCATCAGGATCAGCAGGGTGACGGGCAGATAGCTGGCATCGATAAAGCCGAAGACCGGCGCCATGATCAGGGCAAAGCCGATGCCCACCGCCCCCTGCACGAATGCGGAGGCGGCGACCAGCAACGACAGGCCGAGAAATACGGTCAGGGTCACGCCAGCCTCATGTCGATCAGGCTGTCGGCGGTCGGATGGATGCGCTGGATCGGCGCGGCGGCGATGGCCGGCGCGGCCAGATCGCGGATCTCCTCCATCAGCGCGCGCGCGTCCCAGTCCACCGGCCAGCCCTGCACCATCCTCAGCCGGCCGTTGGTAAAGACCGCGTCGATCTGGTCGCGGTTGCCATAGCGCACCAGTTCCCAGCTCAGGTCGTGCGAGGGGGTGAATTCCGGCCGGTCCAGGTCGACCAGCAGGAAATCGGCCGCCAGCCCCTTGGCGATGCGGCCGGTCACGCCGGCCAGCCCGCCGGCATCGGCGGCCATCCGCGTCGCCGCATCCAGCCACAGCCAGCCGCCGCCGCAGGAACTGTCGCCCGAGGCCAGCCCATAGGCCACGCGCTGCATGCTTTCGGCCGCGTCCATCAGCCGGAACCCGTCGGCCCGCGTGCCGTCGGTGCCCAGCCCGAAGCGGATGCCAAGCGCCTGCATCTGCAGGGCCGGCGCGACCGCGTTCCCCTTCCAGACCGAGGCGACGGGGTTGTAGGCGACGGCGGTGCCGGTGTCGCGCAGCAGGTTCAGTTCCGACGGCGTGACCAGCGTCGAATGCGCGATCAGGGTCTGCGGCCCCAGAGCGCCGACATGGGCCAGATGCTCCAGCGGCCGGCGGCCATGCGCGACCAGCGATCGCTCGACCGCCACCAGATGCTCGTTCACATGGGTCTGGAAGGTGACGCCCGCCTCGGCCGCCATGGCCGAGACCTCGCGCAGCATCCCGTCGCTGGCCGCCTCGGGAATCGAGATGGCCAGCGAGGCATGGATCAGCGGATCGCCCTGGCAAGCGGCCAGGTGTGCCCCGGCCCGGCGCAGGATCTCGGGGCGGTCGGGCACCACGGCCGCGCCGCCCAGGTCGTTGCAGATCTGCGCCACCACCAGCCGCAGCCCCACCTCGCGCGAGGCCAGCGCGAGCTTGCCGATATGGCCGGCCGAGCGCGTGCCGGCGTCGATCGCCGTGGTAAAGCCGCCCCGCAGGCATTCCAGCGCCGCCAGCTTCGAGGACAGGTAGACCATGTGCTCGTCCAGGCTGCCCTCCAGCGGCACCCAGATGCGGCGGAAGATCTCGGAGGGCTCGCCGAAGACCAGCGACTTGCCCAGCGATTGCGTCAGGTGGGTGTGGGTGTCGATAAAGCCCGGCATCAACAGGTGATCGGGCAGTTCGACCAGCCGCGCCTGGGGGTGGCGGGCGCGCAGCGCCGCGGCATCGCCGACATCGGCAAAGCGGCCGGCGCGCAGCAGCACGGCCATGTCGCGCTGCGGCCCTCCGTCAAGAAGCAGGCGCCCCGGCGCGACGATCGTCTCGTCGGTTCGGGCAAAGATCTGGTGCAGGTCGGTCATCGGGCTTGCTCCGCGGTATCGACGGGTTTGGGGGCGCTGAACTGGAAGAAGGCGTTGACCACGGCTGCGGTGATCGTGCCCATGGCCAGCCCGTTGCCCAGGATCATCTGCGACCATTGCGGGAACTGGCTGTAGACGCCGGGCACCAGGATCGGCATCAGCCCCATGGCCAGGCCCGAGGCCAGCGTGAACATCGCGCCATGCTCGCGCAGGTCGACGCGGCTGAGCACATGGATGCCGATCACGCCGATGATGGCAAAGACGATGACGGCCGTGCCGCCGACGACCGGGCCGGGCAGGACGCTGGCCAGCCGCGACACCGGCGCCAGCAGCGCGATCAGCACCAAGATCACCCCCGCCATGGCGGTGACATGGCGCGAGCGCACCCCGGTCGCGCGGACGATGCCGATGTTCTCGCCCGAGGTGATGATCAGCGAGGTGCCGAACAGCCCGCCCAGGATCGAGGCCGCCGCATCGCCGCGGATGGTGCGCGGCACGATGGCATGGGCATCGCCCTTGCGGTCCACGATCTCGGCCGTGGCGATGGTCTGGCCGGTCGCCTCGGCCATCGAGATGATCGAGAAGATGATCAGCGGCAGCGAGGCGATGAGGTCGAATTTCGGCATCCCGAACGGGAACAGCTGCGGCACCGCGACCAGCGGCCCCTGCATCACGCCCGACAGGTCGAGCCGGCCCAGCGCCGCCGCCAGCAGCGTCCCCGCGATCAGCCCCAGCATCACCGAGATGCGCTGCAGCGTGCCGGTGAACACGCGCGAGAAGATCACCGTCAGCGCGATGGTCGCCAGCGCCAAGCCGACGTTGACCGGATCGGCAAAGCCGTCGCTGCCGGGCTTGCCGGTGATGGTGCCGCCATAGATCTTGACCAGGTTGACCGCCACCAGCAGCAGCATGGTGCCCACCACGATGGGCGGGAAAAAGCGCAGCAGCCGGCGAAAGACCGGCAGCGCCAGGAAATAGAATACCCCGGTCATCAGCACCGCGCCCACCGCCGTCTGCACGTCGGTCTGGCTGGCGATGGCCAGGAAGATCGCGATGGGCGCGCCGCCCGGAACCATGATGAAGGGCAGCCGGGCACCGAAACCTGCCGGCCCGTAGCTTTGCAGGATCGAGCCCAGGCCGCAGACCAGGAAGGTGGCGCTGATGATCGACACGGTCAGCGCCGTGTCAAAGCCCAGCGTCTGCGCGACCAGGAACACCGCCGTAATCGGCGATGCGGCCATCACCAGCACATGCTGGAAACCGTAAAGGATCAGATCCCGGAGCGGCAGAACCCGATCCACCGGATCGGGCGGCGTAAGCGTTCTCGTATTGGCCATCGTGGCGTTTCCCTGTTGTTGAAGCGGTGTTCACATTTATGCAAATCGTTTTGCTTACTTCTCGGAATAGCATGAGATGCGATTCGTGCAAATCGTTTTGTTGCCTCTGGCACGGCAATGCTGCTAGCCTTGCGGCGATGAACGGACGGATGAGGGACGCGTTGCGCAAACCCACCATATCGGATCTGGCCAGGGCCGCGGGGGTCTCGGTCACCACCGTGTCCCATGCGTTCAGCGGCCGCCGCCACGTCGACCCCGAAACCCGCAAGCGCATCCACGCCATCGCCGAGGAAATGGGCTATCACCCCAGCCGCATGGCGCAGGCGCTGCGCAGCGGCCGCAGCGGCACCATCGCGCTGGCCTCCTCGATGCCCTTCGCCATTGCCGCCGGGCCGTCGCGGCTGGGCTTCCTGATGGAGATCGCCGCCTCGGCCGCGATGTCGGCATTGACGCGCCAGCTGGCGCTGTGCCTGATCCCGCCGCATCCTTCGGTCCGCAGCCACGGCTCGGTCGCTTTCGACGGGGTGATTCTGGTCGAGCCCATGCGCGACGACCCGCTGGTCGCCCTGTTCGAGCAGCGCAAGACCCCCATCGTTTCCATCGGCACCGTGCCGGGCCGGCCCGACATCCCCGCCGTGAACATCCGCTCGCGGGAAACCGCACTGCTGCTGCTGGAGCATCTGGCACAGCAGGGCTGCCGCCATGTCGCGGCGCTGATCGGCTCGACCCCGCGGACCAGCCAGATCGAGGCCGAGCAGGCCTATCGCGCCTTTGCCGCCCGGCGCGGCCAGCAGGCCACCCTGGTCGTCCTGGACGAAGATGAGGGCGAAGAGATCGCCTATCGCGAGACCCTGCGCCTGCTTGCCGCGGATCCCTCGATCGACGGGATCTTCGCCGCCATCGACGCCTTTGCCAGCGGCGCGGTGCGGGCGGCGCATGAGCTGGGGCTGGCGATGCCGCGGCAATTGCGCATCGCCACCCGCTATGACGGGCTGCGGGCGAAGCTGTCCGATCCGCCGCTGACCGCCCTGGACCTGCATCTTCCGGCGATCGCCGAACAGGCGGTCCACCTGCTGCTGGACCGGATCGAGGGAACCGCCCGCACGGTCGAAGCGGAGCTGCCCGCTCTGATCCCCCGGCGATCCTCGGTCGCGCCCTAGGCGACCGGCGCCCTAGCCCTTGCGCAGTGCGTTCAGCAGCGCCGCGCCCAGGGCGCCCGGCTGCTCCTTGCCGGCGGGCGCGGCGGATTTCGGGCCGCGCGCCGGCTGGGCCTTGGGGCCGCGTTCCTTCTGCGCATCGCGGGCTGCGGCGCCACCGTCCTTGCGCATGGTCAGGCCGATGCGCTTGCGGGCCACGTCCACCTCGGTCACGCGCACCTTGACCACGTCGCCGACCTTGACCACCTCGTTCGGATCCTTGACGAAACGGTCGGCCAGCTGGCTGATATGCACCAGCCCGTCCTGATGCACGCCGATATCGACGAAGGCGCCGAAGGCCGCGACATTCGTCACCGTGCCCTCCAGCACCATGCCGGGGCGCAGATCCTTGATATCCTCGACCCCCTCGGCAAAGCTGGCGGTAACGAAGCTGGGGCGCGGGTCGCGGCCGGGCTTTTCCAGTTCGGACAGGATGTCGCGCACCGTCGGCAGGCCGAAATGCTCATCCACGAACTGTTCGGCGCGCAGACCCTTCAACGCCGCACCATCGCCCATGATCTGCCGGATGTCGCGGCCGCAGGCGGCGACGATCTTGCGCGCGACGCCGTACGCTTCGGGATGGACGGCCGAGGCGTCCAGCGGCTCGTCGCCGTCGCGGATGCGCAGGAAGCCCGCGCATTGCTCGAAGGCGCGCGGGCCAAGCCCCGTCACCTTCTTCAAGGCCGCGCGCGAGCGGAAGGCGCCCGCGGCATCGCGATGCGCGACGATGTTCTGCGCCAGCGACGGTCCCAGCCCGGCGACATGCGCCAAGAGCGGCGCCGAGGCGGTGTTCAGGTCCACCCCCACCGCGTTCACCGCATCCTCGACCACCGCCTCCAGCGTCTTTGCCAGCTGCCGCTGGTCCACGTCATGCTGATACTGGCCGACGCCGATGGATTCGGGCGGCACCTTGACCAGCTCGGCCAGCGGATCCTGCAGGCGCCGGGCGATGGAGACCGCGCCGCGCAGCGACACGTCGAGGCCGGGGAACTCCCTGGCCGCCAGTTCCGAGGCGGAATAGACCGAGGCGCCGGCCTCGGAGACGATCACCTTCACCGGCGGCTTCACCCCCTGCGGCAGGCGCTTGAGCACCTCGGCCACGAAACGCTCGGTCTCGCGGCTGGCAGTGCCGTTGCCGATGGCGATCAGCTCGATCCTGTGGCGGGTGATGGCGGCGGCCAGCGCGGCTTCCGCCCCGCGCAGGTCGGATTTCGGCGGAAAGGGATAGAGCGTCGCCGTCTCGACCAGCTTGCCGGTGCCGTCCACCGCCGCCAGCTTGACCCCGGTGCGGATGCCGGGGTCCAGCCCGATGGTCGGGCGCGGCCCGGCGGGCGAGGCCAGCAGCAGGTCGCGCAGGTTGCGGGCAAAGACCCGGATCGCCTCGGCATGGGCGCGCGAGCGCAACTCGGTCAGCAGGTCGATATACATCGTGTTCGACAGCCGCACCCGCCAGCACCAGCCGGCCACCTTGCGCAGCCAGCGGTCGCCGGGACCGTCGCCCAGCCGGCCCAGCGCCGCGGCGACGATGCCCTCGGCCCGCGCCGCGCCGGTTTCCGGCTCGGGGGCGATCTCGATGGCCAGCACCTCTTCCTTGGCGCCGCGCAGGATCGCCAGCGCCCGATGCGCCGGGATCGCCGCCCATTTCTCGGACTGGTCGAAATAATCGCTGAACTTGGCACCGACCTGTTCCTGGCCCGGCACCACCTTGGCCGAGATGATCGCCTCGGCCTGCATGAACTCGCGCAGCCGGCCCAGCAGCGCCGCATTCTCGGACAGTTCCTCGACCAGGATGTCGCGCGCGCCGTCCAGCGCCGATTTCGCGTCCGGCACCGCCTCGGTCAGGTAGCCCGCCGCCAGCGCCTCGGGCTCGGCGGCGCGGTTGTCCTGGATGGCGCGCAACAGCGGCTCCAGCCCGTTTTCGCGCGCGATCATCGCCTTGGTGCGCCGCTTGGGCTTGAAGGGCAGGTAGATGTCTTCCAGCGTGGCCTTGGTCTCGGCCCCGGCGATGGCGCGGGCCAGATCCTCGGTCAGCTTGCCCTGCCCCTTGATGGAGTCAAGGATCGCCGCCCGCCGCGCCTCGAGTTCACGCAGATAGGCCAGCCGCTCGGACAGCGTGCGCAGCTGGGTGTCGTCCAGCCCGCCCGTCACCTCCTTGCGATAGCGCGCGACGAAGGGAACCGTGGCGCCCCCGTCCAAGAGGGCCGTCGCCGCCGCCACCTGGTCGGGGCGGGCAGCGATCTCGGCGGCGATGGTGCGGGCAATGCGGTCGGTCGCGTCCACGGGCGGCATCCTCTGCTGACTGGAACGCCGTCTTAGACAAAACCGGCCGCCGATCCAAGCGTTCCGGCAGCGCCGACCGGCTCAGGACAGCCGCATCGCCGCGCGCATCCGCTTTTCGAACTGCGGGTCAAGGCGCGGCAGGCGCATGTCACCCTTGGTCGTCTCCATCGCGCACCACAGGTTCGCGATCGCGGTCCAGTTCAGGCCAAGCGGCGCGTCACCGGTTTCGACCAGTTGCAGCCGCCCACCCAACCGGCGGAAGGCCATGCCCCTCAGCAGGGCGTTGGCGTGCAGCAGCACCTCGTCGGCCAGCTCGTCGTCGAACTGCGCCTCGGCCATGGCAACGAAACCCGAGGGATCGCCTTCGATGGAAAGGGTCTGCGCCTCGATCAGGTAGCTTTCGCAGATCGAGAAGCCCTGCTCGCACCAATCCGCCACCGAGCCCGAAAAGCTTCGGCTGCCGACCCCGATGCCCGGATCCTGAAGAAAGCTCAGGCAACCGTTGTCGCCCAGGGGATAATGCATGCCCGCGGCATGCGTGGCCTTGCCATTCACCAACATCACTCACCAACCAACAATAGAGATCACGCAATGACTTACAATTAAAACGATCTGTTCGGTTTAGGCCAGTTGCCCTTTAAGATAGGTTAACGGACCGTTAACAAGGTAGTGTTAGTGGTTTGTTTTCAATGTATTTTGCTGGCATGGCCTGCGGGTGGTGCGAACATCTCCAAGTTGCGATGAATTCGCGGCCCCCTGTCCGGACCATCAGCGCCCCGCCGGGCAGGGCCTGGGCAGCACCCGGCCGCGGGCGCATGCAGAAAGCGCAAAGGCATGGCGACATGGGGCCTGGCGGCTCCTTTCGTCCTTTGGCATCGACTCGGGCGCATGCCAGCGGGCCGACAGGCAGCACCGGGCCGCTGCTGCCCGGCAAGGCCGGTGCTCGGGGCCGCAGCGGTGCCGACGACCGGCCGTTCACGGACGCGATCCTCTGGCTGGCACGGGGCGCTTCGCCCTGGCGCGACCCGCCACCGGC
>Ga0182741_1003931_pt1 | contig 15159 bp, 13 predicted proteins | sample eDN5th37CBELigOP_FD_128874 | JGI IMG/M metagenome (GOLD analysis project Ga0182741, IMG submission 128874) | Enriched Organic Plus compost microbial communities from Emeryville, California, USA - eDNA 5th pass 37_C BE-Lig OP (version 2) (version 2) ...
ATTCGTTCCACAAACGATGAAGACGCCGGTGACCAGGACCAACGCCGGCACACCGAACTCGGCGGCAACCTGGAGGAACTCGTTGTGGGTGTACTCGGCCACGACGTGATCACCATCGGGTTGCACGAACGAGATCACGAGGTCGTCGGGGCCCACGCCGACGACCGGTGCCGAAACGACGGCATCGAAGGTCACCGCCCACTCTCCGGCCCGGTCCGGCGACTCGAGGGAGAGGCGATCGATCCTGATCGCGTGCGTCGCCTCCTGGAGCATCGTTCCGCCGCCCAGGGTCAGGCCTGCCACCGCGCCAACGAGGGCGACGGCCCCACCCACCGCGAGGGTGCGCCGCGTCGCGGGGACCATCGCCACCGCGGCGCCCCCAGCACCCGCCAACGCGGCGATCCACGGTCTCGGCGTGGAGTGATGCGGCATCGACACCATCACGCCGGCCCCAGCCACCACCGTGGCTGCGACCAGTGGAAGCGATCGGGCTGCGGTCCGAATCCATCCCGCCTGCCACGCCACGGCCAACGCACCCAGCGCGAGCGCCAGCGCTCCCGCGCGACTCAACGTGGCCGCGATCCCAAGCAGTAACACCAAGCAGACCAGCCGACCCGCGAGGCTCGGACGGGTCACGACTCGTGCGAGCGCGACCAGTGCGAGCGGGACGAGAAACGCAGCCGTGCCGTTCGAATAGGTGATCGTCGACGCGGCGCGCCAGAGGCCACCGTCGGAGATCGTCCACGGTTCTCGACGAAGGACGATCCCCATCACTCCGCTGGCGGCAACGAGCACCCCCACGCCGAGGAGACCATCGACGAGCCACTGGCGTTCGTCGGCACCGAGCGCCCAGGCGATGCACCACACCGCGGTCGTCGCCAGGACGACGGCTGCTGCCCCCGCGATCGCCGCGGTTCCGTGCGCGATCCCCGCAACGCCCAACCAGGCCAACAGCGCGACCGCCAGCACCCCAACTGGCGAACGGAGCGCGACCACGAGCGCGCGCCTCCAGACGATGAGCGCGAGAACGAGCGAGGTGAGCACCCCGATGGCCACCACTCGGGCCTGATCGGCGTAGAAGGCGCCTTGGAGATACGCGCCCGCGCCGATCGTCCCAACGAGCGCCGCGACGACAAGTGAACCGCCCACGACGCGCCACCGAGCCGGGCCGACCTGAACCTCCGACTCGACGTCGGAGGATCGGTCGGCGACCGACTCGGGCGCGACGAGCGTGGAAGTCATCAGTTCATGGGTCAGCCATAACGCTCGCTCACGACGTCGACCAGCCGACGGCCGGCATCCACGGGGCTGGTGTTCGTACGTTCGAGCGCGATGCCCCCGCCGAGGAGCACCACTCCACCGAGGGCGAGCCATCCCCACGTCGGTACGCCCGCGGTCACGTCCAGGGTCTCTCGGATGGTGATCACCACGACGGCCGCAGTACCGAGGAACAACGGTGCGGCCAACCGGCGGTACGCCCCGAAGGCCACTGCCCCCACCGCGACGATCCCCGCGTACACCGCATGCCATCCACCGCCACCGGCAATGCGTTCGATGATGCTCGCACTCAGCACCAGGGCGAACGCCGGTCCGTATGCCGCCCACGAACTCGTGACCTTGCCGCTCCGTCGTCCCCACACCCCGAGCGCGAAGAGCGCAATCGCGACGGGGCTCACATACGTCTCGACGATCGTGACGTGGCGCAGCGCCAAGAGTGCGAGCCCACCCACGAGTGACGTACCCACACCGACGGGTACGAGCGCACCGACTCGGTAGAGCACGCCGAGGCCGATCATCCCCGCCCCGGCGATCAGCCATGCCGTCGCGGCCGCCTCCGCTTCGAACGAGCTGAGACCGAAGCCGACCCACGCCATGGCACACGCGGCTGCGATCGCACCGATACGCACACCGGCGTGGTGGACTCGACTCACCAGGGCCGACAACGTGGCGCCCGCGACGAGCGCAAGCCCGGTGCTCGCGGCGTCGAGCGGTGTCAGGCGCAGCGCGAGCAGTGCGCACACGGCGATTGCAACCCCCGGAACGATCGCCCACCACGCGTTGTGACGAATCCACACGTCGAACGCGGCGACGAGCCCAAGCGTCGCGCTCACGACCAGTGCATCCACCGTGTGGCCGAAGCCCGCCAACGTCGACACCGCGACGATGGCCACCGCGACGGGTGCGCTTCGGAGCAGCCAACCAATTGCGGTGTTCATCACACCGATCGACCAGGCGGCCGCGCTGGCGAACACGACATATCCAACGGTCGTGTACATCAGATCGAACACGAACAACGGCGCGAGGCCGAGCACGACGGCTGCACTCGCGTTCAGCCCGCTCGCAGCACCACGTCCTCGATGCACCGCGACCACGACCAGCAGGAAGATCGAGACGCTCGCGGCGGCGATGGTCCGCGCCTCCAACGTGACGTGCGGCATCCAAGCCACCGCGGGAATCGCCCACAGCGCGAGCGCCGCCCGTCGAGGGAGCAGGGCAACGAGCGCGACCGCGAACGCAGCACCGGCAGTGAGCCACGGCCGGTCGGAGAGACGGGCGATGCAGGCCACCGCCGCGATCGCATACAGCGGAGCAGCGGCGGTGCAGATGAGTTCGGCCGTGCGGTTGCCCATGCGGACACGCCCGAGCACCACGCCCATCGCGGACAGGGCCAAGGTCGCAGCCAATGAGCTCGCGGCGACGACCACCCAGCGATTGTCGATGACGAAGCGCAACGGCTCATCTGAGGCAAGCACCCGCAGGGCGACGAGACCGGCCACCGGCAGGACGACCCACTCAGCCGTCGCGGCGACGGCGCGAGTCAGCGGGGCGAAGAAGGAGTCGCGGGTCGTGACCAACGCGGCCAGTTCGAGCAGCACCAGTCCCGAGGCCGCACTGACCAGGTACGCCGACGTGGTCGGCTGGAGCTGTACCAGCAGGGCAATGCCGTAGCTGCTGAGCGCGACCCCGGAGCCGATCAACAATGCGCGTCGTTGTTGGCGTCGGGCCAACCACCCGAACACCGTCGCCGACATCAATCCCGCCCCGATCCCCCATCGGGCATCGACGTTGGTGACGAGCAGCGTGTCGGTGACCGAGGCGAGTCGCACGAACGGAATCAGGGCCGCACTCACGAGCGGAAGCACCGCGGCTGCGCCCGCGAGCGCGGTCGCGTGCGCGTCGTGTCGGCGGGTCGCAACCAGCGCGAGTGCCGTGACGCCGAGGGTGACGCCCGCGGGAACGCCAGCGACTCCGGCCAATCCGAGCGCGCTCGCGACCACGGCCGCATCGGTGGCCCACTCCAACACGATGGAGCGTTCGAGCCGTGCGAACGTCGCGAACACGGCGACCGCGAGCAGGCTGTCGACCAACACCATCACGGGCCACTCGACGTCGAGGCGCAATGCGATGGCCGCGCCCACGACCGGAATGAGCGCGACGCCGAGGTGGGTCAACACCTTGGCGCATGCCGGCAACGTGGCCCGCAATGCGCGGCCGGCCACGATGGCTCCGCCGCTCAAGGCGCCCAGGAGCGCGAGCTTGAGGAACTCGGGGATCTCGTGCCAACGCACGGCGACGAACACGGCCGCCGCGGCCACCAGCAGGAAGGCACCCGTGGCGGCCATCCAGGTGGCCGCCGCGTGGCGACTCTCACTCTCGACGCGGAGCGCATCGTCGGATGCGGTCGAGTCGATCGCTGAATCGACGGTTGGGATAGCGGTGTGATCATTCATGCCCCGATGGTGATGGGGCCTTGACCGGCCGACCATCGGGCTGATCCCTCATCGACGCCTAGGGGCTCCCCACCGCGTGGGCGCACCGACCGCCAAACACATCGGCCCGCACGCCGGACGACGCACGGGCCGAACTTGGCCAACGAACGAAGGAATCAGTGGGTTGCCGGCGCGATCCGAAGTCGAGGCACGAGCCCCAGGAGCGCCGCACCGAGGATCACCTCGCCCAGGGTCACCGCCGGACCGCCCCCGATCACACCCAAGATCAAAGGCTTCGACTCGAAGAGTGGCGTCAGTCCGCCCCACGCGACACCGCACACGCCGACGATCAGCACGATGATCCCGATCACCCCAACCGCGTTCCCGGGGACACGCTTCGAGCCGGACGTCGACGGACGCTCGAAGCGGCCGAAGCCCGCAACGAAGGCCAGCAGCAGGACCGTCAGCACCGCGATCCACAGCGGCCGGGTGAGCCACCACACCAGCGATCCGCCCGTGGGGAACGGCGCACCCACGGCGAGCAACCCGCCCGTCAGGGCGAGGGCGGCGCTGAGGTGCCAACAGAAGATGGTCATGATCGATGCGTTCACGACCACGGTGGCGGTCCACACGCGAGGCCGGTTCAGCCAGGCGCTGACGCGATCGCGAGCGAGCATCACCAACGCGACTTGCCACACCGTCAGCGCCACGAGGCACACCGTGGGCGGGGCCATGTTCGAAATCTTCTCGCCGGGCATCCCCACCATGCTGAGCGGGTACGGGCCGACGGTCACGAGCAGCGCGAGCGCCGTCAATCCCCCGACGGCCATCGCCACGAGCGACGCGCGGCCCCATCGACGCAACGACCCATCGGCGTACGCAAACCCGAGTTGTTGGGCGAAGAGCCACACGAACACGAAATTGCAGTAGCCGATCCCGTCGAGACCCAAGGCGAAGCGCACGACGTCGACCAGGGCCGCGACACATCCCAGAGCCACGATCGAACCAGATCCGAAGCGACGGTAGGCACGATGGGCGAGCGGCGCGAGCGCACACACGATCAAGTAGATGCCGATGAACCACAGGGGCTGGCTCACCAACGTCGTCGCGGACCGCAGCGTGGCGCCACCGATCGGCGTGAGCTCCAGCACCACGATCAAGGGCACCCACAGCGCCAGTAGCACAGCGACTGGGCGCATCAGTCGGTTCGCTCGCGAGGAGGCCCACGCGCCGTAGGAGAACCTCCCCTTCCGCCGCATCGACTCGATCGCAACCGCGTTCGAGAAGCCGCCCACGAAGAAGAAGATGGGCATCACCTGGAGGAGCCACGTCAGGAGCCACGAGTGCGGCGTGATCGCGAGCACGTTGCCGATCTGGACCTCGCCGTCGTTGCGTTCGATCACTGCCATCAGCCAGTGGCCGAGCACGACCACGAGGATCGAGACGGCCCGAAGCAGGTCGACGTAGCGCTCGCGGCTCGCGGGCGTGGCGGCCGCGAGGTCGGCAGCCGAGGGTCGAGTGGTGGAGAGGGTCGTTGCGGTCATGGGGTCATGGTCCGCCGATGGAGCGGCCGTTCCCATCCGGATCAGGCCCCAACGTCCGTTGGGGGATCCTTGGGACTACCCCGAGGGGGACTCCCCCGACGGCGAGGTCCCCTCGACCCGCAATCGCTCGAGCCGGGCCTGGACCTCGGGTGCGGATGCGTCATCGACCTCGACGCGCAGCAGCTTGTCGCGATGGCGGTCGCCCCGAACGATGCTCACCTGACGAGGCCGCACACCAAGCGCCTCGGCCACCGCGGCGATCACGGCTGCATTGGCGGCACCATCGACCGCTCGAGCCTGGACGGCGACCATGAGTCCGTCACCGTGCATCCCACCGACCCGCGGGCGGGCCGCACCGGGCTTGGCGTGCACCGCGAACCGCAACTCCACGTCGTTCAGTCGACGCCGTGTTCGACGGCGTACCGGATCAACTCTTGCTTCCGGTTGAGATGCAATTTGCCCATGATGTTGCGCACGTGGTTCTCGACCGTCTTCGGCGAGATGAAGAGCTTCTCGCCGATCTCCTTGTACGGATATCCCTTGGCCACGTACTGCAGCACCTCTCGCTCGCGATCCGACAGTGGCTGCGATCCCGTCGCTTGCTTCGCCATCCGTCGGAACTCTCCGAGCAGCAAGCTCGCGAGGTGCGCGGAGAACACCGGTTCGCCTTGCGCCGCGGCGCGCACGCCCGCCCGGAGCTCATTGCCCGGGGTGGACTTCACGAGATATCCGACTGCGCCCGCGGCCACGGCGTCGAGTAGGTCGCGTTCTTGCTCGCTCACGGTGAGCATCACGATCTTGGTCATCTCACCGCACTCGCGCGCGACCTTCAGCCCGCCGCCGTTCGGCATGTTGAGGTCACACACGACCACATCGGGCTGCTCGGCGCGGATGACCTCGATGGCCGCGTCGGCATCGTCGGCCTCACCCACGATCGTGAACCCCTCACCGAGGTCGTTGCGCACGCCGGTACGCCAGACCGGATGATCGTCGGCCAGCACGACCGTGATCGGTGCCGCTGGTTTCAAGGAACCCACAGTCGTACCTCCGTGCCCCTTCCGGGCGCGCTCTCGATCTCCACGATGCCGCGGCGTTCCGACATTCGGCCTCGGATCGACCGAGACAGTCCGATGCCTTCGGTCACGGCATCCACGTCGAATCCCTCACCGTCGTCACGTACCGACACGTTCACCCCATGGGAGTCGGCCGGTTCGACGTAGATCGTGACCCGCGATGCGTGGCCATGCTTGCCCGCGTTGTTGAGGGCCTCGCCCACCGCGCCGGTGATGGCGTCGGCCACGTCTTCCTCCAGGTGGGGAAGGTCGGGCGCCAAGATCACGTCGACCCGTCCGCCGAAGCGCGCTTCGTACTTCTTGGCGTGGGCCCGCAGGCTCGGCCCCACATCGCGTGCACCACCGCGTTCGCTGGTGGTCCCGGTACCGAACAAGAACTCGCGGAGTTCGAGCTCCTGTTCGCGTGCCATCTGCGCCAGCGTGGGATCGTCGGCGCGCCGTTCGATGACCGCCAGCGTCTGCAGCACGCCGTCGTGCAGTGTGCGCGCCACCTCCTCGCGCGCCTCGGCCACTGCGACCTGTCGCTCGGCCTTGCGCAGCAGGGTGACGAGCCCGCCCGCCAGCGCTCCGGCGAGCACGAACGTGACCGCACTCGACAGCGCCGAGAGCCACTCCCCGCTGGAAAGACTGCCGCCGTCGTTGATCATGCCGCCGATGACGCGCTCGACACTCAGCGCGAGACCGGCACCGACGCCGACCCACAATCCAAACGCGAATCCCGCATTGAGCACGCCCGCGAGCGCCCACTGCGATGCCAGGGCGGTGGTGTTGGAGACCTCGCCGGTGTCGAACACCCAGCCACCGCCGATCGCGAGCGCGGCGATGACTGCCGACTCGGTGAGCACGAACGGCCATTGCAACACCGTGCCCGGCGACTTGGCCGCGGCCCACGTGGAGTACGCGGTGACCGTGAACGCGAGCCCGACGAGCAGGATGCACAACCACCACCGCACGACGTCGTCGCGGTTCAGCCCGACGATGAACGCCATCCACGCGAGGGCGACCCAGCGGAACACCACCACGCCACGTACGAGCGCGCGGTCCATCGGCGCCGCGTCCTGTTGCCGACGAGCGAGGATGGCGTCGATGCGCTGCGCCACACCGAGCGGTTGTCGAACGCCGTTGTTCACCCTGTCATCGTAGGGAGCAGTCGGATCCCGAGCGCGCCACCGTGGCGACACCACGAACGCGCCCGACGCTCCGCGCACATTGGCACTCGTCGTCGGTTCACCGCTCCCATCGCATGGCGAATGGTGAGCGTTGTGCGCATCACCCCGTGGCCTCACATCACCTTCGACGTGGGCCACGCGATTCGATCGTCGTACGTGGAACGCTATTGGCTCCCCTCGCTCGGTCCCACCGCGTATCTGTTTCTTCGTCAGGCCGCGTTTCTCTTCGATGCACATCCCGCGGGTGCGATCGTCGCACTCGACGACGTGGCGGCATTCCTCGGGGTAGGTAATCGCGCGCACGGTGCGCTCCCAAAGGCGCTTCACCGGCTCCATCGTTTCGGGTTCGTGATTCCAGGTTCAGATCTGCCGGAAGGCCCGCGGCGGATCGCGGTGCGTCAGTTCCTCCCGAGCATCTCCCCCAAACACGTACGTCGCCTTCCTCGGCAACGCCAGGAGGAACTCGCGTCGATGCCGGTCGGATCGGAGCCCCTTGACGCCCTTGCCCTTGACGTCCTTGACCATTAGCCTCATCGCTGGAGGTCGAGATGCCCGATGCACCGACTGTCGCAGCCACGCCGGCCGAGGCGAAGCGCTACGCCCGTGCAGTGTTGGCCGAAGTGTCCGAACACCTCGAGCAACTACTCACGCACGCGGCGGCACGTGGCGTCGAGCCCAGCGCATTGGGATCACCCCAAGAGGTGGCCCGTCGGATGATGCGCACCATCCCCGAGCCCTCGCCATGGGCCCGCGTCCTCGGCCCCGTGTACACCACCGCGAGCTTGCGACCGTTGCTCGGCGGCGTCTCCCGCCAAGCCATCGAAGACCGCATCAAGCGCGGGACGCTGCTTGCACTCACCACGGCCGACCGCAAGCGGGTCTTTCCCGCATTTCAGTTCGACGACGACTTCCGCCCGATCCCTGGACTCTCCGACGTCCTCGCCGCGCTCCGCCCCGCCGGCGAAGACTGGACCATCGCGTCGTGGCTGACGCATCCGCATCCTGGGCTCGGCGACACGGCGCCCATCGAATGGCTCCGGGCCGGTCACCCCGCAGATCGCGTGTTGGCGATTGCCCAAACCACCGGTAAGCGCTGGGCCGCGTGACGCGCGCGGGCACCGTCCAACGCCCACCCGAGCAATCGCTCCAACAGTTTCCGTCCACGCGTCTCACCAAGGGCACACGCATTCATCGCGCGGCGCGACGCGAGCCCTGGTTCTTCTGCGCCTGCGGCGAATGTCGTTTCGACCTTCCGGAACCGAAAGGGACCCTGTACGCGGGCACCGATCCGCTCGTGGGCGTACTCGAGTGCATCGGTCCTGAACTTGCGGGCGGAACGATCGGATCCGCGTTCCTCGCCGCCCGCACGCTGTGGTCATACGTCGTGTCCAGCGATCTGCGACTCGCGCATCTCACCGCCCGTCGCGCCGCTGGCTTCGGCGTGACCAACGAGCTCACATCGATGACGCCGTACGAGGTACCTCAAGCGTGGGCCGCCGCGTTCGAAGCCACAAACGGGTTCGACGGCATCCGCTCCCGCGCTCGGTTCGATCCCGGCGGCGCCGCCCGCGCGATCGCCTTGTTCGGACCATCCGGAACCCGCACGTGGCGTTCCCGCAACGACGGTCCGTGCGATCGAACGGAGATCATCGACCGGTTGCGATCGGAGTGTGCGATCACGGTCGCGGATCCGCCCCGACTCGCGCAGCTCGACGTTCGGTGAGTTCGCCCGCCCGCCAATACCCTGGCGAGATGGACACCATCGCCGACGCGGCTCGCCTCCTCGCCACCGCGCAACGCGTCGTGATCCTCACGGGTGCGGGAATCAGTACCGAGTCGGGCATTCCCGACTTCCGGGGCCCCAATGGGGTGTGGACCAAGAACCCGGCCGCGGAGAAGGCGTCGACGCTCTCCCACTATGTGAGCGATCCCGAGGTCCGCGTCGCCGCCTGGCGCACTCGGCTCGAGAGCCCGATGTGGGCCGCGGAACCAAACGCCGGACACCGGGCGCTGGTGGAACTCGCCGACGTGGTGCCGGTGACGATGCTCGTCACCCAGAACATCGACGGCCTCCACACCCGGGCAGGCTGGCCCACCGATCGGCTCATCGAGATCCACGGCACAGTCCACGAGGTGGTCTGTCTTTCCTGCAACTGGCGGGCCCCGATGCAGGTCGCGCTCGACCGGGTGACCGCGGGAGAGGACGATCCGCACTGCCTCGAATGCGGCGGAATCCTCAAATCGGCCACGATCAGCTTCGGACAGAACCTGATCGCCGAGGATCTCGTGGCCGCCCAAGCCGCGGCGGAACAGGCCGACGTGTTCATCGCCCTGGGCACGTCGCTCGGCGTCTACCCGGCGGCCGCCCTGCCCGAGCTGGCGCTGCGGCGGGGCGCTCGGCTCATCGTGGCCAACGCCGAGGCCACACCGTTCGACGAGGTGGCCGACGTCGTGCTGCGGGACCCGCTCGGGACCGTCCTGCCGTCCCTCGTCGCCGAGATCCGCTCCGTGGTTGGGAATACCCGACCCACTCAGTAGGATTTACCTTCGGTACGACTACCGAAAGAAAACGGGTCATGGTCAGCTTCCGCGAACTTCTCGCCACCACCAAGTCCGAGATCACCGAGATCACCCCGGAGGAGGCCGAGGCGCGCCTCGGATCGGCGACTTTCCTCGACGTCCGAGAGCAGGACGAGGTCGAGCAGGGCACCATCCCCGGCTCGCGCCACATCCCCCGCGGTCACCTCGAGAGCCAGGTCGAGAACCGGCTCACCGATCGCGACGCCCCGATCGTCATCTACTGCGCGGGCGGCGTGCGCTCGGCGTTCGCAGCCAAGACGCTCGAAGAACTCGGATACCGCAACGTCGTCTCCATGGCCGGAGGGTTCGGCCGGTGGAAGAACGAGGGCCGCCCGTGGATCACGCCCACGGTGCTCACCAGCGAGCAGCGCAACCGTTATCACCGCCACCTCCTCTTGCCCGAGGTCGGTGAAGCCGGTCAGCAGAAGTTGCTCGAGTCGAAGGTGCTGATGCTCGGCGCGGGCGGCCTCGGCTCCCCCGCCGCGCTCTACCTCGCCGCGGCGGGTGTGGGCACCATCGGCATCGTCGACATGGACGTGGTCGACGCGTCGAACCTTCAGCGTCAGATCCTGCACAACATGGACCGCGTCGGCGATCGCAAGGTCGACAGCGCGAAGAAGACGCTCACCGCGATCAACCCCGACATCAACGTCGTCACCTACGACACGCGCTTTGGCGCCGACAACGTGCTCGACATCATCGATGGCTACGACGTGATCGTCGACGGCACCGACAACTTCCCCACCCGATATCTGCTCAACGACGCATCACTCATCAAGCGCATTCCGGTCGTGCACGGTTCGATCTTCCGTTTCGAAGGTCAGGTCACCGTGTTCGATCCGTACAACGGACCGTGCTATCGCTGCTTGCTCCCCGAACCGCCGCCCGCGGAACTCGCGCCGAGTTGTGCCGAGGCCGGCGTGCTCGGCGTGCTGCCCGGCATCGTGGGATCGATCCAGGCGCTGGAAGCGATCAAGGTGCTCCTCGGTCTCGGCGACCCGCTCGTCGGCCGACTGCTCGCCTACGACGCACTCGAAGAGAGCTTCCGCAACTTCAAGGTGCGCCGCGACCCGCAGTGCCCCGCGTGTGGTGAGCACGTTGCCGAGATCGTCATCAGCGAGTACGACGACCTCTGCATGCCTCACGCCGTCTTGGCCGATGGATCGGTCGCCGGCCACTGAGGCGTTCAACGCCAACATCTCATCCAGCATCGTCGCCTGTCTACCCGCCATTGACGCGCGCGGTCGACAGGCGATGTGCGCTTCTGGCCTCAGACGCGGTCGAGGAACGCGACGAACGGCTGGATCAACTCGTCGCGAGCATCGGTGTAGTGGTGATCGACACCCGGGAGCACGTGCGATTCGATCCACGGCGCGTTGATCGCTTGCGCTTCGAGGTTGGCCACTCCCACCTCGGGTCGTACCACCATGCACGTATCGGCGCCGCCGATGATGGTCACGATCGGGACTGAGACGTTGGCCAACGGCGTGACCGCATCCGGCCGCGATCCGTCGATCACATCGCCCTCCGCGCCGCGCTCGCGCCACTGCCACAGCGTATTGCCCGAGATCAGCGACCAACCTTCGTACTGGAAGTCGTCGACCAGTCGGTCGCCGCGGCCCTCGGCCACTTGTGGCCGCGCCGCTTCCAGTCCTCGCGCCAACTGCGGTACCGACTCGACCAACGCGACCATGTCGGCCGGTGCAAGCAGCGCGAGTCCAACGATCCGCGGATCCTCCGTCGCGCCGAGCACCACCTTCGACGCGCCGAGGCTGTGACCCGCGAGCACGATCCGATCCACGGTTGCAGGTGCTGCACTGCACCACGCGCCGACGTCGGCCGGCGACTCGGTCACCAGTTCGAGCGCGCAGCCGTAATACCGAGAGCGCTCCTGGGTGTCGTAGAACTCCTTGACCGTTGCCGCGCCGCGGTTGTCGCCGATCACGCACATCCAGCCGGCTGCCGTGACGGCTTCGGCCAGCCACCACTGATACGGATGCTCGAGTCGACTCCCACCCATCCCGTGCACGAGCACCACGGCACCGACCGGATCGTCGTCGGGCCAGAAAACCGCGCCGTTGAGGAGCAGTTCGTCGGAGGTCAGGACCCGGTGATGTTCGGCGCGCATGACCGGAGAGTGTGCCCGGGGTGTCCGAGTTTGGGCGAACGCGCCCTCGATGTTGCGCCCCGCGCGCGACTGCGCGGCGAAGTCGCGCGTACTCCGTGACGGTCCGCACCGTCGCGATGCAGAGGTCGGCGACGATTCGCTAGCGTCACGCCCCGTGACCAGCTTGTTCTCCGCCTCCGTTCGCCGCGCGCTCGTCGCCGGAACCTCGCTCGCCTTCGCCGCCACGGCGCTCGTCGCGCTGGCCCCGAGCTCCACACCCAATCGGGTGATCGACGCCGAGTTCGCGTCGACCGAGACCAACAACCAAGTCCTCGTGATGGGCAACGCGACATATCACGGTCAGCCGACCGATGGTCGCCAGGTCGGCATCGCGCCCACCAAGTCGGGCAATGGCTACTGGACGGTGAACCGCCGCGGTGGCGTGTTCACCTTTGGCGACGCGCAGTTCCACGGATCCGCGGGGAACATTGCGATCGACTCGTCGATCGCCGACATCGCAGCAACGCCCTCCGGCAATGGGTACTGGCTCGTGAGTCAGAACGGTGGCGTGTTCAGCTTTGGCGACGCGCAGTTCTGGGGCTCCACTGGCGGCCTGCGTCTCAACCAACCGGTGCTGGCAATCGAGCCCACCCCCACCGGTGGCGGGTACTGGCTGATCGCGCGCGACGGCGGCATCTTCAGCTTCGGCGACGCGCAGTTCTACGGCTCCACCGGCGCGATGCGTCTGAACGCACCGGTAGTCGGCATGACCTCTACGCCGACGGGCGCGGGGTACTGGCTCGTCGCCGAAGACGGCGGCATCTTCTCGTTCGGCGACGCCGAGTTCTACGGCTCCACCGGCGCGATGACGCTCAACCAGCCGGTGGTCGACATGGCTCGCTCACCGAGCGGTCACGGGTACTGGCTCGCGGCGCGTGACGGCGGCGTGTTCACCTTCGGCGACGCGATCTTCCGTGGTTCCGGTACGGGCTACGCCCACGTTCCGGTCAACCGCATCGTGGCCACCACCGACGGCGGCGGCTATTGGATGCTCGCGAGCCCGCCCGCCCCCGCGGTGAGCCCGCGCGTGCACAACGCACCCGGCGTTCCGGCGAACAGCAGCACGGGCCGACGGGCGGTGTACAGCAACTCGATGCAGCGGGTCTGGATCATCGAGGAAGACACGGGCGAAGACATCGTCGTCGACACCTACGCGGTGTCGGGCAAGCGCGGCGTCCCCGCCCCCGGGGTCTACTCGGTGCAGCGGCGCCTGAACCCGGGGTACAGCACCGAATCCAACGTGTCGCTCCCCTACTTCGTGGGCTTCGCGTGGGGTACCGACACCGACATCGGCTTCCACGCGATCCCGATCGACCGCAACGGCAACGAGATCCAGAGCGAGTCGGAGCTCGGCCAGTTCCGCAGCGCGGGCTGTGTGCGCCAGGCCCGCAGCGACGCCTTGATCATGTGGAACTTCGCCCACACGGGCACGAAGGTCGTCGTCCTTGCGTGACACCGCGAGCGGTGCGTCACACCAGGTGGCGCACCGCTTCGGTCGAGTCGAGAGTCCTAGATGCGACGGCAGATGAACACCTGCCAGCCATCGGGCGACGGCGCGGGCAACGAGCCGTAGCCGTCGCGGCGTTCCACGGTGAACCCCGCGGCGTGCACCAGCGTTTCGATCGCGTCGGGCTCGTAGAGACGCAGCTGGTGCTTCTCATCGACACGCCGATAGGTCCCATCGGCGACCCGTGAGAACGCGGCGATCGAACGCGTGAGCACGGTGCCGTCGTCCGACGTCGTGACCCGCACGCTCATCGCGTAATCGCCGCGGTCGAACCACTGCGTGACGTTGCCGGTCGGCCCCGCGCGCCCCGGCGTGGCGACGTCGAACACGAACGGAGCCCCCACCGGGAGCACGGCGTGCACGCGGGCGGCGAGTGCGGCGATCGCGTCGAGCCCTGCTTGCGGGTCCGCGGTGTAGTTGAGGGTCTCGCCAATGGCGCACACCGCGACCGCAGGCGGAAGCGCAACGGCGTGCAACGAACCCAGCACCAATGTGGCGTTCGGTGCGTTGACGCGCGCGCGTTCGAGCATGTCTTCGGAGATGTCGACGCCGAACACGTCGTACCCCGATGAACCCACGATCGATCCGAGGATTCCTGAGCCACATCCGAGGTCGACGACGGTTCCCGCTGAGATCCCCGCCGCCTCGAGCTCCTGCAGGACGAGGATCGCCGCGTCGGCGGCGAGACCACCGAAATCACGGTCGTGAACGTAGGTGACCTCGGCGCCGTAGAACGTGTCACTCATGGGCGTGGTTGTCTCGTCACTTCTTGGGCGGCACGAAGTCCTGCGCCACCTTGATGAGCGTTCGTACGCCGAAGCCACTTCCGCCCTTCATGGTGTACCCATCGTTGCCTTCGGCCCGAGCGGGCCCAGCGATGTCGAGATGTACCCACGGGATACCCTCGCCCACGAACTCCTCGAGGAACAGTCCGGCCGTGAGCGCCCCGCCGTAGCGGCCACCGATGTTCTTCAAGTCGGCCACTTCACTCTCGAGTTCCTTGGTGTACTCACGCGGGAGCGGCAACGGCCACACGTTCTCGTGTACGGCGTCGGCGGCGGCCCGAACCTGCTTGCCCCACGCGTCGTTGTTGGTCATGAGACCGGCGACCTTGTCGCCGAGCGCAACCATGCACGCGCCGGTGAGGGTGGCGAGGTCGACGATCGCGTCGGGTTCCTTCTCGCTGGCGATCGACAAGGCGTCGGCCAGGATCAAGCGACCTTCGGCGTCGGTGTTGAGGACCTCCACCGTCTTCTCGTTGCGCATGGTGAGGACATCGCCAGGGCGAATCGCCGTACCGCTCGGCATGTTCTCGACGAGCGGCACGAACCCGATCACGTTCGTCTTCACACCGACGGCTTGGAGAGCCGACATCGCGGCGATCACCGCGGCACCACCGCCCATGTCGG
>Ga0182741_1003935_pt1 | contig 15156 bp, 13 predicted proteins | sample eDN5th37CBELigOP_FD_128874 | JGI IMG/M metagenome (GOLD analysis project Ga0182741, IMG submission 128874) | Enriched Organic Plus compost microbial communities from Emeryville, California, USA - eDNA 5th pass 37_C BE-Lig OP (version 2) (version 2) ...
ATGGGATTCGGCGGCCCTCACGCCGCGTACTTCGCCTGTCGCAGCGCGCAACAGCGCAACCTGCCAGGTCGTCTCGTGGGCGTCTCGGTGGATGCATCCGGTCGTACGGCGTATCGCCTGACACTGCAGACGCGCGAGCAGCACATTCGGCGAGAGAAGGCCACCAGCAACATCTGCACCGCCCAGGTGTTGCTCGCCGTGATGGCGGGGCTCTACGCCACCTATCACGGAGCCGAGGGACTGCGCGCGATCGCGTCGCGCATTCACGGCCACACCGCAGCCCTCGCGGATGCGCTCCGCGGGGCTGGCCTCGAGCTCGCGACCGACGCCTTCTTCGACACGTTGACGGTACGGGTACCCGGTCGGGGTGCCGAGGTGGTCGCGGCCGCGCTCGAGCGAGGTATCAACCTTCGTGCCGTCGACAACGACACCGTCGGCGTTTCGTTCGACGAAACCACCACGAACGAGACGGTCACGGCGGTGGCCGCGGCCTTCGGCGTCGACGTCGTTGCCGACGCAGCTGACGCCGTCGCAATTCCTGAGGGGCAGCGTCGAACCAGTGAGTTCCTCACGCACCCGGTGTTCCACGCGCACCGCAGCGAGACCGAGATGCTGCGGTACCTCCGCCGTCTCTCCGACCGCGACCTTGCGCTCGACCGCACGATGATCCCGCTCGGTAGCTGCACGATGAAGCTCAACGCCACGAGCGAGATGGAACCCATCACCTGGCCCGAGTTCGCCGGTCTCCACCCGTTCGCGCCGATCGACCAGGCTGCGGGATACCTCGAACTCTTCGCCGATCTCGAGCGGATGATTGTGGAGGTCACCGGGTACGACGCGGTGTCGCTCCAGCCGAACGCCGGTTCGCAGGGTGAATACGCGGGACTGCTCGCGATCCGGGCGTACCACCGTGACCGCGGCGACGCGCAGCGCACCGTGTGTCTGATTCCGGCAAGCGCGCACGGCACCAACGCCGCGAGTGCGGCCATGGCTGGCATGAAGGTTGTCGTGGTGGCCACTGACGACAACGGCAACGTCGACGTTGCCGATCTCCAGGCCAAGGCCGAGCAGCACTCGAACGAACTCGCGGCCGTGATGATCACCTACCCGAGTACCCACGGTGTGTTCGAGGAGCAGGTGCGCCAGATCTGCGAGATCGTGCACGAGCACGGCGGTCAGGTGTATCTCGACGGCGCCAACCTCAACGCGCTCGTCGGCCTGGCCAAGCCCGGCGCGTTCGGCGCCGACGTGAGCCACCTGAATCTGCACAAGACGTTCTGCATTCCGCACGGTGGTGGCGGGCCGGGTGTCGGCCCGATCGGTGTCAAGGCGCACTTGGCGCCGTATCTTCCGAACCACCCACTGGTGAGCGAAGCCGGACCCGCGACCGGTGTTGGTCCGATCAGCGCGGCGCCGTGGGGGAGCGCGGGCATTCTGGCGATCCCGTGGATGTACGCGGCGATGATGGGCGGGGAAGGCCTGCGAAAGGCCACGGAGGTCGCACTCCTCAACGCCAATTACGTGGCCAGCCGGCTCTCGCCGCACTATCCGGTGCTCTACTCCGGACGGAACGGCTTCGTGGCCCACGAGTGCATCCTCGACTTGCGTCCCATCACCCACGACAGTGGCGTCAGCGTGGACGACGTGGCGAAGCGGCTCATGGACTTCGGATTCCACGCTCCCACGATGAGCTTCCCCGTGGCGGGCACGCTCATGGTCGAACCGACCGAGAGCGAGAGCCTGCACGAGCTCGATCGCTTCTGCGACGCGATGATCGCCATTCGCGACGAGATCCGGAAGGTGGAGCGAGGGGAGTGGACGGTAGACGACAACCCGTTGCACTTCGCGCCGCATCCGGCCGAAGACGTCGCCACCGACAACTGGGGCCGGGCGTACTCCCGTGACGAGGCGGCGTACCCGTTGCCGTGGCTGCGGGGAAACAAGTACTGGACCCCGGTGAGTCGTATCGACGGTGTGCACGGAGACCGCAACGTGATGTGCAGCTGCCCGCCGCTCAGCGAATACGTCTGACGATCGCTGCGTGGAGTCCCGCGTCAGCGCGGGGCTCCACCATCGCCTTCGAGGGTCGCAGCGAGTCGCCGCAAGGACCACCAGTTGCGGGCCACGATGAGTGGCGCGAGCAGCACGTCGGAGATGTGACCGATCCACCCGTCGAAGATGCGTTCGTCGAGCGTGACCTGAGTGGGATTGTCGCCCGCGAGGGTGAACGCGACCCGGCCTACGCCCCACGGTCGGAAACGAATGAGGAGCTGGAGCACACTCGGCTCCTTACTGACGGTCACCGCGGTGCTGTCGCGAACGAGGAGCGGAGTGAGCCCGATCTCGTGATGAAAGCGCGCACCGGGAGAGGGCCAGTCGACGTCGACGGCGCGTATCCGTCGGCAGCCCATGAGCCACGTCGGATACGTCCGGGGATCAGACACCACTCGCCACGCCTGATCTCGAGGGACGTCGTATGCGCGCGTCACCCGAGTCATCGTCGGTCCTGGGATGGGGAGGGGAGATCGCGCGTGGCGACGCCCTCCAAGCGAATGCCGTCGGTGGCGAAGCGTGACCCGTGGCAGGCACAATCCCAACTGTCCTCGGCCTCGTTGCGCCGCAACTTGCAGCCCATGTGTGTGCACGTCGGGCTCGTATCGCCTCGGAACACGCGGCGCAGGTGTCCACCGAGCCACCGGCCTCCAATCGTGCCGACGTTCTCCACCATCGTGCGTCCGACGGAACGCACATTGCCGAGCCGCTGGGCATCAAAGGCGAACGCCCACGGGTTCGCGTCCCCCGCGAGCGCTTCGTCGAGCATCAGGGCGGCGGCGGTGCCGTTGGTCATTCCCCATTTCGCGAAGGCGCCCGCGACCCAAAGGTGATCGTGGCGGGGCTGACGGCCCACGAACGGAAGTCCATCGATCGCCTCGTAGTCCTGGGCCGACCATCGAGTGACCTCGCGTGCCTCGGGCCATCGGGAGCGGGTCCACTCCAGCAGTGCGTCGTAGTGCTGCTGTTCAGGCGGCCCGGTTCCGGTGCGGTGACCATCACCACCGACGATGAGGCCGGGGCGCCCACCCGCAGCGCGGTAAGGCCGCACCGATCGGGTGGGATCGTCGATGCTCAGATGCATGTGTTGCATCGGACTTGCGGTGCCCTCGAACGCGATGGCGTAGGAGCGCACCGGAGTGGCCCGGGCGAAGTACCCACCGTGGTCGATCGCGGGCAGCAACGTCGTCACGACGACGTCTCGCGCGAGGACGTTGCCGCGGGACGTGTTGACGCTGATCGCGTCGCCAATCGGCTCGACCGAGGTAGCCACAGTGTGTTCCACGAACTGGACGCCACGTTGCTGGGCACTGGTCACCAGTCCCCTGACATAGCGCCTGGGGTCGAGCATCAGTTGTGCATCGACTTGCACCGCGAGGACTGCGTCGTCGATCTCCGTACTGTCCACCAATACCGCGTCGATTCCGACGGATCGCAATGCGACGCACTCGGCTTCGAGTTCTTCGCGGCGGGCTTGGTCGGTCGTGTATGTGTACGCGGATGCAACCTGGAGATCGCACGGAAGCGCCAGCCCAGTAGCAAGCTCTCGAATGACGTCGAGGCCCGCGAGATTCGCGTCGGCGTAGGCTTTCGCGATCTCGGCGCCGTGGTCACCCAACATCGAGTGATACCGCGCGCCGTGTAACACCGTGACCTTGGCGGTCGTGGAACCCGTCGTCCCTCCCGCGACACGATGTGCATCGACGACGACCACGTCGAGGCCGCGATTCGCCAACAGGAGCGCGAGCGTCGTTCCCGTGATCCCTGCTCCGACGATGACGACGTCCGCATGCGGAGGGAGCGGCGCGACATGAGACGCGTCCGTGAGTGAAGGCGTCCGGAGATTCCAGAGCGATTGGTGTATCTCTCGATTGCCGTTTGCGCGCGCGGCACGATGCGGGGTGGTGGATTCGAGGCCGTCAGTCATCGTGATGCGACGATTTGTGGGCGTCGAGAACGGCGGTCAGATGCGTGAGCGCCATGATCACCGTGGCCCGCGCGACCGTCGGGGCATCGTCGTCCATGCGCAGCGTGATCGAACCTGAGGTGCCGTCGACGCACCATCCGATACAGACCGTGCCCGGCGCCGCGCCGTCGAGTCCGGCGGGCCCTGCCGCTCCGGTGGTGGCGAGCGTGACGTCGGCGTCGAAGAGGCGGGCGGTGCCCTGCGCCATGGTCTGGGCGACGGTTTCGTTGACCACCGGTCCCGGGGGAACTCCCAAGAGCGAGAACTTCACCTCGGATCGGTAGGCCACGATTCCGCCGAGGAACCAGTCACTGGCGCCCTCGACGGCGCCGAGAGACTCTGCGATGAGTCCGATCGTGCACGACTCCGCAACCGCGACCCGTCGTCCTTCGAGACGGGGGGCCAGCTCCTCAGCCGCCCACCGCATCCGTTCACGATCGAGCATCTCATCGGATGCGAAGACGGGTTGATTGCTCACGGCCAGACCGTTCCCTCACCGGACCATCGGGAAACGCTCACGCTCATCGCTACGTGGTGGAGACGCGCGCCGGTGGTTCAAGAGCTGCCCGGAGGGGTATGGGCCCGGCAATCGACGGAGGCAACCAATGGTGCTCCCACTCGCAGTGGATCTGGACCCTCGGGTCCTCCAGGCCGCCGGCTTGGCGTACGTCACCGACGCGCAGCCCGGTATCACTCGGCAAAGGGCCGGGAAAGGGTTCACGTACCGAATGCACACTGGTGCGCGGGTGTCGGCCTCGGAACGGGCGCGCATCGAACGTCTGGCGATTCCGCCGGCGTGGACCGACGTCTGGATATCTGCCGATCCATGTGGTCATCTCCAAGCCACTGGTCGCGACGCCCGCGGGCGGAAGCAGTACCGGTATCACCCGGATTGGCGACGCATTCGCGACGAGGCGAAGTACGACCAGCTCGCAGACTTTGGCTCGGCCCTGACGGATCTACGCCGAACCCTGGAACGCGATCTCGAGGATCGCGGGTTGGGAAAGCGCAAGGTCGTCGCGCTCGTTCTGAGCATTCTCGACCGCACGCTGATCCGGATCGGCAACGACGAATACGCACGCGAGAACCAGACGTATGGGTTGACGACGCTGCAACGACGTCACGTCTCAGCCAATGGGCAATCCATTCGTCTTCGATTTCGGGGCAAGAGTGGTCTCGAGCACGATGTCTCCCTGACCGACCGCCGTCTGGTTCGACTTGTGCGCCGCTGTCACGAGCTCGGAGGCAAGGAGCTCTTCACGTACCTCGGAGCCGACGAAGAACTCGTACGCGTCGACTCATCCGACTGCAACGACTACTTACGTGAAGCCGTCGGGCCCGAGATGACGGTGAAGACGTTTCGTACTTGGGGTGGATCAGCGGCTGCATTGGAGTTCCTCGCACATCGCGACGACGAACCGCCGACGGAGCGGCTCCTGGTCGCGGCAATCGATCACGCCGCGCATCAACTCGGAAACACCCGGGCGGTCTGTCGCAGCGCGTACATCCACCCTGCTGTACTCGAGGCCGGCCGTAGCGGCGCGTTGAGCGAAGTGTGGCGGAGTGCCCGTCAGACGGCGCGCATGGAACGCCACGAACGCGCGCTGCTGCGCCTCCTTTCGCACGACTGATCGGATGGCGATGTGTGAGATGCGCGGGAAATGGGAACCCCCTCGTACCTGACCACTGGGAGGAACCCGACATGCGCATGCTCATCCGACTCGGCGTCTTGACCCTCGCGGGCGTGGGCGCCAAGACGCTCTACGACCGGTACGGATCCACCCTGCGATCTGCATTCGCAGGGTCATCCCCATACGGCGGAACCGACACGACCACCGGCACCGACCCGGATGCGAAATACGAAGGTCCGGGGTTCGAGGACAAGTCGTTCGGCCAAGCGGTGGCGGCGGATCTCGAACTCGCGGCCGAAATCGCGGAGGAGTCCGAGACGATCGAAGAAGCAGATGCCCGCTTCCGCGAGGAAGCGACTGGGGCGCCCGCGCTCAAGCGCCAGGCCCGCTCGGCATCGTGAGCATCCCACGTGGGTTGCGGATCGGGGCGTCGCTGGTGGTGGTCGCGGGTTTGAGCGTCGCGGGAGCGTGCTCGGACGACGATGACGGCAAAGACGACGACGCTCGGATCCGCAACACCACCACGTCGGTTGCGTCGGATACGTCGGCACCGGCGTCGTCGACCACGACACCGGCGCCCACCACGAGCGAAGATCCGATCGGCGACGACGGCACCCCGAAGCCCGGAGGCGAGAGCACCACGACGTCGATGCCTCCCTCGCCGACTGGAGACGCTCCGGCGCAGGGGTGAAACCCGGTGACGCGTTACGGGGTTGGCTCGCGCCGGAACCGGTACCCGACCGAGTGGACGGTCTCGATCCAGCGGTCCGGGTGATCGGCTCCGAGCCGCTTGCGGATGCGGCGCACGTGCTCGGTAACCGTGCTCGCATGCTGCCACTCGCCGTTCGACTCCCACACGGCGTCGAGAAGCTGCTCTCGAGTGAACACTTGGCCTGGCGCTGACGCCAGGTGAAGTAGCAGGTCGAACTCGCGTGCGGGGAAGTCGACTGCTTCTCCGGCCACCTCCACCCGTCGTTCGCCCACGCTGATGCGAAGTCCGTCGAACGCCAACGTGTCGTCCCTTGCCAGTTCGGGGAGGCGGCGAACCACGCCGCGGATACGCGCCACCAGTTCGCGAACGGTGAACGGTTTCACCACCACGTCTTCGACGCCGACGTCGAGCACATCGGCGGCGACGATGCTGGGCGAGTCCAACAACGCGATCACCGGGCTGGCGGCCGAAGTGCGCAGGCTGAGAATCCGGTCGAGTCCGCCGGGGTCCGACACCTCGATGAGCACCACGTCGGCGGGTGGGGGACTGTCGGCCGGATCGGCTTCGACCACCCGGTAGCCCTCACGTTCGAGTCGCAGTGCGAGCAAACGGCGTTCCTCGGGATCGCGATCGATCACGGCGATCGATCTCAGGGACTCGTTTTCGGAGTGGGGCATCGCCACCGCCGCTCTGTTGTGTGAATGTTGTGATTCTAGGTCGCGGCCGTTGTGACTCGCCGGGGAAGCTGGGCTCCTTCAAGGGAGTACCAAATGAGTACCAAGCACAGTTCGTCCCCCGGCCTGATGACCAGTTCCGTCGACGGCAACCAACTTCGGCTCGGGGGCGAACTCGACCTGGCATCGGCTGAGCAGTTCGCCTCGCTGGTCGACGCCACCGCGAGCGCAGGCGGCGGACCGGTCGTCCTCGATCTGGCGGACGTGACGTTTCTCGATTCGTCTGCACTCCGTCAGCTGGTTCGGCTCCACCAATCGCACCGCCTCGTGATCAGTCGTCCGAGCCCCGTCGTGCGCCGTCTCTTCGACATCACCCGGCTGGGGGAGACCTTCACGATCGTCGAGTGAAACCAGTCCGCATTCGGGGACTCCCGGGTGCGGCCGTAACATCTCGTCGTGCAGACGCGGGCGTGGACCGAAGATCTCTATGCGGTGCTCGGCGTCGCGTCCGAGGCCGATTCGGGCCAGATCGAGGCGCGGTACCGAGCCCTCGCCAAGCTGTTCCATCCCGATTGGAACCCCGGCGACGCGGCCGCGGAGGAACGGTTCAAGCGAATCACCGCCGCGTATCGGGTGCTGCGCGACCCGTATCGACGCGCCGATTACGACGAGTACCGGCGGTGGTCGGCACCACGTGATGTGCCGCCCAGGACTCAGCGGCCCACGCTCAAACCGGCGCCGCCGACCCGGCGGCGCCGCCCGGTTCCAGCAATCTTGCGCTGGACGGTGGCGGTGACACTCGTGCTCGCCGCGGTCGCGTTGTTCGTCTGGCGGGTGTTCGCTCCGCCGACCGACCCGGCCACGGAGATCACGCTGTGGCTGGCGGGACTCAAGCTCTTGATCGTCGGGCTCGTCTTCGCGGCGTACGTCCCCATCCGAGACGCGTGGTATCGGGTTTCCCGCTACGGCTGACAGCCGCGCAGTACGTTGCGCCGATGCGTCGAGGACCCCGATGAGCGCCAAGGCATCCGATACGGCGACGTTCGCGTCGTCAGCTGACTTCGCGCCGCCGGTCGACAACCCCGTCGTGCGCAGCGGCGCCGACCTCGTGCGTCTCGTCTGGTCACTCGCCGCCCTTCTCGTGGTGGTTGGCCTCGCACTCTGGGCAGGCAACGGCGTTCGCAATCTCCAGATCGATTTGGTCTCGCTCGTCAACAACGTGCCCAACTACGTGCAACGCGTCACTGCGGGATTCGCACAGGTCGCGCTCCTCACAATCCCGATCTTCGTCGTTGGCGTTCTCGTGTTGCGGCGCGACATGCGGGCCGTGGGACTCGTGGTCGTGGCCGTCGCGATCACCATCCCGTTGTCGCTCGCGCTGCTCGCGCTGACGAGCGATACCTCCTCGTCGGCCCTCGAGCAGGCCGCATCGCAATCCGCATGGATCAGTGATCGCGGCTTCCCGGGTACTGCGTACCTCGGCGGGTTGGCCGCTACCGGCGTGATACTCGGCCCGTGGCTCAGTCGAGGTTGGCGACGCACCATCTGGGCGCTCGTGACCGTCGTGGTGCTGCTGCGCTTCCTCGCCGGCGCGTCGCCGGTCTTCGAACTCGCCGCGGTCACCACGATCGGCATCGCGGTGGGATCTGCAGTCCTTCTGGCGTTCGGCGCGCCGGACCGCGGTCCGAAGCGCGCGGAGATCCTGGCCACGCTGGCTCGAGCGGGAATTGATCTCACCGACCTTCGCGAGATCGGTGCAATCCACGACGATTCGCGTTCGTATCTCGGCGCGACGCCCAGCGGGAACGAACGGGTCGTCACCGTGTTCTCCGACGACAACCGGCGTTGGGACCTCATGTTCCGGCTGTACCGCTATCTCCGCGTTCGGAGCATCGCCGATCAAGAAGTGTTCCGCTCGACCCGGTCGATGGCCGAACACCGAGCCTTCCTGGCGATGTGGGCCCGCAACGCGGGTGTCTCCGTACCCGAGCCGTACAGCGTGGTGCCGGTCGGCTCGGGTGCAATCGCCGTGGTGGAAGACGCGGTGATCGGTGCCTCGCTTCGCAGCATCACGCCCGAAGCAGTGACCGATGACGCACTCGACGCGCTCTGGCAGCAAGTAGGTGCGCTCGAGGCCGCGCACATTGCCCACCGCGACCTGTCGGCCCGCTCAGTGCGACTCGCGCTCGACGATCCCCCACGAGCGTGGGTTGTCGACTTCACTTGGGGCCAGCTCGCCGCCGACGACACGCTGCTCGGTCTCGATCTGGCCCAGCTCATGTGTGAAGTAGCCCTGATCGTCGGGATTGATCGCACGGTGCAATCCGCAGCCCGCACGTTGTCACCCGAACGACTCAAGGGTGTCCTGCCGTACCTTCAAATGGCGGCATTGGGAGATGACGCGCGTCGACGCGTGCGCAAGCAGAAGCACATTCCCAAGGATCTTCGTGCCGCGATCACGGAGGCGACCGGCGCCGAGCCCGTGAAGCTCGAGAAGATCTCGCGGGTCACATGGAAGCAAGTCGGGATCATCGCCCTGATCGTGGCCGGGATCTACCTGCTGCTTCCGATGGTCGCCAGCGTCCCCGAGGTCTGGGATGCGCTCCAGGAAGCGAACTGGTGGTGGATCGCGGCGACGCTTCCACTGGTGGCGGTGCAGTACGTGGGGTCGAGTGCCAACTTCATGGGTGCCGTGCCGGGGCGTTTGCCGTTCTGGATCACGTATCTGGTCCAGCTCGCCTCTGCGTTCCTCAACCGCGTGACTCCGAAGAACGTGGGTGGCATGGCCCTGCGGCTGCGCTGGCTCACCAAACGCGGTATCGATCCGGCGACGTCGGCCGGATCGGTCGGTCTCACATCGCTGGCCGGCACGGTCTCGACCACCGTGCTCATGGTCGTCTTCTTCGTCTGGGCGGGCCGAGACGAGAGCTTCACCTTCAAGCTGCCTTCGGCGACCACTGTCCTCATCGTGGTCGCCGTGGTCGCGGCGGTGCTCGGGGCCTTCGCGTTCACCCGCATAGGCCGTCAGCTCTTGTTGGTGAAGGGCTGGGGTTACGTACGTCAGGCGTTGACCAACCTCGGTCCGCTGTTCACGAGCCCGTCGAAGGTCGTCATGCTCTTTGGCGGGAACGCGCTGAACACCCTGGCGCAGATCGTCGCGCTCGATTGGACGCTCGAGGCGTTCGGTGCGGGCCTGCCGTTCTCCCAGGTCGGCATGGTGTACCTGTTCTCGAACCTGGTCGCGAACGCGTCGCCGACGCCGGGTGGAATCGGTGTCATCGAGGCCGCACTCATCTTCATGCTCGTGGGCTACGGCGTTCCCGAGGCGGCCGCCACCTCAGCGGTCCTCGTGTTCCGGGCGATCACCTACTGGCTCGTGACGGCGCCCGGTTGGGTGTCGCTAGAGTACCTCCGTCACCGCGACGAGGTGTGAACGCACACCCTCAAGCGCGTTTCAACGGGTGAGCTTCGTGCGCCACTTCTGAGCGGCATCGAGCCGCCGCTGAAGCTGGTCGATCGTCGCCTCGTTGATCTTCTTCACGCCGGCCTCGCGATTGAGCTGCGCGTTCACGCTCGCGTGGCTCATGCCGGTACGGGCCACGAGATCGCGCACGATGTCACTGTTGCGGGTTCGTAAGACGGCTCGGGAACGGTGGTGAACGATCGGCGTGTCGCCGTTCGTGGTCGTTGCGTTGGCCCCAACCGGCGTCGGTGGGGCGACGAGCTGCAACACGAGATCGGGATCGTCGTCGACTCGCGCTTGGGCGCGAGGCAGGTCGACGGCCTGGATTTCCTCACCGAGCGCGACCGCGGAAATGGCGGCGAACAGCGACTCCTGCTCGAAATCTTCGGCGACCTTCTCCTCTCGGTGCTCCCACGGATCCTTGGCGAAGAAGTGCTCGTCTTCCTCTTCCGGCCGCGCGTCGGGCTTTCGCAACGAGTGGCGGCGTTCCCGACCGATCTCGGTGGCAAAGGTGCGCAGGCGAATGTCGTCGGGGATGAACATGTACGACGCCTGGTCTTCGCCGAGTTCGGGTCGCCAGCGCACGAGGCGGCCGACGGCCTGGCGGAAGAACAGCTCGGTGGTCGTGTTGGTGGCGAACACGCCCACACGCAAACGCGGGATGTCGACGCCTTCGGACACCATGCGCACGGCCACGATCCACGGCGCGTTGCTGTTCGCGAACTTCGCGATGTGATCCGAAGCGTTGGGATCATCCGACGTCGCGACGACAGGCTGCACGCGCAAGCGACGGGCCATGAGATCGGCGATCCCGCGTGCATGCTCGTGATCGATCGCGATGACCAGACCGCCCGCGTCGCGGTGGGTCTGACGAATCTCGGTGAGCTGTTGGTGCGCGCGTGTGAGCACGGTGGGGAGCCACTCACCGCCGAGCGACAACGCGGTGCGGAGTCGCTGACCCCGCTGGGAGCCGGTGAGGTGATCGGCGAACGTGTGTGATCGCATCAATCCATCGGCACCGCGCCACTCCATCTGGCCATCGAGCCGCGGAAAGTGCACCGGTCGGACGACTCCACCGTCGCGCAGCGCATCGCTGTAGCCGTAGGTGAAGTCGGCCACCGCTTCGTCGTCGGCATACCGCACGAACGGGATCGCCTGGGTGTCGGATCGGAATGGCGTGCCCGACACCGACAGACGGCGCGCCGAGTTCGCGAATGCGAAGGCCACGGAGTCGCCCCAGGCCTTCTCCGCGCCGGCGTGGTGGACCTCGTCGAGCACCACGAACCCATCACGGGCGATGGCCGCGACCTTCGCGGGCGCACTCGCCACCTGTTGGTAGGTGAGCACGGCGCCGTGGACATCGGAGGGGAGTGCACCGTCGCTCGAACTCCACGATGGTTCGAGGGCCAGACCGAGCGACGCGGCGCTGTCGGCCCACTGGGTGCGGAGGTGTTGGGTCGGGGTGACGACGATGACGGGGGAGCGCGGTGACGTGTGGAGGTGCTGCACCGCGGCCGTGAGCGACAAGGTCGTCTTCCCGGCTCCCGGGGTGGCCACGGCGAGGAAATCGGCGTGACCGCTGGACTGGAACTGGTCGAGTGCGCGCTTTTGCCAGCGCCGCAAGCGAAGAGTGCGAGCCATCGAGGGGGAGAGGTCTCCAGGTCGTCCAAACGGGGATCGCGATGTTGCCACGGCCGGACTCCTCAGGCGCGGCTGGCCGTTTTGCCCGAATCGCCAGAGAACGGACACCATGGGTCCATGTCGGACCAGGCGCGTCGCCTCCCGGGGCAGAACGAGACCACGATCGGGTCGGTCGCGCGCGACTTCGTGGTCACCCAGGCGCGGCTGCGCGAACGGGTCATCACGCTCCGCCGTTCCGCCCGCCATCATCTTCGCCAAGGGGAGTGGGGCGCGCTCGTGGGTGTGCTGAGGCAGCGCGCTGAGGTGCTCGACCGGCTGGGTGGCCATCGGTCGGCCCAGGCACTCGCGTGGGCGCGGGTGGCGGTGTGCGCGGCTGCGATCGACGCGCCCGACACGTTCGATGCAGTGGCCCTCGCGCAACGCCGTATCCAGCTTCTCCCCAAGCGGCTCGCGCGACGCGTGTCGAGATCACTCTTGCGGGAGGTTGAGTCGGCGCTCTCTCCTGATTGGGTCATCGACGCCACGTCGCGTCATCGAGCACGTGCGGTGACGTTGCACCTGACTGCTGCGCTGGGTGAGCTCGAACAAGCCGACTGCCGTCTGAAGCTGATCGTCGACTACGGCGAGATGTACAGCGAGCACTGCGCAGCCGCACTCGACAGCTTGCTCGACGCACGCGCTGGGTCTCTCGCGGCGCCGCGCGTCATCGTGGACACGTTGCCGTCAGGTCGGCCGGGCGCGGCACCCGCGCCACACACGCCATGCCAGTTCATCGCGGTCGCCGATGGGCGCCGCGTGAGGGAACTCAGCGACCTCGAAGACATCTATGAACTCGTGACCGCGTCGACGACGCGCGTCGTTGCCGCGTCGGCCGCCCACGAAGGGCCCGAAGCGATGTATGCGCGACTGCAGCGGCTGATCACCGGCGAAAGCCTCCCGTGGTCAGTGTTGTCGGACGCGATCGCGCAGGGTCTCAGTGAGAACGGACGGACGCAAGCGGCGGAGCGGTGGCGCCGCATCGGGCGCGAACCGAGCAACGATGCGGCGCGTCGTTCGGCGAGAGACATCGTGTTCGGCCGCGGGAACACGATCGGCTTGGACCGAAGCCGGTTCCTGTGATGCGCAGCCGCTGGGAGAGCTCGGCCGCTTCTCGGACTCGACCGCTCGAGATGAAGCAGTCCTGAAGGGTCGCACATGGAGTGGCGAGAGGACGACAGTCCGCCGGTTCCCGCGGCGTTGAAGCAACTCATCATCACGGCCCGGCGCTACGCCGAACACGGGAACACTGCACGCGCCCTCGATGCGCTCCATGAACTCGAATCCGCAGCTCGTACGGGCGGCCCGCATGCGGAGTCGATGCTCGCGGAGACGCTCGCCGCGGTACACGGGCAACGGTGGGAGTGGTCCGAAGCACTGACGTGCTTGGAGCGATCACGCGATGTCCTCGTGCGCGTCAACAGCCGGTTCGCCGCCGACCTGACCGCGAGCCGTGTCGAATGGCTCAATGGCGACGCCGATGCTTCGCTCGACCGTGTCGAGAACATCCTCATGAAAGGGCCCGTCGGACCGTTCGAGGTCACGGTTGCGCTCACGCTGGGGTATCGCACCGAAGCGTTTGAACCACGCGCGGCCGCAGAGATGTGGCACGGACTGTTCGAGGACTTCGAGGACATACCGCGGGTCTACATCGGCGCCGGCTTCGGCTTGGCCCGGATGCTTTCGAAGCAGGATGACGAACCCCGCGCTCGTCAGACGCTCGAGATCATGGCGAAATCCCAGCGACACCTTCGGGGTGAAGTCCGCGAGCTCCTCTCGGACGAGGACCGGCCCATCCACGACCAGCCCGCCATCGACCCATTGGTGCGAGGACGCCGTGAATTGCGCCGCGAGATGGAGAACAAGGATCGCAACGCGGTCGCAACCCAACTCCATCGTCTGCAGATCCGCGCCGCGGATCTGGGTCGCTTTGCTGAGGCAACGAAATTTGCACTCGAGTTCATGGAGCTACCGGAAGCCGATCGCGTCAGCGCCGCGCGGGCCGACAAGCTCGGCGGAGTGGAACCAGTCGAGGTGGCGCTTTGGTACGCGGTCCGCTCGAAGAACGCAACGCTGGTCGGAGTGACGGCGAACCGATTGGTCGATCGGCTCCTCGCGATGAAGCGACCCGAACGAGCATCCGCACTGGTCGAGAAGCTCGTGCAGCACCATGACTTCGCGGCGAGCGCTCTGCCCGCTCGTTTACGGGCGCAGCTCGACGCCTCCAGGACCCGCGCCCGATAGGAGTTGTCGACCGCAGGACCCCCCAAACGTCCGATTTGCTCCCCTTTGTCGGATGATGACACCCTCGGGGGATGGCTCGTGACGCCCGACCGCTGACCGACCCTCGGATGTCGGAGGGATTGAAGACTGCCCTCCACGAGGTCAGATGGACGATTGAACAGGGGGAGACCCAGCGGGCCGAAGCAGTCCTCGGCGAGTTGGCGTCCGTCGCGCGAGGAGAAGGGCCGATGTCGCAGGCGGTCGTCCTCGAGACGCAGGCATCCATCCACGCACAGCGTTGGGAGTGGGACGCCGCGATCGAGGTGTCGGCTCAGAGCGCGGAGGTCTGGCGCTGGAAGGGGAAGACGGCGTACGCGCAGCTCGCGACGAGTCGCCTCGAATGGCTCGCAGGTTATGAGCACGCGTCGATCGTCCGAGCCCAGTCAGTCGTGCGTTCCCAGTCGGCCGACCGACGGGAACTCGGGGTGACGGTGGCACTCCCGGCCGCGATGTCGGTGGCGAGACGTATCGAAGCCACGCGAACGACAGCCGAAGCACTCGATGCGTGGTGGGGCGTGATCAGTGCGGTCCCGCACCCCGTGCCGGGATCAGTCGCTGTCAATGCGGCCCTGGCCATCGCTCGGCTCACCGCACTGGAACACGACGAAGCGACGGCGCGTGCAATCCTCACCCCGGATCACGAGTGGGCGTCCCCGGCGACTCGAGCGAAACTCGCGCAGTTGAATGCGACGCTGAAA